>JAAUXT010051876.1_pt1 | contig 39871 bp, 39 predicted proteins | sample 7278171 | NCBI WGS metagenome assembly JAAUXT01 (sample SAMN14350112, study PRJNA611818) | marine sediment metagenome | isolation source: surface marine sediment (1.8m) | place: French Polynesia: Moorea | collected 2018-08
TGATGCGAACTGCCAGTTGAACTTCACTTCAAGTGTATGAACAGACTTCAATAACAGTTGACCTCATTACTTTCACAAGACTACTGTGTTGTGATTACCTTCACAAGACTTGTGTATTGTGACTGAAAATTCACAACACGCTTCGAACAATAGATGCGTGAAAGTAATGAGGTCAACTGTTGTTGAAAGTGAAATCTCTTGACGTTGAAGGCTAACAAAGACAATGAGTCGAAACTCGGTGAACAACATTTATAAATTCTCGAAAGAAGCACCGCGGAACGATCGAGACATCACAGATCACATTTCTTCCGTGGTGTTTGTTTCAGATACGCAGAATTATATTTCATGTGCCTTGAATGTGGACTCCGGTGATCCCCATGTGATCCAGTTCAATGACAGTCAGACTTCGACAACGCACACAGCCTTGCTGTGCAAGCAGCATTGTTTCCGCACAGGATTTCAGCATTATGTTTTCTACAGTGGGTCCCATTGTTTGTGTGGAACGGAGACAACAACGATGGAGGTGGATCATTTCAGCTCCAACCAATCAGAACCGTGTTCTTGTGGACTCGACACAATCGAGCTTTTGCGGACAGGACAGAGCCTCTGCTCCAAATTTTACATATCAGGTGCCAAATCATCTTTGCCATCCGTCACTCTCGCCCCTGTGAGGATATTTTCTGTATCAGAGAACGCAGAGTTTTCGGTTACGTCGGACATCAGTGTGATGTCTCGCTGTTGGGAGTTTGGAGACTTCAGTCCAGCTCACTGTTCAAACGATTCGGACTTGGTTCATCACAACTTTGTCTTGGCTGGAGTCTACAATGTCACGCTGACATTGTCGGAGGAACTGGGAACGTATGTTGTGGCATTCCAAGTCACAGTGGAAAGCGAAGTACGACTTGCCGAGCTCCAAATTCCGGAATATGCTGACGTTCAAACACAATTTCCTCTTTACGTGGAAATCACGTCGGGAAGCAATGTTCAGACGCAATGGACAAGAGAAGGTCCTGCTGGCGTCGTTCTAGGTGAGTCCGTCAAAAATTTGCCAAGTACATGAAGTCTTCTGCTGCTTCACTACTCTATCTTGCTTTGCCAACTTGGCAGTGTTGTGTGATCGTTGACAACCAGGGACATTGTGGCCTGGCTGCAAGTATTGTAATCCTGTACTCAGGGAAACGGTGTCCTCACGGCTGGCAACTGCTTGGTTTTCGGTGCTATTGGGTGAGTGGCGACAGCGAAGGAGACTTTAGACAGGCGCTGGACCAATGCTCAGCTCTGGGTGCAGAGCTTCTCAGTGTCAACAACAACAACCATCTCAACTCGGTCCGAAGACGCTTCGAACCACCAGGTTTGCATTCATGGTTCTCCTTGAGATGAGTCTGACGTGTAACATCAGGGGTTCTCTCACAGAGTCTCACGTGGATGTCTTGTCCCGGTAGACCTGTTTCTGCCGCTTGTTTTTTTCACACGATCTTCGTTGTGGTCAGAAACAGGTTATCTGGTCGCCGCCGTCAGGGCCAACTCGTCTTACCACTGGGCGACCAACGGAAACACGGCGTTCTTCAGCACGTCGCACGTGATCAACAGTTCTCTGGGAGACTGCGTCGTGATCGGCGGTGACGGACTGCAGGGTACCGACTGTCAACAAACTCATGCGTTCATCTGTGTGCAAAGTGAGTTGAATCTTTCTGTCGGTTTTCCTGCTTTCCGTTGGTTGCGGTTTTGGCTGTCGATGATCTCATTGTTTGGGTGTATTCTGAACGCGTTCCTGGTGGGTTCAATCCTTTTCCCACTGGTGTCGGCCACTGTGTTTCGTAGTCATGCAAGGCAAAATGATGCAGACGGACCCGCCTCCTCATTATCTCCAGAGCATATGAAGTTCAGTCTGGTGGGACTATCTCCCCTCCCCAATGAACAGGATTTAGGCTGTGGAGAAAAAGTTGGACAAAGAAAATTTATAAGCTCGCAGCCTACCGATACCTCAGGCTCATTTGCAGTCACCCCATGTATGTATGTGGAGATTGAAACCAATTTGGTTTGCCCTTGACTTGAAATACCAGGCTCAAACAATCTTGAGTTGGTTTGCTCCCAAACCAACTTGAATTGGTTGACAGGAGAGAGGGGGGAAAACCAAATTGCTTTGCTTCACTAGCATTTTCAACCGGGTGCAAACCAACTTGGTTCACTTACGCCCCCTGCAATAGCCAACTCAAGTTGGTTGAGGGGTAAACCAATGAAAAATTTTTCAAAGGACTTGGACAATTTTGGGTGATGTGGGAACAGGACTTAGGCTGGGGAACAAACCCTCCCCCCACGAACAGGATTTTGCCTCTGCGGCAGAGATGTAGAAAAGTCGGCGTGTGCCAACACTGATGAATGTTCTTGTTATCATGACACTTTTGTGCGGACTCACGAAATGATATGTTCGTGTGATGTGGTTTGAGTGACATTCCTGTTCACATTTCTTGCGTTGATCTCGTTTTAAGATGCAGAGCCTTGTAAGTACGAGCACATGTACGTTTAAACGTAGCGTGAAGAACGGTAGATTCAGCGTGGCGGCTTCAAATCATGTACATTTGCGTTGGTAGCAAGGTCTGCACTGTGTACGCTCGTCCATGCCGTGATGCACAGTCGGTCGTCCGAAGTGCGTTGGAGTGTTGCATTCGAATGTGAATCGAAGTGATCTGTCGTTGGGTATTCGTGTGTTTCCGGACAGAGAGCTGTACATGTGCTGTGCTGTTGGATGACCTTTTGGTGTCTGCAGATTGTCCCAGAGTGCGTGCGTGAAGTACGTCTGGTCGACTGCGTGGTGTTCGCGTTCTTGCCTGGGCGTCCTTGCCTGGTGCACTTTGCTTCTGTGGCGTCATTGAAATTAAACGTTCTTCTGTTGTGATAAACAACCTCCCAAAGCTATTTCTCATCTGACTACGCGCGTGTGTCGGAGCGCACGTTGACGATCAAGAACAATGTTTTCTTATCGCAAAGGATCATCGCGCTCTTGTTTGTCATCATTGTTGAAATCTTGTCAGATAAAACAGAACGATGTCAAGGTTTGTCTGTGATAAATTTCCCTGTTTGACTTGATTGGGTTCAGCTACATATCGATGTGACTTTACCTTTTTTCGATTTTGTCTTTCAGTTGTTCCATCTTTTTGTTCATTGCTTTTGACAACCTCACTGGAACAAAACGTGCACATCACACCACTTTCCCCCTGTGTTGTGCAACTCAGTTGGACGTCGTTGCGTCAGTAGGTCACGGCGTGAATTGTTCTCGTGTCAGGGCTGGTGACGTGCGAGCACGGAGGCGTGCAGTGGACGGACGGACGTTGTTACGTGACAGAACAAGAGACGCGGCGCAGCTGGCGTGACGCGCAGGGCGCGTGTGAGAACATGAACGCCACCCTCGTCTCTCTTGAAGATTCAGAGAAACTGAGATTCTTCGCTGAGCTTCTTGCTGGAAGCAGGTACCATCAACTGCACTGCGCATCAGGTCCAAATTCGCTTGAGTTCGTTGTGTCGTCGAAATGACAGGCTCAATAAACTGCACACAAAACGAGACGACTAAGAACCCTGTCAACAGCTGACAATGACTGACGAATTACTGGTATCTCACAGCAGAACAGAGCGGTACTGGACTTCTCTGAACGACGCGTGGCTCGAGGGTCACTTCAGCTCGGGGGCCGGCGCTGTCGTGGGAGATGACGCGCGCGCTCTGCTCGACCGCAATCTGCCGCACGCGCACCACGCGCTCGACTGCGTTTTCGCGGAACAAACAGACCAGTTCAGTCTCAATGTTACAGACTGTGCAGAGATGAACCTTTACGTTTGCCAATACTCAGCTGGAGGTGAGTGCAGCAAAAATGTGGATTTGTGTGTTGCGATGTCCAGAGCATGCAGAACCTTTGCACTCAAGGAAGTTCACAAAGGACCAAACTCACGCATTGCAAGGTTTCAGCACAGGTTTGTGACATCCCCATTCAATTTTGCATGCAGGCCAAGTGACAGCTCACGAAGGAACCACGTCTGCAAAACCAGTCACCACCAGCCCTGTCACCACGGTGCATGAGGACGCTTCTCATCCACCTGCAACGTTTCCTTCAACTTTATTTCTCTTTCCTGGTGAGGAGGGGTCATCTGCCGACAAACGTCACTTCCGCAGGAAGTTTTACGAGAATCGAATTCACCGTTGCCTTCACACTTTGTCCCCATCAGGCTCGTGGTTTGCGCGAGACGGCGCTCTGCATTCGTGGAGGCTCCAAACTACCCAGATCAGTGCCCAGACTGAAGTGCATCTGCAGGTCTACAGACTGGCGTGCCAAGAGGGAGAAGTTGTCTTTCCGCCAGGTGAGGTTCTGGTTTGTTTCTCAGTGGTGGCAGACAAATGGAAGTTTGTTGTACCTCGGCAGAACCATGTAGGTGTTGGTGTTGTCCAAGTCCATACCTGACATCCCATTGTGGGAAAAGAAGCAATGCAAAGTATTTCGCGATGAATACAAGAATAACCTTGCCAAAGTAGGGTGACGGACTTGATTTTGACTGTCGTCTGATCCATTTCAGGTTGTAATGCCGCAAGATCGTGGCCTTTTCCGACCTGTGCACGCAACGTCAACCAGAACACGTGTGCAGCCCAACCCGACAGCCTGGATTGTCTTCTGTTGTGGCCTCCACAGCAACTCTGTTCCCTACTCGGAGAGTGCCTCCCTCGTGACCGGGCATGTTCCTGTCACGGAGCAGCTGCCACGAGTCCTCGGTGCGACGTCACCACTTTCTCGGCGACTTCAATAGAGCTGAATGTGGACGAATATTTCCCTGGATTCAGGCTTGTGGGAGAGACTGTTGTGTTACTGAACGCTGAACACGGTCGAACCACTGTTGTAGTTCCTGCTGCTGACATCACGATTGGTGCTGGTGATTTCATCGGCATCCAGCACACTGGCACATCGAATGACGGACCAGTTTTGTGCAAAGAAGATGCAACGTCAGAGTGGAGAATAAGTGTCATCGACGTGAATACGAATCTGTGGATAAACTCGTCAGAGAGTCACACATTCTCTGGGATGGCTCTCTGGAAGCACAACATGGTGTGTGATATCGAAGCAGTATTCAGTGTCCCCCAGACAGTGCCAGCTCCTGTCAACATGGTGAAAGCCAGCACTCTGAGAACAGGCAGACACGTGTACACAGCGGAAGTAACCAACGGGGTGTCGGCCCAGAATATGTCCGGAAATGTTACATTTTTGTACAGAGTCCGAGACTTTGGTCTTGTGTTGCCAAACAGTGTGCCAATCCTGCCCGCGTCTGCTGTGAACGACAAACTGGCGGTGGAAGCCAACACAGTTGCTCATTTTCTTTGGAAAATCAGGACTGGTACTCAAGTGGTTGCAATTTGGAACCAAACGGAAATTCGCGAAAACTTCTCCCAAGTTTGCCCGGAACAATTCAGTGACCTCGCGGACTGTCAGGATGCACGCCTACAATTCGCATACACGACGCATCGTTTTCCGTACATCGGAGAACAGGATGTGACCACAATCAAATTCAACGCTTCGAACCCCATCAGTTCTCAGACAGTCATCTACGACATAGTTGCTCAAATCCCGATTCAGAATCTGTCGTTGGTTGTGCCAGATCCAGCGCCGTTCAGACCCAACAACTCCGTGTCTTTCTCAGCCAGAGTTGGTGCTGGGAGCCACATTACTTTCACGTGGAGAGTTGGAGATGGCAGTTCGTTTTCCACGGACACGGAGGAAACTGAAGTGACAGCATCGGCTCCGGGTCTCCACGAGGTGCTCGTGTCGGCGGAGAACGGACTCGGATCGCTTCGCGCAGGGGGCACGCTGACACTAATCGCCGAGGCCGACCCACGCAACCTTCGCATTGTCGCTGCACAAAGCGTCGTCGCAGGTCGCGTGGCAACCGTATTGGCTTCCCTCGAGATCAATCAATTCAGCATGTTATCCTTTCACTTCGATTTGGGAGATGGCAGCAGTGTACAGCGCCAAGATCGAGTGGAAACGCTGAGAACGACCAGCACGGCGAACGAAGCTGTGCTGCACACCTACAGCTTCAGCGATGATCACCTCGAAACGGAACAAGTGATGGTCACCGTTATCGTTGTGGACAGTTTGCTTTGGGACAGTGCCACCAGTGCACTGCAAGGTCAAGACGGTGTTGTCACTGGCAATGTCACCATCCTGGTTGTCAGACCCATTCAGTCAGCACAGGTGTCAATCACGAATTCTTCAGCGGTTTTCACGGTGGGCAGCACCGTCACCTTCGCCGCTGTTCAGACCGGCGGCACGGGACCAATGTCGTACACTTGGGTCTTTGGTGATGGCTCTGCTCCTGAAATGACACCCGACAGTACCACAGAACACGTGTTCGCTGCTGCAGGGACCTACGCAGTGTCGGTGGAAATTTCAAACGGAGCCAGCAGTGCTACAGACAGTGCTGAGGTTGTGGTAGAAGCTGTGATACGAAACTTGGTTCTCACCTACGATGGACCAACACTTGTTGGCCGACCCACGACACTGAGCGCAGAGCTGACCGCAGGGTCCGCTGTGTGGTTCGAGTTCCACACAGGGGACGGCGCGACGTCTCCCTTCCAGAACCAGCCAACATACACGCACCAATACACCTCAGTGGGCAGATTCAACGCAACAGTGCGAGCGTTCAACAATGTCAGCGAAGCTTTCGATTCTCACTGGGTGGACATCGTAGACGAAGAAACCATGTTGATTCTTGGTGTTGACTTCCCCGCGTGTGTCGCGACTGGTGAAGAAGCAGTGTTCAGGGCCAGCGTCCTCCATCTCAACGCGAGCGCTCTGCACTTTGATTGGACTTTCAGTGATGGCGCGAGTGCATCTGGACTTGGAATGACAGAAACACGTCATGTTTTCGGTACCCAAGGGAGTCACACTGTTGATCTGTCTGTGTGGGAAACTGTTTCTGTCACTGAAACCGAGAGCAGGAACCGTTCAAATTCTTTCCAAGCTGCTGTCTGCGTTCAAGAGAGGATTTCTGGAGTGCGTGTCTGGACGAACAGTCCGCTGGCTGTCCGCGGCGGGGAAGCTTCAACTGTTCATTTGAATGTGACTTTGACAGTTGACACTGGTTCCGACTACAGCGTAACCTGGAGGTTCGGATCGAGCAGCGAGACACGGAACATCCTCTTCGTTCCGACCATCACCTACACGGAGACTGGAACTCACCAACTCACGGTGATAGTGGAGAACCAGATCAACCGTGTCGAGGTCACAAGAACAGTCCATGTCCAAGAAGTGATTGAGGGTCTGAGAGTCAGTCATGACTCGGGCGCGGCGCATTTTTCCACCTCGGAAACCATCCAGTTCGCGGCTCATGTTCTGCACGGGTCGCCGGTTCGCTTCACTTGGAACTTTTACAAAGTCAGTGACTCCACCATTGCACACACTGATGGAGGAAACTCGACTCTCTTTCGAACACAAACACCGGGTGCCTACAGATTGCAAGTGACAGCTTCAAACAATGTCAGCAGTGAAACCTACAACGGTGATTTGAACGTTTTGGACCCCATCATTGGCTTGCGAGTGACCTCGTCCTCAGTGTTCGCTCCCACCGGCGGCACCATTGGTTTCATGGCCGAGATCGACCAGGGATCTTCTCCTGTGTTCACGTGGACCCTCTGCCTCGGGAACAGATGCCGGGAATTGAGTGTGGATCCTAATCCGACACAAACCAGACACACATTTGACAGCGAAGGGACCTACGACGTCAAGATTCGAGCAGCGAATCTGGTCAGCGTTTCAACTGCAAACGCAACGGTCACTGTGCAGGATGTGGTGCAAGGAGCAGCGGTAGAAGTGAACAGCCCAAGGTTGATCATCAGCCGCTATGTTGTCCAGGGCTCCAACGTCAGTTTGTCAGGGACCGCCAATTCCGGCAGCCAAGTGGAGTATCGCTGGGATCTGACCACACCCAGTGGGGATGTGCTTGAGACAGAAGGGCAAATCTTGAGCACCGTGCTGAGTCAAAGTGGCCTGTACTCGTTTCTCTTGAATGCATCGAATCAAGTCAGCCATGAAGCAACATTCTACGAAATTGAAGCTGTTGATCCTGTGGAATCAGTGACCGTCATTTCTCTTGATGGATCACGAGGGAACTTGGGAGACGTGTTGCACTTTGAAGCGCGTACTGGCAATTTGCAATACCCACCAACACTGTACAGATGGGACATACACAACATCGAGACAGGGACGCTGATGCTTTCGTGGGAAACAACTGTTTTGAGGACACAGTACTTCTTTGCGGAATATGGCACATTCACTGTATCCACAGAAGCCAGGAACCAAGTGAGTTCAAACAGAAACGAGACCAGAGTCACCATAGCTGAAGATGTGGGGACCCTGGAAATTGTCATTGAAGGGCAAACAACCAGATTTGTGCGGAAGGGAACGCCCGTGGTGTTCCGCGGAGTTTTCGAGCGGGGATCATCGACCAGGTTTGAGTGGCAGTTTCCCGACTCGGATCCTCCCCGAGTCTACAGCACGCAGCAAGTGTCGCACGTCTTCAGCCGGGTCGGGGACTTCAAGGTGATGCTGGTCGTCACCAACTCCGTGAGCAGCAACTCCACGTTTCTCATCGTCTCGTCGGAAGAAACCATCAGCAACTTGACCTTGGCTCCAAACACAACCCTGACACCTCTCTCTGAGCCCGTTTTGTTTGTGGCGTCAACGACTTCAGGCAGCAATTTGACCTACTTTTGGAACTTCGGGGATGGAGAGATTGGGGAGTTCAGTCGAACTGTGAAGCACGCATTTGCGTACGTGGCAAATTTCACAGTTTCCGTGCGAGTGAGAAACGATGTCAGTGAAGCCACTGCGAACGCAGTGATCGTGGTCCAGGAGAAAATCCGTGACTTGAGGATGATCAATTGCTGTCAAGATACAGTGGCCACGGGAACTGACTTCCTCTTTGATGCGTCTGTCCAGTCTGGCAGCAGCGTCAGCTACCAGTGGACATTGACGTTGCCTGACAAAACGAAGCCCCCAGTGGTGAGGCATACAAAGACATTTACTTTCCGATTGAGCGATCCTGGACAACATTCAGTCCATCTCCAAGCTAAGAATGCTTTGGGCAGTGTTGATACGTCGCAAATCTTGAATGTGGAAGACAAAATTCTTGCAGTCAGCATCAGAGGACCTGAAGCGACGTATTCTGGGAAAACAGAGATTTTCTTTGCCAACGTCACGGGAGGCACCAACGTGCAGTGCATGTGGTACCTGAAACTGAACGGAGTGTGGAAGCTGAACGCAACATCCTGTGCTATTCTTGTCGTGGCGCCCGAAGAGGAGGATTTGTTTTTGAAGATCGTTGTGGAGAACAGCGTCAGCAACTTCACAGAAATTTTGCACGTTCCAGTGACTGTGCTGCGGTGTCCTGCACCCAGACTCGAACCAATAGGGGGAACAAACAGGTCGGAACTGCGCTCACACAGCCTGCATATGGAAGTGAGCGTCAAGGCCAACTGCAGTCGCTACCGGCTGCATTACTTGTGGGAGGTCTACGAGGATGAGTGTCAAAAACTTCAAGACCGAACAACGTCGCTGCCCCTTCGATTTATTGACACCAGCACCCCCACCCTGGTTCTGCCAGAGAAACACCTGAGCTACGGTCTGCACTGCGCCAAATTCACCGCTTCGTACGCCACGACCCCGATGGATGTGTTCGTTAAGGTCAATCTGCACATTTTGAAGTCGTCTCTGAGAGCGATCATCAACGGAGGCAGTGAGCGGAGATACTCCAGGTTGCAGGAGATTCTTCTGGATGGGTCCAACTCGTACGATCCGGACGGAATGTGTGCTGACGACCCATGCACGCCGCTCCAGTACAACTGGACTTGCTACGAACTGGTAAGAGCATCTGAAAGTGACAACGAAGCAAGACACAATGTTCCTTTGCAACGAAAGAGAACATCGCACTGTGCCCAAACTGCAAGCAATGCAACAAAAAAGAATTCGCTACACTTCCAAAAGTGTTCATCAATCTTTAGTGGTACCTTGCACCAGAGGCGCAAAGTTGAAGTGACGAATTTGTTTTGCCTGTTGTATGAATGACACATTTCGCGATTGTTTTGCAGGATAAAGTTGAAAACATTGCTATACAGCTGGACCATTGTTTCGAGGAACGTTTCACTGACAGCCGAGTTACCATCCCTGCCGGCACGCTGGACGCTGGAAAAGAATACCTCATCAAGTTAACTGTTTATGTGGAGGGCAGGGAATCTGACTTCGCCCTGCAGAAAGTAAGTTGTAAAAGTGTGTGCATGTGCATGCGTGCGTGTGTGAGGACATGTTATTGCACCTGCAGCAGACTTTGGGATTCCAAGAAAACTGCCATCCGCGAATATGCCCCCCCACCCAATGTCACGTTGACTCCATCCAAACCTGACGGGATTGTTTCGGGATTTTCAGCTCTCAATTCAACAAGACCGAGTGCCTATGGTGTCGGTGCAGTGCGTGTCGTGCCTGCAAAAGAACAACTACGTCATCAGCTACCCGTTGAAGTTTACGGGATATTGCTCTAACTGCGAAAGGCCGATCAACTATGATTGGCTCATCTACGATGACAGTGGGAATGAAGTTCTGCTCAACGCATCTACAACTTCCACGGGTAAAGCATCGATTTGTTGCCGAATGCAAACAATATGATTGCTGCAAGTTGTTCAAACGGAAGGGGGAGACCAAAACTGAATTTCCTCACGAAACAAGACTAGAAATTGAAAAAGTGTCCTCATACCAGGCACCACGAGCCGAAACTTGGCGATCTATGCGGACGAGTTGGTCACCAATGAGGCGTACACCTTCCACCTTCAAGTCACCGCAGCGTCCCCTCGAAACGTCGGTTACGCCAAGATGCGCCTGCAGCCCAACCAGACTCCCCGTAACGGTTCCTGTACTGTGAGTCCAACCACAGTGCGAGCGCTGGTGGATGAGATCGAGATCGTGTGCAGTGACTGGATGGACGAGGACAGCGCTCAGGTGAACGATCAGCTCAAGTACAACTTCTACGTGGAGCGAATCGGGTCGGACGACTGGTACCCGCTGTACCGGGGTCCGCAGAGCTCGGGCCTCTTCTGCCTCGCGCCTTGGGGCGTCAAGCCGTTCGTCCGCGTCTTCATGGAGGTGGAGGACAGACAAGGCGGAAGGACTCGGGTCAAGGCTGAGTGAGTGTCTGACGCTTTGCGGTTGTGCGAACAAACACCACTGTCCTTGTGTGAAGCTGATGATGCGGATACCATGCAGCGCACGTTTCCGTTACACAAGAGTCACCCCACACGCACTCGTGCTTCCAAACTGAATCGAAATGTTGTTGGGGTTTTTTTCTGGTTGCTGCTTGCCTTTTATCTGTTCAACATATTTCCGCCTGTTTTCAGGACCATCACGGTGGAAGTCCCGGTGGACGAAGCCGACATGACGGAGTACCTGTACGGGCAGTCGAAACACTTTGACATCCTCGAAAATCTGAACAATCCAAAGGAAACAATGCAATACCTGATTCCTTTCACCAGCATGGTGAGCTGAACAACTTTTTGAGAACGAACTGAGGTTGAGTTTGAGATGCTGACTTCGCTGATTCTTATGGACAACGACAAACTTGCTTTTACTCAGGGTCGAATCCAGTGAACGGAAAACTTTTTCTCTTCGCAGATGAACGCGGAATCGGAGAAAGGCAATCTGTCGGCGTCCGACCTGAAGACGCACCGAGATCTGCGTCACAGGATCCTCAATCTGATCAACACGTCCGTCACCATCAAGACCATCGACGACGTGCAGCAGCTCGCCTACCAGCTGCTGCTGACCACAGTAAGTGTGACAGGGTCAGATTCTGTCCTGCCGCTGTGCAAAACACGTGCAAATCACATCACCATCTCTCCTCCAAAGATTTGTCGTGTTGATAAATATCCGTCCAAAACTATTCGGTGCTCTGTGGTGATGTGTTGATTCGTTCCTTGAGGATTGGTTGTTTTATTTGTTTTATTGCTGTTTTTCCAGAAACACAAAGAAGAGTTTCCACGGGAGAGTGAAGTGTTCACGGAAGTGATCAACAAACTGGACAACATCATTCAGAACATGCTGTACAAGGCTTCGCCCGCCACCAGATCTGTTGACCTCGTCCCGTCCTACGTGTTGGTGGGCATAGCCAACGTTCTGGAGGCGCTGATGTTCAACAAAACAAACGAACGTTTTGACGTCAAAGGATTGTCATTCGATCAGATGAAGCTGCTGACAGAGAGAGTTGTGCAGATGATCGACACCTATCTGAATGAGGTTTATCTGGAAACACAAGTGACAGGAGAGGTCCCCATTGTCGTGGACGCTGGATACTTCAGTTCCAAAGGCCAGCGTCAGACAGCTCGGAATGTTGGGAAATACTTGGAGATGGAAGGGACAGAAGCCAAAGCGGTGCTTCCCGAAGGTCTCATGAGGCAACTGAATGTGGAGGACGACGAGGAGGTGTTTCAGACCATCACCAGCATGATCACCAACCCGTTCGACTGGGGCTACGAGGATGTAGATGTTATGGTCAACTCTCAGGTCTTGACGGTGTCCTTCAGGTTTGCAGAAAACAAATCTGACATCGTCGTGGCAGACCTGCCCGACAACAGCCGCATTCAGCTTTGGATTCCAAAAAAGGCCTCGGAAGATGGCAGCGCAGATGACGTTCCCACGTTTGTCGTGCATCTGCAGCCAAATCAGAGTCTACAGACTGCGCTCAACCTTTCCGACATTTCCGACACGGGTTCTGGATTTCACATAGAGATCAAAGCGGACTCTGTTCCTGGCGTCATGGCTTATCTCGGGTTGGGCTACGAACCGTTCTGGTACAAATTCGACGACTCCCTCAACATCACCGTTGAAAGCCAAGCATCAGCCGATCGCACAGACTACACACTGTTTTTGCTGACCAGGTAGCTTGTTTCTTTCTCCTCCTTGAAAAGAATGAGAAAGAAGAACAAGAGGAAGGACAAAACAGACAAAACATCGTGTTGTTGGATAACAGGGCAAACAAGCAAACTTTACAGCGCCTTGCGTTTCCTTGTATTTCCAGCCGAGAGGTGACTCAGACCTCAACCTGCTTCTTGACCCTGCACAACACCGACACGTCGTCTCCCGTCAACGTGACCCTCACGCTCTACTCGAGCACGTGCGTCTACTACAGCGCCAACACGTCGGCGTGGAACACCAGTGGCTGCACGCCAAACGCACAGAGCGGGCCCAACGTCACAGTGTGTGACTGCAACCACATGACGATGTTCGGCGCCTCGATTCAGTACACTCCTATCCTGATCGACTTCAAGGACCTCACCGTGAGTGGCGCACTCTGTCCAAGCTGTCAAATGGCTTGTGTAGCTGCGACGCGAAGTCTGCGCAATTCGGTTGTGTCGTTCCGTGCGTGAGTCATCAACCAACACCAAGGCAACGAAAATCCACCTCACAACTGAAACACGTACACACACACGCACACTGACCTCAATAGATCTACGTTACATTTCAGGCGTTGAACATCAGCAAGAACCCTGTGGCGGTGATTGTGGTGAGCGTGATAGCGGGTGTGTACGTCCTGCTGGCCCTGTGGGCGCGCAGCCGGGACAAGGCCGACCTCAACCGCATCGGCGTCATCCCGCTCTGCGGCAGGGACGGCGCCTTCAAGTACGAGGTGGTCGTCGTCACCGGCAGGCACGCAGGCGCGGGTGAGTTGTGATGTTGATTGATCAGCAGCGTTGACTCAAGAGAGCACCAACAATTCCGCAGAAACTCGCAGACCTGTGCCTCTGTGGTGAGTGAAGAGCACGCAAACTTGTGGTGCAAGCAAACGTTTTTGTTCGTTATTGCAGGCACAACGGCGAACGTGGGCGCACAGCTCTTCGGCGAGCAGGCGTTCGGCAGCGCGTGTCACCTTCACAAGCACGGCGCCTTCCACCGCAATGGAGAGGACCTCTTCCTCGTCGCCACCGAGTCGAGCCTCGGGCCGTTGTGGAAGGTGCGATCTGTTCGCAGCGCTCAGTCGTCTGCAGGCGGCTTTTCCTGTTTGTGACATGGATGCTGAAGGCCAAGCAACTGGGGGATCGGGCAGTTCCTCTCTTCAACACGTTTAAAAACGCGTTTCAGGTGCTGATCTGGCACGACAACACGGGGCTCGAGCCGGGTTGGTTCCTGTCACGAGTCGTCGTGCGCGACATACAGACCAACAAGAAATACTACTTCCTGTGCGAGGATTGGCTCTGTCTGTGGAAGGGAGACGGTGTCATCCAGAAGGACCTCTACGTCGCCAGTGAGAAGTTCACCACTCCATCTGTTTTCTGAAAGTAGACTAATGAATGCAACAGCGGAGACATTCAACTGTCCCGTTTTGCAGCGTACGAAGACCTGACTCGGTTCGGCACGGTACTCAAAACGGAGATTTCGCGCGGCTTCGCGGAGCGCCACCTGTGGCTGTCGGTGGTGGAGCGGCGGCCTCGCTCCCGATTCACGCGCGTGCAGCGCGCCACGTGCCTCACGACGCTGCTCTACTCCTACCTCGCCGTCAATATGATGTGGTAAGTCTGCTCAGCGTCTGTACGGCGAAACGGATCGGGGTCTTTGAGCGCCCAAATTCTGCACATTATTTCCACAGACCAATTCGACCAACAGAACAAGGAAAAGGAATGTTTTTGTTTGAACTGAGAGCAACAGTTGGTTGCTGTCTGAACGATCTTTCGACTTGCCCACCACCACACTTTGAACTTGTTGTCTGTTCACGGTACCGATGCAGTATGTTTGAAGAGATTTCGAGTGTTAGATTCGGTGCTGCGGCTCTGTTATGGCAGGTACGGCCTGTTCAAGACGCCGACGCTTCAAGAGCAGGCGCTCGGCTGGATCACGATGAGCTGGAGCGACGTGACCAACGGGCTCCTCACGACGCTCATGGTGCTGCCCGTCAACCTCGCGCTCATGTGGATGTTCCGCCGCAGCAGGGCCAAAATGGTGCGTGCGAACCAAAGTTTGTGCGCGTACGCGTGTGCGTGTTGAGTGGCAAAAAGTTTGTGAGTGAAAACTTAAACATTTGAAACCGTTTGGATACCTATCTTACGCTTTTGCGTTTCTGAATTCGTGTTGATGACAGTGTTTGGTCCTTGTTTGCAGAGCAACACCATGTGGCGCAGCGCGTCTGCGCAGACGGTCGAGATGGACGCGATGATCGAGTTGTCTCAGGCGGGAGACTCGTTCAGGTCGTACGGAATCCCGTCCGACCTGCCGTCCCTGAACCGCATGAGCTCCAGCGAGTCGCTGGCTGTGGCGGGCAAGCTGCACAGAAGCAAGCCAAAGCACAAGAAGCCTGCACAGGTGCGGTATTTCGGGGGAGGCTCCACATAGCCGTCAGGTTGTGTTTTGAATGTATGTACCGGCACGTGAGCTGTTATCCGAATCACTTTCTTGCCTTTCGTGCCACCACGTGCGCTTCTTGATTGTTGCATGCCGATCGTTGTGATTTGACTTGAAGAGTCAAGGAAAGGCACAAGTGAACGTGGGTCTCACACATTGCAGATTGAGGGCCCACTCAAACACAGCTCCTCAACGGAAAGCGTCGCCAGTTACTTTCGCAGATCTCAGAAAGGAGACCTGATTGCGATGAATCCAATCAAGACGGAAAGTGACGCGGTGCGAGGACTTTTGGTTTCACGTTGGTCAAATTCCGCGACGAGAACTTTGTTGGGCAGATGTGTGAACTTCACTGAAACCTGGGCGACTCGTTTCAGGGTCAACGCGCCGAGGACGAGGAGGACGACGCGGCCTTCGTTCCCGTCTCCGTGTCGCGCAACCTGTACCGAGACGGCGCCAAGTTCGCACACGACAAGAACCAGAACAGAATCAAACCACGCAGGTGCGTCTGGTGAATCCATCATCTTGGACTTGCGGGTGACTTCAGTTCCCAAATTGCCAGAGTCGATCATTCTCCAAAGAAAACGTGGAATTTCTGTGGCTCGAAACGACAAACATTTTTCTGAAAGGTTGGGTCACACCCCACCTCTGGTTCCAGAAATTCTCCAAGATTCCACAGACATATTTAATTCAGCTGTGTGGTATCGCGGCTGTCTGCAAAAGTTTTTGGTGTTATTTTTAATTTTATTGCCGGGACTCTGCAGAAGTTAGTGATGCAGAAGACCGGAGTTTGTGTGTGGGGCTGCAACTATTCACACTTGTACGTTGCAGACGGTGGAATAGCATCAGTGACGCAGACGACGAAGCGAGCTGCATCTCCTCGACCGCCGGGTCCGGGGTGACACCGCTCGCGGCGCGGGTGCTGCAGAGCCTCGGCAGCCGCACCTCTCCGCCGCCCGCCGCACTGCCTCCCTCGTCCCGCAGGGACAGCGTCAACAGCAGCGGCTCCCGCGCGCAGCGCTCACAGAGGCAGAGCAGCAATGCGGCGCAGGCACCAAAAGGTTAGCTTGTTGTCAAAGTGTGAGGATCAGGGCGCGTGGCCTGTTGCTCATGTTGTTGTTGGTGTCCCGTCCGAAAAAAATCACAAATAGAGCCACGTCCCCTGTCGTTTCAGGAGGGAACATTGACTGCGAATCGGAGCCGAACTTCAGTGTGACGCGAGGCGTGGAGCAGGTCGCGCTCAGGAACAGCCGCGTCTCCATCACCAAAGAAAATCAGCCGCACGACTCCAAGCTCAGCGCGGAGAACTTGACCCCGCGCGGGGACGCGCAGCCCGTGACGCCGGAGATTCAGACCATCATTGACGAGATTGAGGACAACCTGAAGGAGGACAGCGGAACCGAGTCGACGATGCGAAACAGAAAGCGAACTGAGAGCGACCAGGGCCGAGCCCCGAGCGCGACGGGAGAGAAGGTGCAGCTGGAGGGGATGGAGAGGGAGAAGGCCGGATCAGACGTTGAGTCCGTGGTGGATGAGAAGCGACAGTACGTTGCGTACAATACTTGTTTTCATTGTGTCTGAGTCCGTTTTGGTTTGCTTCGCTTTTCTTGACCTGAATCAATGTCTGATTGTGCTACTTGCAGAATAAAAGAGAGCAAAGTGAAGAAGCGTTGGGAGCAGATTACGCTGCCGTCCGAGTTTCCACGAGACGTCGGGTATCGAGGCGAGAGCGACTCGGGAGACGACTGGCTGCCCGGGGACCCGGGCGGCGCGGGCGGGAACCAGGCGACGGTGCGGCGCTCCGAGACGATCCGTTCCGTCTCCAGTCAGACGAGCACCTCCTCCGTGTTGTCCAGTGAGTGTAGGCTTCGGGGTCTTTCGTGAGGGGGTCTTCATCTTCCACCCTCGGTGGTGTGACGTACAACCTGTGCATTGCAGGGTCGATCGCGCAGATCCTGCCGTGGATCTCGAGCCGCCCGAGCAAGTGTCTGCTGCCGCAGTGGTGCGTGTACGTGACGTACGCGCTGTGCGCCGCGCTCTCGGCGTTCTCCATCGTCGTCATTCTGCTCTACGGACACACGTTCGGAAAAGTGATGGCCGTCAAGTGGCTCGTCGCGTGCCTCGTGTCCATCGTCGAGTCGATCCTCATCATCGAACCCATCAAGGTCAGAATTGAGCTTCGTAGAGTGGCGTTGGCCAAACGTAACTGGCAACAGCATGTTGACAGGAAATGTATTCTGGAGATAATTATGGTATTTGGTGGGGAAAGTGACACACACACACACACACACACACACACACACACACACACACACACACACACAGAGGCACAAAGAAAATAAATTGTGATTGTTCTCACAAGAAGGCTGGACGGTGGCCAGGTCGACAAACTTTATTCCTTTCTTCAGGTGTTGATGTTGGCCATCATTCTCGCGTTTATGGCGCGCGGAATTGAAGATCAGGACTTGGACGTCATCGAAACGCAGCCGCTGTACGAATTGAACGAAAAGATACAGGTATCGTCTTGTTATCTTTTTGGCCACCAAAAATGGGACGCTCAGCGTTTCGAGCAAACTTTCTGATAAAAGCGAGCGTCTCTTCTTTGTGATCATAACAAGATGACACACCGTTTTGGGCCCAATGTAACCAAAACATTGAACCGGATGAGATAAGATCACAGGTTTGTCGTTTTTCACTGAATGGCCAGATGATAACAAGGCTTGGAAGCTTTCAGCAAGGTTGCCCTGTGTCATTGATCACAACGAACACTGTAGTACTTCTCATTTTCAACAGAATGATTGGGAGTTGACTGGGTTGCTGAAGGATTTGGTCACGTGGGAAACCTGCATTGACGAGCCGTCTCTTGGAAACATTTCAGGACGTGCGTCTCAAACCTCTGGCTGGGTTCGCGCTCGATCAGGCGCGTGTCGAGGGCGCCAAGCTGCGTCACATGCGTCGCGTGGTGCGCGACGTCGTGTCGCACCTGCTGCTGCTCTGGGTCGTCATGGCGATCGCCTACATTTCGCACAGTGACTGCGCCTTCTACTCGGCCAACAACGCCAGAGCGGTGTTTGCGACGGCGCAGGAGCCGAACTCCATCAGCCTCGCACAAGTCAAAACGTAAGTTGCCGGCTTCTGTCGTCCGGGAAATAGTAGAGTCATTTGGGTTGGGTCAACATTGAAGAAGGTTCAACTTGAAGTCTGATTTCCTCGAGAACCTTTCAAACAGCGCCACAAGGCATCAGAAATGGTTTGCACAAAAGCCAATGATGTAATTTAGCGCGGTCAAATGTGCACATTTCTCAGAATTGAAGACTGGTGGAAGTGGACGGAGACAACTTTGGCTCCCGCGCTGTTTCACGATGTCAACCTCGACATCAACGATCAGGACCATTTGCTCGGCGTCGCGCGACTCCGGCAAATCAGGCGTCTCACAGGTCTGTGCAATTCCTCGTCCCAGGGATCGTGTGGCGAATGGTCGTGAACCGTTTATGCTGGTGAAATGTGTGGAAATAATGTGAAGATTCTTGAGCTGAATCTTATTTTCTGCCTGTGTTCTTGGCGCGTGTGTTTCTGCCGCGCCCGATACAAGTTCTCAGTCAGGAGGTGTTTCCAGTGAGAAGCTTTTCTCCCTGTGCAGACAACTGTTCACTGGAGTCTCAGATGGTCAGCGCTGGAGCGGACTACCTGGTGCAGGGCGGCTGTGTCTCCAGCCAGAAGGACACGGGTCACTACATTGAAGGCTGGAGGGTGGACCCGCTCGTCAACGCCACCTGGGTCTACGAGTCGGAGGGATACCTCAAAGGGTCAGCGGTGTTTCTGCTGTTTTGCTCTGTAACTGATTCAAGTTAGAGAAAAGATTTTACAGAAGCCTCGATCTTGCATGAACACGTAGAACTGCTCTTGAATAATATAACACAGTGGCACCACAACTGGGTCGTGTCAGTGCAGATGAGGAGTTATTCAGTTGAAACAAGTCAAAATTGCTCGTTCAACGTGTTTGTTACAGTGGACAATACACTGGTGTTGCCGGAAGTTACTCTGGTGACGGCTTTGCTCAAGTCCTTGGTGCTTCGGTGTCCGAAACTCTGTCCATTCTCAAACTGCTGAAAACTAACCGGTGGATCGACAGAGGGTACGCATGACTGCTGGCCAACTAACCACATTTATTGCGCATGATAGTTGGCGAGTTTTGTTGTTTTTCACTCAGAGTCTAGCGAAGCATGGGAACTTTTTCTCTTTCTCAAACACTAACATTTCTGAGGGTGCTGAGTATGGTTCTTTCTTGTTTCATGATTCTTGGTTCATTTTGAGCTTTGCTCTTCGTTCTTCACCGTGATCTCCTTCCCTGAGCAGGACCCGCGTGGTGATCGTCGAGTTCACGATGTACAGTCCTTCGCACGATTTCATCACCATCGTCAAACTTGCAGCCGAGCTGCCCACGTCAGGTACATTTTCAGATGCCGCTGTTGCGGCCGTTCTCTTTTCTTGAAACTGCCAGTTTGTGAATTTATCACCACAAAAACAATTTTGGGCCTGTGGGAACACACGAACAATGATCCCGTCACTTCATTTTGGTGCTTTGCAGGTGGATTGTTGACGAGTCACGACGTACGAACGTACAGGCCACTGAGATTTGTGCCAAACCACGTTGACATGATCATGATTCTTGAGGTGAGAAACAGATTGGTATCTTTGCTTCTCTTCTTCACCTTTCTGGGCAGAACTCATTTGCTCTGAAGGGGCAGACATTCCTTTGGTGGACGGTACGCATGAACCAAAAGCAGGAAGCAGGCCTCTTCATTTCCTGAGTTTGGTCGCGATGACTCGCTTCACGGCGCGTCCCATCTCGTTCAGGTGCTGCTGGGAGTGGTGACGCTCTACTTCGTCGTGCAGCTCGTGTACACGCTCGTGTCGGACGGCGTCGCCGAGCTGCTGTCCTTCTGGGGCGGCTTCGACGCCGTCCTCACCGCGCTCTGCGTGGCGCAGATCAGTGTCTACGTCCAAGTACGCATCAAACATTTAGATTTCAAACCAAAGTGCGAACATCTCGAAGAAATTGAGGCGTCAGTTTCGTGTTGCTCCTCTCAGCGGATGCTGACGGACACGTCTCTGGAGGATCAGTACTTGAAGAAGCCGGGCGACTTCACCAGCTTCGCGCACGGACTGCGTCTCGCCTGCGACTGGTACAACCTGTCCGCCGTCCTCGTCTTCTGCATGACCGTCTGGGTGCGTGACTCGTTCTCACTCAGGCTTGCTGCAAGCGGGAAAACACCGAATGGACTTCTTTTCCTCGTCCATCAGAGCAGCTGTCCACGGGCTGAATACCTGTCGTAGATATATCCATGTCTTGACGTTGTGGTTTCTGGTAAAGATGCCGTCACAGTTTGTTGTGCCTGCGTGTTGCAGTTGGCGCGGCAGCTCCGCTTCGTCAAGTGGATGTCTCGCTTCAGTAAGACGCTGAGTGGCGCGGCGTGGCCGCTGCTCGGCTGCTGCGCCGTCTTCACGCACCTCACCGTCGCCTACGCCGGGCTCGGCTTCCTCGTGAGTGGCGCGTTTTTCTTCAGCCTCCTGCAGAAAGCAAGTTTGAGCGGTGTGGGCAAGAAACAGCCCTGACTCCAATTCGCCCTGAAAACGTCAAGTCAGGAGTTTGTGTTTCTGCACAAGAATTTCTGTTGTTCGTTCAGACAGCTTCCAACAGCTCTGATGTTGAAGTATCGTGAATACGCGCACACACCAAGTTCCCCAATCATCTTTGCGGCACGTTTTCAGTGGTACGGCTCGGCGATCTCGACTTTCCGCACGTTCGCCGTGTCGTTGCTGACGGAGTTCGGGCTGTCGGTGCGGGAGATGTTCCTCATCGACGAGATGCTGATGCACAGCCGAGTCTTCACCGGGCTCTTCGTCTCAATCTACCTCATCATTGTGCTCACAGTTATCACAAGTGTGTGTGTGTGTGTGTGTGTGTGTGTGTGTGTGTGTGTGTCTGTGTCTGTGTCTGTGTCTGTGTCTGTGAGTGTGTGTGTGTGTGCTCGCGCATCTTCATTTGAGTAAGTGCTTGTGGTGTGCTCCACAATTGGAGGTTGCGAACAACCACACTTCGTGCAGTCAACGCAATCGCACCTCAGTCTGTTTCATCACCTGTTTGCCTCGCTGCAGGGTTGTTCGTATCGGTGCTGACGCGGTCGCTGCGGGCGGTGAAGCGCGACATGTTCTACAACAGCTCTCTCTCGATGCACGACCACGAGCTGGTCGACTTCATCATCAAGCGCTTCAAACAGTGGGCGGGCATCACCAAACCCAAGCCCGTAAGCGCACACTCGCACACACATACACACACACACACACACACACACACACACACACACTCGCGCGCGCGCGCGCGCGCGTGCGTGCGTGCGCGCACGATTCGTTTTGCTTGTGAACACGAAGAACAAGTGTTGTTAACAGTATTGGGTCACTGGGCGGTTCTGTTGTTGCGCAGGCGTTCCGGCGCGTCAAGTTCCACGGGATGGCGTCGCTGTCGTCGCACAGTTCGTGGTCGAGCGCCACCTGGCGGCAACACAGCTTCCTGTCGCACACGAGCTCCTCCTGCGGCTCCGACTCCTCCTTCCTGCAGGAGGACGACCTGCAGCTGCAGCAGCCAGCATACCTGCAGCAGCTGCTGAACAGGGCCGTGCCGACCTGGGAACTTATGTGCGACAAACTCGACCAGGTGATGTCGGACATTCACGAGGAGGATGCGTATCTCGACCAACTCATGGAGAAGACGATGCGCGAATCCAAACTCATTCCAGACGAGTTGAACCTCAAGGCTGAGGTACCCACTGACTCAAAGGATCCCTGCAATGAGTCTGAGGATAATCCAGGTGAAGTTCCCCTGGTGGTGGTGAGGAGACCCAGATCCAAGTCAGACCCGTACGCGGGCGGTGTGTACGAAAGATTGAACAGCCCTGTTGCCTTCAACAGATCAGTGTCGAATGACCCAACTGCTGGTCACGAAAGTGGCACAAACGTTGGATTTCTGAGGAAAAGAAACAAAGTGGGACCGATGGAGGTGGACCTGGCGGAGAGACCCGCGAGTGAAGTCCCGCCGCGGGAAGCTGTGAAGCTTCAGTTGTGTGACGATGAGCGGCGAACTGGAGGGAAGACAGGGCAGGAGCAGGAAGATGTGGAGACCGGGGAGTCCAAGTCGGCTTGGCCGACAAGCGACGTTTGACATGAACCGAGATGTTGCACAAGACAAATGCAACGTTCGTTTTCGAGTGCTGTGAGTGAAGGGAACATGCACACAAACATAGTTGTGCACGTGCACACACAGATTCAGTTTCCACGTTCACTTGTGTTCGAGCTGCGTCCAGATTTGCTTCCAGAATCGCGTGTGCGCACGCGTGAATTTGGTGTTGAGTACCTCCAAAGCTGAGACGAGACATGTTTTCACGAGGTCTGATTTCTGCAAAAAACAGTTGCAACAGTCCGAGTTTTTGAACACGATTTTTCATTTCTGTGCGGAAATGAGGATATGAACGATGTCCGGTCCCAGATTCAGAGTGACTTGCACTTTTTTGTCATCACGATTGTTCGTGCCGGTGGTGCATGTGTGTCACGTATGTATCTGACGAGATTTTGCTCAGTACTTCGCTGCTCAGACAAGCACAGCTGCACTGTCAGCAAACGAACTGTAGAAAGTGTTCTCCGCCTTGCGCGTTGTGTTCCTGTGAAATGATGTAGCATAAAACAAAGACTGCAGTTTCTTCGTTGTCCAATTGGTGGTCTGTGTGCGAAAGGAGACAACAAAGCGCCTTCCTGGAAGGTGGTAATCCATGGAAGAATCAGGGTAAGAACGCTTACCGGTACTTGTTTATTGCGATCGCTCGTGTATTTGCCGAAACTTTCTCGTTGTTATGAATTGATGTGATATTTTCCTTTGGTTCATTGTGGTCTGAATCTAGTCCATCCATTTTCGTGTGATTGAAGCGTACGATGTCACTTGCTGAGATGAAACCTAGAGCTCGAGCGAATCCACCAATTTTAAATTCGAATTGACCCTCCAGCAAGTCAGACTTTGGTTCCATCTTCCCGAAACTACGACTCAAAAGCCGAGGCAGCCAGAGCGATTCGCGCTGCGTCTCGTCAGATGGACAGAGTCTGTGCTTTTTGAAATCTTGAACACATTGTTACGCCTGTGAAGCAGATGTCACGCACTGTTTTTGTGAACTGCAGACGAAAGTCGGGTTCTTCCTGACCAGACTGGAAATTATTTTGTACGAATAAAACTAATTTGTCCACACGTTTTGGCACTTTCTTGTTCACGTGTTTTCTTGGCCATCACATGTGCGTATTGCAGTCAGAAAATGGAGCAACACCTGACCCTCGTCGTGCCAGGAGTGGACCAACTTGACCTTTCAGTGGGTTCTGTATTTCAGTGAGAGTTGTCAAACCATGCGCTGCAGCGACTAACTTGTTTCGGAACATTCCGTCACTCAGTCACCAAAACGATACAATACCTTCATTAACAAAAACCATTTATTTGATCTCTTACACATAGAAAGCTACACATAGATACAATTATACACAGTGCAGTGCAAAGTTCAAAATTTTTCTTACCAGCGGAACAAAAGAGATGAGCAGCTGGGAACCAAAGGAGACCACGCGCGCGTGGAAAAATCATCAAGAACCTCTTCACAAACAAGGGAAGCATTCTGGCACAAGCAATTTTGCAATGCAATGCTTGTTCAGGACATGCAGCAGGTCTCAGTTCCCGACAAAGTTTTGAAACGAACAAAAGGCAACCGCATTGGTGCTGTTGCCGTCAAGACTGCTGATTTGCGTTTCAAGCTCACAACAGAAAGTCTCACGCATTTACTGTTTTGTCATCAGCGACCATGCATTCAAGCTTGCGCACTTTGGAACAAAAACAAAGCGCAAAAAGCCCACTCCACCAAATGCATGGAAAATCTCAAGAAAATACCAAAAAGAATTACAATTCGAAACAAAACGCTTCATTCAAAACAGTGTTTCTGGTGCGGATCGTCTGATCGATGTCTCACAAAACGTGGCTGTGGAGTGATGCTGCAATTTTGATTGGCTCGTCTCAAACTCCAGTGAGATTCTGCTCTGCACGTGGAAAAGAAATCTCTTTCACTGGTAATTCAGATTCTGCCCGTTTTCATAGTACGAATCAAGACTTTTCAGGCAGCTTCTGTCAACCTGCTACACAATGGGCACTGGACACGCACGATCCTATGTGCAACACAGGGCTTCCAACAGAACACACACTGTACATTTGCCGCTGAAGTGCACATCTATTTACATCTGCAAAGTTTTCTCGTTTTATTTTTTGTACAAAATGTAAAAAAGATATTCGGAGACAACTCAATGGAATGTCGCACGATCATTTCGTACATATTTACAAGAATAAAAAAAGAAAGAAAAGAAAAAGATTTGATACAATTTTTACAAATGCTATATTTGATTTGAGATTTCACTTTGCTTGTCCACCACAAAATGAGCTTTCCAAGAGACGAATCAGATATGTTGCAACGTCTTCACACGCCAACTGTACAAAATGCGCTCTCTGGGTGGTAGCGTGGCAGTAAGTAGTAAAACCATCTGTACATTGTATGGCACTGTTATTCACCGCCAAGCTTCGAGTACGAGATACTCGCACACGTTCACTCCTTGTGTACATTACTGCAGCGCACTCGCACGTGAAATGAACAATTCTCAAAGAGTGAAAACGCCTTTGTCTGACGAAACAGAGGATCCGATGGACATTTTGCTAAATATTTACAATATGCCTCGTTCAAACCAATCAAAGGAAAAGAAAAGACGCGGACTTTGCATACGAAGTGTTCAAACAACCGCACATTCGCAATTTGGCCTTCGTGAAACAGAAAATACAACACAAGCATTGCAAACTGTTGATCTACAAATCGCACGTTCCTGCGAATATTACAAAAGCGCGCCGTGAAGAAATACTCTGTGACTGCTCCGTACACAACAAAGCGCAAAGACACCTCGTCAAAATGTGCACCAGCGTACCTGATGAGTTCGACTTGGTGATCGCAGTGAACATACTTCCAGTGAACAGCTTGTGACCACTGTGGAATAATGTGTCATCCTCACTTGTGCCAACGAGGGAGTCTGTGTCTGACATGGTAGAAAGTCGCAGCAGTAAAGACAATATGCATTTGTCACACTCTTTGTGTCCAAAAACTTCAAGTCCACTTTGTCACCGACTGAGCAAAACTGCGTCCGGTATTGGTCCGTACGTTGCAGCATCTAAACACAAGTATTCAAAACACTGTGCCAAACGGGCTTGCGAGTTGGTCCTCGTGTCAAGAGGAAAACTTAGTCAATTGGTCCAGTGTTTGTTTCAATCACTCCGTCACGAACAGCAAGCAACAAAGACCGAGTCCTGCTTCCCACAGCACTGTGCTTCTGCAGAGCTCAGTATTCCAGTCCTGGCTATCAGCGGCAGAATCCGAAAAAATATCCTCAAGAGAGAGAGGTGCAAGTTCAATTTGAGGCGCTGCAACACTGTGCGCCGGGTACACAGCTCGTGCGAAGAAGTCCAGACGGCTGCCAAGTGCTCGCCCATCGTGTCGACAATGGAAGCACAGTGCGAACAAAAATTTACTGCCGCCAACCTTTGCTGCAAAATATACTGGAAAAAGAATCGTCGAACCACCAGGTTTTGGGACAAATACGATTGTGGAAGCACCAAAAGTTCACGTCATCAAGAGAACACCGCCAATCTAATGCATCCAAATCCTGTTTTGGTTGTCCTCCTGTCCGATGTTCCGAGGGGCGTGTGTACGTTAGAGGGTTTCGGCGAAGTGGTCAATTTTAGGCCAGAGACTCGTTGCCGCTGTGGTGGTCGTCGATCGGCTGTCGATCCGTGTATGGCCGGTAAAATTCATTGGTGCTGTACTGTAAAAGAGACAACACAAATTCAACAGGAATCGCTGAGTCTCCAAAGTGTTTTCAACGCGAAAATGCAAGAATGATTTTTTGCTCATCTACCCTTCTGTTATTCTTCTGCAACAAACGAACTTGACAAAACAGTCCACAAACAGGAACACAATGAGCAACTCATGGAAATGAAACACAAAGCATTCTAAGTCCCCAAACCACTGGCCAAAGACAAAAAGTACACAAAAACGTCGTTACTAGAAGAAAGTCCTCAGAACTGAATGACTATGTCTACAGTCTGTGTGCAAGCCCAGAAGCACCCTCGACTACCTGCACAATTGAAGTCCACACCAATTACGAATCGAGGACTCAGCTGTGCCACTATTGTGGTCAACCGTGGAGCCAAAATTTTCGGACAGTCATGGCGACAAGGTTTGCGTGTTGAGCAAAGCTGCTGTTTAGGCTGCGGTATCAAGTTGTCTTACTGTACACAAACATTTGAAGGTTTAATCTTGGAGAAAACGTTCAAGCACGGACGAAAGAAACATCTTGACGTGCAAGACACTCAAATCATCAGAAGCACAACATCAAAGAAAAATCAATCTGTTGTATTATTTTCTCAACAAAGTTATTTTCATCAAACAAAAGCTGCAATATTTTTAGAACGTGATTTCCTGTACGGGAAGTCTAGCACATGTCTCTATTCTAGGCTACAGATTGCTTTCAAATCCTCTCGGTACTGAACAATTCGAAATCTGACAAAAAAAGGCTCGGCATTTGGATCCAAAATCGAAAGAAAGTGACCGGAGTCGGCCACTTTGTCAGGTACATGTACGAATTTTTTTCTTGATTTTTGGGGGCATATTGAGAGTTGTAAACTTCCAATGCCATCAAATGAGTTCCACACAAACTTAGGTCACAAGAAAAACCAAAACTGGAGGGGTAAGAACATTGTGCAAGAATGCCTGGAAGTTTATTCAACCGGCGCATCCACTATCGTACAGAATCCAGTACGGAAAGGATCACAAGCGAAGGGGAGCGTCGTGTCAACGGTACCTGGTGGTGATTGGACATTGGCAGTGTGTGATGATAGGGCTTGCACACATAACCGTCCAATGGGGGAGGTGTTCCGTTTTCTACTACTGAAATCTTAAAATATAAGAAAGAGTTGTTTTGCCAAAAAAGTCCCAGCAGCAGCAGCAGCAGCAGTAGAAATCATGGCATGTGCAGGAAAATTAGTGATCGGAGAAGCAAATTAGTTCACATTTTCACCAGCTTTGTGAGGCGAGATTGTGGTCAACTGTGGAACCACACGCTGTCAGGCTTTTGTCAGAAGCAAGAAGTTTGAATCTTTAGTTCACTTACAAATTGTTGCCAGAACAGTATTTGAGCCCAGCGCTTCAGCATGTCTTCCACAACTGACCTCGGACAAGTTAACAAGAATCATTTTGTAGAAAGCCTTATGAAAGTACAAGTGCGTGTGTTTGGCTGTGTGTCTGCAATTCACAATTCAGACATGAAAGAGATCAAGATGGAAAGATGATCAAGAGTTTGAATGATTTGTAGCTGTCTCACCACCCTACAATGCGTGTGTCACTGCGAGGAAAATCTTTCGATGGCAAGATTGCCGTTCTCTAGCCAAAAACTTGTATTTGTTTGGGGTCCGAAGTGAGGATTGCTCCTCCTTGTTCGAAAGAAAGGCATGCAATCAAAAGGCTTTCCGCGCAAGCAGCCAGTTCAAAGGATGTGGCACAAACTCAATTGGGCACGTTTTGGGGCAGGGTGTTGGAGTACGGATTGAACAAAACTGCTGTTGGTTTCACCAACGTGACCATTTTGATGAAGGGTGTGGCGTAATGGCGTAAGAGGGGGGGGGGGGGCACAGCACGGAATTCATACATCTTTTGAAAGTGAAATACTTGAGATTCTAAGAAGCTTGGCTAACGATATTCTAGCAGGCAAACTCTGTGCGTGGAGGACGCTTTAAACCTACGGCGGGGGGCTGAGTCTCCACAAAAGGGGCCGTGGGTTCTGTTCTACCGAGCGACAGAGGCGTCCTTCCATTTCCCTACAATCAACCAAAGAACAAATCAAATGCAAAGGAACGACATCATGCCAAGTGATGTAGCTGTGATGTCAACTGTTTCAACCAAACTTTGTAGAATCCCAATCGTATACCACTGAGCGCTCAAATGGCACAAATCACAGTTGAACATTTCTGCACTGCGTTCCTGCAGCGACGGACAGCGCTGACAAAGAACGAACGCTACTGCACCTTGGAAGGCCAGTTCAATCTGAACGTTGAAACTTGCAATTCCGCTCAAAATGCCACAGAGATGAAAACAAGTCGAGTCAAGCGAAAACAGTTGTCTTCTTCCACGCGGAATTCTGCGGCCAAAATGAAATCAGCATCCGAAACACGTCGTCACATTTCTCAACTTTTTGTGTTCTCTCAGTTTGGACAAGCTTTTTTTGCAAACGTCCGGTGAAACCCCACTTCCCACACTTGATGCAAAGAAGCGCGTCTTACACGCACACGCGGGGTTTACGGGAAAAACTGGTATCGTGTCCGATCAGGAGATCTGTCAAGTTGTTCAAGCTTCGAACAGTACGGACAGGTGCCTCTATGGTTGAAATCTTTCCAAACTTTCACAGCTACATTCGACTCGTTCGCCAATTTAGGATCTATCTAATGCTAAAAGACGTCTACACATTGGTGACTGAAAGAAGAGCTGAACGCTTCAGAATCGTAATTTTTTCTTGTAGGGGAGGAGACAGATCTACAATTTACCAAATGTATTGATTGTAACAATTACAAAGCCGCAGTTGGACAGGAAGACACGGGTTTGTCTCGCTGGGATCTTGCGGAGTTCAGTCACTGAGTGACAGGGAACACCGAAAGCGTTGAGAGTCGTGCTGTTGGTATCTTTGCAGTTTTTGGTAACCACACAGCAAAGAAATACTGAGAATGATGTGTGTGTTGCGCGAGTCGATAAGAAGACATGAGGGTGTCCTCGCTCTCGAGCCTGAGTGGAGCGGCTCAGTTCTCACATTCGACCCTGGACGGCACACAACGTGTCACTCTTCACACCTGGGCGGCGGCGAGTTTGAAGATGAACATGATGTGTGGAGCGGAGCGACGTGAGTGCGCGAGGTGGACGTGGCTCGTGTCACGTTGACGCGTCGTCTCACGTCGCGGGATGTACTTGCACGACAGTCAGTTCGTGCAAGTACATCCCTCGACGTCAAAGCGAGTGGAAAGGGCACAAAAGACGCGTCAACCTGACGAGGCCCCAAGAGATGAGAGCCGGAGAGTGAGAGTGAGAGGCGAAGCCCCGTGTTGGTCGATACTTACAGCCGGAGGCGGGGTACTGCGTCGTGCCATGGGAATGTGCTCACGAGGATTGGTTCGGTGGCCACGGGTAAAGCTACAACATGCAAGACAGAATCAAACCCACGCTTTCAACCGAGAAAAGACTCGAAAGATCAGAGATCCCCGAGCTGTGGTGCTTGTGGCACAGTTTGTAACAGTGCATCAGTATAGCTGCAGCAGCAAAAGGTCAAGTTGAAAGAAGTCAAAGCAGTGGTCTTCGCGTGACTCAAACGCTGAACACGTCGCAATCGGCGAAGATTGTGCGAGTATCTCTGTTCGAACCAGGCGAAGACAACTGTCAATGCGAGCAACAGCCGCACACTCGTTACAAAGCGACTAAAATGCTGGGATGCATACAAGTTTTCAAGTCGAGGAGAACTATCACTTGCAGTCTGGCAGCGTCAAAGCTTGGACTTGAAGGAGAAAGAACTGCACGTCTGGGACATTTCTTTCAATTTTGATCAATTTTCCTTTTTTGACCCAACCGGTTGACACACTGCACCTTGTAAGGCTCAAAGTTGTGCTTCTACCCTTCACCTCGGAGAAAAGGTCTTGCCTCGAGATAAAGACAAAAATCTGGGTCCTGTTCACTCACAAGAAAGGACCAAATTCGGAAAGATACGTGAAACTGTATGCTCCGTACCATTTTAGACGGGAAACGTTTTGTGCTTCATAACACATATTGCACCCTACAGAATTTCGAACAAAAGCCAAACAGAGGATTATTGCTGCAATCAAACTTTGCACTTTTACACTGGAAAAGAGAACGATTTGAAAAAAACAACAAGAAAAAATACAAGTCACGAAACTGAACAAAAACACGCACAGAAGAATAGTACTCATTTTCACTGCAACAACTTTCTTTTTTTTCCCGCTATTCTTCTTGTTTCACTTACAGTTCTTTTTTTACACGGCAGATGTACGCTCCTGGAGTTTAAGATTCAAACTACCGTGACTACTGCAGCACGTCAAAATGAAAATTTATCATCAAATTAGTACAGTAGTCTTCTTCAAATGGATTGGCAGGTCGCAACAATGTTGAAAGTGAAATGTGCATCACGCCCACAAATATCTACAACCATCTACGGGAAACAAAAAGTGCTATCGATTTGGCGTTTTGCACACTTCCGACAAGACAAAGTCCATCTACTCTAAGTTCTATCCAGATTTTTGCAAGAAATAAGGAAACAAGGAAAAGGACCAAAGAACCCTCAATGTCAATCGAGGCAACCAAAACTTTCACACGAAAACTGTCTTTCTCAACTGAAGAGGAACAACGAGGACCGAACATCAAGCTGAAAAGTTTCACGTTGCCTTGGTATCTGTGAGCTGCATGGAATGTTCCAATGCAAAAAGTTCGAAGTCACAACGCACTTTCTCCGATGGCTCAAGCTAAACCTTTCAGTGCACAACAACACAAAAGCAGTTCAGGGACAGTCTCTTACTTCAAGCACAATATGCACCAAAAGCTCACGAAGACTCATGCTCAGTGCTCAGACGATAGATAGATCTACCGGTACCAATGGCACTACAGATGCACTTCAACACAACTTCTGACTCCTGAAGCAACCAACGCCCAAAACCCTGTTGTTTCTTCGAACTGAAGTGTTGGTTCTGAAGAACACTGCTGCACATCACGTAAGTTTTCAGAACCGAAAATTGAAGCCACTGAGTCTCAACAGACTCATTTCTTCCGTTGACATCTTCTAGCGATTTTGCAACAAATATACAAAGGCAACATCGGTCGAACTGACAATTGACAGAAACTGGCCAAAAGCGCAACAAGCGACTCAGTTCGCCTCCTGTGCCGGAAGTACATTTGTTGCAACATCTGCAGCAGGTCACTGCACTCCACTGACTGAGACTGTCCGCTAATGCTCAAATTTGAAATGCAGACATAGAAATTGTGGTTGCCATAGCTACATGAGAATGCGCCCAGATCGGTGAGCGACAGGAAGACGCCATCGATATGACGTCATCGGACGCGCCGGACCCCGTCGATGACGTGGAAACCAACACCGACGCGCGGCGCCCGCCACTGGACGTCCGAATGTGGCCAGAATTAAAGTGCAGCGCAAAAGTATATTTTGTATTTGTTTTTGGCTTTCAGTACAATTTTTTTTCAGCTCTGAAGTCTTCACGAATTGGAGTCATGTCCTGGACCCCACTGTTCTATTTCTACACTTCTTCCTTCACTCATGCTGAGGATGAAAGAGTTTGCAGAGAAAGTGTCCAGATTGCAACGTCAGGGTGGAATTCTTTTTGCACTTCAAAACCATGCCATCTTCATTGACACTCGCTGTGCACAAGCCTGAATGTTCAGCCCCAAGGCTCGAAGCGTTCCAGAATTGGCAAGCAAGAAAAGTTGTGAAGAACCTTCATACCAACACACGAAGCAAATCACACCAGAATGAAGCGTGTCAGTCACCTGTGAGCACCAATGCAATTGCTAGTTTGGAGGTTCAACTGTTCGGATCCTTGGGCCTTGAGCCCAAATGGGGACCTCAGCCTTGGGATTTTTGTGTGGGGGCCTTTTCTGCCATCAGCGAAAGTCTCCAGTTCACGGAACAAAACGCATATTTCTCGCAACTTGCGACAATGAACTGGGATGCATCTTTGCTATCTAGTCACTGATCATCATCACAACGGGAGGACTTACTGAGACGAGTAACAGTGACAATATATTCAACGAACTTTCAGCATTCCAAAACATACTTCAAATTAAAATTTCAGACATTTTTACACAACGTAATTAAACGGAGACAGGACTGAATATTCAAACAAAAAACCCCATTCAGATGCACGTGTCAAAAAGTGCCAGGTCCGTTGTGTCAGATTGCTAAACAGGACCTCATTTGAAATTTCCTTCTGAGCCTCAAACCGACTGGCACGTCTTTTAGTGTTCTTAGTGTTCTGTCCGCCAAAAGGGCTTCCATGGATGGTGTATTTGACAGGTGCATGTTCAGAAACACTTTACAAAAACAACTCTTGGAGAAGGGGGAGAACCACATCGATACAAAGAAACCTCCAAATTAGCCGTGTCGGCTGCAGCAGCAGAGCTGCGGTACTCACGAGGCGGGGTCGTCGTGCACGGAGCAGGGCCGGCTGTGCGGCAGGGACCCATACCTGTAATAGGACGGAGAGCCGTTGTCCGGCCGCGGCAGGAACGGGTCATCCTCGTCCACCTCAAGATAGCCTTTCCTGCAGGGAGAGAGAGCATCCCTTACGAGTCTTGGGTCATGTCGGTTGACAGTGTAGTGCCAAGCTCGTCTTTCAACACTAAAATTTGGCGTTTCTTTGTGGGGCGAAGCAGCTGTTTGGTGGCCTTGCCTGTGCAGTCGAAAGGCTCTTTGTAAGATTCTTTCAATCGCGCGGAAAGAAGCGAGCTTGCTTTTTTGCAGCAGGTGCCCAGTTTCATGGAACGTGCTGAATGACGCAACCCTACTTCAACAAGGTATTCGTACGGTATTTTCCACGTGTTCAGAAATGCGAGTGCGCAGTATTTCATTTGGGAGAAGAAGCGTCTTTAGTCTGGCAAGAGAAACGTTCTACGCTCTGCGCTGCAATGGGTAACGAAGGGGAAAGAAACGCTGTGTGAGTGTGCACTGGACGGCTGAATGAAACCTGCAACTGCAAATGAAGTCATCAATATGCAACCACGATCTCAATTGCAATGCGCATCAGTTTACTCGCTTTGTCGTCGTTGGCCCCCTCCACAAGCACTGTCAACACCGGTTGACCTGAAGATCACAGCCCAATCTGTCCGTGAATGCAAAAGAAAAGCGGTGAATGATGCCCACTAAGTCTGGCAGGAAAGTTGTCATTTTGATCACAAGATCGTTTGGAAAACCGAAATCAAGATTTGCAAAGTTCCCCCTTTTTGTTTTGGGTGGAAACTTGTTACTTCTCAATCATATTCTCAGCCGACTTGCCCAGTAAGATGATGTCTTTGTGCAACATCAAAACGTGTGACTGCCCAGTCGCGTGCTTTCCCCTCACCCCAGGAACGAACATTGTGCTGGCATTCATTCCCACTGAGGGTTGTCAAAAATCATTCGTGAACAGTCTGATAGCTCTGCAGTCACCCAGGAACATGGGGGTATGAGGTCGTCTCCAGTTGGAGTCGACCCTTCAACACTGACTTTTCATTCTTCCCACCCACACAGCCAGCCTCCACCACCAATCATGCCACACAGTCCACAAACACTGAAACACCCGCATTGAAGTCATGCTGAAAACAAAGCAAAACTTCACTTGAAATCAAATCCAGGGCACCTTGGGGTTTCTTCTGCGCACCCCACGTCGGCTTTTCCTGGTTCGCCATCTTCAAAATCAAAAGCGTGGAGAACGAAAAATACAAGCACAAAACAGACGATGAACACTCGTACAACACACAACCAACCAAACTGAAAGGCTGTTCGAAGCAGGCCTTCAAAACGAACGATGGATTGAGGGAAAGGTTTCTCTAATTTCTTAACACAGAGGAACAACCACAAGAACATCTTGTCTTGTTTTTCCACACATTGCTCGACGAGCACAAAGGCAGCCAAAAATGTAAACGTTAAAACTACGACAGTTTTGAAGCGATGTGATGTCATGACGAAGGGCGCCAACACAACTCATGACATCCAATACATTCAGCAGCTTCTTGCAGGCTTACCACATAAACACGAGCACAATGAGCAAATTAGATCAGACACAAAATTCTTTCAGAGAAAAGGGCTTGTATGAAAAAAATATTGAGAAGTTTCAGTTCAGGAACTACAACATGTTTCCAAGACGATTGTTGAAACAACAAACAAAAAGAATGAAGCCACCACATTCATTTCTTCTTCATTTCTACATCTCCTTGTGTGATCCTACTTACACTTCTGTGTGTCCCTTCCTTTCGTCATATTCACTAGAGATGGGAGGTAGTTGTGGGAAAAAATGCTCAAGTTAGTAACCCGAACAAACGAAGTCTTCACAAAAAGAACACCGATGCACAGTGGCTCAGTGATTTACAGTAACCGAATCTTTTAGTTATTCATGTGCATCTTCTTTGCAAGAAATACAGGAAAAAGTGTCTCGAAACAAGTTCCAGCAAAACGCAACAAAGGAACACACAAGACGCAAGCTGCGCAGCTTCCAGCTGTAGGTAAGCAAACTGTTGCCGGAAACGAAATTCAGCAAAATGACCAACCAAAAGTGTACGTTTTGTTCCAATTCAATTCACTTTTTCCCATATGTCTCTAATCTACTCCAAAATTACCAACGAAAGAAACCAAGTTCATGAAGTTCGATTGCTTCGTGCAATACCAAAGTTAAAGTGCGTCTGTGAAACTTATGCGGGTACAATTCTCTACTTCTGCCACTGAGATTTGGAACTCGTGTTTCTCGCCACACATCTGGTGGTGAAGAGCTCGTGTGCTGAACAACTTGTGACACAGCAACATTTTAAAACTTTCCACACGCAGTGACAGATCAAACCAAGTCACAGCATTAGTATTTACAGAAGCTTATGATCTAAATACTCGGTGTGTGCTATCTAAATCAGGTGGGTGTGAGAGAAATACGATACTAATTTCTTGACACACCTGAATAACGGGACAAGAAAGGTACTGCGATGTGACAAAGGAAAAAAAATAGAAAAGCTGTTTAGTTTCATACTATGTGCGATGTGTTCTAAAACTGTCTCCAAAATGTTGCAATTATCTAAATTTGTAGAGGGTGCAATTTGAAGTTTCATTGTCGTTTCACACGGGCAATCTGGCGTAGCGACGTGCTGCGCAAAACCAGGTGCCACACGAAATGCCTATTCGCCCAAATTATGCAGCAGCAGTTCTGGCAAAAAATTTTGAGGGTGAAAAGACCGACTCTGTCACAAAAGTGCGATGGCACGATGCGCTCTGTTCCAAACCAGTCTCAGCCAGTCAAACGCAACTCAAATTTGATTCTTAAGTTCGAAATCTACTGGTAAATTTGGTTCATCCCACCCACTCCGCGCATAACAACACAGGCCAAACACACGCCCAAATTTTCGCCTCCCATTTCTTTCATTCATTCACTGTACGGTGGTCCAACCCCAACGACAACTGAAAGTCAAACTTTCTTTTTTCACTGCTCGTGCACAAATTAACAATCAAACCGAAAGGAGCTTTGAAGAGAGCAAAACACGCATGTCTGGACCACAGTACTACAATGTTTTGTGACAGCACAAGACACAAAACGCGCTTCACATCGCACCAGGGTGCACAACACGCGCACAGGCTCACTTGTCCAAACTGTTCAACACACAGGCCCCAGCTCGCGTGCTGAAGGTGCACTCACTCGCATCATAGCAAAACGGTAGCAACGCACCCAGATGCGATGAACCGCGCACAGAAAAATACAACGGACGTGACGGAGTGAAACCCACCTTCGGCCAAAGTTCCTCCAGGCACAGGAGGCCATCAGCACCATGGCAGTGAGCAGCAGACCCACGATCGCCGCAGACAGCAGCAGGAACACTGCTCCAGGCCTGCAACATCAAGCAAGGCTCCTTCGCTTTTTTTGCGAACACTTGCGAATCTGTTTCACGTTGCTTGCGTGAACCTGCCTCGAGGTAGATACACACGTAAAGACCAAGCAACTGCTTCACTTGCTGAACAGGTCACATCCCTTCTGTCTGGCCCTGCACAGAAAGGTCTGACTCATTCGTGAGCAGCAATTCATGTAACCACGGACACGTCGATTGAATTCACGTTGGCTCATACTCAACAATGTTTACGGTGTGACCTGTGGAGTCAGCTGGCACCTCACGCTCACCCCACACAGTACGTACAGTGCAAGGTAGCAGACGCCCTCGATGGCGTTCGAGTAGTCTTTGTGGAGGTTGGTGCACTCGACGAGTGCCGTCAGCTGCTGGATGTTGGAGACGGTCGTGTCGAGTGCCCGGTGCACCTGCTCTATCAACGAGTTGAACTGCAATGGAAATCAAAGCCACGTGAACGATTTCCCACCGTCCACCTTCCCACGGTTTGTGCGCTCGCAAGAGACAAGAATGTCTGCTGTGTCCCCTGAACGTGAAAGCCGAAGAACTTCTCGTGAAGAAAAACGCTCGTCCCCTCAATGAGACTTCCTTGTGTTGACACACATTGACCAACAGGATGTCAGTTTGAACATTCTCCAAACTTTCCAAACACAGTTTCAGCGCGCACAGTTCGCTCGCCGGTGCGACGGGTTCGTTGCAACTCACCTCTGCGGGCTGAATGTATTCGCTGGCTGTGCGCACCGCCAGGTTCACCGTTCTGTTCGCTTCGTTCACGCTGAGCATGGCAGTTTTTAATTGCTGCAATCAAGAGAAATCTTCAATGTGACTAGAATTTTAATAATTCTTTTCGTCAACCAATTCTCACACTTTTTATCAATGTCTCTTCCACGTTACTGATGTCGACATCTTATGCGAATCAAAGTGCCACAAAACAACAAACACGCTGCACTCACGTTCATGAAAGGGTTCTGTACACGTTCGGGGTTACAAATTATGTAGTACCTCACTATATCTGAAAAAGAAACGAGTCAGATTAAATTTTTGACGAAGAAAAGGTGACAAGTCATCGATGTCCAAACCTTCTGCGAGTCTCCAGGGTGAAAGTGATTTTTTGCCCCCACAACCTTTGGACACAGCAAAATGTGCTGACAAAGAACAGGCGCTTTCCTTTTCTTCTGTGCACCACGTGAAAAGACACACAAATTACGGAACAAAACTTCGACACCTTTCGTGACGGAAAAATAAAAGGTTGAGACACCAAAACTAGATCTTACATCTGTTGAACCTGACGAGGGAAAGAACATGCAACAGGTTTGTTTACCATCTCAAGCACAACATTCAAAGCCGGAGGAAAACGAGGTTCAGTGAGAACATTTCTTCAACAACATTTTGGTCGATTCGTCCACGCAGAACGTTCATCGAATCAGTGTAAACTCGCTGTCAAACGTTTTGTTGGCAAGCAGTGACTGGCAAACTGAAACAAACATTCACCAAAATCACTGGGTCCCTCATCATCCTGGTGGATGAGTACGCTGTCCTCCTGCGCGTCTCCGTTCTCTACGCCCGTGATGTTGTACTCAACGCCGTTCTCCTGCGCATTGTCGCCTGCATGGGCAGCAAAACAGCAAATTCCACAACTACACTTGACATGCAAACACCTCATGCCTTCACAAAACACTCAACAGGACGAAACTAAAAACGGGTACACCAAGCTTCTCGTAACAAGAAATGACCAACATTTGGTGAGCTTGTTAAATTGTGAGAAACGGGCGGAGGGGGGGGGGGTCTGAAATTTTCAGACTAAAAATGGAACAGAAGCTGAATCCTGCGTGCGTGAACACATACTTTCGGTTTCTGAAAACAAAAGGCGAAATTCTGAAACGTTTCGACGGATATTTCGGAAGTTTCTTATTTTTTGTTGGCTTGGATTCGAGTACGCCGTTCTAGCATCCGAAGTGACGTTCAAATTACGAGAAGCGTAAAGTGAAAGAAAAAAAAACCGTGATCACGTTGTACCAGTACTACCGTGCAGAATCAAGGTGAAGAGTTTTACAGATACGGAAATATTCTAGAGTTCTATCCACAAAAACACCAACCCAGCAAAACACACTCGGAAATCCTTTTCAATGTTTACGATTTGAGGCCCACGACAATGAAGCGCCGACGACGCACGACGTCGGTTTGTCATTGGCTCAAGGTGGGTCCCACAACCAATGCCAAAAGTCGCGATCAAGCGTCTTCAGCGCGAGCCGCACAGCTTCTCTCACCGTTCTCTATGTCTTTGCTGCCTATGTGTTCAATGTAGGCGTCGGGAGCGACGCAAAAGTCGCCGAGCCCAACGCTGGCGCCGAGGTGCAGACCGGCCGACACCCAACTCAGCACCATCGTGAAGATTCCAAACGCACAGAACCTGCAAAAACAAACAAGACACCTGAGGCGACACTGACATTTCATTGAGATGCAACACGAGAACACGACTCGCACGACTGGGTCCACAGATCCGAAGACAGTTTTGACCTTCGACAGCTGCTCTGACGTGCAATCCAACCCTGCGGCAAGGCAAACCTGCACCAAGTCACACCACCAAAAGCCTCGCAAATGTCGGTCCACATAGAAGCCACAAACTCACGACCAGTTTGGACTCCACTGACAACTGCCGCAACTTGTAATTTTCTTCAGTTCAGATCACTGGTCCCGCAGTGTGATCCACTTGGGGAGCAACGAACAAGGCCCGGCTGGTGCTGACACCTCGGATCAAAGCTTCACACGTCCCGCTTCCCGCTCGTCTCGCTCATGTATCAGCACACCATCAATAATTCAATGCCTCCCAAAATAAACAGCTGTAAAAGGGGCCTTATACCAGGGGCCTCATTTTGCACATCTTTTTTATCGCTCGCCGCGCGTCCTTTCAATCTCTCCTTTCTGTCTGCAGAATGCATGTTTAGGGTAAGATTTTATTTTCAGGCTGCGTGAATGATTTGCAATTTTATAAATCTAGCGTTTCCTCGGCATTCGCATGTGGTTGGTGCAAAGCAACAAAACATAGGGTCGGTAGACCTTTCCCTGATTTCGCAAACTGCAAGGGCTACACAAATAGAAACATTGAGAAGCTCTGATTTGGACCGGAAAGTGCTGCGCCTTCATGACATGTTCCAGAGAGGAGGACACACCCAACAAGAAGCAACACAAAGCATGTGTCGTGTTTTTGCACCAAGATAAGTTTTTCTCAGCGCAACCACATCCGATGATGATAACAGGATTACAAGAACCCGCGAGTCTTGACTCGTCAAGCTGACAACTCCTGCGATAACTGTCGTGATGGCAATCATTCTCTCGCAATGATGTCATTTAAATCAAACATGAAAGACAATGGGTTTCCATCCCGATCCGTCCTTCGTTGCAATTGAAATGCACGATCAGGCACTCGCTGCTTCCAACGATATTGCACAAGCTCAAAAGAAATTTTGATCAGGATTACACTTGTAAAGAAGACGAATAGTCTTGCCAGACACGTCCTTTGTGGAATCTTGTGAGAGAAAGGTACTTCAAGGAAATTACGAGGCTCAGTCATTAAATACGTGGAATCAGCATGTGCAAATTTCTGTAGTCAGTGTCGATCACAAACAGCAATTGATAGCCGATCGCAGTGAGCGCTGGACATGATAA
>JAAUXT010075306.1_pt1 | contig 39867 bp, 31 predicted proteins | sample 7278171 | NCBI WGS metagenome assembly JAAUXT01 (sample SAMN14350112, study PRJNA611818) | marine sediment metagenome | isolation source: surface marine sediment (1.8m) | place: French Polynesia: Moorea | collected 2018-08
CATGTTTGCAGCACCAACTAGTCAGTTTTGTCGATGGAGTGGTTGACTGACCAGTCGACCAACGCAAAAATCGTAAGCAACGTGAATTGTGAGTCGACCAGCGGTGTAGACTGCCAGATCATCAAGATGTCTGTCATTCAGTGGCAGGAATTTCACGTCACCACAGCTTTGTGGCCTGGCAATCGGTGGACGTTGTGCTGTGTGTGGTTTCAAACCCGCCCCGCACCCACCCTGCCCCCTTTTTGCTCAGTGATTCTTTTGGTGAAAGGGGGTTGGACAAGCACTCCTTCCCCTTCAGTAACATGTTGCTCCGTAAAATCTTTCAGTTGAAGAATCACGGACCCACACCCACGCTCTGCAAAATTTCTTCCATCCTGACGTCAAACGTGTTTCCACTATGGGGATTCAGAACTGTACGTAAATGTTTCTCCAAACTCCTTCCACTTGGAGAAATGACGGGAATGGAAATACAGTACTTTGGTGGGAAATGCTTCATGATAAATTGCTGATCTTCAATTCAAATTGTTGCACCTCTGCATGTCCAGGGGCGTGTCAAGCAACCAATTCTCTGTGGGTAACACTGTTGGTCACCTTTTCTTGTGCATGCCGAAAACCCCTCAGATTTTGCCACGATGCCTGGTTCTCTTCTTGGGTTTCACTGAAAGGGCCTTTCCACCTCAGGTTCCACACAGACGCGCAATTCAAGTCCATCGCGTTTCGCACAAATTCTTTCCTTGGGAAGATTCCCCTTCTCAGGGTCCAATCGGGCAATTTCATTTTGCGCGCTTCATCAGTTAGGGATGGATTACAAGAAAGGATCAGAACGATGTTTTGATCCATCGACCTCCGGGGAACTGTCAATTTCAACTTTTCCTCGAAAACCGAAAGAGCGTGAAATGTGAGCACGATTCTTTCGCCGATTTCCCGGGTGGTGCAGCTGTGTTGCATTTGACCAGGGTTTTCCATTCGTCAATAATGTGGACACAAATAGGTTGAGGAAATATACGATCTACGTGCCGTCAAGCATTGGGGGAAAACAACAACTCAAGGATACAGCGACGCTGCATTTTCCCTCGCCCTGCTTTTTTGCAAAGGGAAGATTTCGTGGAAGCAGCCCCATTGTTGGGGAATCCTCAATGGAACAAAAAGGCAGGAACCCCCTTTTGTTGTGTACTCAACCTGCACTCGTTGCCACACTGGAATGAACTTGAAGAAACTGTGCAAGCAACGATAAACGTAGTTAAGGTAAAAAGTTACGTTGGACCATCAGTGCGAAGAGCTGGGTCATTTTGCTTTGGGGTTTGGGAAATCCCTGCCATGGAGGATACGGGAAGCATTTAATAATTGGCGCAATCGCGCTGGAGGCTCATTTTGCACGAAAGCGAGTGTTGGAATGCAGTGCAATTGTTCACAGTGGTACGTTCTGAACAGTACCAGGACAGCAAACAAGTTTTGTACCATGGGCACACACAGTTCCGGGGAAACCAATGGTGTGAATCGTTGCGGTTGATGCTATTTTCAGTCGATGACCACTGGGCAAGGTCAGCGCCAACACTGATATCATAATACTTCCAGGAATATAGTTTGCAAAATTTGCGAGGTCTGTGATATCCTGGACGAGGGTTCCGGAATCTTGCGCGTTGAGTTGAAGAGCGCAGGGAGACTTCCCCCTGGATGGACTGAACGTTAACATATTCTGGCGACCATCAGGCGGACGCACGAGTTTGTAACCTCACGACAACTGGACAGTTCTTCGTCCCGAATCAAAACCCAGCCCGAATCAGATTCTTTGTGGGGGAGTGGGGTGCACCGTTTTGATTCTTCGTATGAGCGGATGTTCCTTCCCTTTGCAGTGCAGTATCGACGTAGATCACCCCAACCTCAGGCGATAGCGTGTTTGACTCCATTTCAAGACCTTCCCTTGCAAAGTTTTGCATCTAGGAGTGCAGGGACAAGCGCCGATGACACGATGACACTCCCTTTTTGTGCAAATCAAGCGCAGTTTTGGAGGTAACTTCGCGTGCAAAAGTTCGCGACCAACACAGCACCTCTCCATGGTGCTGTGTGTAAATATTTCTGCAATTAAACTGCTTCTGCGAAATGTCTTTTGTGCTGGACTGGGAGCCGTTCGTTGTTGATCATATCGTTTTACCACAGGCACGCGCTCACTGTCAGATGGCACATGAGCAGAATGAAGGAAAGGTGCCAAAATTGTACCAGTTGAACCACGATCTGTTTATGCTCGCGCTTCTGTTGAAACTGAAAGCGCTGATCACTGCGACACTGAAACAACGGACTTGGTTGTCTCCTCTTCCTGCTGATGCCAATAAAACCGACTTGTGGCAGCAAAATTGCCGTGAACACGCCAGAAATTTCCTCAGAATTCAGATTTGCGTCGCATTGACACGCATACCTGAGAAAACCTCATTCCTCTCTGGGTCAGAGTATTGATCGGTGCAGCCAATAAACTGGAATTTATTCTAATTACTCGGAAGACGAGGGCCAGAGCTATTTTTATGTCACCATTTATTGCTCAACCGCGCAAACCAAACAAGGAAGTTTGTGCCTCTCAGGTATTGCTCCACACTTCCAGCGCGCTCTCTTGAGAGCCCGCCGGGGTTCGATGGGTACTTGGCCGTGCAGTAATTACTTTTCGGTTAAATCCGTCATGTGTGACACTTAGCACGAGCCGTAGTGTCGAAAAAAAATAGCCAGTGGTTCGCCACATAACCAAACACAGCAGTATCTCACAAAAAAGCCCTTTGAAATGCAGTCGCGAAAAATGTGAGGAATGTTGCTAACTGCGACTCTGTTCGAGCCACCTTCGTCTGTGTTGCGCGCTGTTCACAGACGGTACTCTGAACAAAGCAAACTTTGAGGGAAATTGTGCGAGGTGAAAACCGGACGTGGACAACCATGACTTGATATTGTCAGAGCAATGAACTGCATTGCATGAGTAACGGCGGTGTGGGCGGCGGCAGCTCGACCGCTGTTCCTCTCCGCTGCTCAAACTGCGCAAACGACGCTCATTATCGTGTTTCTGAAGCTGACAAGGACAATCTGTCGGAAGGTAATAATCGCTTTGAACCCAACAACCCAGATGTTATTTTATTGTCATTAAACGTTATTAAAAAGTGAATGTTGCAGAATGAAATGCTGGGCACCGAGGTCAGCGGGCCGAGCACGAACGCGAAAACACCGCACACGCGAATTCAGCTTCGCTGGGGTCATCTGGTCAATGCTTTCAACCATGACCAAAGCAATTCACCGTTTTGGACAGTTTGCTGAGACCAGACGATTGTGAGTGGCTTGTGGAAAAACGAACAGGCATCTAACTGTCGTTCCCTGGGAGATTTTCGGCGAAATGCTCGAGAACTGACTGATAAAATGTGCGCGATGTTGCCTCGGGTGGCGCGGATCCGCCCACATCGCTGAGTAATTATCGCTCGGGGTGTCCACCATTGCCGACCATTGATCCAAGAAAATTTGTTCAGCAACCTATTGGTTGCAAAAAATTGAAATGAAAAAAGTTGAGCCGCAATCAAACCGCGGTTTAACAGTTGTGTGTCAATGCGTAATGAATCAATGACGCCATCCTTGATTCGAATTCACACAAGAGCAGACTAGTATAGGTTGTGTCTACGCAGGTGCCTTTCCAGAAGACAAAAGTACAGAGCACACAATTTTTGCCATCAACCGGCCAATTGACTTGCAACACTGATGACAAAGGGAATTTCAAAACAGAAAGGTGAATGAGTGCAGATCTTCAGAGACACGTCGCTACAGTTGTTGCTTTCACAGGATGAGTTTCTTCGCTGCTTCTCTGCCCTTCTTTTGTGCAGTTCAAGGGACTTGAGGTCACCAGTGTCAGAAGGCTCTTGCTGCTCCCATGAGCGCGTCGACGTGGACGGAGCCGTTCCTTTGGATGACGCTGCCTCCACGCAGTGACACTGCACAAGAACTTGCTTCACAGTGCAACTCAACGTGCTATTTGCTTATGAGTTAGGTGTACTGCCTGTGACGATGCTTGCGTCTTACTCATGCATCAGCAAATGTGCTGTGATATCTGCCTGTCTTGAAAGTGAAAACCATGCAAGCCCAAGCAGGTTCATTTCTATTTCGGACGCTGGTTTTGGGAGTCGCGCAGTTTATTTTCACTGTTGACGCTTCTCAGCGAATGTCGCAAAACACGGTCCACCCTTGTCATTGCTGATTTAAGTTTTCAAGAGAACAACACCTGGTCGGCCATGCTGGTGAAACAGCAATTTTCACAGAAGCCGTCTTCTTTGACAGTGGATGGGTTGAGACCAGGCCACATCAGATGGACCAAGGGTGTGTGACCTGAAGTGTGATGCCGCGTTGGATACGTACGGTACTTGACGAATGTGCGCGGCTTGCCCTGAAAGAATCGCCTCGAGGGTGTCACAACGAATTCCCAGCGGACTGGTTTGGAACTCAATTCTCGCACTCGTAACTTGCTCCTGAACAGCGAAATTGGTGCTGCACCTCGCTTGCTTGTTTGCTGCAAGCAGACTTGTCTTCTCTTTGCTCAAGGTTCGCTGGCAATGAGATGATTTCCTTTTGAAATACCCTGACCATCTTTCGCTCACAATTTGCAGAAGTTTGTGCGAAATGTTATTGACTGTTAGTTGCTGAAGTGTTGACCTGGAGGTCAGCAGAACGCCAAACAAGGATGAATCACGAGATAATTTGGGAAACCCCTTTGGAAGGCTCATTCGGCATTGTGGAGCTGCACTTTTGTGTTCAAAACCCCCTCAAACCCCGAAATAGGTTTCTTGGAAACAGATATTTGCATCTTTTTGCATATTGCAGACTGAGAGGCAACACTGACAGAGGAAAAATAAGCGTATTTCGCTCAAACTATATCTTTTGTATCATTTGCTAGTCAAAATACATCCTCACATGATTCAAACGACCCACAACTTGTTACTCTTCTGGCAGCTTTCGAACCCTCGCATGCCATAATTTCGGGATTGTCCTTGCTCGACCACAGGACGTAAAACCCCACGTCACGAAAGTGCACGCATACCCACCTTTCATCCACAAGCACGTACACAACATGTGTCAGTGTTACGATTACGACTGTTGATTCATCTGGGCTGAGTGTCTCGAGCTGAGCGCACACCTAATCTGCAGCCCGATTGTCGCGCGACATGCAACGCGACACATGATATCAGCTGATTTTCCCACATTGTGTTTATCTCAAATATCGACGGATTCGGACTTTCCGAGATTTGCCTGTTGCTGTTTTGGAGATGTGATCCAGAGACCACAAAAGGCAGAAGGACAAAATAAAAATGCGTCACTGTAAACCCTCCCACCATGTCTGGCAAAACACCAGCTCATTTTTGAAAGGAAAACTTCGTGCGGTCTGTGTATACGTGTGTCACAACACGCGTTTCAGGAGCGGCAAGCAGTGTGAAGTTGTCATATGTGTCTCGTTCATAGCCTGTTTCTGGCTGCCACGCCTTGGTGTTACTCCTGATGACCATGAAAAACTTCGAAAAGATCTGCTTCGTCGTTCGCGCGTGTTCCTGAATTTGTGATCAAAGTTCTCAAAGACGATGCACCACAATCTCCTTTGACGGTTTCGAACGTCCTCAGCTGCACTGACGCGGGCGCCCACACCTGTACAGCACTGCTTGACACTGGATTGACCTGGTGCACTTGCTGATCCCAGATGAAAACAGTGCATACCAGAAGCATGACCAAAACGGGATACCCGGTACTCGAGCGCGCGTGTTGCTGAAAACAGTTGTGCACGTAACACGCGAGCTACGCAATCAATAGGAAATGGGGAAGTCCGGAAGAAAAGTCGATGAGTAGGCGAGTGGTCGACCGACCTCTCTTGAGTCTGCTGTGCACGAATATGTGGATTCTGTCAAACGATTTTTTGAGAGAAAAAGAAACATCTCTTCTCTGGAAGACTGTCACAAGCTGGCGTTTCGCACAACAGAAGCATGCCTGCTCTCCTGTGGTCGATTTGTGGGTATACGTGTGACAGACAGACAGACAGACAGACAGACAGACAGACAGACAGACAGACAGTTGCCTTTGGCTGGCGGGCACTCTGTCAATCTCAATCGGACTCAACAAAAGAATGAAGAGAGAAATCTTTGCTCAGCCAAAACAATGCACGGAAAACTTGTTTGGGATGTGCAGGTGTGTGGGTGGCAACATTCCAGTGCAACTGATATCTCAATTGATCGAAACACATTTCCAAACTTTGGTGAAGATTGCACTTCAGGCAGACTCAGGCCAGCACTCGGCGAACCCGATGTGGCTCATCGGATATTTACTGCCCATCAGTTCGGCAACTTTTGCTTTCTCCTCATTCTATTGTCATCTTCCTCCATGATTTAGGCGTGTGTACCGGCGCACTGCTCAGAAACAAGGAGAAATTGCTCGCATTATTTATTGAAAGTTTAATTTATTCTGGCATTGTTCACGGTCGGTGATTAATGCTGCCCGGATCCCGGCTGTGAGTGATGAATCCATCAAAGCCCCAATGTTTCAGCTGGCCGCCTAATTGCCCGTGACAAAAACTATGCCTGGGTCAAACACTTTGCTACACCTCTATCAAGCCAAGTCATAGCCCACACATTTCCCCTTGTTTTATGGTTGACGGAGTGTTACGCTCGCTGAGGAGAGGTGGGAAGCTCCTCCTGCAACGAAAGAAACGGCGCAGCTGCGAGATGTTTGGTCATGTTGTCGTGGACACACTTCAGCTTCAAGGTTGAGCGCGACACAAAAACAAGTCTGATGCAATTGGTTTGTGTTCAAAACATGCCGTTGTTATGTCCTTATTTGGAAATGTAAAAAATTGCTGGTTACAACAAGTTGAATGTGCCAAGAAGTAAATTTACTGAAATGTGCGCATCTCGGCGAACATACTGGCAACAATTGACAGTTGCGCAAACAGAATTTGAAAAGCGGACGGATTTCAATTCCGAAATTGCTCAAGCGACAAGCAGAACGTCAGAAGTCTGCACGTGCACGCCTCTCAAACAAAGCAGGACAAAAAGAAATTTCCCAGCGAAAAAGTCGCCAAACTTTCAAAAGCTGATGGCTGGGAGCCTCCGTAAAGCCTGACGAGTTGTTCCATCACAAAGGGAGTTCATTACATTCGCTCGCCCAAAAAAAAAATCTGTTTTTTAAGTGACGCTCGTTTCCCAGTGCCCCCAGCGACGACGGCGCGGTGGGAAATGAGAGAGTCGCTAACTGACGAAAAGTCCGCAAAAAAGGTTCAAAACGGAAATCTGGACGCAAAAAAAGACAGAGGCATCTGGCACCGACACACGAGCCACAGATTTATCATGACACAGTACAGTTTATTTTTGAAGAAAAAAGTGTTCAATGTTTCAATTCATCGGTTGAGCATTCAGGATTCAAAACCTCGTGTTTTGTTTGGAAGCTATCACTGATTATTCTGGCATCAGATAAGCTGGGTCGCTGTAATTACGCAAAAACGCGACGAAGCCGCAGAAGTGCGCAATTGTTATTGCGGGAAGACAAACGCGTCACGTGCGCTCGTGTTGTGGAGCGAAACATAAACACCCGTCTCCAGCGAGATCGTAAATTGTCCATACGACACGAGCGAATTTCCTTTGACGCAGTTGTGCCGTTTGTGCAATTGTGTATCCTTCTGTCGTGAAGACCGAGTCTCTTTATCAGAGGGTCGTGGTGGTTAGATCCACATTTAGCCCAATCAATCAAATGATCACACTTAGTCAGGTCAAAGTCATCTCCAACGACCGAGGCGTTTTTGGCTCCTTTGTTTGGCGTGTGTTCGGTACGTGCACAAAGTTGATTCTGCGTGTTTGGAGCTGATAAATACGTGTCCACCTGTGCCACCCAGCGAGGCAACCTGTCCAGGTTACCTGGATCGACTCGAAACTGTTGCGTCACGGGAAAATGACGGATACACGATACTGGCGCCATTTGTTGCGCTGTTGTTGACAGTTGCTCTCAGCAGGACGTTCATCTGGACGAGAAGCTCAAAACAAAATGATCTTCACAGTCTGGACGAAAAGTTCATGTGTTCCTGTCTTCGTCTTTCCAGAGTTTCAACGGCCGTGCTGAATTTAATATTTGTAGTCAAAACGAAAAGCGACAGACCAAAAAGCCACAAACGCGCAACAAAGCTTTTCAAAATGTGCGTTCCTGACGGCGCAATTGGAGATGACCTGGCCTGGAAGGACACAGGTGATTCACCAAGTGCGTGGCGCAACAAAATCGCCACGCGAATCCGACACCGCGGAGAACACCTGAGATCCGCGGTCCTGCGGATGGGGAAACTCAGCGCGTACACGCATTGTGCAAATCCCGTCAGGCGCAGTGAAGCCGATTTTCCTCCCAATCGGTAGAGAAGGAGTGGAAGCTGCGTGTCGTCAAATTTCTCGTGGCGTCTGCGTTGACGTGAATCTGCGTTGGGAAAAGAAATTGCGCCTCTGGGTTACAGTGCATTTCAGTGCAACTGGGCCTTTGACCTCACCACACTGGCGTTTATTTTAAAATTGCCCTCAGTGCGCTGATCCCTCACCTTCAGTGGCTTTGGTCATCCCATTCCTGTGGCCTCGTAGTTCACCGAAAATGATACAGAGCCCGTGAATTCCAGGCATCCAGCAGCATCTGACAACCAGCTCACGTGATCCCAGCAGGGCTCGTTCTGCGAAGTTAGGTTCTGAAGTTGGGAGTCGGGGTAACCCGGGAAGAACCAGCATGGACACAGAAAGCGCTGGGAATGCCCTGTGAATATCGGATTCCACATCCTCTTGATGTTTATTGCACCGTGGGACACCAAGATTGTTGCTATTCTCCCTGGAGCAAGAGACGCGCAAGGAGCAGTTCACCGCGGAGCAGCTTTACTGCGACGACTCGTCGGAAACTTTGCAGGGAGAAAATTGTGAAGTCAGTGTTTTGAATGACACTGCAGAAAAGTTCTGTTTCAGTCGTGAACGCCCAACAGTCGCCGTTACCAGGTTCAGTGGGTCCGCTTGTGAGAAACCTCCACGGAAAAGCAAAAACAAAAACACTTTAGTTTTGTCGAGACAGACCTGCACACGATCTTGTGTGTGTTGCGTGTTGACAGTAAATTGCATCGTCGATGACTGATTTGACTCTTGATTCAGTCTCGCACACCTGCAGGGCGTGGGTTGACCACATGAGAAAGCCTCATCACAGCCGACGCTCGGGACAGCAACCGTCGAATCGCTGGAACAATGCGAAAGTAACAGGAAGCCCCTGAGTGCAAAACAACTCACAATCGATCTGCACTCATTCACCCTGATCAAAGCAGGATTTGTGCTCAAGATGCCATTACACACAACAAGCGGGCAACGGAGAATTGTTTCCGGTCAAAACTGGAACACTGCCCATTGCAGGCACGTGAAAAAAGTTCTGCCCGGATCTCAGATCAAACGGAGGGGACTTGCACATTGGCAGCGCATGAAATACGGCAGTCTGTGGTCCGCTCTTTGTGACTGTGTTTGCAGACGACGTGTGAAAGCTTGGTTACGAAAAGCAATCAGCAGAATATCATTTTGTGCAACTTACGATGGCAATATCTCAGGTGACAAAGAAGAGAATCCGGCAGGTACACAACTTGCGCGCGTCACGTTGATCTGCGCCTCACTGTGAGCTTTGTGTGAGCAAATTTGTCAACAAGCTCATCGCTTTGTCCTTCGCACAAACAAACATTTACTAATTGGCGATGATCGGGGTCAAATAGTTGGTGGCTACTTTGTGTACAATTTTATGTTCTCCCAGAAAATAAATATTGGTTGCCCAGCTTCGCAGAAAGCGGCGAGTCAATCCTTATGAATGTTGTTGTTTCTATTTTTCTCGTTGCGAAAAATAGGATGATAAATCTTTGAGTACTGCGACCTCAGGTACAGATTTGTTCAAAACGTACAAAAATAAATTGGTTGTTTTCTTTCTTTTTCGTGTTTTTGCGTCTGTTTTTTGCTGTTGACTGACGCACGGAGAAAAGGCTGCACCGTTTCAAATTGTAAGTGTTCCGTGTCTTTCTCCAAGACTTTGCTTGCCCAAACAAACAACATACAGATATGGGCATGTCCGTATCTCAGCTGAACGTGTCGCAACATGATTTTGTGCACATCGTTGTACTCGCTGCACAAGAATTATGTCTCTTTCATGAAAATCAATGAGTCAATGTTTTTATGTTGTGATATCAGATTCCCTGCAGGTTTCCACTTTTTATGGTTTTGCCTTTTTGTTGCCTGAAGCGCAGTGCTCGCGCTCAGGCGGATATTGTTGTGTTGTGATGAGTCATGTGTTACATGTTTTGTTTTGGTGAGCATGTCGCCAGAAACAGCTGATCAACGCTGCGAGGTGTTCGGTTCCTTTATCAATTGATCAAAATGACCTAATTACTATCAAAATTGCATGAAATGTGCGCACTTTGCAATGGGAATAGATCGTTCGTGAAATACGAGTGTTGGAAATTGATTTTAAACTCTTGTGTGGACATTGATGAGTGTCCTTCACAATGCAGGTCTTCACAATGCAGGTACGTGTGAAGTTTTCTTCGCTGCGCAAACGTGCCCAATTGTTACGTCGTGTGCGCGTCGCAGCTGCGAAACAAAGAAGGTGCGAGGAGAGCGGCGCAGTTGACGTCCATCATCATTGCAACAGTTGGTTGCCGCTCTTGAAGTGGTTGTGGAGAGGCAAAAGAGACTCAGACAGAACAGACCATTTTCTCTGGATCACATTTTCCAAGGTTCACTTTCTGCATGAGAAAGAACCCTCAGTCCGTTTGGGCTCCCGACTTCAATCCTGTAGGAGCCTGTACGAGGCTCGTTTCCAATGATTTGCATATCAATCCGGTACGGACAAACTGGATGGAATTTTTTGAAATCCTTTTAATGGATCAAAGACCAAATACATAGGTATGTGTATACCCAAAAACCGCATGTTTTCAGTCAATATTTGCGGAGTACTTAGAGTCAATATGAGTGAGTAACCTTCATCCACTTTTCATTCCAGCAAAAGTTGGTCAGTCAACAAAACTTGTTATCCTTCATGAACAGTCAACTTGAGAACACCGCCCACAAAAAGGCTATTTCTGATTTTTGAAAAAGATCTTCTGGAGTCATTCAGCTGCGCTCAAAGTATTTACCCTGAGCAGCAATGCACCGACGGAGCCTCTCCGGGTATCTGTCCATGGCAGCTCTGAATTCATGTCGAGGAATGGAGCCAATTGCAATGTCAACTGCTGCAGTCAAGTCTCTGATGTTCCTGAAGCGATGGCCTTGAATTTGTTGTTTCACCCTCCGGAAGAACCAGAAGTCGCATGGATTTAGATCCGGTGAGTAGCCTGGATGAGGGATCTGTTCCACTCCTTGTTGGTTGAGATATCCTTGGGCGACTCTGGAGTTGTGTGCAGGGGCACCATCCTGGAGGAGAGACCAAGTCTCATGGCACTGATGACGACTTCTTAGGGCCTTGGCATGCAGGAATCGCATCAGGATCTGTCGGTAAAGGTCTCCAGTGATGCCCAAGCCGCGGGGGACAAACTCTCGGTAGATGACTCCATCCTTGTCAAAGAAGACCACAAGCATGATCTTCAGGGTCGTCCTCTCGATGGGTGGTTTCTGAGGTCTTTCTTCTTGAGGATCCAACCAGACCATGGAACTTCTCTTGTCTTCAGGGTTCCAAACAAACATCCAGCTCTCGTCTTGGGCGACAACACGGCTCACGGGATTCCGCCTTCTTCTCAGGGTTTGAAGTGCAGCTCTGGCAAGGCAAACACGTCTGTCTCTTTGTGCCTGGTTGAGGAAGTGAGGGATCCACTTGGAAGGCTTCTTCTTCTTGCCCAGATCCTTCTTCAAAATCCGGAAAGCTGTGGTTGCCGACACACCACACTGACGCCCAGCTTCACGGACTGTTGTCCTCTGGTCCCTTTGGATGACTTGTTTAACTTGGTTGACCTTCTGTGGAGTTCTCAGCTTCGGGTGTCCGCTCTTGGGTCTATCCTGCACTTCATCATTGTTCTGGAACCAGATTTTCCATCTCTGAACAGTTGTCCTGCTCACTGCTTGGCGTCCATGCACTGCCAAAAGTCTGTCATGAATTGCCTTCGCAGACAAACCCAGCTTGTGCATGAATCTGATCTCCAAATGCTGGTCTTTCCTGTTGTTTGCCATCTCAGAAATGAGACCGAATCTGTCAGACGCAACACAAAATCGCACAAGTTTGATCGGGACACATTGCATAACAGTGCACAGAGTTGACTGTAGTCTACCAAAGTTGGCATACATGAAGACAAGAGTCATGTTCACACAATCCCAAAGTTTCATTCCCATCGGATCATCCAGTCGGCCGTACCGGATTGATATGCAAATCATTGGAAACGAGCCTCGTACAAGAGGAGCCTGCCGGACGCCACTTGTTCACATCCGAAACTCAAATTTCTGAAAATTCACGGGAACTCACATTTCGGCGGTGATAGTTTTGAGACCAGTGTTGGGAGACCTCAGCAAAGACCTACTCACTTGCGCAAGATAGGGCGAACAGTTGTTTGTGGTGGCAGTGCGAGTATTGGATTCAAAAAGCTTGAAAGGTTTTGACCTCCCGGTTTCAGCTTGTCTCATGTGGTCAAGTCAGTCGGGTGGCTCCACCCAAGATTTTGTCGCCACCACCCTCGTTCTTCTTCTTCTTCCTGTCGTTTATCGTGTGTCGTATATCTGCCACAATTTTCCACAAAATTCAGATCGATGAGGGCGCATCTCGAAAATTTCAATTCAGATCCCCAGCAGATCTCCTGCGGTGTTTGTTTCTTGAGGGTCAGAGAGACAGGTTTCTTGGGCCCCCATTGGATTCGCTGAAGATCTGCGATGAGAATGCCCCGGTGTTGTGAGCTTTCCTTGGCGACAAAAATATGTAAATGACACGAGCAAGACGGGAATTCCTGGAACTTTTATTTTGAAATCTTTGTAATGGATAATCTGCTTGTTTGCGATGGAACATACAACTACGAGAACCAAAACCAAACTGCTCACAAACTACTGAACAAATAAATACACGAACGTAAATGATAAGGGGTACATATCTGAGCAACTGCAGTCGCTGGTTGAAAGGGCATTTGAACCCGACTGTTGTGTGTCCTGATTGTTTGGAATTATAAATCAACAGTTGCATCAACAGGACTCCTGAACACCTTTTCGTTGGACACCAGATAATGCGTGTGTTCTGCAAACAAGTGTACGTAACACAACAACTGTAACGCATCAATTGCACCAAACGGTTCAACCAGCGGTTTTTAAGAGAAATGTTTGCTCCAGTGCTCAGATATTCCCTCAGTGTAACCAAAGAGAGATCATGTTTGGTGCTGTTTGAACCACGACAGCAAGTCTGACTTCGTTGACACTCATCCCCACTTCTGCCAAATTTTCCGATGCCAACAAGGCTGATAAACGACCGAGCTGCCTGAGATGATCGTATTACGTTTCGAGATGGTGACGGTGAAATGTGTCACTCAGTTGAAGTCTGCAAAATATTGTAATGGGATTTAGCACGAAAAATAAAGCCCGATATCACCAGAGGCATCGCTTGCGTAACACAGGCTTGCGTAATTTGTGCATTCAATTGAGCACGGCTAACTTGGCATGAAGTGGAAAAGACAAAATATTCCAAAACTTACACTTGAGTAGATCTACACATGTGATACCAGCCATGTCAAATGCAGCAATGCGCGGGCTGAATGAACTTTTAAGTACATAAACAACGACAAATTGAATCATTTTGTGAACAAAAACATTGTTCTCAAACCAAATGCGATGGAAGAGCAAAAACGAAACAAACTTTAGAACAAGAGTGAATTCTGAAAACAGCCTTCAAACGCAGGTCGCACGTTCAAATTGGGCAAAATTTCAAGTTTTAGCAACAACAAACACGTTGGTCCCTTTGTTACCGAGATATTTTGCATTTACTTTGCTACAAATTACAAAAATCTATCAAGGTCGCATTTCCTTGAAAGAAAGCACAAGAATTTAGCGTGCGGACGTGCGTGCATGTGAAGGCGGTGATTCATTGTGAGTCAAATCAACTGACATTAGTTTCTTAACCCCTGAACCCTTTGACTCAGAGGGAAATTTTGCTACAAAAAAGGAGCTGAACAAATAATGGTTTGGATACCGAGCCACTTTTCCCTTTGAATGCTTTTCATCTCAATTTCCTCGTTTGTTGATGAATGGTGTCGTGAATTTGCAAGTCCACAGACTGATCGCCAAGAGATCCGTCACAGAGACAAATGAATTTTGCGAAAACGTGTCAATGCAAATCGTAGCATTGTTTTGGACAAGTGTGATACAGCAACTTCCATTGTCTGCGTGCATTTGATCAAAAATATATATGCACAAAAAAAAGATCGTTTTGTTGAATCATGACGACGTTTCGTTCGATCCTTCGAAAGGGTGATTCATGTTGAGAAACCACACAATGTGAAGAGACCACAACTTCCACAGTGTCTGTCGTGAATGACATAAAACGTTCATGCGTTCAAAAATATGAAAAACACTGTACAATTTCTTACAAAAATATCGGGGTGATATATCTTTGCTAACTAATGTACACGGTAATGTACAAATGCATAAAAACAAGCGAGACGTGTTTACAACACGTGAGCGTCACGAGACGCGCGCCCGCGGTGCCTCGGGCACTCCGGCCGCCCGAACAGCTCTCCTCGCGGGGAGGTGGCAGGTCCCGAGCGGCAAGTGTCCTGCTCACGGCCGGCGCCGCAGCCCGCTGCGACGGGCGACAAATCATGCATCACTGCTGCACGGCACATACTGCGGAGAACTTGCGAGAACTCCGAAACGTCCACTCACAGCTGGCAAATGTTTGGTGGTCACATATTTTGAGCTGGATGGGACAGGGGACTCTGCATGGTGCAATCGTCTCTTCACCACGGGAACGGGAACGTTCTCTTTTTGGCTCTGTCGAGGTAGAATGGATGGAATGACAAGGGCAAATGAGCGGGCGGTGTAGCCGAGCGACCGCGCCACGGGAGGGGCGCCTGCCCGCTCTCAGTCAGGCTGGAGCCGCAGACTGCAGCCCCTCAAGACGTGGTTGTCCAGAACTTGCTTGAGTTTGCGGAGTTCTTCTTGCCATTGCCTGTTCTCCTTCTTGAGCCGACCGTTCTCTTCCTCGAGTCGCTTGAATTCCTGTTCGAGAGAGAAAAATATCGTTTGTCAGTGAATCTCAACGGTGAAAGGCGTGGGTCGACAATCTGAACGGGAGGAGTGCTTTGTGAAATTTTGCAGCTTTCTCAATCAATTCTTGTGTGAGTCAAATACTTGCCAAAAACAACAAGAGGCCCACTGTTCAATGTTTCTCACCTGACACAGTGACCTTCAACTTACCGACTGAACAGTCTCGTTTTGGGCTCTTTTTTTGATTCGGCATTTTCGCGCAGCCCGTCTGTTCTGCTCCTTCCTTCGTTCTTTCTTCTCCATTTCAGCTGGTGTCAGCTGAAAAGAACATTTCACTGAAATTTATGCTTCGCTTGATTCTTGGACTTGACGCTCTTCTGGGGTCAAGACGGCAAAAGGTGTTGGTCTGCAGTTTCTGCGAACTGTCCCTTGGTCAACAATGAGTGTTTTTTTGGCTGAACCAGGGAAAATGGAGAGCAATAGAAAGAAAATTGCCCTGGCCTTGGAATCTTTTCTTTTGTGTCAACTACGTGACCCCCATTTCATTTGCAAGTGTTGTTTTTAAATATTTGAAACAACCACAACTGACCCACACCGCTTTATTGGAAATGATCACAAGATGTGAATTGAGCAAAATTTTTATTCCTTGTTTCACGCAGTTGGATCTCTCGAACCATCCACGTGAGAAGTTCGCATGTACTGAGCAGAAGCTCGATCTTCCCGTGACGTTCTCACGTGAAACAGACAGGAACTTGTCGCGCGATCGTTAGAAATAACCATCCAGACACACCTTATTCTCGCAAAGCGACAACTTTTGTTTTCACTTCCAAAGCATATCATATCTGCCGGTTTCTTATCTGGGTCATGTTTCGAGAAACTACCGGCACCTCACCAACCCAAAAAAGGCCAAGGAACAAAGCGCACGATGGACCGATCGGGATCGCGCGCCAACAAAAATGAGTATATGTAAACATAGAAAGCACTAACCTGTCTCTGAGCGTTGGTGGGAGCTGGGCTGGGCACACTCGTGTGGTCCGAAGCGTAGCCTTCGCTGAGAGAAGAGCGGGACGGGTGTCTGCAGCGGAGCAGCCCGGGGGCCGGGGCCGGGGTGTGCGCGGGGCCGGGAGAGTTCGCGGCCCGGCGCGGTGAGCCTCCCTCCCGCAGCAGCCGGGTCCCGGTCGACCCCGCGCACTGCGGCGGTGGCTGATACTGCAGTAGCGCGGCCAAGTCCGTCGCCGGGCCCGGGGCCGCCAGGGTCTGTGAGATGGCTGGCTGAGAGCACGGGACGCTGTTGGACATCGGCAGGAACGAGCAATTCTCCCACTGCTCCCACTGGCTGGGCGATTCCGGCCCCTCCTGGGTCATGTCGAACTCGAAGACCGAACGATCTGTCGCGAGGGGCGACGTCCCTTCGACCGTGTGCTCAAAATTTTGAAGACTGTCCAGAATCTTGGAGATTTCAACCAGCCCGCAGTCTGGTTGCGCGCAGGTCTCCACTGTGTCACCGTGGCTGCAAATTCTCGGCTTCACGTCGTTTACATCGGCCATAACCTCGGCACAGCAACTTCTCGCCGGGTTCACCGTCTCCTCTCTGTTCAAGTGTAAAATGAACTTGATGAGTGAAAACTGTTTACTTTTGTATGCACACTCAATCCCAGAAACCTGGAGACTGGTACTTTAAAAATAGCACATCAAGGTAACAGGCGGGAAAACATCCCCAGGGCACTGCTAATACATACATCCCAGTGCTGAAAGATCGAATGGAGATGCAGCAGAGCTCGTTTGCAAGGACGTTTTGCTGCCAGTGGTGTGTGTATGTTATCGAGGAGCATGAGTCATCGCACGATGCGAGCTTCTGCGATTCGGGACTGGTCAACCTGTCCCCCAGACGTCACTGTATCCAGGCGATGTGCAAAAAATCCCCTGCTGAGGCAGCAGGGAGGCGCCCTCGACATTGAGCTCGTATTTTGGGAGCTGATTTCACGAGCACATCCAGGGGCACTCGTCAGCGTGGCCCATCACCGCTTTTTCACCTCCAGCAAAAGGCAGGTCGAGTCCGCTTGATACCACCTGAAAACCTCTTGGTCCCTGATTCAACGGTCAGTGTGTTCTGTTTGTGTGTAACAATGGGCTGCAGGTGTTTGTCAGTCTGTTTGGTGTTTGTGTTTCATTGTGTGGGTGAAGTCAAAAACATACGGAAGAAACCGTTTTGCTTCTTTTTTGCTGGAGTGACCCAAAGCACATTTCAGGCTCTCACTTTTTTGTCGGTAGGGAAGGTTGAATGTTGGGATCGGAGGAGGAAGCAGGGGGAGTTGCGTCCAACTCCAACCAGGACAATTTAACAAAGGCAGAAGTTTGGGGGTTCAGGGCCAGTGTGCCTCCTGGACTGGCTGGAGCGATGTCTCTTGCAAGAGTGGATTTGCACTGCAGTGTTTCAGGCTTCGATCTCGAAACACGCAGCTGGAGTTCAGGCTCGCCTGACCCACGCATTTCACTCAACTTGACTTCGATGCTTAAGTCCACGATGATGAGGTCTGTTATGTAATTGAAAGGAACACACTCAACAAAAAAGTCCCCAGGCAGAGAAGATATACACCCCAGGGTCGTTTCACAAAGTAAATGAATGGGCTCGTGACAACAAAACATGGGTAGACTGCCAGTGCACGTGTGGAGAGCAAAAAAGACAAGTTTGGCTCGGTGTACAGGGCTCATTGTATCAACGGCTTGATCCACCGAATGAGAAAAAAAGACACGCATATTTTGACGAATTTTCAATTCAAAAGCGTCATGCACACGACCAATTATGTTGGGACCTCTTTGGCACCTGGCTTTTGGCAGTCTAAAACCTGAACCAGTGCTTGAGGCAGAGCAAATAGACTTTCAATGACCTGTTGCAGAAAAGGTACAAAGCCATATGCTGCACCCCTCGATCCGAGGTATTGATGTGTCCGCAGGAGACTCCCGTTGGATGCAAATACAGGCAGACGACACAGAGGCTGAGGCACGTTCTTGCAGTCATTGATAACCACATGAAAACAAAGTGCCCTTGTAACTAATGCAATGCAAACTGACAGTTTTATCCAATTTCGCACACCTCATGAACAAGTGTGATCTTCTCGTGTCTTGGCTAATGGTTCGCTTCGAAAAGCCCAGAATGAACCGCTTTTGTTTTGCGGCCAGGAATCAGATCGGACTCGCTCCGTGTCCAAAATAAGCAAACAGGTGTCCTCAACACTGATGCATTGGCCAACAAAGAACAGAGCAAAACACGATCGATCTCTGCCAGCAACGGTCCGACTGGGCTCAATGACGAGATAAGAGAATAATGAGTAAATCCAAGTGAGCAACTGTCCAGGAATGAACAAACCAAGAGTAAAACATCCTCACAGGATGAAATTTAAGGAGTGAGCCCATTTTGCACCTTTCGAGCCACCCGTGGAACCTTGCAGGTTTGCAGCTTTTTGTCCTGCTCACTTGTAGAAGTTTCTGTCTGATGGGACGGGCTGCATGTGGAAGCGATTATCTGAACTTTGAAGCCTGCAGCCACGTGGGTCACATCCACTCAACCCCACTTGGGGCTAATTCCCCAGATAATCTACTCGTCTGAGTGATAATTCGCAGCGCTTCCATATGTCACAACAATCGCCACCAACGAGACGAAACACAACACGTCTTTGATCGTTCATCAATTTGCTGTTGAGAAATTTGAATGTGTTCGTTTTGAAAGGTGGTTGTTCTGTTTCTCAAAAATAAACTGAGATCCAGCGAATTGTCAGAGGGCTGACACCCTTTTGGGAGAACAACTTCAACTGTGGAAATTTGAACATGTCACGAAAGGAGAATGTCACTTTCCAGGTGTCAGAGGGGACCCACCCGAACCCTTGGATCCGCCCCTGCTGCCTGATATGAATGTGACACCCTTTCAATTCCAATTGGTTGTAAAAACGATGAACGATGTTCTGCGCACAAATCTCACCACAAACTGCTCTCAGATCTGTGTGTTCGGAGGTGTGTACGCAACTGCTATGTTGTGAAATGATTTTTCAAATGCAATCAGAACACACAGAATTTCCTGCCAGACACGACTAAAAAGAATACGAGTATCAACTGTTGAAGCAGACAGCAGGCTATCTTCTCTGATGTTTCACTTCAGTGTGATTCGCAAGGATCACATGTAGATCTACTTCGCCTCTTGTTGTTGTGCAATGATTGTGATGAACCCAGAACTAAATTTGAAAGCAAAAGGAAAGGTTGTCAACTTACATGTCACTGATGGGTGAGTACATATTGTACATCATTTCTTCTCGTTGAGAATTGAAGCAATAAAATAATAATTTCCTATTTGCTCGGTCTCATCAGACCATGTGCTGGTGAACGTGTTTGAACACGAATTTCTTCTCGGAAGTGAGATCCGCTCGCGACTGAAGTCGTGTCAATACTGACGGCACGCCGCTTCTGCCGCTGGTGTCATCCACCAGGTAATGAGTGAGCGAGCTCACTGCGGCGGGGGGACCAGCTGTTGGCCCCGCCCCCTGCCCATTTGTAGACCGCGAGAATATAACCACACAGTCAAGGACATGGTCTGACAACACTGCAGATCTTTCGCAATCGCTCGCAATGGAAAATTCTAGAAAGTTTACAATTTTGCAGGTGAAACCCCGACAAAAACTTGAACTCGATGGGTATTGAGACGGACCAATCACGAGTCGGGATTTTCTGCAGGTCACCGATCGTGTCCTGCCTCCACTTGTGTTTGTTTGTCGTGAATATCCACCCCTGAAGCCCTATCTCAGATCGCCTTGACACTGCCACAACACGGGATCAACAGAACCGCCAGAAAAGATAATAGCTTTCGACAGACAAAAGAAAATCTTCCACGAGCTGACAATCAAATCTAGCGTTTTCCAAAAAAGGAGGGGAAAGAACAAAATCAAAGCGTGCACGCTTCATTGAAATAGACCTGAATGGGGGTTCACTAGTTTTCTTGAAACTTGGGTCATTTCCAGGAAACTTGTTTGCACCTGTTGTGTTGACCGTGAAGAACTTTGTGGCGCGATGGGGGTGAACACAGATCAAGATCTCAGTGAAAGGCTGAAGACACAGTCCGGACTCTGGGCCTCAATTTGGGCGTCACCGTTTTTCTGTCGGAAGGTACGTACACACACAGCGTATTGTGCCCTGAATAAGAATGACATCATTCTGGTCACAAAGGTGCTTCAAAACAAGATCCCCGTGACGGGTCGGGAGAAACCCGGCGAGCTTTGGTCTCGTTGCGCCATGTCGTGTGTTCTCGTCCAACGATACGGACTTGCAGTCCCACAACGAACCTAAAAGTCTCACCTGATTAAAAGCTGAATGGCGTTATCGTTCGCCCTGAACAACGTTCCGAAAGAAAATACGAAGTAAATCCTGTGTGCACTGTAAATTTTGAAACTGCAAAAAAGTCACTTTTTGGTTGGGATCCACGGTTGATGGAGCCCAAGCCCTTGTGTGTGTGTGTGTGGGGGGGGGGATCAGACTTCAACTTTGAAAAATGTGGTAACATGCTTCCATCTTTGCACCGACGGTGCAAAATTTGGGGAATAAAATTTGTCAGGGGTCCGGGCCGATAGGGTTCCCTGGGTCCGTTCCGTTTGTTCTGGGTAAAGTGACCCTTTTCAAGGAGAGAATCAGTCTGTTTCATTCCGGTGCAAATGCGGAGTTGATACTGCAAAGCGAATTTGCTTTCTCTTCTTTTCTTTTGGTTGTTTCTCTCTGATTTTTCTCCTTGTCTCCTCTTTTGATGTTTTCGAAACTTACGACACTAAACAACGATTTTTCGATCCTCTGCTGCATTTTCTTTTTTGCGGACTGTCGTGAAACATTTTCATCCAGAAACAAAACTTGTACTCAATCGTGGCGATGCCTGCAGCACGTTTTCACAGGTCCGTTGCGCGAGAATTACTCACGCAGTGAGAGACTGTTGGGGTCAAGTTTTCAAAATGCTGCGCATGTAAGTACCTGGATGCTGGTACCTCGGCGATATAAATAGGACATATCTCCTTTGAGCTACTTATGAGTATGACACAGACAAGTTTTGGCTTGCAAGAATTGTTCGTTTGTGTTATTGCACCATCCAGCATCTGCGGCCATTCTGCGGTAAACTGCAAGAGCTCTATAAATTTCGGCTGCAACAGTGGCAGATCAAGTTGGGACTTGTCCGTCACCAGTCGCCACGTTTTTTGATGCAGTAGCGGTGGGTCTGAAAAAAAAATGTACACAAACAAACGTTCTGGGTACGTCTGTGCGGTCACGCGGTCCCAAGAACTGCAACTGTTTCTGTCAAACGTTTGGTGTCTGAAACCGAATTCTCTGGGTCCGAAACAAAGAGAATTGATGGCACGAAAACCATTTTTCCATCATTATTTCCATTTCTGACATTGATCATTCTCTGCAATCCACAGAGAAAACTTCCAAAGCAAGTGTTTCCCCAGAGGATGACGTTACGAAGCTCTGGAATAATGACCTCAACCCCACGTCGTTGCCAGCTTGTCAGCCTGTAAATGTGACCCGGGGGTCTGAAGCCGCCACGCCTGCAGTCAGTGCTGGTTTTTTCCCGGCACACCGGTGTTTCACACAAAACGCGACATTCTTGAGCATCATTGCTCATCAAAAGCGCTTCCTCGTGGCGCATTTATTTTTCAGGTCTTTTCTGGAGATAACAGGTAATTTATTGGCCTTTAGTTATTGAATGATAAAATCCGAGTCACCCTGGTGCGTGGCGTTTATTTAATTTATTTAATTGCGATGCTTTGTCTGGTAATTACTGACCCATCGCAGCAGCTTGACGGGAGATCTGGCGAGGTTCACTGCAATTGTCCGGGATTTTGAGATCAGTCTGTTCTTGTGTTCGTGTGGATCTCCAAGACAAACATTTAGATCATTTGTTATTTTGACTCATACGCACCTGTCCGCGATCAGTGCAGCATCGCACAAACTGAATTTGGGACGTTCTGATGAAATGACCAGGAATAGTGTCCGACTGAGAACCAAACAACTCTTGAAAGTCCTGCCTGGAATTGCGTGCTCAGAACTGAAGGACTACTCCGTGTGGTTCTGGACGACGTTCCTCTGTTGAAATTGATAGCCAGTGGCACGAGATTTTTTGTCCGCTTCATTTAACCTGTCTAGACCTCGTAGTGTATTAAGTTCCCAAGTAACTTACTGTGCGAGGCGCATTTCACCCGTAAAATTGACGAACTCAAACATGAAAAGATCAAGATCACGAGTGCTGCAAACCAGTTCGAAGGTCATGGTGCCTTTCGAGATTGTCTGAGGCTCCCTGATCCTGCAACAGGCGAAACTCAGGCTCACTTGTGCTTCAGTAGCAGAGGAAGCAAACCAGCCGAGCGAGCGTGCGAGCTTGTGACATGAAAAAATCCCCGAATCGATAGGAGTTGCGTTGGAGTCGAGTTTGGAAAAAGGGAAGGAAATTCTGTGTTGTCAACGTTCCTGAGACGTTGCTCACCGTGATCCAAATTGGTCAAATCTTTCGATAACCAGAAGGTCCCTTCCTGTGGTGGCAGTGACACATTTACCTTTCTCAGAGATTCACCTCACAAATCAGGTCTGACAACAGCTCGCTTGTTCCACCTGGATACACAGTCAAAAGACGCTTGTGAGTCTTTTCGTGTTGTATTTAGATACTCACCGTTTCAAAATAAAATGATCAAAGCAAGCTGAAACTTTCCGCACGCTTCGGCACACTTGGTGGAGACGACACCCGTAAATTTATGACGCACACTGCGCACAGTCACCTGGACTGCAAATATTTGTTGTGGAAATCAGCAGTATTCGTGGATCGTGTCTCATCCTTCCCAATTGTGACCCGGGATCTGTTTGCGTAAATCTGACATGTGTACTTTGGCAACACAAACCTCCCCGCACACATGTCTTTTGAAACTCTATTGTCGGTTGAGTCCAGAACTTTTGCCAGAATTTGCGCGCTTCGAAGCTCGTTGAACCTTGGCATGATTTCTTGACTTCCGTTTTCCAGCCCTAGCGCTTGGGTGGGAGTTTAGTTGGGGAATGAGTCATTCGTTTGTTGTTCGCACAAAGGTTGGATTCGCTTCTCAAAACCCAACAAAAACAAAACGGCGAAATTCATCACAAAAGCGATATTTTCTGCTGAGAAACTCGAATATTTGATCACACGAGCTGCAGTCGTTCCGAGTCCGAAGAGGACACTCCTCAGTGCACAGTGCCTTCCTTGTCCACAGACTTTCTGGGAGAAAAGCGCAGATGATCCAGACACAAAACACCAGGGCAAAAAAAGGATGTTGGACCGTGGTTTAAAACCCTCGAAATCGCCAATGTGAAAACACATTTGCTTGAGATCGAGTTTTCAGGCCCAAAGCCAGAAACTTGGCCCTTGCATTGTCGAACAGGCCTGATGGATACTACGCTTGACTTGTTGCACAGCGATGCAGTGAAGTTGAGACTCGAGTCTGCAAACAAAGAGAAGAGCTCTCGCAGCGGAGAAAGCGGCGGTAACGTTTGTGCACGCTCCAGCAAGTCTGCAAAGCGCATCAAAAGCGCAAATTTATTCATTGCTTCATCCCAGAAAAGTGACGCTTTGCAGCCCAGACCGTCACAAGAAGCAAGTTGAGCAGATAAGTGCGACAATGCTATATGTGCTGACATATGACCTCAAGCAGACGGGAAGGAGGAAGCCTGGAAATAAATTGGCACCCATTCAAAACTTTCCTCAGCATCTTTTGTCTGTTGCATGCGGGGAACTCAGCAACCCAGGGTTTACGTACAAAAAATGAAATGTACCTTCCCTGGTAATAGCTTTGCAAAGCAAAAGCTTTGGGTCCCGTATTCAAAGACACGAAACACCGGAGCCATAAAAACAGTCTCTGCACAAAGAATGATCAGGTGTGAGGACAAGAGCGTTGTCACACCATTTCCAGGCCAGTCTTCCGAGATCTTCTCTGCCGAGCTTTATGTTCTCAGTATCACAATTTCATTCAACCCCAACTTGGCTTGAAATTGCTTTGACCTTTGTCTTTGTGAGACACTCTTAGACACGCTGGCCTGGGCGAGGTCTTGACCTGCGCAACTCAAAGAGTTCTTCACCCCTTGTAGTCCAGAAGGAAGGGTCAATTTTGTTTGTTGGCCATTAGCAAGTGTATCTTTGGGGTCACCAACTCAGGGTGAGTTGCCTGCAGCAACAAGAACATCTGGAACCAATTTCCGAAGTGCTTCGGAACAGATTTTGTCGTGCCTCGACACAGGCAAGGTGGGATGCTGCTCACAATGCGTTTTGGTGAGAAGTGCAACCACGTCCACGGGTGCAACACAGTACGTCAAAATGATATGTTGCTTATTAATAGACCTCTGGTGTCCGTTTTCACAACAACGGCTTGTTCAGGTGACAATACTCGTATTTCACCTGAGGATAATTCTTGTGCTTTTTGCTCGCGAAAAAAAAAAATTGATGTTTATTTGCTGAGTGCTCAAAATGCGATAATTTCGGTCACATGGCAGAGCACTTCTGCGCGATAAGACCAGGTGGACACATCTCGAGGAAATTGCTTGAGTGCTGCCCTTGCTGAACTTCCACAAATCCGGACATTTCCAGCAACCCTTGCGAGACATTTTCAACTTGGCTGTGAAAAACCGCTCCACTTTACACAACCAAATTGCAGAAGGAATCCCAGACCACACGATTCTTGTGTCTCTATTCCAAAAAGACACGCGAGCTTCTCGTATTTGGTGCGGCGCGGTGTGTCCCTCGCCGGCGCGTGGGAGCGATCTGTCGGCGGCTCGAGGCGGACACACGCCGGAGCGTGGCAGCAGCCACGCCGCGACCCGCACATCAACACTCCCGCGATAACGCACCGTCTGCCAAGTCTCCGTCACCTCTGAACAAGATTCCTGTGCGCTGAAATACCGCCAATTAAACAATAGCCCACCACTGTCAGTCTGCTGAAATGTTTTTCAACTTGGTTGCAAGAAAACTTGCCCAAAAGAATTCTGCTGCCAAGCTCTGAACCCAAATCCTCCACCACCACCAACTTTCTGTTCAATCCGTGGAAATGCACTGATCTGTATTTTATGGACCATTTCTAGCAGGCTTCATTTCAGGGGAGTGCTGTTTGTCGGCAAATTCATTTGGCATCCACAGTTGCATTGTGAGTGTGTGCTGATTGCATTTGAGAGCCACCCTTTGGTCAAGGGACCTGTAAATGTCATATGAACATTTCTGGGCAAAATGAAGTGTTCCATTTCAGGTGGGGGTTCTTTTGTTCGCGCTGTTCTGCGAAGCTTTCAAAGAGTAATTAGGGAAAGCGGTCAAGCCTTCATCAATCTTTCATCGAGACAAGGTCCCGAACAATGTCCCTCACAAAGCGCTTGATATGGATTTTTCAGATTGGACTCGTTCAGCGGACGACAATGGCCAATTGCCTGGACACCACGGTCAGTCTCTGCAGTTTGACTCCGGTGGACACACACACTTTTTCCGTGGCCTTGGTGAACGCTCTGCTTGACTGGTCGAAACGAGTGGTGACATTCCGTCTGAACAAATTAAGTGTTGAAGATTTTTGTTCCGAAGGAAAAGCAGGTTCAGTGGTCCGCGTTTATCGCAGCTTGATGGACGGACTATTGAAGATAAAGTCGGGAACAAATCAGATTTGTCCCCAGAAATCCCCCGTCCATTTGCGCAAAACCTCTGCATGTGGGTGAACTAATTCAGAATGGCACGACCACTCCGGAATCTGCAGATTCTACTGACGTGGAATTCGCACATTCTACTTCAGCAAATTGGGGTTTTGGACTGTGACGGTTGATCGACATCACTGAGTTTTTTTAGCGAAACTTTGCGTTGTTTTGAGTGACCCAGATGGGGAATCGGAGGAGGATTCTGTGGAACCTGGCTGCAAAAGGGAAAATCTTGGTCGATTGTCACAACTTCGTGTTTTGTCTGGAAGATATTATTGTTCCACATGTATGCAGAACGCATGACCACTTGGAAATTTTTATTTAATTGTGGGTTCCGCTGTCACAGAGTGATCTACGACTTTGAGAGCCTGATAGGATTTGTTTTGTCTGGCAAGCTGGTTGTTTGGTTAGAATACGCATCACTAGATGACAGGTATTGATAAAATGGAGGCGCGTAAATATACACAGCCAACAAACGAGATCAGAGATCCATTATTTTCTGTTGGCAAAGACAGACCGCCATGTGGCCGTGCACTTCAATGACAAAAGTATACGAGTAACATGCAGTCGACAGCGAAAACTCAAAATTTGAATGAGAACGGTCACACTTCCACCTTGAAGTCTTGTATCTGTGTGGCTTGGTAAAAATTGTCTTCTCACGACACAGAGTCATAGATCTACCACATGTTCAAATGTCTTCTCTATCTTCAGATTCTTTGGACAGGGTAGCAAAATTGACATCAGATAACAACTTTGAAGCAACTGTAATGTTCATAAATGGATCAAGGGAGTCCTTCAGGAAACAATGTTTTTGTGCAAAGAAGAACACTTTCTTGTTCGGAATGGTTTTGCAGACATTTTGGCAGACATGTATTGTCTTTCACAAAACATGATCCTTGTGTTCTTTGTTTTGTTCTGACAAAATAAATTTGCTCGCCGATCGCGCAGCGAACACGTCGAAATGAAGTAATCTGCTGAACCTTTTGCCAAAACTGGTGACTTTTTGTTGATTTCTGAAACGCATCAAACGCATCAAATTGCCGATGCCATCAACCAAATTATAGGCTAATTATGTCACAGGTATGATTTAACTTTGTCCTGTGGAGAAGGGGGAAGAGAAAAATGAATAGATGGGGAACTTCAAAATCTTTGTTGTGCGTTTCTCATTCTTCCTTTTTTGATTGTCGACACTTCTGCACCTGCAACCTTGCGTCACTGACCTTTGTTGGATCAAGGCTGCAGTGCCAAGCGAGTCAGCGTGAGATCCGAGGCCTCCGTCGCGTAACACCTGTCTCGCCAGACTTCGACCTTTCACTGCGGACAGGGATCCAGGGATTAAAGCTCGCCACCTGTGTCTGTCTCAGGGGTAGCTCTGCATGGGTCAGCCTAATCCTTTATTCCAACAGGCTCAGTTTGTTTGATTTATCCCTGAACAGCTATTGATTGAAATGGCCAGGCTATGTTGACAGTGAAAGCAAACTAAAGTCGGTTGCTTCCAGCAAGTATACGACTACAAGGGGAGAGAGGAACATTTCACCGTCCTTTGTTTCTCGAGGGTTGGGATTGGAAAGACCGATTGTCGTCGATTGACAATGTTCAGTTGTTTGAGGATTTGTGAAAGTGAGCCCAGCTTATCCTTCGCAGTAGATCTAACACTTACAAAAATTTTTTTGACAGAACGTTTTGAAAACTCAGGTAAAAGCGGTTGGTCACATTTTTTCACCTTCTGCAAAATCTTCCCTCAAACCATCAGTCCACACCATCAGGCTTCATTTCGATCCCAAAAGATTTTTTTTCAGCGACGATGTCAACAGCGCAATTTCTTGTGACCTGGCTGTTCGCGCACCAATCTGAGCGACAGTGTGTGTGCTCGAAACAGAAGAGAAGCACTCGAATCCGGTTCGGGACCCTCATAACTCACCTGTTGTAATGGAAGTTATGAAGCTTCTGACCGCATTGTGTTTGCGCTCAGTCCTGCGCAAAAAGCTCGCAAAGCTTTGATGTCGAAAACCAAAGCGATTTCGCTGATTGGAGGTACTTTTCAAGTGAGTCACACGATTACACCAAAAATAGCACTTGCCTGTCTCACATTCCTTCAGCGGCCCCACCCAATCCCGGATCCACGGGGCAGACATACTGTCTCCTGCTGCCTTCTGAAAATGAATTTTTCATTATCATTCGATAACTGTTGCAGTGAAACTGAACACTTTCACAGTCGTCGAAATTATTTTGCCCTGTGGTTCGGCGCTGGTGCACGCCCGTTTCAACGGGAACAAAGGAGAGGTCAAGACTTGGTTCGGAACTCATCACCCTCTTCGAAGGCTTCTTCACTTAGCTCAATTCTTGCTTTCTGCAAGAGGTATGACCTGCATGAGTAACAGCCCACTCTGACTCCAAAAAGTAACGGGAGGCACGAATGGTGCGGTTTGTGAAACGCTGAGCACGTTCGTTATCTCGAGTCGGAGATGAAGAGAGACCTTTGAAGCCGCCGTCGCGACTGCGGACGGACAGAGGCGTTCGTCGTTCTGTGCCCGACTGAAGACGAAACAAATTGTGCCAGTCACGAAGAATGATCTGCTCCCAAAACTGAGACGACAGAAAAGTGATTTCTCCGTGTCTAAAAACCCGTGTTTGGACACAAGGCGCGAGTGTCACAAGATTTCAATGAAAAGCAATGACTGGAATTGCTCAGAGGGTGGACCGGACTGTTTGCGCGTCTTCTTTCAGCACATCTAGGTGTTAATTTGATGTTTGCAAAGCTTAACACTTTGCAGGGATCATGTGGATGCCATACTTACCACGAACAGGTTAATTTCATGACACCTGGAAGTTAATTTTCTCATTTACACGTCAGTAGCCCATCAGCACCTGTTTCGCATTCACCCAGATCACAATGGTCACAGTCACTCAGTCGCAATTTCACAGCGAGCGACTCACTTCAGCCCCTCCAAGATGCATAAATCATTGTCGCGAAATGAAAAATCAATAACACGAAATTGATATCCAGGATGTTCCCAGAAATTGCGAGTGGTTAGCGGCTGTTAACTGCGAGATAATGTCCACCTTGATAAAGTGCTGCGATTCTTTTAGCAGAAAGGGTCTTTCCGTGTCTTTCGATCACAAAGGCAGCCTCATGATGTTGACGTTAGTTTGATAGGTGCGATGGAAAATTCATCAAAATATACTCTGGTCGAAAAGCTGAAGCAACGGGAGCGCAACGTGAGCAAGCCGCCGGTGCAGACGCAGTAGATACACGTGGAGAAGACTCATCCCGAAGTTGGCTGGACTGAACCACGATCTTGTTGAGAGAAAACGGCTTTGAAAAGTGTTCGATCAAAAACGTTTGGACATCAGCAGTCTGCAGACAATTTTGTGGGTCGTGGCGTTCAGATTTGCTTGTTCCAAACTCGGTCACATACAGAAAAACATCCAGTTGCCTCAGCTCAGAATAAGAGAGATATGCTTGACTTCGTCAGTCCTTCCCAGCCGCGATAAAATTACTTATGCGCTGGCCGCTCCAGCAAGCGGAGACCCGAGCCCCCAAATTCCAAAGAACAAACCCCCTGCCGAAGAAGTGTTGTTCTTTACAATGTCACACGTCAAAATTTCAGGTCCAAGTTCCCGCCCCCCCCCCCCACACACACACCCAGATGCCAAAAATACGTATCCTCCTCCACCGATCCGCCGGAGTGTGCCTGCAACATTAGTTTGGGTGGGTCTGTTTTGTGGCACGGCCATGATTTTTGCACGTCGAGCCGGGGTTTCTTGACGTTGCAGGTCCTTCGAGGTTCGGCTGCTCGACGCAAAGAAGCTGTCAACATGTTGCGTCACAAGAGGCACTTTGTTGCACACTGGGAGAAGTCAGATGGAAACATCGCTGCACGAGCATCTGATGAGTGAACAATCACTTGATCTGACTTATTAATCTGAACAAACAGGGGCACATTGAAATGAAACAACAGGAGCAACGTGCGGTAGATGTGACACGCTAAGCACCAGGAAATGTGCATTGAGGAATCGATCGCGTCAAAGCGATGCCACATTGGACGAGGAGTTGGCGTACAATTAAGCGTGTAATCGCACGTCTCATAATTTCAGCCAAATTACAAGATTAACATTTGCATTTGTAACTGTTGACAATCGAAGCCAGGAAAGTTACGCAATGTGTGGCAAAGCAAATGGACCCTGCATCCATAAAAGCAGCAGGACATCTCATTGGAGTCCACGGCAACAGCTGTCCAGTGTTTAGAATAATATAATGGCTCTTGTCCCCAGGGAACAACTTCTACCGATCCCCTTCCCCCACCTATTTCGTCCCAGCTTATGTAACGAATTACGTTGTGTCTTAATTGTGGGCTTTAAGTCAACTACGGCTCTAATTAGGATTTGTTTGACTTGGGATGCTATAGAAATGAGCAAACACCTCAGCAGCACATTGTTGTCACCTGGGCTTTGTGAGACGCTCATTGTCTCAGCTTTTCAACTCCCAGGAGACTGGCAAAGTTTCCACGGGGGAAGGAAACAAGGAGAGAAGGTTGAGTGAATTTTTGTTTTCATTTGCGCTGCAACCTGCACAGGAGCGACAATACATCAAAGTTGTTAATTTCCGCGGGGTGCAGAGCCCTGCTGCTCGTTGCCAACAAAAGTCCCGAAGAGCGTGAGGATGTGTGACACTTCAACTCTGAGTACAAACTGAATCCAGGCTTCACCGAAGACCAGTGGTGCAGAGTGTTTTGTGCGAGATATCAGCGGGGGACGAGTGGCCGCCACGCGAGGCGCACGGTCCAGGAGCGACAGATAAGATTGTTACATCACAATCTGCTCAGCTTTTGACGCAGTTTGATTTCGTCCGCCTCCAATGCAAAACGAGGAGTTTTCTTCTTTCCTTGTGTGACAAGTTGGGCACGCAACAATTGATAACAAAAACTGTTTGAGTCTCTAAACAAGCCGGTCAGTCGACACAAAGAGCCATAAAATGTCAAACAAGAACTCTGTTTCTGAAAGAAGCGAATAAACAAGCGTTTTCCTGGTGATTTTGTTGTCCCGTGAAACTGATGAGCGGATTCCGCAGATTGAATAAGATAAGCTCGAAATCAAACTCCACCCTGGACATGGTGATATCATGTAATTACGCACAACAAGCCCGGAGCAAAGGAGCGCAGGTATATGCTTTCCCCTGGGGCAACTCAGTTTGCAGGTGTGCTCGTAGAAAAAAGTTTCTTTCAACGCTTCATGAAGCTTTATGGTGATTGATGGAAATGCAATGTTGAGCAAATGCATACTTATTAACCCAGTAACTCAAGTAGCCCCTGGAGTGGTCACTAATTGCCAGAGGGGGCTCAAGACACAAGGGCAATAAAGCAGGGCAGAGCTCTGTCACCCATCAGTGGTCAATTATGCACGGCAGTGATCTCCATCTTGGCTCCTGTCACAAAATCCAGTTCAAAGCCAAGACTGAACCTGTCGTGGCCAGTAGATTCCAATACGCAAGATACGAACACAGGATTCAGAATGCAGAATGCCTGTGCGTTCTGATTTTTTTCTTTGTTGCCGACAGTTTGGATTCGACCTGTATTTTGTGTTTCTTTTGGCACTGGAGATGGATTGAAGTGGATGGACGGTGAAATTGTAGTGAGATCATCAAGTGTAAAAAGTTTTTGTTTATCTGCCTCTTATCTGAGCAGAGGCACTCATGCCTTATCAAGAGAATCCATATGTCAACAAGTTTGACACGTTCGATGTCCCGAAGAAATGCGCCAAAAAGAGAAGAAGCCCCCTTTTCTTTTGAAAAGACCAAAAGCAAAAGCCCACTGAGCTCGTTTCCTGTATTCATGAAAGAACATTTCCCAGGTTTTATCACTTTTTCAACAGAAGCAAGCGAAATTACGACCATTTTCCTGAGGCGCAGAATAAACATAAATCACAGATGGGGGTGAAAGAGCAATTTCTACATTGACTTTCTTCGACAATGTGCACTTCACCTAGATTGCCCGTGCGTGTCTCATTTCCAGGCAGAAGCAACAGTGCGAGTCGCATTTCGAGGCACTCCATCCTCCAGTGCCGACTGTTGATACCTCGTGACGAGCGATCTGCATCAGGAAGGTCTGTGTTTCCTCGTATTGTGCACCGAGTAGAACCTCAGACACAAAGAACTTCAGCCGCGTGTACACATTGACAGGCCGCTCAAAATGGAAGAGGAAAACCCGTGCTGTCTGTCTGTCTGTCTGTCTGTCTGTCTGTCTGTCTGTCTGTCTGTCTGTCTGTCTGTCTGTCTGTCTGTCTCCCGTGCTCTTGTCACAAAGATAAATGCTTTCAGAAAATTTGGCTCCCTGTCAGTCTCAAAAGAGAGAATGAATAATAACTCCGCCGGAACAAAAAGAAAAATCAAGCCCTGATTGTACGCATTGCAATGCCCTGAGTCTCCAGACTCAGAATCGAGGCAGAGCGGAAGCAATCCTCGTCCAAAATGTCGGATTGACTGTCTGGTCTTTCGGGGTGCGTTTGCAGAACGTCGCCTTCCAAAATGAATGCTTTGGTGAAGAAGATACGCGTCACACCTGCCGTGCAAATGAAGGGGCGGGGGTTAATTTGGAGGGTTTGGTGGACGGCCAAGGGCCCGGTCCCCCGATCCTCTCGAGCTCAACAACCACGGTTAAAAATGCGCAACATCCGATCCAAACGCCCGGTAGTCAATCGCACAACGATTTTCCCGCATCAAGGTCCAGGGTTATTGGAAGTAAACACTCTGGATAATAAATTGATGCTTCTGAAAGGACGCAGACAAAAAGTGGCTTGAACGGGTGCCAAGTTTATTTCCAGGTTCTTTCTCGGAGAGGATTCAAAGAGCGAAAGTGAGTGAGGAAGGAAAGTGAAGATTCCCCTTTGCCATGGCGACGCAATTTGCCCCACATCGAAAAAAAAAACGCAGATTGGTCAATGTGCGAACAATTTCTCGGACACATCTGCTGATCACCTTGTTTGAGATAATCTCCACGCACAGGAGCGTTGTGTTTGGATCCTTGGCCAACAGTGTGGAGTGAGGGCCCAAAATGTGTCACAAGCACAGAGCGCTTGCGTTTAGCACTCAGACAGGGCTTTTTGTTCGTTTTGCTTCTCATTTTTTGCCTTTGACTTGCATCCGTACTGCCCTGTCACAGTCGAAAATGAACTTTTGAAAAAGGCTTCTAACGATCCTTTTGTGCGGAAGCTCCGGAGTTCTTCTGGCGCACAGCGCACGAAACATGAAGTGATGTGTCTTGACAACAAAGTAAACATTGTGATGGTCCTAGAAATTGGCAAGTGCCTCAGCAAACACTGTTTTTTATCCAGTGCTTTTGTTCGCGATCCCAGAGTGAATGACAGCAGGTCTGCAAGTTAGAAAACTTGTGCGCAGTAAATCTAGGGGCCAGGAAAAACGAACACATTGTTCTCTTCTCCCTTTCTCCCTGTTTACGTTGGCAATGCGTGTGAGGTCGAGAAGTACTTTGGCCAGTTTTGACCAAAACACCTGTAAGATCTGCACAGAAAAAAACACAAACAGAAGTTCAAAGCAACGGAAGATTGGTGTGGCATCTGCTTGATCCCAACAACTATAAATTTTCGAAAAAAATAATGGACCCATTCTATCAGTGTGCATACACCAGCGAGCAATGAAAGAATGGACTGAGAGCTGGAGAAATAACACCTTGAGAGATTAACCACCTGGGCCTGCAGTTGTTTCGCATCTTTGCGCGTCACATTCATGCAGATATGAGGGAATTCCAAATGGTTCGTAGTCGTATCAAGTGGTCCGTTTGGGTTTTGTGTGCAGAATGGCAGAGCTGTCTCGTTTCACTGCAAATGGCTGTTCGCAGGAAAAAAATCACCTGTGTTGACCTGCAGGTATCTGAAGATGAAACGACAAACTTCATGCAAACTGTCACGCAAAAGTACCATTGATTTTCGCGCAACACACTATGCAGAAACTTAATGCTAAGACACGTGTGACAAGACTCCGGTCGACGACTCTTGTGACAACAAACAAAGACTGAGGGCCGATTCAAAGTGGAGAGCTTATGTGGCATTCCTGTGCAAGGCAGACTGAACGCAAGAAAACGCAAAGGATCAACAAGATGGAGAACTATCGATGACTACAGTCAATGGATTGCGTGTTCAATTTGACTACAGTGCCCCAGAATGAAAAATGAAGACCAATCTGCAGTCCGACACAAGAAAGAAAAATGACATCATTCCGCCCCAAACAGGCAAAACCCAGTGGCACAAATGATGGGAAGCATCTTCCCAACCTGATGACACACAGAAATGATGCTCAAATTTGACTTTTTTTTGCAATCCCTATTTGAGGTGCTTACCAATTTTGACACAATGCCAGCGAACGACAAAAGACATGACATAATCACGGGGTCCGACACCTTGAACAGGAATGAGAAAGGCGCAACTGATATGGTTGAACGGTTGAAGTCATCGACTCTTCGCCCTGGACTCCACAAACTTGTCTGAGAGAATTTATTACAGCGTCTGCTTTTACTCCCAGATTCAAACTGCAATAATATTTCAAAAAATCCAGGGGCGCCGGCCACCATCTCTTATCAGCAAGGTGGCCAAGTACTTCAAGCTGGGCCTGGAGACCCTGTCCAGCGAGTGGTCGCCGCGGCATCAGGCGAAAATCACACGGATCCAGAAGTGAAGCTGCAAGGACCGAGGGGACTCCGTGCGAAATCCACTCGCCAAAAAACACGCTTTCACCGAGTTTTGCCCTTTCACTCGGATGAAACGCTCTTTGTGCCTTTGTGTCACCACCAATGCGCAACACATTGACCGAAGAGAATCTGCACTGGTGCCCGGCCAGGAAAATCAACAAACACGTTGCGGTGCACTTTCAATTTTGATACACCAGAAAGCCCCGTGGTATATGGATGCAGATAGTTGTCGCAGATAAGGCCTGAGTACCTCTGCTTTGCCCAGGCCATTAACAAACTTCACCATTCAGGTTCCCTATTGATACGTAGCACCTGAGTTCATCAAGGACAAACAGATCCGGGATCGGCCCTCCACCTCTTCCCATTTGTCTCATTCGATGACAGCTGCACAGTTGCACGCGTATTGTGGCCAGAAAAACCATGATGAACTTGCTACAAGATTTTACAAAATGTCGGAAGAATTTACAAGTGAGGCGATGCTCAGAATTTTCAAATCCACGAATGAACCCAGCAGCATTGTAGGTTTGGCTCAGTGAATGTTGAATGCATAGATCCACCACAAACAGACACCTCGACACCTTGCAGAACCCGTGCTGTGATCTGGTCCAGACAAGACCCCTAACGGGCTTTGGCCTGGTCAGTCTGCACACGTACATGCACACGAGCGCGTACTCCCTGTGGTTTTGCGAAAAATCCTTTTTTTTCAAGTTGGAAGACTCAAACGCACCATACACACTTTCAAAGTGTACAGCTGCGTTTGCAAAGTGCCCGTCAGCGTGTCTGTTTATTTGTGACGGAGAAAAAGAGTTACCTCTTCGAACTGTGCAGTTTTGATAAACGTTTCCCTTGGGACGCTGGAAACAAAACACTTCGCTGCAATCAACGTCCTTGAGTGAGTTCAAGGCTGCAAGCAGGGAACAATAAAATACTCGTACATTGCACGCACGAACGTCAACAAAACACTGAAATGATCACAGGCATCACACTTCTCTTGTGGATCCAGGGGTCGCTTTTCTTCCCTGGCCAAGTGCAGTAATCAGGCACAAACAAAAATGTCAGATGTTCAGCCTTATTCAGAAAAGAGTCTGGACCTTGAGTCTTCTCCCTCTCGAAAACACACACGAACACGCGCACACATGAATACGCGCGCAACAAAAACAATGACTTGGTCTGGCCTGCTTGACCTTCGAGTGTTGCCATGCACGAGCTTAAACTTCACAAGTGGTAAAGCTGGATCTGCTGACAGGTGTGGGTGAACCAATGCGTTTTGCCAATTGCAGGCATGCAGGGTGCGCTCTGTTGATGGTCATGCAGATATGGCGTTCTTTTTGCATTGCTGGATTTGATTTTATGGCCTGTGGGGTGTAGAATTTGCACGAGAAGCCAAGCGTGCGCGTGCGCGTGCGCGTGTGTGCAGGGTGGAAGCAGCATTTACTCAAGGGACGAACTAAAGTTTTGAAAATTCAACTTTGAGAATGTATGGGCAGGTGATGTGTTTTTATCTGTAGTCAAGGGATCTTCCCCACCCGATTGTTGGTTGACTGTCCATCTTCACATTCTGGTCAAACCACCCCAGCTTGTCTTGCTTGTTCTCACCTCTTCAGATCACAATCTTGAAGGGGAATTGAGAATAGATACTCACGCAATTATGAATGCCTTCAGCTGTTGAATGATCCAGTGCAAGTGAGAGCAGCTTCAGGTTTGACGGCCGACACAAAGTTGCGTTCAACCGCGTTTTATGATTATGAGATCTGTTTGCTGTTACATTGCTCAACACAATGTTTATTCTCACCAAGTATCAACACAGTTTTTGGCGTCGAGGGGTTTCACTCGCAAAGAGTTGAAGAACGTCTCAGTTACTCAAAACAATAAACACAAACACAGCACCCAGTGTTTGTCACGCGCACATTTTGCAACTGGTCGGCGTGAACCGTCATCTTTACTGCTTTTGTGCAGCGTTGAAGGGAAGGAATGAATTTGAAAACCAAATGGTGTACATTGTTTCGGGGTTTGATTTTCTTGGACAAACTAAACTTGCAACGGGGCCGTCACAAATTTCTCTGCGAGAAATGTGACAAAGTTGTGCCCAGCACTCAAATATTTTGCCTGTCGTACGTGTGGTGCTTCTCGAGGCCGCTGGAGTGCGAACTAATTTTGCAGCCTTTCAAGCCGCTCAACGTGAAGATCCTGAAAGTTGCGCCTCGAATCAATACGCATCGCACGCAATCTGCAGATTGAACCTGCGCGCATTGCGATGCACCCGGATACACGTTCTGCTCACCTGAAGGTTAGCCAGTGCGAAGTATTACATGCATGCAAAATGCGGGCTCTGCTCGAAAAACGTTTGTGATCACCGAGATCCTTTCTGGAATGTTATACAAGTTCGTGACACTTTGTGCTCTTCAGTGGCCACAGGAAGAGTCTACCGCAAGGAATCAAACACACTGAACTTTTCCCTCTTCTCTCTCTCTCACAGTGAACGATCTGAGAGCCTCTTCTCATGTTTTTCACTTCCAACGCACGGCTGTTGTTGAGTATGACACAGACAGTTGTCTTCACCTGAGTGACTCACATCGTGGAAATCTTGATCTTGCTGAAGGGAAATTGAAATTTCCGTAGGGCAAGTGTGGTATCAAATTTCGTGTTCTTGGCCAAGACTCGGCCCGCTGCGCGTTTTGTTATTATCCGCCGGCATTCATGAGGAAACAGGGGACAATGCAATTTTCCTGGATAAAAGGATGAGATCATCAAGTGAAAATAGACTTTTGTGTGCAGTACTGACTCGGGCTCCACACTTGGCTGTGTTTTGTCGCGACACTCCACGCTTATCAATTTACATACGTTTTATGGCCTGATCTTTGTTTCAGACTTTTAACTTTTGCAGTGTAGTGTCTGTGAAGACTTTGGCGCAAGACAAAGTTTTTATCGCTATACAGTTTGCCCAGCACAAAGAGCTTTGCGAAAGTGTCACAAGAGCGCAAAATCTCACGCAGCTTGTGGTGTTCTACAGATCTGAAATGGGGAGCCTCAGTTCTGTCGAAATTTGGTCACACCAGGGGTTTAGTTGAGAAAAGGAACTTGAGTTTGTCTCCTTTGGGAACTCACCCGAGGTTGCGCGACTGACATGACGGCAAAAAGTTTTCCAAAATGCTTTCACGTGACATTGTTTCGTTTTGGCAAACTTGGCGCGTCTGTGATGAGTAAAAACATCACTTGTGACTTCTGTGCAAATCCGGGAAAGCTGGTGATTCCCACAACAATTAGTAACCCAGTTAGTCATAACGATTCAAAACATGCACGCGTGCATGTATACTGTGCACATGGGTGCTGATACCAGACGACTAAAGCACTAAAATGTACTCGTGTAAATGCACTCAGTTTTCGCAGGTCTAGGATTGAGATGAGCGAGAAAAATTTGACCCAAGAGGAGCACACTTTCCTGCATGGGCGAATCTTGTCCTTGATGAACGGCATCATGACCTTGAAGACGGTCTCGACGTACCACAGCTATAGTTCACGAAGTGGGTGGCGCCGAACCGCACCGGGAAGCAGTTCTGAAACAAGAACAACACACGTGTTGAAGACGCGTGGAGAATCTTAAGCGTATAATCCAGTTTTTGGTCCAAGTGACTTTTGTTTTGAGGGCGGGTTGTTCAACTTGAAAAGAGTAGCAAGAAAGCAAAGCTTTCCATGGATGTACGCACGTCGAGAGGGCGGTAGCAGTGGCCCTCACCCCTGCATGATTGTTTGCGGCGAGATTGTCAACAGTGATCGGGGTAATCTGGCCAACTGAGGGGAAAGAACAGACTTTGTGAGGGAAGGAAAACAATCTCAACTCTCCTGACAATCTCGACTCACTCAAACAAGACTCGACGCAGGACGCAGCTTGTGTGCCACAGTGGCCTGAACTTCTGACCAGCCAGAATGACCAGGGGGCCGGTTCTTTCACACACGTCCATCATTTTCTACAGGCAACACCCCACTCCCCACCCCACAACAGAAAACGGAACACACACACACACACACACACACACACACACAATACCATAGTTGGCGCACCAAGGTCAGTCAAACTTGGATGGTGTCTCCTGCAGTTCCTTCGGTTGGACAAAACAAAACAACCGTTCGTGGTCAGAAAATGGACTCAGCCAGGACTTCTATGACTTCCGAAAAGAAGTGATGGACAGTATTTTCAGTCTTTGCAGTTTCCGTATGCTGTTAGTGAACCTTCAGTTTGTACAGCGGTCGTCCGCTTCTCACAATATTTGAGGAACGTTTCAACAGACAAGATCACAGAGCTGTTGAAGCCACAACACCACATCGAAACATTTTGTTTGTGCCATGGTGAAAAGTCCTGCAGACAGACTGACAGGTGTGCCGTCCAGAACATGTGTTTGAACAAGATCAGTGTCGGTGACTCCGTGACTGACCACGAAGTGAGGTCCTTCCAGCCCACAGATGTGTCACATACAGTAAAGGTAAAGACTGTCACAGTTTTGGGTCTGGAAAAGGTGAGGTCTCTTGTGTTCACCAGCCTCACTGACACAGACACTCGAACAGTGCATTTTTTGTGGCACCCACGCAGTTTTGATGAAACTGAGTATGAATCGCACCTGGTGGATTACTTGCTTGGAAACTTGGCGCCTTTTTGCACTGAGCAGAAAACTGGCAGATTTTTCTAAAAATTGTGAGTTTTCCCGAAGCTGATGAGTTTGCATGACAAGGCCCTTTTCTTCCGAAGTTGGCAAGCAGCGCACCGATGAAGCCACAATAGGCTGGTGACATCTGTCGGCCATATTCGAAACTAAATCTTATCTTCGAACTTGGGTGTGGCAAAGTTTCCAAGATTTTTACCATTTGTGGTTTTGAAAGATGTTTTGTTGGTGACGAGAAAATGGAACATTCACATCGTTTCATGAAGATACCAATCGCTCGAGAATAGAAAACCAATCCTCCCGGGTAACTCAAGCGAATCCACATTTGGGTTGAATGAGGCCCTCTCTCCATTGAGCAGGGTGCATCCAAACTCAGTTGCAGTGAAGAACAAAAACCCAACTTTGAAAAACATCACTGCATTTTACCGCTCTGACACAAAACTACGTTTGGGGTAAATTTATTTTTCGGGGAACGCGACGCCTGTTGCATCCAATGTAGACTCAGCAAGGGAAGTCTTTCGGTACTCCAAACGACCAGAATGCAACAAATTATGATCGGAACTGAGGGTGCGGACACACTGGCGTGTGACGGGACAGCCCGTGCTGCGTGAC
>JAAUXT010150414.1_pt1 | contig 39865 bp, 34 predicted proteins | sample 7278171 | NCBI WGS metagenome assembly JAAUXT01 (sample SAMN14350112, study PRJNA611818) | marine sediment metagenome | isolation source: surface marine sediment (1.8m) | place: French Polynesia: Moorea | collected 2018-08
AAAAAAAAATTTTTTTTGCTCCGTCCCTCGATATATGCTTCTACACTGCATATCGGGCTTGCAACACTGGTTATTGGGCTGTTTTAGTCATTTACCAAGCATTTATGTGTCTTTGGAACACAAATGGGCTTGCAATGTATAGAATCGGCCAATATTGTGTTGCGGGCAACATCTTGTTTTTTTTGTTTTTTTTGTTTTGGCTTGTTTGATTTTTTGTACATCGTGAATTTGTTGTGCATGAAAAGAATTGATGTGGTCTTTTCACAGCAGAAAATGCGCATTGTTTCTTCCGAAAGTGGGCTGATGGGCTTTGCAAGGATGTACCGTCGTCCGGTATTGGGTCACTGTGTCTTTTTGTTCCCAGATTTTTCTCCCTTTTGTCAGGGAAGAAAGGTGCCCAGTCAACAGGACCCGACTGAGTCATCAATCTGCACAAGGTCCAGTACATTGGCCCCTTGCCACAGTCTCAATGAGCAGAAATTCTGGAAGAGAGTCATAATTTTCCAAGTCAACAGAAAATAACAACAACGCACTGGTGCCTTACGGAAGACCACTCTGCAACCTGGCACATTTCCTGTCACCAGGTATATTCATTCGACTGTGTGTTCGAACTGAAAATTTACTGTTTGTTGTTTTACTATTCCCTTGAAGCTTGTTGGTTGGTTTCCTGGTGGTGCTTTCTCGGATACGTCAATCAGTAAAAGACCGTGCGAAGCCCATGAAAGCCTTCCGTCAAATTCTTGCGCAGTCTTGGCTTTCAAGGGAAAACTGTAAAAGAAAGGTTTAAAAGCTGTGCAGTTGCCATTTGCTGGTCTGTGTTGCGCCTGCGGTTAAGAGGCTGCTTCATTGTCTTCCGCCTCATGCAACGTTACTTTTTAACCCCTGCGTTGTCAATGGAGGAAGCGAGAGCATTGTTTCTGAAAGCGCCACTTGATGAATGATGTCATCGTGGTTTGTGCATGTTTCCAGTGCAACAAATAAGGAACGAGCCACAAGCACCTGGATATACGATTTTCAGGACAACTTTCTGCAGAAAGACATGGAATCATTCAAGGATCATACTTGTCAGCTTCCATGTATCTATGAGTACATCCAAAAAAACACAAAAACAGAAGAGTCACGTAATTATCACAAAGCCAAATTCTGTCCATTTTGACCACAAACCAATTTTGCTTTCACAGATTCTTGGCAAATACAGTTAATGACACGGGCTTTCTTCGAACTTTGGCAGCACGGTTCCTGCTTCGACAAATTCTGAAACTCGACGCTCCCTTCTCGACGTTCGCTACAGCTGTTGTCCGAGCGTCGAAATGATTCCCCTTCGTTACCCCAAATTCTATTGATGGACTGCAGAAATGTCTGACCATTAGCATATGGTAATTTTGAAATCTACTTGGCTGGCAGCGCATGCCCCTCATTGTCTGCCTTTGGGAAAGAGACAATCACTCTGCCTGATCCCATTTCAAGACGTCCTTCAGAAATGTTTGACTTTGGAGGTTGGGACGCTCCACAACCGAATCGTACTCCTCCAACCGCAGTGGAGGCATTTTTGTGTGTTGACGGACACCTCCGGAAAATGGGCAAGTGAGCAGCAAGTTTGGTCACGATGTGCGGGAATTGTGGATGTGACCCAGACGACACCGTGCTGGAGGGAGCAGAAGTCAGTTTCCAGTCGGCAGTCTGCACGATGAAGTTGTGCAGCGCACGGATTGATTTAAGTGGAATCCCCTTGAGATCGTAACAACCATTAATGGACACTATTTATTTCCATTTGAGTTGAGGGAGAAAGCCTCCTAATGTGCTCTCTGCTTGCCTCGTCAACAAGTCTCTTGACAGTCTATTAGCGTGCTCGGCTCAAACTAAGCATGTTATTATCTCCATCACTGCATTAATTTCATTGTACTTGACTCTCGATGGCACAGCTTAATGGGTTCTTCTTCCACCCTCTCACTCTGTAGTTCAATGCGAAGCAGCTCGCAGGAAATGTCGCCGCAAAGGTGTGAAAACTGAACGAATCATCAGGTTGTTGACGAGGACGTCAGTGACCACGCAGTGCAGAACTTCTTTGGTGGTTCTTCAGACTGACTCTCCAGCTGGGATTATCCGAATCGAAAAACGCTCTACATGCTACTCCAGAAATTTACAAATTCAGCTTTTCCCCAGACACAAAAGCGTTGTGTTAATTTTTGGTTTCAGTTGAACCCAGACAGAACAGAGAAAAGCAGTGGACCTGTTCCTTTGGACAATTGTTGAATTACACCAAAAAACAGGATTCGCTGTTATTGATCTGTTCTGTCCGGCAATATGATTTCGAAATTTTTGACTTCAATGAACATTTTCTTTTGTTGACAGATGTCGAGAACAAACGGCCAAGAAAGTCGATTTGGTTTCTGTAGAAGAGAACATTTTATTTTGCATCAAGAGTAAAAAAATATCGCATTGGTTCTTTTGAAGCTGCAGCAATCTTTCTGCCTCTGCATCTTTCTGAAGAACGACGCGCTTTTATCAATGAATAAATAATGAAAAGATGGTCTATTAGTTTTTGATACGTCGAGTGTATTACGGATGATTCATGGCCCGCAGGTTGAGCGGAGGTTCGCAGTGTCACATTCCCCGCAGTAAAACATCGTCAAAACTGCCATTAACCTTCGCTGAGGAACGGCTTGTCATCTACCTGCGACATATCAAGCGTTATCTTTATGAAATCCATCAATTTTGCGCTGCACGCGAGACGCAATATCCTGGATTTGTGAGTTCTGTGATCTTTTTGATGGGCTTGCATTTGCTGCAAACACAAATGTGCCAAGTGAGTCTGTCCGGACAAGTTCGGGTGGAATTGCTTTGGAAACCAAAGCGCAATTCAGACCAAATTTTGAAAAAAAAATTGAAGAGCTTGTTATTGGCGCTTGAAAGCACCGTCATAAGTTGTTTGTTGGTCTCTTGACGCGAAATCCCTGCAATATCAGAGTTAACTGTTGGAGGTTAGGACAGCATTCTATGCCGGTGATGGCCTGTGACAGGGAGACTGCAGCCGGAGTGACAGTAATGAGTTGACATACGACACCCCCAGGGCCACCGTAGATCCCTCAAATATCCGTCCATTTAACGAAGCCTAACGACCGCTTACTCCTGCAGCGCCTCGGACGTGGACAGCTAATCCGGAATGGAAATCTGGATGCAATTAGAGGAGCCCACAGATCGACAGCGACTCAAGCGCACTCCGCTTTAGACAGCTGCATTTAAATTGGAGAAGGGTGTATCACTGGTCTCTGTCAAGCTTTGTTGATCGTCCTGTGTTTGAAAGAGGATAATTGAATTTGAATTATCTTTTCCCCCCATATACTTGTGTGTGGATCCACAACGACGTGAAACATCCGTGACGTGGCGCGCAGTGTTGTTCAAGTTCGCACTGGGGCACCCGTTTCAACGTTCTCTGACCTTGAAATGCTTCTGACCTCAAAGAGGCTCGTCTGAATTGTTTCTTCAACCTCAGCGACAGTAAACATCCCTGATGGAGAGGCAGGTTGCAAACGGCATGTAAAACAAGCTGGCTACTTTTGGATGCCCACCTCTGAGTTGGAGACTCCCCTGCAGAGCAGTTGCTCTTCACAATGTTACCCGAACAATGGACCTCATGCGACTTACTCTGAAGCCTGGCGTATCTTGCCAGATAGAGTTTTCTGCTCGTCGGCAATTACAGTCTCTTTGTGTGGTAATTGCTAGCCACTTGACAGGGTAGTGAAAAGGGTACGGCAAGGCATGGCAACTATTACTCCTTCAGGCTATATGGGTGGCAGAAATTGTACAGATCTACGTCTGAACGGTCCCTTTGTACATTCGTGTTTTGAAAGGCGGAATATGTTTCTTTGGTCCTTTTCAATTGTTTGTCAGACATTCAGCGGATCCGACCCAAGAAACGCCCAACCTTCTGTTTCTCTGACAGTTTATTATGTCATGAACAGCAAAGCTTCATGTCAGTCCGAATGTTCACACTTGTAGAAGCAACCCGTGCAACACTGTAAAATTACTTTTCTCTCTTTGTCTTCCAGATGTGCCTGATTTTCAGCACATGGCGGCCAACATCTTTTTGATTTCGTCTTCTGCTGCACAACTTCCGAAGTCAGATTTGAACTCATGTTCAATTTTTGTGTTTCTCTTGTTGACGTTTGCTTTCTTTCAGCGAACAAAAAGTTGGGGGAAATTTTATTCAGAAGAGCCTCTGAATCAGCGAAGAAAGGCCACAAGCTCATTTGGTTGGCACAGAGACCAAATAATTCCCTCTCCCTTTCAGCATGTGACACGGTTTAAAGAAAGAATGGTGTGATAAGGATTCTCTTGTACGAGCAAGTATCAAATTACAGCATCTTCTATTTTGTGGCATGGGAACTTGGTCCGTGTCGCAATTCATAAGGACAAAACCCTCCTTTGAAAAAGGTTGGAAGCCATTGAAACAAAATACCAGCTTTAAGTTACCTGGCATCGCTACTGAAAGCATATTTTTAAATACTGCAATTTGTAAGGCTTTTATCAGCGGTAATGACGCGCATTAAGAAAATTGATTCTACTTTGCAAATACAACGTGACAAATTGACGTGAATAACGTCACTGCTCAGGTAACCCAGCCAAGACTGAATGGTAACATTTTGAAGTGGTCCTGTCGAGGAGAAGAAGATGCCAGCATTTAGTGCAATGTTTTGAGCGAATTTTCTTGCTCTAAACGGTTCCCAAAGCAATTTCTCATGTTTGTTTGGAAGATTGTTGCTCGGTACCAGCTGCCTTCTCAAGCTGATTCACCCGATGCGTTCGAATGCCGGGATTGATGTCAACTCACAAACGCGAACGAGTCGAGCTTGTGCGTGTGCGGGTTCCATTCAAGAGCAAAATAATTCAACAGAAAACTGCAGACCCAACATTTCGAACAGACGTCCAGATGAACAGCATAGCTCAGCAATTTGTTCTTGTGCTGCCAAAATATTATTTTATCAGGACAAAAGCTGGGGAGCCGAAATGTCAACATGTTTTCTTCGACTCTGCAAAAGCGTTGTGAGAAGCTGCAGCTACCTGTTGTCTAAGTTATTAGAAGATTCCTCCTCCCGATAAGAACGTTGCTTTGAAACCTTATAGTTCACTTTGTGCTACTAATTTGACAAATTATCTTTCACTTAGTGTCGGCAAATCTAAGCAATATCCTGGCTTTAACTATCTTTGCCTTCCTTCTAGAAAGCAAACCTCTGCCTAATTGACAAGCAGTCTTATCCTGATGCTCCTGGGGCTTTTTCCTACTTAGCTTAGATTACTAGAACTTAAGAGGGGAGATAAAGCTTCATATGGCTTATGAAACTGTAAAAGGTAGAGAAGGGCAAAGAGAGAGAAAGTACATCAGCTTCACAAATATTGCTCTCCTTGAACACAATAATCACACTGAAAATATTAGTCTAATCGGATTCCAGTGCCGTATTGTGATTATTTTCAACCGCACATGGCAAAAAAAGTCTCACTTCAAGATGAGAGGAAGGAGTTCTTCGCAGGAGCGTCTCACACAGATAAATCGTAATTTGAGTTCAGCGTGGATCCACACACATGTGCTGCTCCGTGCCATCCTCTCCTCACAGAAAAAAATATCAGTTACAACGGGCTTTCATTCGGTGATAAATTTCCTTTAAAGCGGAGGCACTTAGAGCAATTACCAACTACTTGAACAAAGGCAAGTGAAGAAGCTGTTATTTCCCTGTAGCTTCCGGGAATGAATTTCATCTGTTTTTTTAATGAGCAGGCTGTTTATGGGGACCCATTACGTATAAATCATGCATTCAACATTGCACAGAGGGTGGAGAAAGCCTTAAGTGAAAACGCAGCTCGTTTTCTGAAGGAGAATGTCCTTACTCTGGTGATTGTTGCCCGGCGTTTCGTTGAAATTGCTCTGTCGTTTCTTGTTTGAAATTATTTGACTTCCAGCAGCATCCGTGATTTGTGTTGCTCGAGTGCATCTGGTGACTGGGAACCCGCTCCACATGTTGGTCACAATTCGAAGCAGGTAAAGACTTATGCGAGATGCAACTAATGACATCAGATGGAGCTGACAAACGGAGATGGATCTTCCCGTTTTGTCTAATGATGTCTAATGGTCTGGCAGCAACTGCAGTGGGAAGCAGTTGACACGCAATTTTCGCGAGATACGATCCTTCAACACGCCACGCGGAGTTTGTGGCTGAAGTGTCAACTTGTACACTTCAAAGAATGAATAAGTTTCAGGCACTTCTGCAGGGATTGTGCTTACACTTAATTATCCGCATTTGTGCGCAAATGTACAGACAACCTTGCGTACATAAACCACCTGCAGGAGGAAAATATCCTCAACATGTCCGACAATGCCTGAAATCGGTTCTGGGCGTTGTGTCGTTTTGTCCAGTTTCACTCGTCCGACACCCAGTGAAACACTCGTAGGCACCGCAGCACGACAGAGTCAACAATACAAACAAAGCAAACCAGCATTTCATTTTGATCTCTCTTTTGCTTGGAACTTTTTTTCGTGCTTCGCGCATGCCGCCTCAATATGAAAAACAAATGAAACTTGCAAAAGCGTCATCGAACATTTGAACAAGAACATCTCACAACTGGGCTTCTTGACAGACAGGTGGGAAGATCTATCCAGTTGTTTGAGGCACAAGAAATTATCAACAACTTAGCCTGAAAACGCGTGCGCTCTGCAATCCGCCTGCAGTTCCCCTTTTGGCCTTCTTTTACCTTGTACGGGTTCATGGCATATAGCTGTCTTTATCTCTTCAGTCTTAAATTCTGGTAATCTACCCTAAGTAGGAAAAGCCCTACGAGTAGGAGGATAAGACTGCTTGTCAATTAGGCGGAGTTTTACTTTCTGGAAGGAAAGGAAAGAAAGTTTAATCCAGGATATTGCTCAGGTTTACCTGCACTAAGTGAGTGATAATTGGTCGCAATGGCGCCGACAACAAACCTTGTATGGGTTCTCAACCCAACCGCGCAGCCCTGCTGCTTGATAACTATCTTCTCCGTCTTTTCTCTGGAACAACTAGAAACGCCATGAAACCCAGAGTCTGTCATCTTTTGCGAAATCTGCTGTTTCCGAGCCGTTTCAGGGTACAATTTCTCAGGACATTGCTTTCGCGTTTCCATTACTGCAGGCGAGAAACTGAAGGCTCTCTTGAATAAATGTGCTGGGAGATTGCGCAGTCGCCAAAATAGCCTTTCAATTTCATGGTGTCATAAAGTAATATTGACTTTGCAAATGATTCAGAGCCATTCTTGTTAACCTTGCCCTCGAAAATTATTCCTCGCAGATTAATTTGCCACTCTTCCGCCTGAGTGTTCTGTATCACTTTCAAATTATCTGCTAAATCCCTTATTTCCATCTAGGTTTTTGACTTGGCTATGGGCTTGCCGCTGTAAATGTGTCCCTCGTTCCCACTCAAGGGATACCAAGTTGCCTCTCAGTTATTGCGCTGAATTAAAAACTCAAGGCAGTTTGCCACACTTGTCTGCTTTTCCGCAGTCTACTTCAGGGCCCTGGAGACAGATCCTGGGAACCGCCAGGCTATTCCGTAAAATGGTTTTGGAACCAACTCTGGGCCCTTGACAATTTGTAGAGGGTAATCTGAATGTGGCAAGCAATTAAAATGGAAATTGTTTCACAAGTGAGTCTCGACTGGGTAGAGCCCGAAGTGTTGGCAGACGTGTCTGGGAGGAAGACACAATTTCCTGCAACTGAGCTCTGAATGCCTCAGAGTCAGGTCTGTTTGAAACAAAGAGAGAAACAAACCACAATTTGTGAAACACAAACTACGTGTGTTGCACAGCTGAATTTTGCGTACCAATTTTTACGAGTGACGAAAAAAATCCTTGGATGGTTGCACCTCCTTGAACACAGTTCATAGATCTTTCATTTTATTGGTTGCGACAAACGTGCTCAAAGCTTGTTTGGGCAAACCGATCCATTTTCTGACAAATGGCAAAGAGTATGTCAAAGACAAGCCCGGTTCAGGTGTCTCCCTATCTGTTTAATAAATCCTTGTACACACTGAGATGGATCTGTAATTACATTTTCTTGGCTGCTGAGGTTTGTGGTGCTCAGGGACAAAATTAATAAATGTAATGAATACCTTGCGAATTAGGTGTGAACCTGGTTGAACACACATTTGAGCAAATAAGCCCGACATTTAATTAGTTGAATTGTACACTTGATATCATCAGGTAGTTTAGCTTATTTCAAATGAACAAACGACGACCAGAATTTTATCTTCGGTGCACGTTTATTTCCAGTCTCGTTGACATCCTTGTTCACATCCTCCAGGAGCATTTTGGTCACAAAAACTTGGAACAAGATGCAGGAACACATGTCCGAGAACGCATTCTTTGTTTGGCTTACCCAGACCGAATGTGTGAAATTCCATCCAAAAACAGGAAGCTGAAGCTCGAGAGTTTCAAGGACCACAGACCGAGGGGACCAGCTGGGATGATCCCAACATTTTCTTAAGTTCAAACTGAACCCCTTGTCCTTTGGGGTCACTCAAGGCGCAAAACCTCACGAAACGTTCTAATTCTGAAGCTCCATATGGACACAAGTGATATTTTCTTGTTCCCGCAAAGAACTAAAAATTGAAAGTGTCAAAAATGTTTTCCAGCACCCGCTGATTCTTCTCAGGAACATCAAATTTTCAGAAGGAGAAGAAATGAGTTAAAAACTACCCGAGAGATGGTGGCTTGACCAAAATGGTGTCACACAAAAACAGCAAAATTGGACAATGGAAGCCCATGGAACAGAAGTCCGCTGCTGAGTGCATTGTTGAAAACATCGTGGAGTTTATTGAACTTCAACTGTTGCTGCCGACAGCAAATCCCTCGTTGAGAAAAATCATGCTTGCAAACCTGTTTGGCTTCTTCACTGAGTCACTGAACTCGTGTTGTGCGTGCGTGCACGACAATTTTGTGAGAACAGGCTTGTACATGGCACCTCCATTGGGCACCTGTGAGAGTGAAAAATATCCTCAGTGGGAAGCATTCTGTGGATGTGAAGAACAATGAAATCAGAAATGATGGGGAACGTGCGACTAGTTCGACCATATGGCGAGCACAGGCAGACAAACAGTTTTTCTGGTGATTTAACCACTCCTTGAACTTTTGCACTTGAATGAAGAAGTTACGGTGAAGCGCTCTGACAGCTTATGAGGTTATCTCCTCAACCACGGCTGACGATGTTTTCCCGCCTGCACGGCTTTCGAGTCACATTGGCGCCTTTCCACAGGCCAAATGCATTTTGGGAGCCCAGCTAAAATTCTTGATAGTTTTGAATTTTGATTTTTTAGTCACCAGTACCGTGGCCAGTACACCCCGTTTTTCAGCGAGAATTTCCTTTTTTTGCCAAAGTTGCACGTATAATTTTCAAACGATCACGAAGCTTTTTGAATGCTGCAAGTCTAGTGAAATTCAATATTTCAGAAAAAAAAAGACGAGTCCTGGTGAAAACCCCGAACGCACCACTGCCTCAAGAATTCGGCAGCGCAGAAGCAAAAATGGAAGAGACAGCAGACGTTGTTTTGCCAAAGGCTTCCTGTCCAAGTAAGAAGTGAACCATTAATAGTTGGGATCAGAAGGCCAACAACTGAGCAGAAACGATAACAAATTATCATCAGTCCAACTGCATACACAGGCAGAACAATTTTTTTAGCAAAATGGTCTGGAAACAAAATGATGACACACTCGATTTGGGCTTTCAGTGGAAGAAGTCAAGTGACGTGGAATTAATACAGTCAGTCCTGAAGGCAAGCAGTTGGTAGGCCCAGCAGTTTCGTGGAACTCCAATGAGACCCAAAGATGAGTTGATGGTCACATTTACTGATTGGAGCGGGAGACGACCCAAACTTTGTCATGAAACCAAAATCCGCAAAAGACGCGTACACGAGTACGCAGACTGACCATGAGATACACCAAACTTGGACTTCGAAAATGACCATCTTTGTGCCAAGGTGATGCAACCAAAAACAGAATACAGACCGAAAGAAATCTTCGGTAGACCTGCTCGTCTAAAAGTAATTAAAACTTACCTCACAAATAGTTTCAAAGTCACGGTTTAATGTCATGATTGTCTTTTGTCCCGACAATGGCTTGACATTTTCGTACACTTCTAAATGGTGTACATTTCACAGGCAATCAACTTTTAAATTATCAATTTCTTAAATTTTAATTAACGCAAATATAGGCAGTGAATAATTACACGAGAATACGGAGTATTCAGTTCCATTGAAAGAAGCAGATTCATTATTCCTCAGGACTTTTCAGTCTCGACCTGCCATTGTTACATTTTACAATTATTTAAAACATTAAAAGTTATTGAAGCAACTCTATTCAAATGGCATTGTGTCCATTTTAAATGCGCCACTATCAAGTTGCATGTTTTCCTCCAACGTACAAAAGACGTTCCGGAGTATCGAATTGGTATTTCCATTGTTCCTCGGTACGTTTTCTTTGCTTTTCAGTTAAAGTCACGTTGACATAAGGAAAAGACATCGTCCCATTTCTGTGTTTTTCACGAGAATAAAACAGAGTCCATGTCTTGCAGAGCAGCGAGTGCGAGTGTTTGTGCTCGCGTTGCGCTCGTTGCGCTCACTGCCATGACTTGGGAAGACAACAAAGGCCAAGCATTTTGACTTTGCGCAGATGAATCACACAATGCCCGATATTGATGATCTCTGACTGACTGGCAGCGTTGCTGGGACTGCTGGGGAGTACGAGTACATGTGGAGATAGGCGGGCAAACCAGGCTGTGCGATCGGATCAGGCGACTTGGTTCTAGCGGAATGACGCAGGAAACTGGTCGCGCTGCTGTCCGGCCTCAGGAAGTGCAGTGGGCTCTGGTCGTGAAACAAAATGGGCACTGGGACCATTCTGCGTGCTGCTTGAGCCATGTTAGCTGCTTCAAGCTCGGCTGCTAACAGTCGTTTGCATTTGTTTCTCCTGTTTTGAAACCAAATTTTGATTTGAATTTCTGTTAAGTTCAGGTTCGATGCCAAGCTCGCTCTTTCGGTGCTGTTGAGGTAACGTTTCATCCCAAAAGTCGACTCTAATTGAAAAATTTGGCTTCTGGAGAACACAGTTCGAGACTTTTTCTTGCGTGGATGTAAAGCTTCGTTTTGAGTGTCGCTTCGGTCACGTTCTTTACATGTGTTGTCAATTTCTTCCACTTCGTCGTCCACTTCAATTTCCACGTCCTCGTCGTCACTGTTTGTTTCTCCAGATCTTGGTGGTGACACATCAGCTCTGGGCCGATCTGGAGCTGGTAAAGTTTGAGTGCCGAGTGTCTGATGCTCACCGGTGGAAGATGTGCTGTTTCTCTCTTGAGGGTGTGGACTTGTGGACAGTCCTGAAGTGGTCGAGACTTTGCTGTCCTCGGCAGCCTTTCCTCGTGACGACAGTCTCGACGTTGGTGGATGAGACCGCAGGTGCGGGTATCCAGCGGAGAAGTCGTGTGAAGATTCAGCCCAAAAGTCTTTTTCTGTGCAGGAAAAACGAGAACATTGCCACTGCAAGAACAGGAGACCCAACAACAAACGAACGAATGGAAGTTGAAATTGCTGACATAGTGACAAATAGTTCTCAATTTTCAGGTCTTCGTTCCAAGAATTATGCATTTGTCATTTTGAAGTTTTTGTGCCGTACGAAAAGGAAACAAAAGTCAGCTTTCAATCTTTGAACAAAACCGTTTTGAATTTACGCACTTTCTGAGAGTGGTAAATGCTGGTGCTGTGCTGTTGTTGCAAAATATGGAAACCAGATTGTGGGCTTCGAGACGCGTTGCGAGTCAAGCAGAGCTGCAGAGCCTCCTCTCTCTGAAATACAATCAATTTCAATGGGTCTCTAACAAGCTGTTTCATTTTCACTTGAAAGATGCAATCGTTGCAAACATTGAGGCAGGGAATGAGAATAAAATTCTTAAGTGATGAAAAATCTATTTCTTAATTGGGTACATTTGAAAAGTTTTTTGCTGTTAAGTAAAATCACTTTTTTGCTTCCATGGCTCTGACTTCAAACCTGCTCACTGTCAAAAGGCAGCTTTTTCAATTAGAGATGAAAGCTCTGTCTGCACAAAAACATTACTACTTTAACCAAACACTCCTTCAAGCAGCTGTAGTTGGATGTCACTCGGGTTTTGCGAGCGGGTCGATGAATGAATCACTGCAGACGAGCCGAACTCTCAGATCTCCAGTTTTGTATCCGCACATTTTTGTCAAATGCTCCTGCTATTTATTGTAATTGCATTTTCCTGCACCAGATACAATACTTTTTCAGGGACTTTGCACTGAACACGTTGTTTGCGCTGATGTATCTGGGTACTATTACTTCCGCACTCACAGTTTTCAGCAAATGGCACAAACTTCGAGCAGAAGTTTGGCAATAGTTTTGGCATGTGTGATGCATCTAAGTGCTCAGAATAAGGCAGAAAACAACAAAAACTGTGTTATTTGACACCACGCGATGCTTTTGTTTCGATGCAGAAGCACGGAAACATTTGTTGCAGCTTCGTAGAAAAATGACAATTGATACAGAAAGCTAAAGTTCAAAATGTGCAACTGTTGACAAAGAAGTGCTCGAGACACTAACCTGGAAAGGCCCCAAATACGGCAGCTACGAGCGGATGGCGGGGAGGCAGCCCAGGGTGTCCGGCGACAGGGAAGCCGAAGAGAGCGGCCGTCTCCCCGTCCCAGCTGCTGCCTCGACCGTCGCCTGTGCCGTGGCCCGGCGGCGGACCCGGAGAGGCACCCCGCCGCTCCCGCCATGACTCATTGCGCGGTCCACCTTCCCTGCCTGCCTCGCGCTTCTCACTTTCCTTCTCAGACCGGCTGAGTATGCTGCTGATAGAAAAACTGGATACTTTCTGCGTAGCCTTTTCAGCACTGCTGTTGGTGCCGTCGTGCATGTCTGTTGGTCACTTTGGTCTTCTGCTGCTGTCCTTCGGTGAATCTAGCACTTTTGGTGAGTCTCTTGGACAACAGTCCAATGCTATCTCAATGACTATTCAGACGAGTCAGACGTTGCAGTAAGACTACGGTTTCAGTCAGAATCAATATCTCACGCGCTCAATTTGGTTGTGAGATCAAGCAATCACATTTGACCGTTTTAAATAGGAGTTCTTGCAGTTGCACAAAATTTAGAAAGTGTCTGTTGTGACGGATTTAGGAGGTGGTTCTCACAGTTTGTTGCAGATCACAACAATAAGTACGGTCTTTGTCATTTTTGCAACATTTCTTGCTGTTGAGGCCGTCAAACCAACTAGATTTGGTGAAACTGCCTGCAGAAGCAAAGTCTAAACTGGAGTTCCAGAAGGAAGATCATCCTTGAAGCGTGGAAATTGTTGAAGAACAAATAGCTTGAAAACTCCTCCTACTTTTTCCGTCTGTGTTTTTACTCTGCTTGTCTTTCATGCCTTATTTGGAGGCGGAGACTCAGGCATTATGGCGGAGAAAAACTCAGATGAGACAAGGCTTCCCATTGGTGGCCAAGGTGTGTAATTGTGACCTCCTGCAAGTGCGGTTCACATTGCTGATAAAAGTGCACTCTGTTGTCTGCATTGACTCAAAATTTCAACAGTGCAGTGGGGCTTTTAATTATCCACGGATGACAGTTGCGCAGAGAAAGAACTACATCTGTTCGGATCAGATGTGATTGATCGTAGGTCGTGCCACGAAAAAAAGTGGACACTCCTGTGCTTCGTGTTCAGATATAGCCTGATTCACTGCAATCCCGAACAACAGATCCAGTGGATATTCCAAGACACTCAAGTGTGTGTGTGTGTGTGTGTGTGTGTGTGTGTGTGTGTTTATGTGTGTGTTGACATGCTTTTGTTTTCTTTTTATCCGTCAACTCCGAAGCATTTTGGAAAAGAGATCGTGCATTCTTCGGGTGTGTTTGTTGGAACTCAGTTACACGCAAACGTCATTCTTCATCGCTTGCCAGAATGTGAACGTTGGTGATGTGTTTTCTTCAGCGTCCTGGCAAGTTGTCGATGCACGCTCAACTGAAGTCATCTGAAACGCAGCTGTATCCCATCCGCTCTCTTGCTAACTTTCGACAGATGACTTCATCAATCGCCTCCAGCTTCAAAACCGTTACCTCTTGGAGGCCTGACTCCTAATTTGCAATTAGGAATTCTTTCCTTCATCTATTTGACTGGTGTGTATCGATTGTAATTGATACTGCTGTATGGAAGTCAGCACGAGATTCGGAAGCGCTTTCGGCGACTACGATTTTCTATGAAAAGACAAATATGGCATCTGCGACAGGCCAAAATTAAGGATACCAACAACATTGTTCACTTTAAGCAGTGCAACATGTCCGGAGGATGCCTGGGCATGTGGACAACCCTTCGCCCAAACAACCAAACTCTCACGGTTTTGTTTGTGATCAACTGTGCATGTCATTGCTCATTTGTGAGCAGGAGTGTGATCTACGGTGTCAACTCGATGGCTCCTTCACTCAATGGGAATCGTGATTCAACAGGCAATTAGACACCCCGATTTCGCTCCGTCAGGTTTTATTTGACAGTGACCTGTGTGAATGAAGGCTTCTCGTGCAGGTTGGGCAAGCATTGCTTCAGGAAAGGTCTTCGTGTTGTGTTGCAACAGCAATGCAGTCTCATTGGAGAATGTTTTGTGAGTGAAATTAGCAGAACAACTACAAGGTGCAAAACTGCACGATTTTGGCCTTGAAAGCGATTGAATTTTGCTTCATGTTTTCCCAAAACAGTTCCAGCCTCTTCTGACAAATCCAAATCATCCCACCACTCCTGTTGTGCCAGAAACACCAGGTCACTTCCTTTGTCATCAGGCTCACCACTGTCCTGCCTCAAAAAGGAATCATAAAACTTGACTGACAGAAGAGCAAAAAATATTTTGTCCGCGTTGACATTTTGTTGCTGTTTTGCCTCACTGAGCGTGCATGCACAAACAGTCATCACCCAGATCGAACTGAAAGTAAATTCACCAACCATAATTTTCACTTTGGACGGCCATATGCCACGGTGGGTGTGTTGCATTCAGTTTGGCCCCAGGATGCTCATTATTGCACAGTGCTTTGGCGACGAGACAAAAGGCTAGCTAATTACTCTTGAGTACAATGTACAACTGATGCCCCTGTCATGGATCCAGTGGCTTCGTCTTTCAAACAGACTTTCGATTCTATCTAAATTTGTCTGAAAACAAATCTGGTCGGCAGATTATCCGAGTGTGTTGAGTGCATCATTCAGTTCTATCTCGGACATGAACTGTTCGCAGAACCTCAGCACAGAACCGTCATTCATTCCAGAACATGAAGAACACCACTGAAATTCTTTGATGCGCTCCGTGCTTGACACCGCCCGTCTAATTTCTTTCGCTGAGGGAAACAAAAACACAGGATTTCTTTACAACAAGTAATTTCGGGGTAATTTCTGACCACGAACAGATTTGATCAAATGCAAGCCGCACGCACCTGCAAGGACACGCGAGTTTAGATAATTTCGTGCAATTTTCTGGCGAGTGGGCCAATTTAATATGTCCCTACCTCCTGCAGAGCTTGTTCTGCATCTGCTGTCGCTTGATTTTAGCTAATTGTCATGTGTGTTGTAGTCAAATTAGACACAGCTTCCTTGCTACACTACGTGGCCCTCACCCTTAATTGACAGCCAAGCTCTTGAAGACGCAGCCAATTAATCTGTGTTCTGAGCACACTTGAGCTGAACCTCACCTTAATAGTCCTTTGTTCTTTATAGTTCTGCCTCAGAAAGACGCGACAGAGGTTAAAACAAAGGTGACACATGATGCGATTACTACCGTCTAAATGTTGGCACTCCTCTTTCACTGAGAAAAGAAGGCACGCTTATTTCTATGAGATATCGATTGAAAGAACCTGAAATGGATTGAAGCTGCAGAAGCTATTGGTGGCGTTTTTTTGATGTCGCAAAATCATTGCGTGTTGGCACTATTCTGGATGAAAGTGCCAGAAAATCAACTTAGATGATCAATTAGAAGAAAGTCAAAGTTGTGTGCAGATTTATTATGCTCAAAAAGGGGCCAATTAGTTTGCAAGCCTTTGATATGAAATTTAAACATATGCGATAAAATTTAGTCAATAGCCAGAGACATGCAAAAGGAAATAAGAGAAGGGATCTTCGTTTGATCCTGTCTTACCCGTAATGCGTCTCTTCCGTGATTCAGAGCGCTTTCTCAACACACTGTGGAACCGCGCACATCGATTTAGAATATCACTCGGCGGTTAAGTTTTAGGTTCTGCTTGACACCAAAGATTTTCCGGCAACCTCTGCTTTCATCGTCTGCCACCTGCCAACGATGCAACGCTGCCGCCACGCAGTGACCGTGGGATGAGTGCATTGAAAATATTTGGATATGAAGTGAAGGGCTCGCGCCAATTCTGCCCGGGCACAACAGGTCTAATTGCTGTTGACAAGCCTTAATGACTTCCCCTCCTCGAGCACTTTTAGCTGGTGACTTCCCCCTTCTTTCCCGTGTCCCGTTCCCAAAAGCGTTCCCTGTGCCACCCATATCCTGGCTTTGTGCATCATCATTAGCCTCCATTACACTAACACTGCAATTTCACTGATTTAACAAATTTATCAGATTACTGTCTGAATGAGAGGGCTGCTTTATTAAATGCTGGTGAACGTAATAGCTGCAAGGATCGAATATCAGCTACATCTCAGTCTTTATTCACTCCAGAGCATTTCTTCATTAAGCCGCCAATTAGTGAGGCTTGCTCGTCCTGTACTTGTACATAATCAAATCATCTGTAATGAGCATTAAATTGTTGAGCAGATTAGAGCACCAGTTGTTTGCTATGTAATTGTACACGCGTTAAGAATCAAAGAGAAAATGGGTGCCCTTGCAGAGGCCTGTCTTTTGCATTATTCCTCTTTTATCCAGGTTGACAAGGTGCCAAATGTTATAAGAACCCACCAATTGATGCTTGTATTGTTTTTTTCCATCAGACGCATCTCGATTTTACCTTCTCCTGAATTTGATTGTCAATCTCGCCAAATGAGAGTGCTTAGCCCTGAGGATATAATCTTACCTTCGATATTCCTTGGTCTATAGATGTGCCCTTTTAAGCTATTTAGTGCCAAGAAAGGGTCGTTTCTAACCGGAGAAAGTGCATATCAGCTTACACGCCGCTTCCTGCGCTCCCCGGTTGATACGTATGTCGATATCCAGACAAAACTGCTTCGGTGGTTGAAAAGCAATTGTGTTTCGTTTTTGTTTCGTGAAACTCATCTGACGCGTTGTGTTGTGGGGAATGTTGGCACTGCCATTCAACGACGCTTCCCTAAAATCAATCAAATAAAATGCTTCTGTTCAACAGTCAATTTTTGGTGGCACAAAAATTCTTGCGAGCCCCCCACTGCCCAAAAGAAGAAGAAAGATTGGTTGGCGAGCGAAATTAAACGTACGTGTTGTCTTGTACTTCCACTTGTAAGGAAATCGTTTTCCTGACATGTGAATTTCTCTGGTGCTGATTCCGCTGCAGTCAAGCCCTGGAAATTCGAAAATGCTGCACTGAGTGAAATCTGTCTCAGTGAATCGAATCTTTTGTGTGAACCTGTTTGTTTTGACTGGAAAAATCACTGCATTGCAAATGTGAATGGAAATGCATCTTCAGATTTCTGATTTGTCCAAACTCGGTAGGGTTGATGTCAGACACCCAGGCCTGCCCACAACGCCGCAGAGAAAACACCCAGCGCCATTGGAAGCTTCTTTTATGACACAATTGTAAAACGTTCTGAACGTGAACCAGTTGCCACATTTCCGCCGAGAAAGCGCTAAAGTTCAGGGGTAGCAATGGCCAAAGAGAAGACAGAAGGAAGGTGCCTCTCCATAGCACCAATTATGGAAAGGCATGAGACAGGGGCAAATGCTCGCGCATCTTCATGTAAAAGTTGCCACACCACAACTCAACTCTGGGACTGACCTCAACTGTCCTGCAGAAAAAGAAAACGCACCCCCTTCTTGAGTCAACAAACAAAGAAAAGAGGCTTCTTGGCAGTGCAAATTCCACGGTTTATTCAGTCTTTTTTGAATATGCTCAGCCTTGAATGAGCCAAGCCTTTTCTCTGTACAAATCTACAGACTTTGTCCATTGGCATTTGTTCGATGCCCCTCATGTATGACGTTCATGTATATAGTTGACATGCAAGAAAATTCCCAGCACATTTCATTTGTTGCATTCTTCTCTTCTTTTTCTGACACAAAACTGGCTTTCTGTTTAGCTTGTGACGAACACTTTTGTTTGTCAGTTTTACAAATTTCAGTCAGTGCGCTTGAACCCAAAGTCTCAGAAATTTCGTGTGAGTTGCGCGGGTGGATCGATAAGAATCATTTTCAGAGTTGGTTGTTTGGAAATCCTGCTTAGTTTTGCGTTACAGCCTGGGCAATTAGTGGAAGTTCATGTATACAATTACAAACAGATTAAAAATATGAAGAAGTGAGCGAGTACAAGTCAATAGACACGAAACCACTTCCTTTGTCGCAATGTCACAGTCAGTTGAACCGCACAACGAACACGCGGCGCTTCTGGTCAGTCTGGCGCCGAACAAACACACCTCCACAAACCTAATACCTGCGATCAGATTTGCTTGTGGATTTCTGCTTGAAATTCCCTGTACCTTCAGCCAAGTTTCCACACAAACTGGTCAAAACAAAGATCAAAAGCTCATTCGTTGTTGTGTTTCTCTTCTAAAATGTTTTGGGAAAGAAGAGAAGTGGATTTCAGAAAAAGTCGACACGATTTGACAAACAGGCCATTATTTTCAAACTTAAATCTGATACGTATGACCAGTCGTTTTTGGCATTGCATGAAGGAGATTTCCAGATTTACACTGTGACAAAACAATGCAATCAAAACTACGTGGAGAATTTGTCAATTTCAAAAATTATAGACAAACACAAACTTTTGTCAACATATTTCGATTTGTTTGTTGATCTCAGCCACCTTCACATTTGTGGAGACTTCCCATGGCTACCTGGTGGTGAACGAGTTTCTCGAGCCCGCCTCATTAGTGATTTCAACTCAGCCTCACACAATTGATAAGTCCGCCCCTGCTTCAGAATTATGTGCCAAGAAGGCGGATCTTTGATGAGTGTGGGGCTCCACATGGTGCATCCAAAAGCAAAAGTGCTGGTGGACATTTTCTCATAGGAGGGTTTCCCATTGACAAGAGGACAATGAAGACATGTACTCTACGTGAGGTTGTTGAAGAAAGTTATTTTGTCTCAAAGCGTCTCAAAAGTAAACAACAATAAAAAGAAAAAAAAAACTGTTTGAATTTGTCCAAAAAGAGCCTTTTAACAAGTCAAGAGCGAGCAGATTAAAGACTCCCAACCCTGTGTTCAAGAGTTTCTGGTTAACGATTTCGTGCCTTTGACAACCAATTTGTGGCCAGTTGTGCAGACCAAATGCCTGTTTAAGAATTTGTCTCCGCAACATTAACATGGCTCATGGGCTTAAAATTCAAAACTTCACCACAATGGCGTCTTTGGTTATGACATGCCAATGGATATCCACTCTGGTTTACTTTGATGGTCTTTCAGAGGCAGTCAAGTTCAAACTAACTCCATAGCTGGAACTTACCAGCCTCAAAACAATCTTGTTAATCGCCTTTCACCAAAAGCAACAGACAAATCAAATTCATGGGCAAATTGCTCAAAAAGATAGCCCCATTAGGTCTTGGCTGGTCAGACTGGTAAAATAGACAAATCTCTCATCGATTTATGCTAAATTAAAGCCGAGATGAGACTGGGTAAACGATAAGCATCAGGTGATTGGGTAAGTGAGGTAGAAAAAGGAGATACGTGGTACTTATTGATGATACCCCTCTGTGCACCTTTTGTTCACCTGTCGCATAACCGTCTCGCTCATGTGTAAAACAAGAGAAGCCAAGCCAAAGTGTCGCCAGAGTTTTGTTAACCTTCTGCGAACCATGGTCTCTCAATAATATCTCCTTGCAATCCTTCACTGCCAATAAACCCCAAAACGTACCCAGAAGATAAGTTTATTTGTGTAATTTGTACCCAATAAAGAAAATTGCAGAGCCTTCCATTTTAATGGATGATTGCTTTGTACTGGGATTTTTCGGTGCAACCCTTTGGGGTGCACAGTGCGTTTTATTACTTTCTTATCTTTATTATAATCTATATTAAACTTTATTAATGCATTCATTTCATGCCATGTCACTTGGTATAAAGTGCACACCCAAAAACGCACCTTGTACTGAAGATACGTCCCGAGGAATGTCCTTACGAAACACGGTTAACTGCGCTCACAAACACGAGCACATCTCAACACAATTCAAAACAATTCCACTGTTCGGACTCGAGACTGCGTTGATTTCCAAAGCAGACTGACCTTTTTTTTCAAAAAGGAACACACGAGTGGCAGAGCAAGCCAAACTTCGAGTGAGAATTGAAAGACTTGGTCGGCTCTCAACCTTCCCTCTCATCAAGCAAAAAATTACAAATAGATCTGTTTGTTGAGGCAAGTTTGGTCCACGATTTCGTCACAAACTGGTGCACTGTATCGCTGGCTGTTCCAAGATGTGTTTTCCAATGATGTTTCTGCAGCAGAGAAGGTTCACGACGGAAGATCCCCAGAGAAGGAGGAAATCAACCAAATGGATACGGTTGACATTCAGGAAATTTATCACTTAAGAAATGGACAAAGTGAGACGCATAGCCAATTATCGCAATTACTTTCGCTGTCGAAACCTACAAATACACCTTGCGAGATTCCTGCTTCAATCAGCTTGTGCTTTTTCTGGTGGCAGAACTTCTGGAAAAACTGCAGTCAGGCGTTTCTCTTTCGCCGCTCTAGAGACCAAGAAAAATCCCCGCGCTGCGTCCTCCCCTCCCTGGTGCACAGACGCTTGGAGCAACAAGGTTGAGCTGTGATTTGAGAAAATTTGCGTCCTTCTGCAAGAAGACAAAGCTTTCCCAGAAAATATGTTTTGATTAATCAAAGCTGCCAGAATAATCGAGCGTTGCCTTTTGTGTTGCATCCTGTAATTACTTGATACACTCGATGAATCAGTGACATTCAAACGAAGGCAGGGCAGAATTAAGACCTTTCAAAGTTCTTCCTCTGCACGGGCAGAAATTAAAGAGTGTCGTTTGCAGGTGCCTGAGGGACGGTGGTGCAAACTACAAACACTCTAATTACTTCATACTTGATGTTTCTCGCGAGCAATATTCATTAAACAAATTGGTATCCTTTATGAGGCTTTGTCACCACAGTAAAATAGACACCCGGGAAGCAGGTCTTCTTAATTTGTTAATGTCGCAAGATCGCAACTTTGACTTTTCAAAACCTTCCCGTAGTTTTGCAGATGAGCAAGCTGTTGCAATTGCCTCAAAGTTGGCTCTTTGTTGGAACTTCGTGTCTCAAAATTTGCTTGCACTGACGCTGTTTTTCCACCTCATCATCAGCTATTTATCGTCTGCTTTTCAGACTTTCTTCTGTGGTGTCTCGTGACAAGGAATACTTCACAGTCTCTCATTTGTCACTGCTTTCTTCACGCAGTAACAATCTGACAAAAGATAAGGAAGCAGAAACGGGAGCCCGAATCGGTAAATAGACCTCACTTCATTGTTCGCACAACATCAAAGGCCTGTTGACTCAAAGTAACTGCGTGATCCGCTTAGACGGAAAAGCGGGCGAATAGAAAGGAGGACCCCCTTTCCACAGCTATGAAAATGTTTGAGTATGTAATTAATGAAGCATGCGACTTCTCTTCAGACTTGATTCATTAGCTAAAGTGACTTTGAGAAATTGACTGTGATGGGACTAGTCGCCAATTATTGATGTCAAAATCCTTGACTTTCTGTGAGTGATGAACACTTTATTCTGGAGTGCAATGAGAACTCGCAACTATTTTCATCGCTGCAGATGACGAGGGTTCGAGGATCAATAGAAACACAGAAGGCAATGCAGCAGGTTCGTCGTCAGATTCTGACGATCACGATGCAACGAAGTGTCCCAAGATTTTGAGACTGATTTCGTCCAAACCGACGCTTTTTTTCGAGCTTACAAACGGATAATGGGTGCCAAGTTTTTCTTCAAAGCGCCTCAAATATATTCGTCGAGGATTTTAAAGATTTTGTGGAAAGAAAATCCAGCTGAAATCTGAGATGAAGATTATGTTTTGTAATTGCCCTTGCTGACCTTTCACTGATGGTTGCAAAATTGGCGGGCTGTTGCAGAGCAAGTGGAATCCGCGAGGTTACGGTGTAACTTTAGCGTTGACAGTTGTCGTCATTTTGCACACAAAAACGAGAGATTTGTCGAAGGCGCATCAGAGAACCTGATAGTTTGTAGATAGTAATCAATGCATTAGTGTTATCTACTGCATCTCAATCTTTGTCTGTAATCCGACTAATTTACTCACTTCAATGGTAGGAATTTGATTTACCAAAACACAGCATTTCTCAATTGCAGTTGCACAGCAAACTCGACAGCACTGAGCGCAGGTGCACTTATTCAGGAAGAAGTTGAATTTAAAGAGTGCGCAAAACAGTATCGTTTCACTCCACTCGAGTTTGGCGTAACCCTTACACCTGTGAACAGAAAAAAGTACTTGGCTGGCACTGAAGTCAGGCAAGAACACCAGCTGCAAAAGTTTGACCATCAGGGGGCCTGGACACACGTACTCCAGCAATGCAGGTACAGACCTGGAACCAACTGACGCCTGCATAAAGTGACACCGTGGCACTCAGACTCGTCCTTTCGTCGCGTTCCTCCGCCGACAATAACACGTGTTGTGGATACAATTTGAGCTGAAACGTTCAGAAATGTAAAAAACAAGACTACCCCAATGCACACACGAGCTGTTGGAAGAAAATATTTAGTTTTGATTGCGGACACAGGAGGGACGCGCAATCAGCAGGATCTGTGCCTGACTTCGAGTAACTCTCAAATTGTGACAGCGATTTCAAACCAACGACAGTGTGACCAGTTCCTTCAAACATTGAACAATAGCTGTTTCTTGCAGAATCCGTTGGAGAAACCACTTGATCAGTTGACTGAGACAATGTGGAGTCTCCTGATTACACGAAACATTGTCTTCAACACACTTGGGTCATTCAAAAAGTCAACAAGAAACGAAGTTTACTTTTGATTTCAACAACTCGCTTTCATGTTGAACAGGAGATGTGGTGGACAATTCAGATATCTAAACGAGGCAAGGCAATAGCCTGAGGGAGTTCCTTGGTACCAGATACGATTGTCAGCACAAGATTTTTCCTTGAAGTTTAACCCAAGCACTTAGACTTCACTTAAGTACAAATTGCATTCAATGCAGAGGCTGCTAAGCTGCTTTGCTTAATGGAACATTTTAAGGAATCAGCTCTAATATCATTGTGAACAAAAGCAAGCAAGTATTTTGTACGTACAAGATCGTCATACCGCTTTGTCCTTCCTGATTTAAGGAGCACTTTTTGCACCGACGGGCCCCTGAAGAAATGTTTGCGTGCTTTTCTGAAAACAGCATGCCCGCAAAATGTATTTTGTTGAAGATTGTTTTTCGATTGAAAGGACGAATGCATTGTGGTTTGGCTGGTATCTCCAGAACTGGCTTGCACATGTTTCGGAGGTGTTTCAGTGTGTGCAGTGATGAAAAAATGATTATTCCAACTGTCTAAGCTTTGGTATTCACATGTAATTTGGTGCAACAAATTGGGCATAGTTCAGGGATCCATACAAGTAAGAGCAAACTGGGCTTTTGTCCTTGGTCAACCTTCGGCAGCTTTCACATAGACATCCATCAAAATACATTCAAAGTTGATTTTAACCTTCTTTTCAGGGCAAGACCAGTAAAATTATGACAAAAGTTGGCTTGAGACAGAAAGTTTAAATTCTTGGGCGGGAAGCAATTCTTTGAGGTCAGATTGTTAAAAATCATTGGACTGCACTGAAAAGTTTGGTTGATGGTTTACAACCTGTCCCGTCTCAGATGACGTTGCCCTTGCTGCATCCAAAGATCTGAAATCAGGAGCCCAGACTTCGAACTTGAATTTGGAAGAAGGTTGGAAGAAGGCGCTCAAAATCTGAAGTGCTGCTTTGGACCGCCTGAGGACATTCTGTTTCACATGTACTGTTGGGGAGGAGCTCGAAAAGAAACGCCTGAGCCTGATGGGCAAAGAAGTAAAAATAATTTTCCTCGGCTGAACATGTTCAAGTGACAGTAGACAATGGTTAAAGGTGATATTGCATTTGAGTTAGTGCAGCCCACATACATCTGATCCCACAGTTAATATGGCCGCCTTTGGCAATTGCGAACCAATCAGGTGTTTTGTGCTGCTTAATCTCATACCTAACACTGTCATCCAATCTCGCCCACCTGAGACTTAACGAGAACAATCACGCTAGCTGCCAGGATTTTCAAAAGCCTTGCATGGCATTCCTCGTGCCCTCCGCTACCCTACCCCTTTCATATCCATCCAGCTTCGCCCGTTAAAAGCTTGAGCTGCAGGCGGTTACAAAGAGCTCTCCTGCAATCAATTCAATCGCCTATCCAGAGAACTTCAAATGCCTGCCATGAAAGTCTAAGTGGTTCACTTCGAATGACGATTTCGTCCCTACAACCTGAGCCAATTTCGTGGTCAAAGATCCTATCCTGGCCGGTTACTTGTGTTCTTTCTGGCTGGAGACATCTGAGTCGTGGAGTCATCAGAAGTGTTGGAACTAAAATTTGTGTTTCTTTACTTTCGTTTGTCAGAATTGTCACTTGGTATTGTTTGTCACAAAATCAGCGCTTCAGGAAACGTGCAGTCTATTTTGGGTTGCAAGAAAAAGAAGACCAAGTGAAACACAGTCAGGCCAACAGGAACACAAGACCTTCCACCGCGTGCAGGCACCGTGGTTCGTGGACAGCCCAGCAAAAACAAATGCTTCGCAGCACACACACAGGACACTTGAATAGAGCGCTCTGTAATGACCCAAGTGCGTGATTTGCGCATCTCAACCACAGAAATACGAGAGAAACAATTCTATCCAATGTCAAATGGAACTCGTCGTTATTAGCAAGTGCCACATGCGATCGGACCAGATCGTCCTTTTATGCGACCCTTTGATGTTTTATTGTCCTCAGTAATGATCACTTCAAATATCAGCTTTGCAGATGCAGCAATGAATTATTCCGCAGACCCTTCCTGCAGTTGGCATTCGCTTGTCCTTGGCCTGTGACAAGAAAAAACGACGACACACTCAATGGCAACATGTTGAGCGAAGCGAGGGGAAAATGAATTGCAGGCAACAAAGCGAGTACACCACAGGTCCGCTCCGACATCTGCGTCGGGTTCTCCAATGTGACGGGACTCTTTCTGACATCTTTGTATCACCAAAGAAAGGAAGACAAACAATTTTCTGTCCCTCCAAGATTGGCAGGGATCAAGCGAATGGTTGGCGCCTAATTTTCCGAAGCGTGGAGTGTTACAAGTCTGTTGGAAAATTTCTATGAGGCGTTATCTCTTTTTGTGTCTGCACGTGCAGCTGCTTTGCAGAGATGCACGATTTACAACAAGTGGACAAGGTAAGGAGTGGTCTGCTACAGACCAACTGAGGTGCTGTTTCGCACACAATGAAGTTCATGTGAGCTCAATTCTGGTTGGTCTTGCAAAGAAATCAGGCAGGATCAATTCCATCCTGTACCTGTGTTTTCAGATTGTGACGAGGTACACAACAGACATCTTTGTGATTGAATTTGTTGCGAAAACATCTCTATTCTCTCTCCTTGCACTGTTTGAGTGAACCGCTTGTCACACAATTTCCCGAAGCTGGTTGCACTTTGTGACGGTGCACAGCTCAAGCCAAAACGGTCCTACGTCTCGTACAAGTGCCTGGCTACTATTTCAATCAGAACACCTGTGTCACACTTAGTTTCCTGACAAGTTTTTCATCTTGGCTCGGGTTGCCTCGAGCTATTTCCTGACTTGTGACAGATTTGTTTCACACAGCAATCCTTTTGGGCAGTTGACTCAGGAATCCATGTTGTCCTCGTCATCGACGCATCCCTTTTGGTAAAATGAATCAAGCACTATTTTTCAAATGGTTGTTCTCCAGAGAGTTATGCAAGCAATGCATTCACAGAAATCGTCTGCGTGACTGTGGTACATCTGTTTAGCAGTTGTCACGGCTGACCACGGATCATTTTCTGTGTTTTCACTGTTTGTTCGTTGTTGCAAATTTAAAATTTCTTTTTGATCAGCTCAATTGGAAATCATGTCCATCGTGCCGTCTGCTAAAAATATGCCAGCATCCCAAGCGCTTTTCTTTTCTTTACTGACAAGTTGAAAAGATGTCTTCGTTGTGCGTACTGCTTCTTGGACTATTCAAGTTGACGCCGCCGACAGATGAGAAATCTGGAGTCATCACACGCAGACATTACCTTTCACCAATATCACAGAGTTCGCCATTCACTTGAAGTGCTTTCTCTTTTCCATTTATTGTGATCACAGACAATTTTCCATGTGACTGTATCTTGCTCGCTGTCGTCTGTGTGGAACGTGTCGGGTAGATCTGGAAGCAGAAGGACTCTTTTAAGATGTGCCCGGGAGCGGGCCCCAGGGGCACGAAGCGAATTTCCGGAATCAAGGAGAGTGTACCGACTCACTACCTTTACAATTTCCAGTCCAAATTACCGCGATCAAATTAAAGTGATTTCTGAAGGTAAAACCAGCAGCCAAATCTACTTGCTGTCTTTGAAGCAGATTCTTAATGGGGAGGAAATTAAGCTTCTTTGGGAATTGGGCAAGGGCAGTGAGGTGGAATGGGGGGTATGGGATTGGCAGTTTTCTTCACGTTGGCTTTCTTGTTACTGCTGAAACAAAGAGCCAGCTTCGGCTTCTCTGGTACGATTTCAGACGCATTTGAAGTCACATTTGAAATGACAGACCGATGAAGTCAGCCGGTTTCTGTTCCTTATCGAATGTGCACAAGCTTTATCTCTTGACAGTGTTCAACAGCCAAATTGGATGATTTCAAACTTCATACGAGTACGTGACCAACGTCTGTCTCACCGAACTGCACAAACATTTCCGTCGGTAAAGTGTTCGTTCGCACTTGAAAGTGCATCTGCCCCTCAACCAGTCAAACAAAAAACATATGTACAAATCAACACTGGACTGACGTTCAAAACGGCTCCTTGCGCCAAGGGAACAGACTTGTTCAGGAGCTGCAGGATCAGGGATGACATTGACTGTGTCCCTTCCCTGCGTTCTCGCCAATCGTCGTGGAGAGGAGCTTCAGCGAAAGTAAGCACCCTGGGGCCAACGCTCCAGCCACGTAAAAGATTAAGTGTTCCACTTACTGCGATGTGGAAAATTGAATCATTCATAAAGAAGGACCTAATGCAGTGTTCCCATAATGTAGTAATTCCCCTTGACAATGCTTTTAAATAAATTAGATATGGGTTTTAATTTTTGTTGGTTTCCTGGCTGTAGGGTTTCTGCAGTGATGATTGCTAAATGGCCTGGATTAGGGGGGAAGTGTCCGACAGTGAGAGTGGATCTTGTAGAACCTTTTCACTTGTCACACGTGACGCCTGTCAGACATCCCAAGGGTCTTTGTTGTGACGAATCAGAACATGATATCCATTTTGTGCTCTCTTTGATGCGGCGTGTTGGCTCATTGTGTTCAACACAAAGATGTTTCAACGTGTACCTGTGTCCCGAAAAAAATACCCGACAATGCACCAACAGACTGTTTTGTTGCTTCAACTCAAAACCACACCGCATCGCTATTTGCACCGACAGTTATTTTTCTGATTCCCAAGCAACGCACGATTGTTTTCTGCTTGTTTCAACCATTCACAACGGAGTCAAAAAGTAATCTGAGACGCAGTGCTCAGCTTCACAGAAACTCAGTGTGCGAAGCACGTTGTTATCTGAATCTCAGGAAGAAGCCATCAAAATAACATAACATTTTTCTACCAATCGTGCCGAGCAACGGAGAACGAAGGTAACACGCTCTGACAGGATTCCCTTATCCGGAAATTGGCACAAATCCTCCCAGATTGGATTGGCTACTTTTTGTCCGAATCTTGTTATTGCACTTATATCAAACGTCTCTTTATCGCCAAATAAAACCCACATGAACTCTTACAACTGCTCGGCTACTTTCTGTGTCACAAACTTGCGGGTTGGCCACGCAACATCGTCGGTGCTATCAACAGATGCCAAACTTCAAAGTTTAGGTCAGGAAAATTCAACGATAATTCTGGTCACAAAGTGTCAAGGACAAGACGAAAAGTCTGTGGAACCAAATAGCAGGAAAATGAATCTGTGCAGGAGATATGGTCACAATTTCCTTCCCTTATTTCGTTCAAAGATTAACATTTTGAAAGCTTGTTGTGCCCGTGGAGAGGACTGTGATTATTTCTGCAGTGTGGATAAAGAGCTTTCAGGGAATCCTGCTGCAGGCGCAAATAATTTCAAAAGCTCCACCTGAGATTAACATCTAATAGCGCAAAATGTTTTCTTTTGAATTCCAAGATGAAAGCCCTTCAGGTTCCATTCTATTTACCCGTGGTGCTGTTATTAAAATGTGTCTTTTATTATCGCCAGCAATTTAGGTAATAACTTGGAGTGGTTTGGACAACGCCTATTATCTGCATTAAGATTAATTAGGATGATCTCTGAAAGGCGCTTCAGCGTCTGCGGAAAAATCAGAACTCAAGGCAGAAGAAGAGAAACACAGCGAAGGGTATTATTTGAACATTACCTAAATTTGCCAGATATTTTAGTTTTTAAGACACGAGTAACATCGAGAAAATGCGACGCATCTTGGGAAAGAATTCTGGATCGAGCGCTCTTGAATGTCTCTTCAAACGTACGGTTGTGTGCGTCATCTGTGGTGTTATCCTGAAGAAGTCAATAAACTAATGGTCAGGACTGACAACAAAGCGCGGTGCCTGCAGGGCTACTTGGCTTCATCTGGAAAAAAAAAGATTAAGTTTGAAGGTGATTGTGATTTCTCGGTGACTTGCATTGTGACATCATCAAAGAAGCGCAGGTGTGACAACATCGGTTAAATCTGCAGTGAAGTAGATGATGTTGACCTGAAGCAGATAAAGTGGCGATGGGAGCTGCAAACTCATGCAGCAATGTGAATCGATCTCCCCCAACACACACACACACACACACACACGCTCACACACACACACACACACACACACACACACACACACACACACATGAAAGACAAGAATCCGCGGCATGTTCTTTTTTGAGAGAATCAACTCTGTGTCCAAACATTCCCCAAACGCAACGACTGTGTTTGTGTGACACCTCAGAATTGCTGGGCTCGTGACTCGCCTGTGATTAAATTATCTTGTTCAGGTCACTTACTCTCACCATCGTCACAATATGGTGACATAGGTGTTGCGATGCCAACACAACCAGGTGTGTCCCTCTGATGTCCACCGCAGGCCACTCGCACTTCTAAGCTGTGCCACGCAGCAGGGGCGGCAAAGCTCTAAATTGATTAAAAACTCGCGTTGCTTCCAAGCAATGCATTACAAAATATGAATTGACAGGTGATGAGTGACTTTAATAGGGCTCTTTATTTAACAGCCAATGTCTGCAATTTCGATAATGGAGTCGAAAGCAAAGCATATGGCCTGAAGGGTCTGAAGGGTTTGAGGTACTCTAACTAGGTCCTCTGGACTATGTGTAAAGAGCCTGGTGTAGCAAAACCTAATGCAAGCTTTAATCATTGCTGTAATTTTTGATTTCCATTTAATTATCATTTGACAGCATTAAGTACTGTGTGCAGCCGAACTCTGAAAGCACTCGAGGTGCTGTGAACGTGAGTCGATGTATTGTTGACAGCACCTCACAACCACTGTACTGAGAACTTGTTTTCACTTTTTTGTCGTCTCTTGCGGGAATAGTAACGCTCTGAACTCCGTGATACCTACATTAAGGCAATAACTGTACTCCAAGGCAGAAAATCAAAGGCATTTGCTCAGGGTTAACTCTTTATTGAGGAGAGGTTATACACTACACTCTTCCCACACTTGAATCACTCCGCAAAAACAGCATTACCTGAAGTGCACGGCTGTTAGAAAGGATGGCATATGATTAGTGGTACTAGTGGGTATGGAGAGAAGCTTTGAAGAGCTCTTGACTTTACAAGTAGATACACTCATGGCAGGTGATATGAGCTGCCTATTGTGGCGATTCAAATGTGCAGGAAGGCTTCGCAGTCGGGAAGCGCACTAATAGAATCTAATGTCGTTACAGTAACTATTGTCATCAAAGCCCGTGCCTGGGTTGACAGCACCCCTATGGCAGTTTGTGCTTGTTAATACACTAACAAACTCATGCCTAATTGGATGGAACTAGTTCCCCACATATATGCGCCATTCAAATGTATGTTTTTGTTGTAACAACTTTAGTTGCAGCGAATGGTCTCAACAAAGACATCACGTCGGGTTATAGGATGATTGAAGCAGCCGTTTTGCAGCCCCGGGGTGAACAGTGACCCCCTCTTGAGTGAGAAAATAGTTCCCTCCCACGGACTTACAAAGAGGGGTAGGTTCCAGTTGCCTCAATTGCACACCATTGTTGAACATTGTTCAATCCAAATTGCACAGACAGTTTTTGTTTGCCATAAAGAAGAAAGTTTTTGATGAGACTAATCGATTCACTGTCCAAATAATGTCCCAGATATTAGGGGCGGGTACTTCTGAGGTTTGGCGGACAAAACCTCGGTCGGGGGGTACCTTGGTGTGCCCCTGCACTTAGCTGGGTACCGGCGCCAAACCCTCGTGCCCTTTTTAACCTCTTTATTGTCGAGAAACCATCACTCGGTCGCGTGGACATAACGCGGTTTTATCGCTCCTCAATTTGTTCACCCAAAAAAGTTTGCTCTCCACCACCATATTGGGTGATTTGAAATGTTCAATGCTCATTGTGCATGAATACAACGCTTTTCGTTTTGCGTACCAAATCAAATTTGGTCTCGGCGAAACATTTCGCCACGCCTGTGTGTGATGTGTCCTGGCGCAAACTGTGGGAAAATTCACCAACAAGCACTGTTCTTGTTTGTTCACTTGTGCACACGAAAACTCCAGGCAGAGAGAAAAGACGCCATTGAGATTTCCTTTTGTTGAATTCGGAACAAACTATCGTTGTGTGATTGAACTCAACTTGGACAGTTACACGAAGTGAATGGAGTTTGGTCTCAATTGAGAATGTACTACAGCCTGTACTGAACTTCCCAACAACAAGTGGTGGCAATGAAAACCAAACGGTTGACAAAGAACCTCGAAGCATGTCAGCCTGCTGCCCGCAGGTGTCGTCGAATGAAGAAGCCCTGCGCATTGTTTCAGTTGTCATTAGTTCAACCATATATTTTGGCACTGGTTCTGTACCTGAGGACGTCGTGGTAATCAGGTCCCAGACTGAGAGATTAATCACCTCCATGTTGAATGAGCTGAAGCCAGCTGCCCACAAAGCGTGTCCGTGCGAGCTCCCTCAGTGAGAAAATTACCGCTAATGGGTCTTCATCAATGGAACCTCGCATTTGACAAAATCAAGAAACATGCCATTTGTCCAGATGCTGTTGTTTTCAGACCCAATCAGTTGTTTGCTCTCAAGACATTGTGAGTGAAAACTTATTTGTCAGGACTGCAAAATTTTGCTTGAAAGTCGCAGATTTCAGTGTTCTGTTGGACAGCGGAACAGAGTACGAGCACAAACCATTTCCGTTGCCTCAAGATCTGCATTGCAGTTTGTTGTATGATTTCAGACAATGGAATACAGGAGAAAAAGCTCAGCCTGGTTTTTTTTCAGAAGTTTGCATTGAAAAATTTTCGAGGATCAAGACGAAGGAGAGGGAATGAAATATCAAATTTCACAATTCCCCTTTCTACAGTTTTCGTTAATAGTTTTACGCTCAGACTCGTATTTATTTCGGTCACAATCACTTCTGAATCTGTTTGTTTTTGGCGTGAAGCAGTCTCGTACATTGCTGTCGACTTTTGTGGAACGCAACAGAGTCGTCCCTGTCACCACGACTGGTGGCTGAACTTCCGACAGATCGTGTGTTGAGCTCCACTTTCCTCGCGCGTTCTTTCGCGCACTACAGTGGGGGGTGTCGGATGGAGGGTTGGTCGTGATCAACAAATAGTATCTATTACAGCTATTATGTGATGGCTTCATTACAGCAATCTTTCACAAAAGAGACAAAGTAATAGTGACATGTAGCAAGGACCGGGATGCTCAGGTTACACGCATAATCATATAAATGATAGGTAGTGGCTTTCGTGCATGTTGCCCATTACACGGCTGCTGTCGCTCGAGTCTTTAGCCCTCCTCTCCATCTGACTTCCGCCCCTGCAATACATTTAATGGTTAGACTACCTGGCAATTATCTTTAAGTTCTGCCCAATTACTGCTAATTAATCATCTAAGTGAGTATCAGCAACAGAGCCTTTGGTTTGTGTTCGACTTCCAATTTGCCAAGCTTACTTTCAGTGGTTTCGTGTTTCCGCGAAATTGCAGCGATGACAGAATTGTCATCTCGCCTGGTGTCGCCATTGCAAGAAGCGCGGTGAGCTCAGAATTGAAAACCAGACAATATCGCTCCTAAAGTTCAAGCAACTGTCACAGCGAAAACTTGTCAGAAAACATTTTGAGTTTGATTTTGAAAGAATGGCACACACCGACAGTTTTAATAATTTCAACGAATCACTCAGGCAACAGAAGGAATGCAAAATCCGTTGGACACCAGCGGATGGAACCAGAACAGCCAGTCAGAGACATGCTCTTTTGATTTGGGTCGAGTGCGACGCATTGCCGGTCAAATAATTTCTCATATTTGCCCCCAAATCCACCCCAACCTTGAAGAAATCTTTCTCTTTTACTCGTTGATGATTTTCTTTGCACAACGCTTCATTTTGCAAAATAAAATACCTCTTACAATGTAACCGCCAGCACAGCAGAAGTTCTAACGGATGCTCAGTGAGTAGATGAACTGCAACAAAGCCACTGTTCGTGCAGTGCGCTCAACACAACTCCATTTGCATCGATGACGTTCCGAAATGGCTCAGCCAATGGGACCCAGCCTTGCAAGTTGTGACACATAATGACTGCAAAGAAGTGTCAAAGGCGGGGCTCGGATTGAAAAATCTCGGCAAGAATCCCATTAGCAATTGTATAGGGCCAATCATCATTTTATCAGTTGTTCCCTGCGTTTAATTTGGGAAGAGCATTTTGATTTGACCATCATTACGAAGCATGAGGGGTCGCAGTGAGACCTGACTACAAAAGACATCACCTGAGTGAGACAGCTCGGATTTCCTGAGATGATGTGTGTGTGTTCACAACTGCAGTGATCGTCTCTGCGCTGAAGCCGAACTCCGAGTACGCTCGTGATTCGTACGCACGCCGCTCAGAAAAGCGCTTCTGAGGAAAACCAAAAAGAGAAGCATCAGAAACACTCGTCACAACAGGAAGGCTGGTTCCTCTGCGTGGCTGGAGGAAAAGCTCACGCAGTATTCAGCTTGGTAAACTGCGGTCCTTGTTTGCAGAGCACCACCTCTGCAAGTCACAGTGCATCAAGACAATCAAGAAGCCTGAGAACAGTTGGTTGTGCTATGACTAACATGGAAGACACGAAGGGAGCAAAGATGCCGCGTAAGGACGATGGTTCCACCTCTGAGCCAAAGCCAGTGGAAGCCGACAGACACAGTTTGCCCATGGAGGAGAACGGACTGGACATGAGAATGGACAGCGGCAAACGAGACAGCGACTCGGCAGCAGGGACGCCTCAGTCCCACGGCGTCCCCTCCCAGCACAGCCCTGTGCCTGCAGCGGTACCCCCGTCAGTTGTCGGCAGATCCAGCAATTTCTCTATCAGCAGCATTCTCTCCGGATCCAGCAAAAAGGACTCGGCCAAACCAAACAAAGACTCGCACAGACCCGACGACGGAGGCAAGGAGCCGACTCACACGGACCATGCAGAGCGGGAGAAGGAGATTTTGGCGGCGCACGAGCAGCACAGGGAAGCGCTGTCCAGCGCACATGCTGCGCTGATGAGTGAACACATGGAAAAGTTGGGGCACGCCTTCACGCAGGTGCACCCGGGCAGCGGGGCCCTGCACCCGTCCGCCGCTCTCTTGGGGATGCGGCCTGACTACCTGTACCACGCGGCGGCCGCAGCCGCGGCAGGACTGCGCGGACTCACGTCGCTGCCCAGCGGCCTCTCGCACCACCCGCTGCACCCGGGGACCAGCTCCGCCGCGGTGCCGCAGGATCTGTCCGTGAGGGACGACAAACACGCTCCTGGAAAACCCATCCCGTGGCATCCATGGTTCTCGCACCACCCGTTCTTGCCCATGTCATACGGCAACGGTAAGTGTCTTTGTTTTTAACTGTCTTGCGATTCTCGAAGATATCATTTTTGCCGCAAAACTGATCTGACTTGTCACGTGTAAATGAACAAAACGTACACGGCGTTGAAGTGAATAAAACACCAATTTCCTTGGTTGGTGCTTGGTTCGGATTCAAGGCATTTGTAGTTCGGTCAACATTTGTAATCGTGGGAAGTTCGGACTGGACAAAAGCACCGCACAAATTGAAATTTAAACTCGGGTGGCAATGTTTCCGTGTCTATCGTGCCCATCAGCTCCATTTCTTTCATTGAAAACATGTTTATTTTTCAAAACGGGATCTGTGCGAAAAAAGACCCAAAACGCAATGTGATATTGAAAAAAGACGTCTCGTGAGTTCGAAGAAAATTGAAAAATTTTGAACAACTTCAGAGCATTGTAATGAAGAAACGAACAACAATAAATCAGCCACAATGCACGAGTCAAAGGCTGGGAGGTCGCTCACTTTTTGACGATACCTAAAACCATTCTTAATAAGAGTCGTGAACGTAACGCTGTTGTGGATCATTGTCTACACCTTTGTTGAATCATGATCTCCAGTTTCACTCTTTCATTGCGTAGACACAAGCATTGGCTCTCAACTCACAACGAGACTGTAAAAAGATCTCCTGAAGTCGTGATTTTCCTTCTTCAAAGATTTGAAAAGGAATGAGATAATTGAAGATGAAATTCTTCTTGGAGGACAATAATTTTACACACGCACGGAGTTGTGAGACATCAGATCTGTTCAGAACAATGAGTCCCTGGCTTCGTAGCTTCCCACAAATTTTCATCTCGAGTTCTGTCAAAAACATTTGGTGTTTGTTTTGGGGTCTGAGAAGAGATGAAATCGAAAACAATGTGAAAATGTGAACTCTGAGAAACTGAAAGCTGTCAGAAACAACTGCTGCACTCTCTGGCGGCAGAACTCCGCACCACAACTGTCTTGCAAATCTGCTGTTTGCAACGGATGAATACAAAATCAGTTCGTGATGAAATTATTGTCACCGACAAAGTGCAGAAAAGAGAAAACGTTCCCATCCTTTTTCACCACCCTGCCCACAAAACACATCGCAAGCGGAAGAGAAGAAGACTGATCGTGCGATTAGTCCAATCTCGTGATGTTGTTTGAAATGATTCGTACGTAGTTCGTAGATGAGAATTCAACATGCAGAGCAGGTTGATCTTGCATGTGCTCAGAAGTTCCTTTTTGTCAATTTTACAGCTCCAACCTTTACCAGCCAAGGTTTGTCGATCCCGATTCCTCCGTCGGGTCCGCTGACCAGCTCGGCGATGTCGGCCTCCCCGCGATTGCCGCAGTCCAACTCGGCGCTGGCGGCGCTCAGCGCAGCGGACCGTCCCGCCGGACCCTTCACCTCTCCGCGGGCTCCCCCCGCCTCCTCCACCCCCATCGCTACCCACACCAACTCCCTACATAAGGACCACTCCAATCGCGACGCGCATCCACACACCATCAACGCCAACGACCCCATTCGCAAGACGGACCTGGGAGACGACCGCGACAGTGACACCGGGATTGACATGGACGAAGACGACGAGATAGAAATCACTGAAGATGATGACAACAAGAACGACAGTGGTTCCACAAATGGGGAGAAGTCGGAGAACAATAACAACTCAGACAACAGTTCGAGTAACGAAATAAAAGGGGAAAGAAAAAAGAAAACCAGAACTGTATTTTCCAGATCTCAAGTTTTCCAGCTCGAATCTACTTTTGACATGAAACGATACCTGTCCAGTTCTGAAAGGGCAGGGCTTGCTGCGTCCCTTCACCTCACTGAGGTTCAAGTGAAAATTTGGTTCCAGAATCGACGAAACAAATGGAAGCGTCAGCTGGCTGCGGAACTTGAAGCGGCCAACATGGCCCAAGCCGCTCAGAGAATGGTCCGAGTTCCCATTCTCTACCACGAGGGTGCAAATCACCATCCTTCTGGTCTGCCTGGTCTGCCCCAACACCTGGCGGCGGCCGGGTTGCCCCCAACTCCTCCGCGGCATCCACTGCCTCCCCACACCAGCTCGTCGAGCCCGGTGGACTCCAGAGGTTCTCCCAGTTCCAGTCCGACCAGTCCGCACCATCCCCACACCACTTCGGGTTTGACCCCAACCAGCATGTCCAACCCGTACCCCCTGTACTACCCTCCTGCTGCTGCGGCCGCCGCCTACTCACAACTCAGCGCACTCAGGTCCTCTTTACCCGGAATGGTTTGACGTTATGCTTCCAAACATTGCCAGTTTGGTTCAAAGTACGCGTGAAATCGTTTCAACCAATCTGCCATCCACAAGTCAACGTTATTGACGTTCTGTTTCAAATTCAGTTATTTCAATTCCTAATTGCCAGACAGACATCAGAAATACCTTGCGTTGCTACTGTGTATGAAAGATGGAAAGCACAATGGAAAGCATGCAAAGGAAGGCCTTGTTGTACTTAAATCTGATACGAGCTCTCAACTTTGACTTTCCACAAGAGAAACTCTTGGAGATGCATTCAACAAAAGTAACGAAATACCACAAGAGTTGTACTCGTGCAAAATAAGGACAATCAGGACAGTCTTGCTGATTTCTTTGCACATGTGCACGATAGAAATTGACAGAACTGCGTTTCGATTGACAGAAACTCGATCAAAAGAAATATCAGTGGTACGAGAGTGTCATTTTTGTTTGAAAATGAGAAAGAACTGATGGAACCAGCGAATTGTGTGAGAAGTAGGTTATTTATTGATTGTACAGAAAATGTTTGCTGGACACTAGTCATCGCCATTTTAAATGTTGTGAACGAATCGTGCAGATGAAAAAATAAAATAAAATTTCTGGGTCAAAGAGTTGTTTGTCTTGCTGGTCGCAGAAATACACGTGCCAACCATTTCCCGCTACGAAAACACTCAAATGATCGTTGAGCGAAGATGGTCAATTTATTTGAAGAGTTTTGCGGTTTGCTGGAAGGAGTTTGATTCGGGACGCCTTGCCTCGAACTTTGACCGATGCTTTTGTGGCTGAGAAAATAAGATCATAGCATAACCACGTTTTCTTTCCTATTAAAATTTCACACGCCACAACAAAAACCACATTGAATACTGGTGCACCAGAAGGACCCCAACGCATTGAGTTTGCTATTGTCAAAGCTGCATAATGACTGATCAAAATAACCCAGCATGAATTATCCATCGTACAAAGGGAATTAAGTGCACAGGTAAATTTGAGGCTTTTTCCTATGAGCCCACAATACTGGCGATAAAATTTAATAGCATGGAGCGAAATATTGTCCTCTTTCTAAGTACACTAAATAAACAGTAAATGACACCTAATCTCATGTATTAAAGATGCGAAATTGCTGCTCACGAAGGGCTTCAATGGAGAAATGAATGCAGAAAATTAGCAGGCCTAAAATATGGCACATCCTAACCGACAATGGCTGTCGAAGCGCATCAAGGGGCGAATCAGCTCAACCGGAAGCATAGTGCAGCGTTCAGCCCGAGTTGAGCTTTAACGAAGCTTCCTTCACGCCTAGTTTGAGACCACGCCACACAACCGAGTCAGTGTGTTGAAGTATTTCGAAAGTTTAATCCGTGTCAAAATTCGAAGTCAACAGTTGTGAGACTGAGTACGTTTTTCTTTGCTCAAATACACTCCAGTGACCATCTGGTATCAGCCACAATGAAAAACTTCACAACAAAAGGACAAGGAAGAAACAACCACAGTTTCCTGCAACAACCGAGCAATGTTTTTATTGAAACAAACACAGTTTTTTTTCGTACGGTTTCTGACAGGTTGTCAGTGCGGATTCAGTACGGTCCTCTTGCCCCAGCCTACGAAAAATTCACCTTGACTTTGCGCCACAGAGACCAAAGCTTCTTGACTTTCCTTTGCCTGTCAAAAATTATTCTTTGGGAATGAGGTCCCCCAACCCCCAAAAAATTATGGCTCTTGTGTTGTCAGGCACGACCAAGACACCGTGCAGCAAGGTCCAGAAAAGAACAGTTGACCCCTCTTGGTTTGACCCTGGATTGCTGTCACCATCTGCTGTGGCGACCAAACAGTGGGACATGTACCGGCCACAGAGAGATCAGCCTCAATTGTTTTCTCGTCCATTCCTGTGTGAGTTGTGAAGAAAAGTTTCATCTCAAAATCGGACGGAACAAATTAAATCATCCAGTGCTGTAGTGGATGCGATGTCTACCACAGAAGTAACACTTCAGCCAGAACTGTGGAAAATGAACTCCAGTCTCGGAACCAACACGGCAGCACTGACATCTGCAGGTTTCCGTGTCTCTTCGTCTCGAAAAGGAACACAGGCAGCACATGCAAGAGGCGACATCTTTCAGAAATTTGAATGCTGAATCTCAGTTGGGTTGTCGAAGCCCGCTCCCACATCCCCTTCGTTTGCCTCATCCTTTGCACCAACACATTTGGTGCCGTTTCAGGTGATCTGAACGGCGCTGTTCCGCTCAAAAGCAAGCCGCGCAGACAAGCCAAACAAGTCACCCCGAGCCATCAAATGTTAAAATCTTATGCACTGACTGAGGGCCACATTTTTGGTACAAGTTTCTGGGTGATTCAGTTGTGCTTTAAATATGTCCAAATAAGCTGTCAAAACAACAATAAAACAGAACATTTTGCCTGTGTTTTGAGCCAAAAATTCAAAATAGCAGATTGATGATTTTGGATATGACTTTATATTTTGTTCTGTCTTTTCTTGAAATAACATTTGCATCACATTGATGATTTTCATAAAATTGCAGGAGCTTTCAAAGAAAGTGTGGTTGCTTTTTAGGTTGCTGAATTTTGATATTTTGAGGTTTTCTATGAATCTTTCGTGCTCAACACTGTCCTTTCTAATTTGTTCACAAGAATAAAATTGTGAGTTGCTGAGGGAATAAGGAACACATAATGCCCAAGATACTGAAATGAAATGTTGTGTATTTTTTGGGGCAGGGTGGGGGTCAAAGGGCAACTGGCCCTTCTTGTACTAAAGTTTAACTTTTCAGACAAGCAACTGGAACAAGCAACTCGAAAAGGACCTGCAGGCATCAAAAGTGAATTTCTGGCGTGTACTCTGTGGTTCAGGTCTTTTGCACAAAGTTTTGGTCGATGATCTGTTTGTTGGGGTTATGGTCCAACAGAATGCACAATGTCTTGAAAGAACAACGTACATATCTACGGGGCATTGTCGATTTGTAGGTGCAAAAGTTCACGATGGCAGATTCACTTTTTGGACTGGGTTTCTGTTTTGTGCTGTGAACAATATTTTTCATCAAGCATTCATGTTGATGATTTTCATGAAGAGTGTGTTTGTTTCTGTGATGATTTTTCACTAGTTTTTAGTGGCTGACATTGAGAGTTGGGTTGTTTTTTTTTTTGGGGGGGGGGGGTTGGTTCAAAAAGTATCGTAACCCATTTTAAACAAAAAAATCA
>JAAUXT010031843.1_pt1 | contig 39862 bp, 57 predicted proteins | sample 7278171 | NCBI WGS metagenome assembly JAAUXT01 (sample SAMN14350112, study PRJNA611818) | marine sediment metagenome | isolation source: surface marine sediment (1.8m) | place: French Polynesia: Moorea | collected 2018-08
AGATGGTTCCGCTCCAGAAGCGAATTGACTACCGCTCTATCGGTCATGTACGGCTCAAGGTAGCCATCTATCGCACGAGTCAGAGCCGCTACATCACCACCCCACTCATCGGCTAACTGGTCCCGTAGTTCCTGGCACCGCACCATAAGCCGATTCTTGTCGCAACGCACAGCATCCCACTCAAGCACCTGCATCACAAATTCGGGAAAGCTGTTCATCTTCGCAGGTAGCAACCGTTCAACGAGCTTGCTCGTTAGCTTGCTCATCATATCCCACGACATATGTTCAACCCGGTCAACACTAGCCACACTTGCTAGATACGGTTCGAGGCTGGCTCGCAGACTCTTCAGCCGTTCATGTCCGAGCGTCTGATAAAAGCTGGCAAATGTCTCCAGGTTTGCCCTCATATCCTCATGCTGCTCCTCGGTCATATCACTACGACTTGCAACGTTATATCGCACACGACAGAACGCCTGATGCTCGCTGCCTGGCTCTGTGTCAATCCCTAACTCACCAGCCCTCGCAAAGTGCGCCGACCGAGCCAACACCGCAGGGGATTTTTCCACCAGAGATATAGGAGCTTCTTCGACGGGTTCGACCAGGAGCGCATCGCGTTCCTTATCCGTGAGTATCGGATTGGCCGCCGATTCTACTGCATCATCGGGCACCGGGTCACTCAGCATCTCCCTAACGCTAGGCCCTGCCACATTCGCTTCAGGAGACTCCGCCTCTCTCGCCTCATCAGGCAGTGTCAATCCTCCAATCACATCAGGGTATGCTCGCCTCGCCAACCTTGCCACGGCACGCCACAAGAGCATTTCAGACTCGTAAGCGTTCCAAGCAGGATTGTTATACAACCCCGCGTTCTTCGCTTCATCTCGTGTATATGATGCGAAGTACTCCACACTACCACGCACCACAGAGCAATCACATCTACCATCACTCTCCTTGATATCGACGTATCCCCCAGCCTTGAACATGAGCGCCAACATCAGTTGGCCCATGCACGCCAGCTTACCGCTGATGACATACATCTGAGACAACCCCTGCGTCAACGGTATGCCAAGCTCGACACACTTGAGCGCCACCATCGCTGCCGCCTGCGGATTTTTCAGGTGACCCGCAAGCCCAGACTTCAGCATCGTTTCACCAGCCGTCATCAACAAATCATGCTGGTGTATCATCAAGTCAAACCCCGCTGGCCTATCCTCGGCCTCTCCCTGAACCCTTGGCACCGCTATACTCATTGTCTCGTTCACGGTCCTAACTCCTTCCTTAGTTTCGCCAACGCTGCATCAGCCAGCCATAGCCCAATACTTACGTTTGCCCTGGCCGCAGCATCCCGTATCTGTGCAAACAACGTTACTCCTATCCGGATGTTTAACTGCTTCGTAGGCTCCCCAATAGCCTGTCTCTCCGGTACGAGTTCCTGCATCCAACCAACTCCTCTCTTGACAAATCTTTGTATAGCTGCTATAATTATAGCACATGACAGAACGCAATGCAAGCCCGTCGTCTGGGATGATGGGGCTTCGGGCGATGGGTGGAGATTGGAGGGTCGCTTATGAAACAAACGTTGGCTGCATCATCTAACTAGGACACACGGAGTCGCGCAAGCCGAGATGTTTCTGAGCGTTGCACTATTGCGCGGCTCCATATCCAGTGAGGCAAACATGACAATGCAATGGTACGCACCAGAGAGAGTGCCCGGTCATTGCGGCCAGGTGCTTGTTGTGAGAAACACGGGACTTGGTTACAGGGAATACAGGGTAGTTCGCGTTGGCAGCAAGAATCTTTGGCAGCGAGAAAAGGTTGGTGCTGATGTCGTTGCTTGGGCAGAGTTGCCGTGTATGCCACGAGATGATGAGATTAAGCAGGCTGGCCGATGGTACGGCATGGTTTGGGTAGAGGAGGTTAGCTGATGCCAAATACTGGCGATACGGTTGGAGCAAAGACTTGGCGGATTGAAAGGGCAAACATGGATAAGATAGGAAAAGATGCTGCTATTAGGTCTAAGCGTGACTGGCATCAGGATGCCAGATGTCGTACCTGTGCCAATCTCGGCCAGGATACTTGTGAACATGTTTGGGTAACTGTTAAGCGTGTGCCAGTAGAGTCTGGTAACTGGCCTACTGTTATCGTTGATTGCGATAAGTATCTTCCCGAAGTTCTAACCATCAAACAGATAATGGACAAGAAGTGGTAAAAGGTTGATAGTCAAGGTAGCGCGAAATCAATGACATGGGGCAAGTTTCGGATGGCTACCACACGTTTGACGAACTGCACGAAGAAGAAGAGGGGGTATGACACATATGGTCATATCTAGTGATTGCCCGTTGTGCGGTTGGTCTCCACCTGAAGACCCTTACGCGAAAGCGGATGTATGCTTGGATGCTGAACATCCAGATGTCCAAGATTCCAAAGATATGTATCCAAAGTGCTGTGACTACCGAGACAATTCGACATGGATGGGACCACAGCAAAACTGGAAAGAAACGCATTGGTGCCCAGAGTGCAACCACGAGTTTGCTTTCTGGAATGGAACTTAGAGATTCCGATAATTATCGTTATGTCTCGTTGAGGAGGGAAGGGAATGCCAATGCAAGTATCTGACAAGACGTACCTACTTGTTGAACTTGATTCGGCTATGCAAGGTGCTCTCCATCAGGAGGGCGAGGAGGAGAGGGAGGAAAAATGTTCACCAAGGAACAAGTTGTAGTCATGATGGAAATGTTAGACATCGTTCGCAACAATCAACCAGCTAACCAACAGCAATCCAAATCCTTCATGGAAGTCGGAAAGGCGTACATGGTACGTTGTGTCACGTATCACTACACAGGCCGCGTCACTCGTGTATCTGCAGACGAAGTTGAACTCGAAGAAGCGGCTTGGATAGCGGTTTCAGGCCGCTGGAACGAGTTTCTGACAACGGGCATACCAACCGAAGTTGAGCCTTACGAAGACCCCATTGTTCTCAATCGCGCCGTCATCGTAGACTACACTCTCTTCCCGCACGCACTACCAAGAGAGGTGTTGTAAATGTATGCGCCTAGTCATGTGTGGTCGGTGTCGCGGTCGGTGTCGTGGTCGCGGTCGGGGTCGGGGTCGTGGTCGTGGTCGTGGTCGTGGTCGCGGTCGGGGTCGTGGTCGTGGTCGTGGTCGTGGTCGCGGTCGGTGTCGTGGTCGGGGTCGGTGTCGCGGTCGGTGTCGGGGTCGGTGTCGGTGTCGGGGTTGCGGTCGTGGTCGGAGTCCCGATAACGTACCTATGTCTCTTTGCCTTTAACAAGGCAGGCGGTTATTCAGCAAATGCAAGGCTACGTTTAATATGGAGGGTAAGGAGGACGGGAAATGATTAAGCCCACTGTAGTCGAACGCCCCTGTGCCTGCGACACCGAAGCACTAGAGGCGCGTATCGCTGAGCTTGAGGCGGTTTTGCAAGGCATGCAGGAGGACCGAGACAAATACCTCACACTCAACACCGACTACAACCGCAACTGGTTCATTAGCCGTGTGCTCTGGAGACTTAATGACCTGGAGCACAGCTTATGAATGAAAACGAAGAAGAAAGGAAAGCAACAATGAAAACCGAGTTGACGGAAATCGTGGGTCAGCGCAAAGGCCCCGTTTGGAGCTGATATGGCGCTGAGAGGAGACGATAGTGGGCAAGCTGCACACACTGAGGAGAGCGATTGGGCGAGAGCCGGAAAAGTGGGTGCCACATAAGCCATACCACAGCATGGCGGCCTGGCGCAATCAATCAACCGGTGAGTGGCGGCCTGTTGAACGTTGCTGGTCAGGCTGGAACGGGTCCTATGGCTATTTCATCAGGTCTGAACTAAAGAGGTTGGGGTTGCTGTGACTAGTGCGGGTGTAGGCAAAGCCGATGGTGGCATAGGAAGCCGGGTTTATCGCCGGCAAGAACGCGGGTTCGATTCCCGACCACCCGCATGTACGAGAACAGCGAGAGGAGGAGAGACGGATGCAGACTTCATCTACCTACAATCGGAGAACGAATTTGTAATGGCAAAGGAGAGGTTCAGTGGGAACACTAACTATTGAGTGTGACATAGGCAATGTGTCTGACGGATACCATACCTTTGATGAACTGTATGCTCATCGAGTCCAGTTGTTTCTTGGGTTGATGTTGAGTCATCCTGAAATGTCGTGGGTGTCCAATCTCCATCACGATGGGTCGAAGTTTGATGGGTGGCTTCTGGCAGGGATGATGCTACCAACAGGCGATATTAGCTATCATGTACCAGAAAAGGTGTGGCCTGTGTTTTTGCAGTCAGGGATAACATTCTATGACCGTGCCCCTAGGTTTGATGGTCACACCGCAAACGATGTGCTAGAGAGGCTGACTGAGTGGAATCTATCACGAGATGGCTGATAGTTCCGATAAGGTATGTTATGTCTCGTTAGGGGAGAAACAAATGCTCGTCATCACCTCACCAAGTGAACCTATTATTCTTGGCAAACCGCTCGTGTTTCTCGCCGGCAAGAACGCGGGTTCGATTCCCGACCACCCGCATGTACGAGAACAGCGAGAGGAGGAGAGACGGATGGCGTGTGATTGTGTTGGTAAGGTGAACGCCGAGTTGGGAAAGTGCAAACCGCCCAGCAAGTTGCGTACGAGTTTTCCTCTAGACCCAGACCCCAGTGTACTCAGGCTTGGCCCTGATTTGCCTATTATCGCTACACAACGCGCCGATGGCAAGCGCGGGAAAGGAGCAACCCTGTTTCCGACCTACTGCCCGTTCTGTGGACAGAAATACTCAGAGAGGTAACAACCTAACCACCACCAACCATCAACCAGAAAGGAAGCGCAACATGAGCATCGTCAGGAACCACGATATCTGCGGCCTACAACGCCGCCTCAACCGATTCATCATCGAACTGATGAAGTGTGCATCGACAAGTAACAGCCAGATGACGGCACACGACCAGGCACGGCTCAAGAGCTATATCGCGGCCATTCGAGGCTACCAAGCATGGGTCGTTGCTCAACCGCAACTGGATTTGCCCGAAACCTCGCCACGGGAATACCCGCTTGACCCGGACCCCGAAGTGCCCGACATCCGCAATGAGTCCGTCCAGGATTGCATTGTGCTTGTCCAGCTGGCGCGAGATGAAATGGTCAGCAGTCAGAGCGCAAGCCAACCGTCAGGGCTTATCAGCTTTGACAGTGCCAGGCTCACGAACGTCATTGATAAGTTGGAGAGTTTGCTAGACACCTACATCGCCGTCGTGGACCCGCTTGACCTACCCGAATCCTCGCCAAACGCGCCCATCGCGGAAGCAGGACGAACGGGAGTATAAGCTAGAATCCTACACACCCTACGAGGATTGCTCAGGTGAGACGCAAACAACTCTCCACGTAGGGCAAAACGCTTAGAATGGAAATATGGAGCATGGAGGCTGGAATGAGCTACATACTATTTGGCGTTGCGTTTGTCTTCGGTGTTGCAACCGGTATTGTCATCTTCGCTCTGTGCTCCATCTCCAGTAAGGAATCAAGAGATGAAGAGAGATACCACCATCACCGTCATTGACTCTCCGTTAGCTCTCGATGATATCCTACCATACATTGACTGGACCCAGTGCCTCGGGTTGTCCTACTGTATTGGGCATCACCCTTCGGGTCAGGCTATTGTTTCTCTAGTCGCGCCTCTGGTCGCGCCTGAGAAATCGGACTAAGCGGCTGCGCATGCTTGCTTGCCGCTGGATTCCGACCCATACGGGCTACTATCCCTGATGCAAAGAACTAGCCTGACTCGCTTCGGCTCCGTGGAACTCTTCGAGTATCGGCATAGTATGGGGGACTCTTGGGGACTATGCTAGCCCCCATCTCCCCCAACCCCCCTGTCAACCCCCGCAATCCGCTTCTAGCTCGAACACTGCCAAAGCCCAAGACCAAAGATAGAAGCTGTGCATCTTCACCCCTGATTGCTCCCTGCCATCTGGCTAGAACCCAATCGGCCAAACGATAGAGCCCGGATAGGGGGAGGCCCCGATACCCCATAGGTGAAACCCCTATGGCATTTATAGGGGATACCCCATAGTACATTCATGGTTCGACCCATGCAAATTTACTAGCAATTTTGGTATAATATAGACAACAAACGAGTACAACATAGCAAGCCAAGCACCTTGAGCGATACACCGCTCCGAAGTACCAGGCAACGCGAACGGCTTGCAGGCTCCTGGCGACAACCCGAGACAGCAACGGTGCGGATGTGATACAAGGGAGTAGCGCCCTAGAGTACGGACGATAGGCAAGAAAAAGGCTCCATGTGGGATGGAGCCACGCAACCGACTTAATGCTTAGGGTATTAGGAGTATACCATGATTATCTCAGCTTTGCAAGTGGCCGCAGATATCCGCAACTTCCACTTACCCAACACGGACGCACAAAAGCAACGCATAGCTCGTGGTTATGGCCTCTGGACCAAGAAGGCCGCTCACTTCGAATGTATGCAGCAAACGTTCGAGGCATGGGCAGTCCAGTCTCAGTACAACGTGGGAACCATCTATACCGTGCGTATCTTTCATCGTGGCAAATACTCAAGTCATACCTGCGAATGCCAAGACTTTCGCAACCACGGCACCGCTCATAACGGTATCCCCACAGGTCACGCCTGCAAACACATCGCCGCTGTCCTGATTGAAAGGGATTGGGTACGCCAACGCATGGAGATTGACGCACGCCATCTGGCACACTGGGAAGCTAACAGCGTTCCAGGGATGGAAGGGGCGATGCAATGACTATCGACCAGGAAGTTGACCGCACACTTGACGCATGGAACATTGGTCGCATCTCCACCGAAGAAGCCCAACAACAACTTGACGAGTTGTACGATGATAGCTCCACCACTATTGATGACCGGGAAAGGATACTGGCCCTGCAAGACATCATGGAGCTTGACCGTCGCTCCAAATATCATGTTCGTGTTGGCATCAGAGAAAGGCAGGTCATCTAATGGCGGAGACACCAAGCAACCTTCAGTCCTACAACGCGATGTACTCCGCAATGATAAAGGCCCGGGTGGTAGGTTACCGCCTGGGTCTCAGGCAAAGCGATTGGCTTAACCGCCAACCTCCAGCCGTCCTTCAGTTCGTGGAATGGCTCGGAGACCAACCCGATGAACAGTTGGGGGACCTGGCCCGAACGCACACATGGGCTGAGTTCCAGGATAGCATGTATCGCTACACGTCCACTAGTACGGTTAATCACATCGTCTGTGACTGGTTGTCACTCCGCGACCAGTTAAGATTCTGGAATGACAGGGAGATGTGCTGATGACTAACCCTCCCGCCGGCCTTCGGGTCGGCATCTCTAACCCACCAGCCCGGCACTCGTATATGGCCGGGCAAATCGCTTCGCTGCGCTCATCATGTTACTTCGTAACATTCTTCATTGACTGTGTAAACTGTGGTTGTCGCCAAGGGGTAAACTAGGAGGTTCACTATGGAACTAATCGTATATCGACAACACAGGGATAGTATCAAGATAGCGCAAAGCCACAAGGGGCAAGCCCTTGTCGCCTACCATGAAACCCGGTTGGACCGGGTTATCTATCAACGAGAAATAGAAGGTGATGCATGATACCTGAACAGGTGAAGATACTTCGACAACGGTTTGGCGAAACTCAGGCGCAGTTTGCCCGTCGCTGCAATGTCTCTGTGGGCACCGTGGCGAATTGGGAATCTGGCCGGTCTGGTGTGTCCGGAACCGCCGCCGCACTCCTCCACATTTTATGGGAAAGGAAAGCCGATGAAAGCGTACAAGCTGACAGATGAGAACAACCAAACATACGGAGGAACCCAGTGGGGGGAGAATGTCACACACCACGCGAAAGGTGACCACCCTTCCCTCTGCTCATCAAGCTGGATACACTTCTACGTAGACCCTCTTTTGGCCGTCCTTCGTAATCCCACTGATGCCAATTTTGAAAACCCAAATCTCTGGGAGTGCGAAACCGCGGGGGAGCACAAGCATGAAACTCTCAAAAGCGGCTGCAAAACCCTCACAACCATCAAGCAGCTTCCGTTGCCGCAAATGAGCACGAAACAACGTGTGCGTTGTGCCGTGCGGATAGCCATGCTCGTGATGAATAAGTGGAAGTCTTGCACGGAGGAAAACGCTGTATGGCGTGTGTGGGCAGAGGAATACTTAATAAGCGCCAACACGACTGCCGCCAAAGCCGCCGCTGATGCCGCTTATGCCGCTAATGCCGCCGCTAATGCCGCTTATGCCGCTTATGCCGCCGCTAATGCCGCCGCTAATGCCGCCGCTTATGCCGCCGCTAATGCCGCCGCTAATGCCGCTAATGCCGCCGCTAATGCCGCTTATGCCGCTTATGCCGCTGATGCCGCTGGTGCCGCCGCTGATGCCGCTGGTGCCGCTGATGCCGCTGATGATGGTAACCTACAACAGCAAATCATCCAGGCTTTGCACAACGAGACTGGGTGCGAGGAAAGGAAAGCCGGATAAAATGACCAGAACCAGTGACGACCCCTGGATGCGCAAGTCCAAGGGTCGCCGCTGGGGAGGGGGCAGGATTATCGCTCGTGTACGATTCGGTAGTAGTCAATCTTTAGGTCTCTCGCCGCTGCCGTGTCTCCATTCTGAGCGGCGAAGCAAAGACCCATCGGCTCATCATTGTTGATGTTCGTTGTTACCGTGTTAGCCTGTGCTACCCCGTCGATATAAGCGGTGATGGTACTGCTGCCATCAAAGTACAGAGTCAGCACATGCCATGTTGCCGCTGAAACAGCCGTGGTCATGCTAACATCCGTGGTTGAGCCGTCTATGTTACTCCGCACCTTCCAGCCTGTAACAGCATCCCGCTTGCAAAAGCCTAGATGGTCGTTTTGCTGGGGATAGTAAAGCCCAGCTCCAACCGGGGCGTTAGGAGCAATGGAGGTTAAACCGATAAAGTAATCAGCATCGTCTGTCTCTGAGATTTGCATCCTCACCTGGAACCAAAACTGCTTGCCATCGACCAAGTAATACATCTCGCCCGGCGCTCCCGCCGACTTAAAGACGTTGGTGCAGTCATTCGCCGCAGCCGATGGCTGTATCTGCAGCACCCCAAGCAGTGTATCATCCAGTATTCCCGTACTACCCCCTGCCCCTTGGTCGTTGGTCGTTGTCCAATCCCCCGAATCAAATTCATCTGCTCGCAGAAAGTCAACGTACTCCTCAAGATACTTGACAGGATTTGGAGCTGGCAGAATCGAACTGCCCGTTTGGATACGCATATCTAAATCTTGCGAGAGTAACCCGTTGGCATCTGCAGCCATCAGGCCCACCCCCGCATCCATCCCATCCGTGTAGTCCGGCACACCCCACGCATAGATAGGGCTTGTTCCCGTGGCATTCAGGTAGCTCGTCATGGTCAACGGTGTGTCGCCATAACTCCCGCCCGTAACCGTGCTTTCCCCCGTTGCGTATAGTTCAATGGAGTATGTCATATACCCGCCCGTGGGGTTGTTGGTGCGCACTCCCTGTATAAACGTTGCACCCCGACTATAGATGGCAGGCCCACCCCTTGCGTTCTTCCAGCAAGACTCTATGTGAGGCGATACGATACTGTATCCGGTGACATTGTATAGGTAGATACCGTGCTGTTTAGCGAGCAGGAAAATGCCGCTGTGGATGTCATAGTCACCTACCCCGCTCGTTTCCTGCGCCATCGTATGCGTGCCTACGCCTGCATCTATGATATCTATCGCCGTACCTGCCACCGCATTTGCCCAGGTCGTTGCAAGTTTATAATGCGCCGCATCCACGGGGATGATGTAATAATCCGTACTGGTCGCCAGGCCGCCAGGCAGAGTGTCGGTGGTCGCGAGTTGTACTCTGTCGCCCTCGTAGAACTGGCCGCTAACAATCGTATGCGTGCCTACGCCTCCGTTGGTGTAGCTGATGTATGTGCCAGCGATGGCGTTTGCTGCAGACGTGGCAAACTTGACGTTGTTGGCATCCGTGGGCACCACATAGTAATCGGTGGTTGCGCTAATGCCCGTGGGTAAGGTATCCGTAGTAATCACCTGCACGGGTTGTCCCAGGTCAAACGTGTGGGATGCTGCAGCGGCGCTCAAATCACCGCCCGAATCCGTCCAGGATGCCGCTGCTATTGCAGTGCCGCTGATAATCGCCGTTGCCTCTGTGCTGGGGCTCGCCTCAATCGTATGTGAGTTAGTTTCATTGCCGCCTAGCACACTATAACGCCCATAGCGTGTGTTGACATTCTGCAGGTCCATGCCCACCGCGCCGTTACCGCCATCAAACAGGCGCGTTAGGCGCACCGGAATGCCTACAGTGTTTGCGTCGGGCAGCGTGATAACACTATCCTTGAGTACCATTTCAAACGCAGAGGCTATTTCAATGCCGTGCTCCGGTGCCTCCGAGATGTAGACATCCTTGAGCACCCACCTGAACATGGTAGCGCCAGTCCCACCGCCCACCATTCGCAAGCCGCAAGATTCCAGACGCAGGCCGTCAATAACACCTGTTGCCCAAAGCGCACTTTTACCAACTTGGCTGATGGTCAATCCGTAGTTATCAGAGCCCGTCATCTTGATAGTGGCATCTTTGGCCCGAATCACCCCGCCATGCGTTGATGCAGACACCCCAACCGTTTTGCCAGCTGTAACCTGATAAGTGCCTGGAGGCATCACAACATCGTGTTCATCTGGGCCGCTCGCTATCCAGCAATCAAACGCAGAACTAATCGCATCCGTGCAGTCCGTCGAATCATCCCCGATGGCTCCCCAATGACACGGGTTGATGGGTATTCCGCGTGCGGTATAGGTAACGGTTCCCCCGCCTGAGTCATCCCAGACTTGCCGTGTGTCGGGCAGTTCTACCGTTGCCCCAGCCGCAATCACAATGCTTGCCCCGCTTGCCAGAGTCACCAGGCCGCCATCCGTCAGATTAAGAAACTCATTGATAGTCAATGTCTGACTCGCAGCAACCGCAATCGTCACACCCGCTGATTGCACACTGATACCAACATCACTGGCAACGCTCAAGCTGCTAGCAATCGTGTAGGTGCCGGGGTTACGTATAACCACCGTGCCGCCGCCTTTGGTGTTCGCATCTGCACAAGCGGTATTCAGGGATGCATACTGGTCAGCAAAAAACTCCTGTGTATGGCGGATGTAGTCAAGGGTGTATACCTGCCTGGCTGCCTCTATCGCTATCCCAAACACGGGGCTGCTCCTTCCTACGGATTCTCCAGCGCGTCTAGTCGATGATGGATTTCATCAAGAGCTGTTTCTACTTCGGTTGCTGTAAAATGCCCTCCGGTGTCCACTATATTCACGTTCGCCGCAGTCAGGTTACCGCCTTCAGCATTGGCGCTATGGTCGTGTATCATGTCAGCCCCAACAGCGGCCGCTATATCATCCCAGTCAAATGTTGTGGAAACCACGTCTGAGCCGTCACCCTTAAGGATGTGCCCTGCTGTCTTGGCATCAAGTGTGCCCCACTGACTAGCATCACCATAGATGATATATCCACGTACATGACCCGTCAAGCTAGAGAGCGTTACCGATGTACCACCTTCGGCGGCTGAACTGTGGTTATGCACGACATCGGAGAACGCCGTGTCAATATCCAGTTGGCCACCCTCGCCTGCTGCTGAGTGGTCGTGCACAAAGTCACTGAACGCCGTATCCACGTCTATCTGACCACCATCACCCGCGCCTGTATGCCCATGTGTTGACTGGGCCAACGTTCCGCCTTCGGCCGGTGATGTATGGTCGTGAACCAAGTCAGAGAACGCAGTATCGACATCCAATTGCCCACCCTCGCCAGCTGCGCTATGGTCATGCACGATATCCGATAGAGCTGTATCTATATCCAGCTGTCCACCCTCGGCGTCATCCCCGTGAGTGTGCGTAATCTGCAGTGTACTCGCTGCGATGTTGAGCGCCACAACACCATTGCTGCTATCGACGGTCAGCACTTCGCCCACTATCTGCACCTTGTCGGTTGACGTGGGTTTGGTCGTCGTCCAGTTTCCCGCTGTGCCATCGTCCAGATAGATAGGGTCTGCCTCGCTCAGTGCAGATGTGTCGTGTCCATCAATCGTGACATAAAAGGCCACCCAGCCGTAAGACTCCGCCGAGATAGTACCCTTAGCAATAGCTTGTGCAAATCGGCCACCGCTGATGCCTTGCGCTTTGGCAACATCGGGAACACGCCTATCGATGTGCTTATCCGAGAAGTACACAAGTTCCTGGTCGCTGATATCCGTAGACGCAGGGTTGTAGACTTCCAGACCAATCATATCCAGGGGTATCATTATCCCCTTGGTCGCCCAATCAAACTTATCTCGGATGCTCACCCTTCGGCTCATATCAATTTCCAAAAGCAATCCACATATAGGATGTACTACCCGTGCCTGCACCGCTTTTTTTGGTAGTGATAGTGCAAGTACCTGTTGCTCGATTTGTCACATAGGCTTGATATTCAGCAATAGGAGCCGGCGGTTGGGCCAAAGGAAACAACATCACAACGTAATCTGTACCTACAAAATCAGCAACGCCATCCGTTTTATCGACACCAAAGTCAATGTCAGTAGTTGTTGTGCCGTTGATGTAAGCAATATCCTTTGTGCCATAGCTCACACTCGGCTTGTTGGTGCAACCCAGCCAATTAAACCCCGTATTCTCGGCAACATTCTGCCCCCAGGTTTCGTCGCCATCATCCCCGGCTGCAGGTTTCATGTTCGCCGTTGTCCAGCTGCTACTGGCTGGCACAAGATTTGTCGCCATCGTCTATCCCCTCTCACCACCAGATAAAGGCATCCTCGACATAGGAACCCCACTGGTCAGGCTTACCCAATCGGGCGTTATAAGCAGCGTTTGCATTGCCAAGCGTGTCAAGCTGTAAGCTCGTATCAGACCACACAAAAATGCGCTCCTCGCCTGCGTTGCCGATGAATCCCGTGCTATCCCAAATTGCAGAACCCGTGGGGTCCGAGCCCGAATTACGCCACTTGAAAAATTTGCCGTTCAAGTGGGTTGCTTCCTCGGCTATCAGTTCTACTGTCTGCGTGAGCAGATTCTTGCGCAAGCCGGTTACCCAAATCCGCTTGGCGCTATACTGCACATCCCGCGCATACAACCAGGGAGTATCCCCCAGCTCAGCCAACAGCATATTCGGGTGACAGCGGATACCAAAGGAGCGCACAGGGTCTTTGGTGCGCCTAAGAATGCGTCTGCATGCCGCTCCTATCACATTCTCAGTCACGTCAAAACGGGTGGACAACACATAATCCGTCTGGTCTTCCCCGCGTATCAACAGTGTCCGAGCCCCATACTCCGTCTGACTATTGCTGTCTTCCTCTTCGTGCGTCTTGCTCTCCTGCCAGGTGCCGTAATGAAACTTTATGCGGTTGCGTACCTTCTCAGTTCGCATGGCGTTGCTGGTAAGACCCATCACGTTTAGGCTTCGGTCTGCGTGCTCGGAATCATGGGAGAGTGTAAAGCTTGTGGGGCTTGCAAGCATATAGGGCGAATAGTATTGGATGGCGATATGGTCATCCTCGGTGCTGTATATCCACCCAAGCACAGGTTTTAAGGCGTCATCCACAATGTCAATGGCTCGCATACCCGCATCAAACGTGCCGCGCAACTCGCAGAAATAATCCTGGGCCCGGGCTCGTACATTGGTCAGGGTGGTGCTATCCATCAACACACCACTCGTACCCTTGTCAGGTCGCTTGTGGTCCCAGTTTAGCAGATAGCGTACAACATACTCAACGATATAGCTTGGATAGAGATAGCTTAGATTCGTCGTGTCGATCGTACTGGCTGAGTAATCCCCACCATCCACAGCACACACGGTCCCGCTCGCCTGACTCCAAAACTTGAACGTATCCCCATCCGCGAACACCACATCGCCCTCTTCGACGCTTACCGCCCAACCATAAGTATCAAGCGCATTCACAGCCCAGCGCCTATCAGGCCGGTCTCCTGTGCTCTTCTCACCCGTCACATTCGCATAGCCGCTCGCATCCCAACGGTCGTTGGCTGCACTGTATGTCAGCGTCCACGCCCCGGTTGCTATCACATCGGGGTTCTTGCCCGGCAAATACTCGATATCCGAGATGGTGCCCGTGCCCGTATTGCCACTGTTCGGTTTTGGCACGGTACACACCCCTCTATCATCAAACTCCACCCTGTCCGTCAGTTCGTAGTCTACCAGCTCTTTAACCCTATCCCGGCAAGTCAAGGTTACCGTCTGCTGTGCACTTAACTGTCCGCCCGTGACCTTGCCTTGAAACACATAGATTTGCTCCGTGAAGTCTTCAAAGCCTGCGAGCACCAAGAGCCACCCGTTGAAATGGTCGTCGGCATCCAAGCGGTCTTGCGTATTCGCTGTGATGGCCCACGCAAAGCGTATTTCGGTCTCATCGGCGGCATAATCTTCATCCAGGGCTTCCCCGATGGTAATCGTGCTCCCATCGGCGGCATACGCGGCCACCCGCCGATACTCGGTATTATCGTAATCCGAAATGGCTATCCAGTCCCCCGCTGCCAGGTCAAAGTTGTTGAGGCTCGCATCCTGGTAGGTGTTCAGATTCAGTGTGGTTCCCGTCGTGTACGCCTGGCTCAGTGTGGTTCTCGGGGTATTGGCAAAGGTAAACGTGCATTCCATGCCTTCCGAAACGCCGTATTGACTCGCCAACCGCTTTTCAATATCGCTCATCTGTGTGACCAGGCCCGTAACATCCCGTGTCGTCCAGGAACCGCTGATGTAGCGGCAAAAGTAAATCTGCAGCGTGGGCGCATTCGTGCTGTCCAGGAACGCAGACGAAAACCTATCCTCCAGGGTAACCCCTGCGTACACATCGCTGTTGATGGCGGATAGGGCTGTGCCGTCTGTGTCAGTACTAATCACGCTACCATTCCTCTAACACCATTTCGGTGCTAATCAGATTCGGCCCCCGCTCCTGGATGGGCAGCTGTGGGGTCACACAGCGCACTTTGTAAAACTGGTCCTGGTCAATGTCAGGCCAATAGAGAAATCGCCTGGTCCTAGCAAAGCCCTGCAACCAAGTGAAAAACGTCGTGCTGATAGCCGTCCACCGAAAACGCCATGTGCGCTCTGTCGCTGTCACAAACTGAAAGACGATAGGCCCGTGCTCATGCTGCCCCATATACTGATTGCGCCTGCGACTTGCGCCAAATACGGGGTCGGAGCTGCCACCGTCCGGGGGTTCTCCACCCGCCCCGTTGAAACTCTGCAGGCTAGACCCATCATCATAGGAGAATCCTGCCCGTTCACTGCGCATTACTGAGTCTCCATCAGTGTTGCAGCTATACGATACTGGCCGCCCCGCATCCAAACAGGGGCAAACTGGGCGTCTTGCCAAACGACGTTGTAATTCGTAGCCTCTCCGCTATCTGGGAAGAGGATAAGTGCCCCACGTTGAAACCATGTCTGCAGTTCCAGCATTTGAGCTTCGGCACATATCCACTCACACCGCCACATACGCCTTTCGGTTGATTTCCACAGGTCAACCAACTTACCTGCGCCATCCCGAATCTCATGGTCGCTCGCCGCAAAATCCCGTTCTGCTGCCACACTCGGCGTAGGCTGCAGATTGAGCGTCGTCCATGTGTATTCGTCTGTCGCGTCGTGGATATTCCGGAACTTAGGGTTAGCCATCGTTACCTCGTTGCATGACTATAACGGGGTTTATCCGCCATGCTGCTAAGCTGAGCAATCGCACCAACACCCGCAAGGCCAATACCGATGGGGCCAAGCCAAGATAGCGCACTGCCTGCCTGCGCTTGTTGCATCATCCGCATAAGATTCATCACCGTCATGGTGGTATCTAAGAAGACCGTTACAACATCATCCGCCATCGTCTGCGTGCTTGCGCTGATTTGCGCCCATGCACCCACAACCGAGTTAGCCATCTGTTGTGATGCTTGCTGGGTTACCTGCACAGCCTGTTCCAGCGGGGCTAAACCCAACTGCTCACGAGTCCGTTTCATGTTCATCCCCGTACTCACCGCCCTGCCGTGGCTTGCCACCTGTGGGGTGGTCATCGGCGTGGGTGTTACGCCAGGCCGCATTGGTTGTATCACGGCGGGTTGAGTCACAGGCGTTAATTGCATCCCCCGGAAGGTCTCCACCGCTTGCCCCCGCGTCCCCTGTATCACGGTGGGTTGGGCCACAGGTGTTACCATACCACCCCGCCTAACATCCATCCCCAACTGCGCTCTCCGCTGCGCGGCAAAGGCAGGCCCAGCCGCAAGCGTGGGTTGTATCACGGTCGGAGGAGCAGCGCCGCGCACACTCACAGGATGCCTGCCCGTCATCAAGGTGGACACCTGCATCCCGGCATCATTCCATGTTCGAGACGCCCTGTCCAGTGCCCCCGTGACATCCATCCACTCATCCACCACGCTATCAATCTTGCGAATAAGCAGGGTGTTAGCATCAAACTCAGCCGCAGATAGTGGCTGCACCCCCCGAGCTTGCGCGGCAAGACTCCCTGTATAAATCGGTGTCTTGATGGCTGTTTCCCCCAAGCGTGCCAGCTTGGTAAACGCCTCTAGCGCCCAGCTTACCTCTCCCCTTACCTGCTCCCCGATTGTCACACCCAAATCTTTCATAGCTGCCGTGAAACGCTGAAAAGGCGCAACCGCTGAATCTGCAGCATCGCCAGCCATCTTTATCTGCCGTTCACCAGCTGCAACAACCTCATTCAGAAACGCTTGTTTTTTCTCCGCGTCCGTGAGTGCTTGGGCCGTTTTTCCCAAAGCCTGCGCATACTTTGCATTGGCCTTCTCTACACTCACGATAATGCCCAGGTTGTCCAGGATGAGCTTGCTCTGACGGCCAATCCCTGTAACGATGCTTTGCAGCATGAAATCCATGCTCTGCCCCGTCTGGATGGCCGCATTGCGTGCAATCGCTAACAGCTTATCAAACTGGTCGAGAGGCAGACCCAGCATGACGGCTGTATTGGCCTGCTGCATAAGCGTCAGGCTATCCACCGTGCCTTGGGTCATCGCACGCATACGCTTCAGCAAATCCTGCGAGTCCACCCGCATCTTGGTAACCATCGTATGATAGCCACGCTCAACATCTCGAAAGATAGCCGCCTGTTGGCCCAGGCTAAACATGGCACGGCCAATCCCTGCCAGCGCAGCCACCACAGCGGCACTCTTGACGGTAGCAATTCGGTCAAACGCCTTGCCGATACGCCCAAACGCAGCTACAGCCTTGGTCTTGGTCTTCTCAAAACCGCGCTGCAACTCCTGAAATGTCCGCTTCCAGGCGGTGGTTGTCGTTGCAGCCGCCCCCTTGAAACCAGCCGCAATGCGTTTAGCCGTTTGGGTGTGCGCTCGCTGTAGGTCTCGCAACGCTTTGTCGGTCTGATTCTTTGCCTGAATCAATAGCGTGAGGTCGCGTGTCATCGCCCTAACCTCATCTCGGTTTCTCGCCGCTGGCGTTCTTGAGAGCTGTGCTCTGCAATCGTGGCGTCAATCAACCGCATGGCCTGCAACACGTTCATTGGGGTGTCTTCCCAGGCCCCCGTGGGCCAATTAAACCCCATGCCACCTGTGCCCAAGCGGCACGTCTGGTAGAAATACAACAGTTCGGCAACATCAACACCATGAAACCCCGGCACGCCCCGGCACATATCGACAACCGCCCGTTTTAGGCGGTTTGCCAGTTTTTTGACATGCCATTGACACTGCTATAAGCCGCATTGATGAAATCGTACAACCAACCGGGCTCTAACGCTTCCAGGGCTTCCCTGCTTATAGGAATGGGTTCCTCGTTATCTCCCACGAGAGACCAGCCCCCGCCATCAAGGGCCATCATTAACTGCTGGAATGTCTGCTCTTGCGAGGCTGTTGCTGCAGAAGCGTTGGCATCCCTGCCGCCTATCTGCGCTTCCATCATCCGTGTGCTAATCGCGTTTTGACTGTTGATGCTATAGCTTGCAGGCAACACCCGTATGCTTACCCAAAACTCAGACACATCCCCGGGTAGTTGGTCCTCGGGTATCTCTGCGAATTGCGGTTGACCTTCCGGGAGATACTGACTCCCATCGTCGTTGATATACGCGAAACACTGCTTGGGTGGATAGGTCTGTTTCTTGTGCGGTCGCTTTGGCATTGTCAACCCCTCTCAGAGAGCGGGGCGTGAGAGGTCGCCCCGCCCAGATTGACAGCCCCGAAGGGCTATCAGCTCGCGTCTGGATAATCGTTGTTGCTCGTATCCGCACCATCGGAATACAGGTCCACGATTAGAGCTACGTCATCCGTTTGGACGGTATGGCCCCAATCATCGTTGTCATTGGCCGCCCAAGTGCTACCGCCATCCGTGGATGCTGTGTGGGTGTTGGTGCCACCCGTATCCCCATCTATCCAAAGATTGCCTGCCACCGCACTCGTGCCGCCTATCACGGCATGATAGATAGTTGCAGCACTCAGGCTGGGATGGTTCGGGAAGAAATACGGGATGGTCTGATAGCTTGTGGTCAAACCCGCCAGCTTGTAGGTATTGGACGTGGCACCCGCCACAAGTGAGTCAGGGTCTCCACCGCTATTGCTGTAGATGTAGCACACCGAATCCCCTGTAACACCGCTGCCGTCCGTCTTCATCGGGATAGTGACGTAGGTAAGATATCCACCAGCAGACGTGGTAAACAAGTTGGCTTCATAGTCCGTGTTGGCATCCCCAATGTCAATCACATGGTCTGTGCCCGTGGCACTCGTGTTATCGACATCCGTTACCGCATGGTCTACGACGGCATCTCCCATGAACGTATTGAGAATCGCATCCCCGTCGCCGCCTGTGCCCTGTAGTATCGGGTCGGGCATGTCTAACATAAAGCGCGGGATGTTAAACTGCATCTGATAGTAGTCCGAGCCCCCCGCTTTGTAGATATCCTTATGGGTCACCCTGAACTTGATATCCTTGCCAGCATCGGCCAGCGCGTAAGCATCGTCAATCTCAGTGCTTGACAAAAATTCTTTGTCAAACTCAGCGCGCACCGATTGACCACCCGTGTTGATATCGCTGATAAACACATCCTTGTTTTCGTCGCTGTAAATCTGTGGTATGAGGTTATTGGTTACCTCAATGGCAAACCGGCCCCACTTGTTAGTAGACGACCATCCACCCGCATTGTAGTTGGCAATGTGACCCTTGAACATATACGGAGTGGGATGCACGGAGTTATATAGGAGTGTGCGTGCATAGTGCAATGGCGCAAGACCCGTCAACACCGTGTTGCTACTGCCATAGAGCTTCTGTGCAAGCCCTTCCAGCGTAACCAGCACCCGATGGTCATCCCCCGAACCCACGCCCTCAATCCGCATGTTGCCGATTTTGCATCCAAGCAGATACACGGTTTGTTCGCCATCACCCCAGAGGTCACCAACTTGATAATCCACGTACATACTAAACGAGTCTTGCTCAACGTTGACAGCGACAGGGCTATACTGATATCGTTCGCCTGACGTGACCACGATTTGAGAGCCCACACCCCACTTGAGGAACCACCCTAACAGCTTGGGATGCACTTCCATTGTGATAGACCACGATGGAGCCATGCCCACGATTTGCTTTCGAGCAGCCATGCGCCCACCGTCTGCCACTTCGGTCATGACGTAGGTTGGATTGATTGAGACGCTGAAATCCTGATATTTGGTATACACGGGATACGTAAACGGGGTAGTGGGTCGAGTGGCAAAGCCGTTTTCCTCTTCCAAGCATACCACCGCTTGCCGTCCCAGGATAATGTTGCCCATAATTCCATCTCCTTATGCTGTGACAAACTCTTGGAAGTGGTCTTCTGCCCACCACGTATTACCCCCGCCATCGTCCATCCAGCGAAGTTCCAGTTGGTCCCCCTGACCAATGGCTCTTTGATGCGCCTTGAGCTGCAGGTTGCTACCGTCCAAGGTGGCATCATCTTGCACCGTGACCGCATTAGCACCGCCAATAATGATGAGCTTTTGCCCCACCTGCGCACCCGCTGCAACCGTTGGGGTTGCCGTCACCGTGACAGCGCCTCCATTGCCGTTGACTTGCACCGCACGGCTTGCCACGGTAATCGTGGTCCCCGCACTGATGGACTGGGCCGCCGAAGGCGGAAACACAAGCTGGGCAAGCGAACCGCCCGAAACCGACACTGGCAGCGCGTCATTGAACAAGATACGAAAATAGGTAACGGTTGGGTCACTCGACAAGTCAAACTCCCCGGCGCCACTACCCAGCGTATGACTCTGAGCTGTCAAGCTCGTGTCATTGAGCAGATGCAACGCCAACGACCCATCGCCAGGGTCTTCAGCGGTCAACTCTTCCCAGTGAAAATACTTCTTGTCACTCGGATTGCTATAATCCCAGTACAACACCCCGAACGTTTGAATGCTATTACCCGACCCATCTACCGCTACTTCGTCCGTATCATCTATCTTGAGCCATAGCGTTGTTGCTGTCGGCGCATAATCCCCCGTGTGTATCGTGCGGCTAAGATGACCATACTTGCGCCAAAGGATATTCTTAGCAATCGTCTGCAACTTGGCATCGGTCAGGAAGTCGGAGTCATCGGTTAGATTGATGATATCATTAAAGATGTCTGCCATTGCTACCCCTCCTTACCCCTGCCAAGGCCATCGAAACTTAACGGTCAGCTCTACCATCCCATGATGGCACAAGATGTTTCCGATGCGTTCCGTGTCCACAGGCCAGGTTGTGCTTACAATATCAGTATCATAAGCATTGGCAACGCCATCAATGGTATAATCTCTCGCTATGACATTCCGTATGTTATGTACCAGTCGATGCACCGTCGCTTTGTTGGCGACTCTGCTAGCCTTCTCTCGGTCTGCGATATGATACACATGGACCATCAGGGTCAATTCGTGCTCATCCTCGGCAATGTTCGTGTAATCGGTGGCACTGCTGATAGCCTCAACATGAATCAGCGGCAAGTTAGCCAATGCCAAGTATGTATGGAGCAATGGCCCCGCCACGGTATAATTAGCCGCTGAAAGCAGGTTGCTGTCCAAGCGTTCTAACTCAAGGATGTGACGAATGCGCTGCTCTATCAGCATTTCAGGAGCACCAGCACCCACTATCAATTGACCGCTGCGGCGAGTGGACAACAACCACGCTTGCTTGTAGTACTCCACTTCAGGAGATGTGTTCGGATAATACGGAAACCCCAACCATTCGGTCTGTTCCTCGTTGCTCTCCGAATCTACCGCCCCCAGACGATAGAGGTCATTCACAGTCCAATCAGAATCATACCACGTGGTAGCCGTATACCCTGATTCCTCGGTAGCGTTGTTCTTGTAGATGGTTACCGAATCTGCCGCGCTGGGTATCGTAAAGGTCAACGTAAGCAACCCGCTAGCAATGCTAAAACTGATATTGGTCGGCACCGTTAACGCCGTACTGGTCGCTGCCACAATCTCCGTCTGTAGGTATTCGTGAAAAACCTCCAGGTGAAAATCTATCACATCATACTCACGACCCCAGTTATCGTACTTCGTAAACCCACGCAGGTTAGCCGCATACACGCTATCCACATCGTCCGGTAGGTGGTTTGCCAACGCTCGTTTGACATCCTCGTGCAACTTGGCAAGTATCGTGGTAACAGAATCTCCCGTGCCTGTGTCTTTGACCAACCCCCGAATGGTAATCGGCAACATCTCAGACACCACACCCACCCGTGGCATATCGATATTGCCCATATCTGAACGGCCTTCACGGCCATACTCCACAAGCAAAGCAGGCAGCTTGCTTTGACTGTCCATCGCCGCAAGGTGGATACTCTCATCCCGATGGATGATACTGGGGTCAAAGTTATACCCGCTCGCTGTGGCGATATTCCCCAGCCGCGTTTCTACAGCGTCGATGATATCAGATTCGGTGGCCATATCACAATCCCAGTACGTGCGCCACTTCGCGGACTAGATGGTCGAGTATTGCATCCCCGCGTTCGGCAAAAGACCGTCGCCACACATCCCGAAAGCCTCTACCGGGGGTAAACTCCACATCATGGTAGATGGCATAGTCCGCCGTGGGCGTAATCCCCCAGGCCCAACCACCGTGCTCCTCGTGTATTTCGATGGTATCGGCCAACTGCCCTGTGTCCCGATGCAACCGTTCGGGGTGACCCACACCGCCCTTGCTGACAGCTGCCCCAGGGGCGTTGAGCGTATACATACGCAGATAGTTGCGGTGTGCCCTCGCTTCAGCCTCTAGCAACCTGCTCATTTGCTGCGGAGTCAACTGGTCCAAGACACCCTCTAAACCCCCTTGCAACTCCACATCAAAGCGTATCATAGCACCCTCGGCCCCCGTTCGGAAAGCCGCAATACCTGCACGTCGCCGCTCTCGTCAATTCGCATGATATACAGGTCATTATACCCTGTAGCTTGCACAACATCGCCCTGCCTCAACCCCGTTTGCTTGGTCTGGGGGATGCCTACATACTCATTAGCAGATGCCAAATGCAACCCTTCCTGCTGGCTTGCGCCACCCCCTGCGGGTTGTATATCCATGATAATATTAGCCACGACACTCGTTGTAGTAGACCGCGTATCAGCGGTATACCGCACGACGTTGACTGTCTGTTGGCTGTCTGGGTCGATATAGGGCATATCAGCCTCGATGTATCCGAGTGACAGGCCGATTGAGCCTGCGTGCCACGGCATAATACTGCTTGATTTTAGTCTCGGTCGCATACGTTTCAGAAACCCCAATACGGCTAAACGACTGCAGAGCTTGCCTGCCCTGGTCAGGAGTCTCCATCAACATCTGTGCTGCTGCTGAATACGGGTTATATGCCTTGCCATAGATATACAGGTCTACGTTAGGCACTGTCGAGAACGTAAACGTGCCATCCTGAAGATTGGCCAGATTGGGCGTATGCTGGTTACCGTCTTCGTCCCGGTCATCCCGTAACACATAATCGCCTTCGATAAAACCCACGCGGCTATAACTCGCAAAGTCTGGGATGCTTACCTCTGTATTCTTGTAAGCTCCTGTCAACGGCACTGTTCCACGGCTAGCCCTACAGTAATAGTGCCGATAATCGGGATCGTGGTCCAGCAACACCCACTCAAAATGAATCCGTGAGAGGTCTAGCACATTCTGAATCTCGTTATCATTCCAAGGGCTGGTGGCATCCGAATCCATCCCCACGAGCCGCTTGGTATAGATGATGATATCGCTCATGTCGTCTCGTGCCACGTATCCACCCCCAACAAATCCTCCGTGCGCTTTTGGATATATTTTCGCACATCATCTTGGGTTTCAAAAATAACCGATGCCGATTGCGGGTTGCCTGGCACCCCAACCCCTATCTGCAGTTGGAATCCGCGCCCCAAGTATTGCAACGCATTCTGATACACAGGGAACATGATGGAATGATTCGGATGGTCATAGTTGGCAAAATATTGTTTCCAGATACCCAGGATGGTTTCGGCATACTGAATCGCCTGCACTGCCTGCACAGGTAATACCCCATCATTAAGATTCCAACCATTCTCCTTGACTTCCCAGCCTATCATATTCAGATATTCTCTGGCAAGTAACACCTGTCCCAACTTACGGTCTGGATGCACAATCCTATCAAGCAACAACAATTGCATGTTGCGTTCTTTACACTTGATTTGCCGCCGGCCTTCGTTCACATAGCCATAATGCACAATATCAACATCGTCAGGCTCATACAAGGGCGTGATTTGCTCGTTCAGACTCTTCATGTTCTGCTCGTGGATGCACCCATAAAATTGATAGCCTCGACCATTGCGATACAGCCGAGCTGGCGTATCATGTTTAGGCAGTTGGTCTATTGCTAGATGGTTCTGCCTGATGATAAACCCCTCAAAAAGCTGTGTGTGCATATACCTGCGTAGATTCTGAGGGTTTAGCAACTCTTCATCGGCGTCAATCCACAGAACCCAATCCCCCGTAGCATCGGCAACGCTTTCATTGCGAGCCCACTCAAAGCTGCCGGGGTTAGGAGCCCACTCAGGAGCCAAGGGCCAACGAGCAGGAAGATGCTTAACGATTGCCCCGTATCGTTTGGCAATGTCGGGCGTGGCATCCGTACTTTCCATATCCGCCACGATGATTTCATCTGCTTGGTCAGCCACCGAATGCAGACACTTTGCCAAGTTCAATTCCTCATCCTTAGTCATCATGCACACACTCAACCGCTCATAAGGCCGCATGACGAGGGCTTTCTTGGCCCAATCAATCTCTCCTGTCGGCCCCGCCTGATGCTTGAGTATCCAGTGGCCGCAATCATTGCCCCTGCGCGTTTTGCCTAGCCAGTAGTAATCAAGCGTAAACCCTGGCTTATCACCAAACACATCTATGACCGCGTTGTAGTCCCAATGTACCTTATGGCTACGAACTTCGGGCATATCATACGTTAGCATCTCATAGAACGGCCCGTTGGGCATTGTCCACAGCATCCATCCGCCGGGTGTCAAACAGCGTTCCAACGCTTCGATAACCTCCGTGGGATTCCAGCAATGCTCTAAAAACTCACCACACACAATCAGGTCATAAGTGCCCTCAATAGCAGCCAGGCTGCCCACCTGAAACGTGAGGTTATCTAATCCCTGCTCAGTTGCATACTCCCTGGCCTGCTCAACCAAACCCTCGGAGTAGTCCATGCCAACCACTTGACATCCAGGCCCCGCCTTGGCTAGCATTGCCGTAAGTGAGCCATTCCCACAAGCAAAGTCAAGGATACGGTCAACGTCCATGCCTTCCAACATATCCAAGACGGTCTCAAACCGTGGGTCGCCTACCTCTTGGGTTGTCGATAAGGCCATCTCGGCGTAATGCTCCGGGGTCTCCTTTATCTGCAGCCGCTCGATATCCCGTTGAGCATCTTCTTCAAACCCCGCCATCTGAGCACACACAAGCGCAGCTCGCTGGTCATCGTGATGGATTAGATTCGTATAGATGCGCCTGCTGTGGTCTTCAAACCGAGCCCTGAAATAGCTATCCAGATGCATAGACCACTCAGCCGCGATATCATCAAACTGATAGTTAGCTGCGTGCCCCCTGCCTGTCATTTGAGCCACCCGATAAGCATCAGGATTATTCAGCAGACCAAAACACGCATCTATAAACGCTTGCTGATACTCCTCGGTATAAGCGTCGCCCTCAATCTTGGCCCCTGCGTTATCATGCAAGGTCTCGTTAAGGCCGCCCCTCGCAGAACACACCATCGGCGTTCCGCACGCTTGCGCTTCAATCGCTGCAATGCAACTGGTTTCATTAAAATTGGGCACTCCGGGATACACCATCAACGCCGACGATGCGATTTCTCGGTACAAATCCGCCTTGTTCAGATTGCCCAGGTAATGCACGCCCTGCGCACTCTCCACCGCTCTATCGGCCTCATCACAGATGGCCTGGATGTTCGGCAAAGGCTCATACATGCTGTAATAGCGACAAATGTGCAACTCAAGCTCTGGGTTACGCTCTCGCATCTTCGGGAAGATTTGCAGCAACGGTTTCAACCCTCGCTCTGGGCGAGAGATATAGATGAGCTTGTTGGGATTACGCGCCACCCCCTCAATAGCCGCATCTATCATATCCAGGTCCACGCCGTTCCTGGTGACATAAGCCATGTTCGCCGCTTCAGGAGGCATCATGGATTCATAGTGTTGTCGTTGCCACTGGGAGACATAGTACAGTTCGTCCACTTGCCACAAGCTGCCCACAAACGCCGCAGGGTCGGATAATTCATCTTCGTTCCAGACAACCCGACACTTCGCCTGGATGGGTTGGTGCATAACGTGGGGCATACGCAACGAGATAAACACATCCCAATCCGTAAACGCGCCCCGCGCCGGCAGTTGGGAAACATCAAGCCAGTGTACCCCATCATACACCCCTACATGCTCCGGGTCAGGTATCTGGGTAAATACGGTCACCTGATGCCCCAGCTTTGCCAGCGCACGCGCCATACCGACAAGGGCAGACTCGCTACCACCCAGACTAGTTTCAAGCCGAATGGTGGCATCTGTAAATGGGATGCTCTGGCAAAAGAAGCCGATGTTAAGCCGCATCATCAGCCCCCTTTGCCTTTTTGGTCTTGGCCTTGAGTCTCTTTTCCAAGGTCTCTATACGCGCTGCTTGTTCTGCGTGGTCATTCAGAAGCGCGGCGAGGTCACTCTGCGCACGCTTCAGAAAACCCGCGTTCATCGGTCTATCAGGTTGCCAACGCATGAGCCGAACAATACGTTCCAAACCATTTGCCGTCATTATGTATCCAGGGCTTTCGCCCTGCCTCCCAATGATACGTTTAGAGTTAACCAGCACTATAGGCTTTGACAGCCCCATCCTCGTTTTTGAACTCCAGGGTATATTCACCCACCGCCTGCGACTTGACACTATCACCTGTCTTGGCCAGTTGCGTCACACGGAAACTCCGGCCTTGCAATGGCATTACCTGAATGCGCTCTGTGTTGAGCAGCATCACGCTTTGCGCCTTGGCCCAGCGGTTAGCCTGCAAAATATCGCCCTGGAAATAGGTGCCTTCATAACGAGTGATGATTTGGCGATAGGCATCGGTTTCGGGTGTCTGTCGAATCCGAGACTCGGCCATATCATCAATCAAGGCTTTCCATTGACCATCAGCAACCGCAAGGTTGCAGTTGCCGCCAACATCCCATTGAGCTTTCGCTACGACGTTGTTGAAAAAGCTCTCCGACAGGGTTGTTGCAGAAGCCGCGTTAGTAGCGATAAATTCCCAACAACCTTTCATCGTCCGATAGGCCGTATCGGAACCGTAGCTACCAGCGCCATCAACGCCGAGAATCACAGCGCGTTCGAGGTCTCGCAGTAGTTCACGCAGGCGCATCTCTGTCTGATACGCCATCTCATTCTCAACCCCGCCCACCTGGTTGACAGCAATTTTGGTCTCGCTGACTTGAATGGGCTTCTGAAAAATTTGCGTGAAGTTGTATTTCCTACTTCGGGTCAGCGAGATGTCAGACCCAGCATCGGCACCTTCCAACGCGGCATTGGCAACAAGCTCCAGCGTGCCACCAGCTGCCGTAGACGATGGACCCTTGGAACCATAGCCACGAGAAACCGTCACACTATTAGCGCCAACAGCTGCCGTGACCTGAACATACTCTTCATAAGTGAGCGAATTAGCACCCGTATACCTAAGTACGTCTCCCGGTTGCAGGCGCAGCCCAACACCGTTGACGTGCAGGGTTGTTGCTGCTGTTGCAGAATTGACAGCCGTTGACACCGTAATAGTGCCAGGCCCTAGCGAGTCTTCCATCCATTCATGCAACACGTTCCGCGCAGGAACCCTTGCATCCCCCAGCCTGTCCAGTAACGGGGTTTCATACGGGCTAATCATACCGATGATATCACTGACATCCTCGGCAAGCTCGGTTACTTCGTCATAGGTGGCTTTACCCAAGAAAGCCATCGTTTATCCTCCTTGCGACTGTCGCCGCAGTTGTTGCTTTGCCAATATCGCAGCCTGCACATCTGTACTCGCGCCTGTTTGCGAGGCTTTTTGCTTCGCGTTGTCATAGGCGGCTTGTGCCTGGCTTGCCGTTGTGGTGGTGTTCCCTGTGCCAGAACCAGCCCCACCACGCGCATCCGCCAACACAAACGCCGGGTAGGCTTCCAGGTAGGTTTTGACAGCATCCGCAGGGCTCATAAAGCCGCCATCCCCGTTGGGCAACCGATTGCCATTGCCATCAGTGACGGCGATATCATAATCCCCATCCGTACCCTTGAGAGCTTCCACCCGCAAACGAGCGCCAGTGTCCGGTATCGTCGCACCCAACAAAAGTTGCTGCTTGACGATATCTATCATCTGTGGGTTGACCCCCGCATGTGCCTTGATAGCACCGTCGACCATATGGTCAACCCCCATGCTCTGGACTTTAGCATCCAGGGCAGCGTTACGCTGTTCAAGCTGCGTAATTTGTTCCTGATACTTCTTATCCTTTTCCTCAAGGAGTTTTTCATACTCGCCTTTTTCCTCAAGGTCACGTTGCCGGCGTTCTTCCTCTTGCTCTTGACGCCCTGACTCTGCCTGTTTCAACTCATCCACCACAGATTTCAGGTCGTCCCGTTCCTTGCGAATATCCGCAAGGCGTGCGCTGATAATACTATCCAACTTGCGCTGTTGAGCATCCGAGAAGGTCACCCCGCCGCCGCCTGTGTTTTGCGTCCCATCGGACGATTGTTCTTTTTCTTCCTCTGCCATTTTGCTCTCCGTTTTTACCGTGCGTCCACGTTAGTTGGTGTCCATTTATCGCCTGTCGGCATTTAGGTTAAGCGTCCAAAGCCGTCACAGCCGCAGCACTCACCGCCGTTGGATCCGACGCTGTAAGCGTTGCCGCTGGAGCCGCCGAAACATCCGCAGGAATGGCATCACCGCTACCGCCTGTGCCGTGGGTTGCCATGTAGTTGGTATCCGTGATACCACCGTCCGAATCCATCTTGGTTAACACACCATCCACTGCAGCCCCAATAGCAATCACATCCGCCTTTAGCTCTGCCTCAATGGCAATGCTCGACGCATGGTCGTCAATCAGCTCCAGGATGGCCACGCGATTTTCCGTCGCAGTGGTTCGCAACTCGTTCAGAAGCGTAATAATTGCATCTAGCCTGTCTCCCAGCGCAATACGTTGCGCTCCGGGATGCGCCACGTTGAGCATTTCTTTCTCGGTTGGCATCTGCCTATCCTTTCGTGGTTTGAATCTTTATGCAGCCGCCTTCACCGGCCGATAACTCCTGCACGACTTGCACAGGCTGATGGGCTCTATGTCTATCCCCATGATGTCATCGTCATAAACGCTGCCTAACACGGGGTCTCCTTGGGCATCAACGCAACAGGTGATGATATCGCCGCGCCAGTTGACCTGGACACCCCCCAATTCCAAGTGGGCACAATAGTAATCCGTGGCAAACTGCTTCAGGTGGGGCACATCAACACCTTGCACTTGCCCCGCCCAGTCATCATCAAATAGCGCCTGGAATACCACCAGATAAGGCGCGTCCACACATCGACACGCTTCTTGTGCGGCAAATGCGGCCTCTAGGTCATGCGTGCTAATCGTTAAGATAGTCAACCCCGCATCACCCAAAGCAACCGCCAACTCTTCATCTAAAATCTTGCCATTGGTGGAGAACCCCACTTTGGTTATCGGGCTCATACTCCGCACCATCTCCACAAGATGGGGATTCAGCAACGGCTCTCCAATCCCGTGCAACCACGTCACAGGTTCCTTGCGAGGTTGGTTGTGTTTCAACCGTTCGGTCCAATAGAGCACCCGCTGCCACGTTTCCATGCTCATATTGCCCTTGCCGTAGCCCAGCCCGTGTGGGTTGGGACAATAACTGCAGCGCATATTGCACAAGCTCGACACTTCCACCTTATGTATCCACCGGGCTTTCACCTGGCACCCACCAAATCTCTAAAGAGCTGATGCTGCCGCTCTTGAAACCGCTCTGTGCCGATTCCCACCACGCTTACATCAGCGGGGTTTTCCTGCAACCGGCTTGCAGGTTTGGGGCTCTCCCAATCCCCCACAGGCCGTATTTCGTCTGTCTGGTAGCACATATCATTCGGGTGGGGCTTCGGGGGGATGCTCTCAGCCGGGTACACTCCAGACCCCAGGCCATACAGGTCTTGCCCTGCGAGGATATCACACACATCCCACTTCGGATGATTAGCACTCAAGTTCCAGCGCACACCCCCAACGATGGGGCTTGCATCCGCAGACAGCCTGCCAGCTTCCCACGCGGCATTCACTATCTCAGAGCGTGCCAAGCGTTTGGCTTTTGCCTTGATAGACGTTCCAAAACGCCTGCGGTCTGCCCCCTTCACGGTACGCAAATCCCGCAATTCCTCGGGGCTGAACTCGTCCGCCCCCAAGACAAACTCACGCAGCCGCATGCTCGTTTCTACCGCCGAACGCCCCGCAGCCACATTCTCCAGCAACACCTGTTCGATGGCTGTCATTTGGTTGCGTGCCCAGATATTAGCACTCACCTTGAGCCCTTCCGTGTCAATGCGCCTGGCCAACTGTTCCAACGTGGCCTGTGGCACCGCTGAGAAATCCACCAACATCCGACTACCGCTCTCAGCCAAAAGCGCATTCGTAGATTCCTCTCGCACCAAAGACACTTCCTCTGCCACCCCCTGCGCCTGCGAAGTCAACTCACGCTTTAGCCCAATCGCCAGTTCGTTGATGGTGCGCTGAATAGTATCCTGGCGTGCTCTCACCAAGTCATAGCGTAGTTTATCCTCCGCACCGCGCATCCCTGCAATCTCAGTATCCAGCACCGCCCACGCAGCCTGCAAAGCAGTCTCCAACCGTTCATCCACCGCCCTGATGCGCTTGAGTGGTAGCGCACGTGTACTAAGTATAGACCGCGTATAACTAGACAGTGGCACTCTCTGCCTCCTGGACGGCCTGCTCAAATACCTGCGCCTGCGAAGCGGCCACAACCGCTTCATCCAGCTCCCCATCAATCATCGCCTGAGTCTCCGCTGTCAAGTTGGGCTCCACCTGTCGAGCCAGCCGCTTCAGATGTTCAGACACCATCGTATCCGACATCCCTGTATACACCGCACGCACGCCCAAGGCATTCTCTATCGTCTGATTCAGGCTCTCGATATTGAAATCGTCAGGGTAATCCACGCTACCATCAAACTCGCTGCCCTGCCACCGAGCCCAGAGCCCCAACAACGCCTGCTCTCCCATTTCCAGATGGCGCGCAAACTTCACAAGCGCATTGTTGGTCTGATGAAAGTCAAACTGCTTGGCAATCCCAGATTGTTCCTGCAACTCCCTGCTTTCCAGCTTCGCCGCTCGATAGATTTCCTTACGAAGCGTGTCCATCGCAAACTCACGCATAAATGCAGCAGGTTCCGTGGGTGGGCTTACATACGTGGGAGGATTCGTCTGCGGAGGATGCCGGTAAATACGCTTGATACTGAGCACCAAATCTTCATTGTCGTCGGGTATCATCTCTTCCTCTTGCGCAAAGATAGGAAACGCCTGCCCCGCGCAAAACTCATCGATATAGCTCAGCAGGTTGACCATCAAGCGGTTGATACGTGCGATGTCCACCAACTGGCTCAACCCCGACAGCACGTTACCGGGCCTGCGCTCATAATAGACGACACGCAACGGCACCTCTCCCAACGGGTTGGGACCCTCCTCAACCAGCGCACCTTCTTTATCATGCACAAACCAAGCGTCAGGCGTCCACGTGCGATAATACTGCTCCGTACCATACTTCGATTCTGAAAATGGGTCATCATCATCACGCACGCATTCACGCAACCTCACCCACTTAAACATCCCGAATCTATCCACCGCCCAGTTGAGAATGTCCTTCGGTTCATAGAGCACGAAGTACGGGCTCAAATTGGCCTGCCTCGCATCATCCAGCGTCAACACATTATCGCCACGCTGTGGCATATCCACGACTACCCCAACATGACCATAAGTCTGTGCCATGTTCGCCACATTGAGCATAAAGTCATCGAGGCTGTTTCCGCGCCTGTCCACATCTTCCCGGAAGGTGTCAAACCGTGCATCCTCAATCTCGCGGGTGATATTGACATCCGAGCCAAAGATAAAGTTGCTATAGATTTCCACCACAGGCCGGCAATAATTCAGGTACACAGCTCGTTTCAGTCTTAGGTCGTAATCTTCCTGTTCTTCCCGCGCATGCCGATAGATGTTGTTCAGAGTAACCCACTCGCTGCCACCAACATAAGACAGTTGATAGAACGCCCAATTAGCGTTGTGCTGGGTATACTCCTCGTGATTGTTGTCAAACGGATTCGCCATGGTCTCACCTCATGGATGCCGGGAAACTGTAGAGCGGCAGCCTATCTGATTGCGCTGTGCGTTCCAACCACTTCTTGCGCTCCCAGAGGGTAGCTTTGTTGCTCACAAACAACCCTTCCACGGTCTGCGTCTCTTCGGTGCGGGTTACTACATACAACTCGCCATCATAAACTACCATATCCTGGAAGTACAAAGGCGTCTCACACTCAACCAGCATACAATATCCCCAGAGCGCACTTGCCAACGGAGATGCGATAGGCCCAAGCAACACCACGGGGTTTTTCAAATCGGCAAACTCATAATTCCGTGGCAGATACACTAAGCCCCCCTTCCGCGTGCCCACCGTGCCCGTGAGGGCTTGTCCACCGCCATGACCGCATAACGCATTGCGTCCATCCCATGATTATGCAAATCAACCGGGTTTTCCTTCTGCGCCTTCCCATCCACGCCCTCTGGATAGGTATAAGCACCAAACTCTTCAGCCGTGCATGTGGGATAGAATTGCTCTGCAAGGTTGTTGTCCATCTCCACCCGGCAATCACGCATAACAAACAAACGCGGCTTGCCATCTCCTGCAGGCTTAAGCCGTTCTTCCACCGCCTCAACCCCCACCGAAATGGCTTTTTTGGCCGCAACGGTTGGGATGCCATTCTCAGCAAGGGTGGCTCTATCTTCTGCATCGTGGTCACACACGGCAGGGGCAATCCGTTCTCCCTGTCCTAGCCGCTTGATATCCCCCGCATGCACTCTGACCGTGCGTTGGGTGTGATAGATTTCCCGGTACAAATACATCCGTCCATCAGGGTCTATTGCCCACCACTGACACACAAAGGGGTTTGTATACCCAAAATCCACGCTTCGCAACCGGGGCCAACTACTTGGTATCGGAAAAGGCTCAATGTGATGCACCAAATCATCAAACTCGTACACCTGACCCTCCGCTGCCACCCAGAGCCCTTGATAGCCTCGCTTTTTACGCAACCCTGTCAACGATTGCAACCGAGAAATCGTCGCACTGCCCTGCTCGGTCCACCGCGCCTGCTCGTGGTCATACAGCATAGGATTGTCTTGATGCTCGGTCTTGTGGCGGCTTAGGTCGCCCCGCTTGAGTATCCAATGGGTGGGTGGTCCGGGGTTACAATCGGCCAACACCTGTGGGTAAGGCGCGTTTCCAGCACGCCCCGTAGCACGCCCACAGAGCTTTTCCCAAGAATCCAACGCTATCTCTTCCGCCTGGTTGACAAAGACAAAATCATACTCTGCAGAAAGGTACTTGTCAGCGGAATCCAGGCCCCCAACGACTAACCTGCTACCGTTCGGATAATCGTAAAATTCCGGTCGCTCTCCACCATAGGGCTTGATAGGCCCTTCGGGCGTGGGCGGCTGTGGCAACACCTTCTTTTCATATGTCACCACAGCAGACCCAAGGATGCTCTTGCGAGTCTGTCTCACCATCAACGCTTGGCTGTTAGGGTATTTGCATAGCAGCGCGTGCAACTTGCTCAGAGCGGCAAATGTCTTGCCCGTCTCGTAAGGCCCATCCAACAGCACTTCGGGAGACTTGTCCGGCCACACAGCCGCATTGCCCCCGTAGAATCTGGGGGCCGTTTGGCTCAGCACCACTTGCATCCTAGATGGCATCGTAATCATCTTTCTGCACAACCGCAATCACCACGGGTTCCGCCTGGTTGCCCACGTGCTCCACTTTCTCCGTATACCCGCGTGATTTACCCTGCGTCTTGAGAAAGAAGATAAGCGCCGTCGTGTTTCCTGTCAGCGCATCCTGATACAACGTGGCCTCTGCCTCATCAAGCATGGTTTCCCGGGCGTCTTTTAAAGCCTCTTGAGCTGAAGGCAGTTGTTTCAGTCGTTTATAAATACCTGACCGAGACGCCTTCAGAGTGCGTGCCACAGCGGCAAGATTGCCGTTATGGAGCTGAATTGCCTCAATGAGCTTTTCTGCGCTAATACGGGGGTAAGTGCTTTTCATAGTACCAACTCTGCCCACGTTTACACAATATCGAAGTATTCCCGCTTATAGTTATCGTAGGTCGTACCATCGGCCATCACCACGGCCTTATAGCGGCCTTTAGCTTCCGTCGTGGCGGTCTGCCACACATAGGAGTAGTCCCCGGTATCATCATTACTCATCGCTACATCTTGCACGGTCACCGAGCCCACCTGATTGGTCACGGCGTTACCATCGGGGTCGGTGATGGTAATCTTGGCCCCGCTGCCCGGGTTGGTGTCGGTGCCGTCCACCTGGATGGTGGTAGAGACCTTGATGGCATCCCCTGGCTCATAGATTTCAATCGCCATGACTTACTCCGTGTCAGTCGTCTGCGTGTGAAACTTACTCGTGCTGGTCGTGATGGTATGAAATCGGGCCGCGCCTACCGTCTGGGTAAAATAAGGCGCAGTCGCCGTTGATGCAATGGTATAGAAACTCGTATCCGCCGTTGCGGGGCTAAACCCTTTCCAGAAGAAATACATATGGGTAGTAGCCATTAGACAGCCTCAGTATACCCGTTGATGGTCACGCTATGATTTGTCACTGTAACAGAAGTTATCTCAAGACTCAGGTTTGCCGTCAACGGTATCGGTGTGGTGAAGTGAAGCGCAGCCCCACCATTGGCGGCAAAATACATCGTTTCCAGGATATCCGCAGCAGAACCGCCACCGCCATCCTCGGTCAGCTTCATGTTCCCTGCCGTGGGACCATTAGAGAATACGATATCCGTAATCCGCAGGGCATATCCCGCCCCTGGAGCGGCTTTTAGTTCGGTATCCGTCTGTGCTGAGCCATAGTTGGCCGTCACGCTCCAGAAGTTCGGATGCACAGGCTGCACCAATTGCCTACCATACCTGTCCGTCGTAAAGTTAGCCCTATCATTTTCGGCAACCGCTGTCCCGGGCTCAGTCCCGTCATGCGCAACCGCCTTGCCGCCCACTTTAACGGGATTTCCCGAATCTGCCGCGTCATGCGCCACATCACCAGCCGCATTTGATGCCGTCACAGTCCCACTGACAATATCAACCTGCATCTCCGAGCCAGAGATAGCATTATCAATCAGCTCAACCGCCGTTTGCACCGCAGCTAACGTGGTCTCGGTTGCCGCGCCAGTGGGCAGTGCCGAAGTCACCACATCAACTTGCGCCTCGTTCCCCGAAACAACGTTATCCAGTATTTCAACAGCCGTTTGTATCGCCGCCAACGCAGTATTAGCGGTGCTCTGATTGGCAGCTGTGGCCGCGCCAGCGGGTAATGCCGATGATTGCACATCAACTTGCATATGCCCATCGGTGTCACCCGCTACATTCTTTCTATCCGTACCATCATCAACCTGCAGCAATACGCCCTTACCAAGCGCCCCGTCCTCCGCTACGAAGGTATCCGATGGTAGCGTAGCAACATCCACATCTCCGATGTCAACCCCATCATTAGCAGCAAGTTTGCCGATGGCGTTCGTACCCGCAGGCAGCGAGGCAACCACATCAACCTGCGCCTCAGAGCCCGATATCATGTTATCAATCAGCTCAACCGCTGTCTTGATAGCGTCTAGCGTGGCCTCGGTTGCCGCGCCAGTGGGCAGTGCGGAACTAAGCACATCGACATCGCCAATATCAACTCCGCTATTTGCCGCCAGCTTACCAATCGCCGCCGTGCCTGCCTGGAGCACCGCCTTGACAGCATCGGCGGTATCATCCATCGCAGAGTCACCGTTGGGCGTGCGCAGTTCGATAGGATAGGGATTTGCGTCGTCTATATCGCCATCATTGACACCATCAGCCCCTTTAATGAGCTTGATTCGTGGATATTGGACACTACTAATATCATCAGAGGCAAACGTAGCGCCTCCGCTACCAGCATCAGCCTCAACGTTATCGGCACCAAACAACTGATGGACAAACAATAATAGACTCATGCCGCTTGCCCCCAATACCCCGTATTCGTCGTCATATACCCTGTTGCCGCTGGCGGTGCTCCCGATTCCGGTACACCTATCTGACTTTGCCTCGGCTGGATAATTCGCGGATGCGCCGCTACAACCGGCGTGTTATACCACGTCATATCATAGTTAGCAATACGGTCAATCGCTGGGTCTCGCTGCCCAACCAAGGGCCAGTATGCTACCAGACTAGCAGGCCGCACAAACAATGGGGAGAACCCCTTGGCAAGTATCGCCGCCTCTGCTGCTGTCAACGCCACGTTCCACATAGCAACCTCGGCAATCCTACCGGACATATACGCGCTCGGGCTGGAGCGATACAACAGCCCTATCCCCGTTCTATCAATCCCCGTTGGTGTTCGTGAGACCGAGCTTGTACCACTGTTGCCACCATCCAGATACACAGTCCTGTCATTGATGGCCGCCCACACGCCACAGGCATGATGCCATGTGTTTGCCGTGTAAGCAGAACTACTCTCACACCAATCCGTACTCCCTGCAAATGTCAGGAGTGAGAGCTTGTCACCCGCTCTGTTGCCTGCTGCATACATAGCAAACGCCTGATTACTCGCAGAGGCGTCCGCCAATGAAATAAGCGACTGGTTGACGGTCAGGGAATCCGAATAGAACCAGCACGCCATTGAAATTGGCACGGCGGTAAGCACCGCCGAAGCGTTCCCCAGGTATTCGGAGCTAGCATCGTCGAAGAGAATCGACATCAGGTCTCTCGAATCTCAACCGCTAACAGTTCAGCATCACCGCTCAAGGTGTCGCCCACAGCATCCGCATCCCGATAGAGCTTGATACGGAAGTGTTCGCCGGCCGCAACAGAATCCATCTGAGCCCCATCGGTAAACGCGATATCATCATAACCAGCCTCACCAGATGCGCTCGGGGCCGTCGCCGTTGCTGTCTGCGCTGCTGCGAATCCATCACTGTCCAAATCATCCGTATCGTCTTGATGTCGTTCAAACTGAATCGCCCAAACAACCGCATTTGTGGTGGCGCTTGACGCCATCCAAACCACACTACAAGTCACCCCACCACCATCATAGTGTCTGGGTAGCACGCCTTCAAAATAGACGCTCTCGTCGGTCCCATCATCAAAATCAAGCACACTATGAGCGTTGCGCTGGTCAAGCGTGGCATAGTTACTTGCTGGTGGCTGACCGTCCAGAGGTCCAAACACGCACAAGGTATCTCCGCTTGCCATCACATCACCTCAAATCTACGGTCTACAATGCGCAGGAACAAGCGTGCTTTCTGCTTATTGGTCAGCGTAGAAGCAGCAGGTTCAGGGAACGCCGCAAGAAACGAAGCCTGGTTGTCGTGTATCCATTGGTCAACAGCGTTCACAGCAGCAAGTATCTCCGCCTTGGACAATCCGCACACCTGGCGAATCTCGCTAAGGCGTTGGCTGAAAACCTTGCGTGCAATCGCTCTATCCTCTGCTGATAGGGTTGCCATCAACCACCCTCCATCACTCCTGCACGGTCATCTTTCTAAGTCTATCGCAATCATCCTTGGACATCATGCGTTCATCCATGCGCTTTAGCTGTTCCAGGATTTCAACTTTTGCCTCCAAGATAACTTTCGCCACTGTGATTTCGATTCGGTCCACCCTTGCCCTCTCCTCATCCCTGCTGGTTTCCAGCGAAGACAGTCTGTCATTAAGCCTCTTGCTGCCTCTACGCCAAAGCTCCAGCATCACAGCCACGACAATCCCCAAGATAACTTGGTAGACACTACTTAGGTTACCGATGTTAGGACCAGTGCTATCCGCGTATACAGGTAGTATACAACACATTCCTAGAAACGTGGTAACCCAAATGTTGTGCATCGTTACTCTCGCGTGTCCATAGTTATCCTGGTGTCTCCTACAGTTTACACCCATTTGACCAAAGTGTCAACTTGCTTCATATCAACCCTTGCTTCTTCCACCGTTGTTCCCACATCTCCCATTCCGCGTCGAGTGATTGCCGTCGCTTGTCCTCGATATACGCAGCCGACTTGGGGCGTTTCTCCGCTTCATCCGCGTTACGCTGCTTCACCATCACTGCCCACCGTTCATCTTCGACCCTGCGTAACGGCTTGTGCGGATAATGGTCGAGAGCCCACATGATTTGCTGGTGCTCCTCCGGCGTAATCATCTTCGTGCCCAACAGGAATTGCCTGCCCTCCTTGTACGTCGCCAGCCATTCCAGGTATCCTATCTTCTGCTGGTTGTCGAGCAAGCTCCACTCCCGCTGACACGGAGGGCAAGTACAATGCATCCACATCCACCCCCCATTACCATTCTCGCTCATTCCCGCCGTCTCCTCTCAGCCAACCCTTTGTTGATGATATCGAGTCTCTTCACCAATTCATCGTGCTTCTTCTGCCAATAGGTTACCTGCCCCGAAGTCCAGCTAAACGCGACCCATCCGACAGCCGCCATGACGGTCACCCCAGCAAACACACCCCACAGAAACTCACTCATCCCCCTACCTCCTCCCAGTCTATCTCTCCTAGATACCGCTCTCGACTCGCGTGCACACGCACCTTCTGCTTGTAGTCTTCCCCCTCGGGTATTGCCCTGTCGTTGGACTGGCACCAAGTAACATGCCTTTCCCAGAAGCCCTGCCATAGTTCCTTGAATCGCTCCCACGATATCCCCTCATCGACTGGCGAACCCGGGGCTTTTGAGTCAAGACAGTGATGAAGGGGGGGAGTCTTAACGACACCCCCATCATCTGTCTTATAATGATTACTTAATGTAATCGGGTGCATCTCCTGCACTACCTGTACTGCATCTCCTGCACTACCTTTGGCGCTACCCCTTGCTATGACTGGCTCCGTTGAGCCAGAAATGTACTCCGATTCTGCACCTTTTGGTTCTTGACCTAGTGCATCTCCTGCACCACCTTTGGCTGGAGTCCAGTGTTCATGCCACTTCTGGCGGCTCTGTTTGGTCATGTGCAATCGGTACACAATATCCGAGCGTTCCTTACTGCCGCATTCCTTACATCGGTGATTTGCTTGCCCTTTCTGCTGCTTACATTTCGCACACCGATACTTGCGCTTTATCCACCCCTTGCCCTCAAGATGAGCCACTGCATCAAACAAGGCGCGCCTGGATAGACCCGTCATCTCGGCCAGCCGTCGATAGGATAGCCAGTTCTCATCCTGCTTATACCCCGCCGTCGAATAGGTGATTGCTGAAAGTGTTGTGAACTGAACAGCTGAAAGCTCTTGCATCGCCACGGCATACAACTGCGATGGCATCAATAGGTAATGACCACTGGTATACTTGGGTTTCTTCCGCTTGGACATTCCGCGTTCCTTGGTTCGTTCCTTCTAGAATTGGGCGAGTGGTCAACGGGAAGGAACGAGAAAACCCTAGCACTAGAAGCGTCCTCCGTAGTGCCTGACCACTCGGTATATCCGCTGTGGAAGCAGATGGCGTCTACAGTTTACTCCTCATCGTTGTCCGAGTCAAGTTCCCAACGCTTAAACCAATACAATGCATTCTCCTGGAATCAACCATCAGTTCACCCCCTCCGCATACACCACCTTGAACCCTGGCGCTGGCGTCTTGATTTCCGTAACGCGATAGCTATCCCCCGGAAAGAATAGCCCGAGCAGATGACAGAGCACGGCGCTAGAGATAACGCCATGCACCTTTCGCCGCAGTACCATCATATACCCATCGTAATAAGGCTTGCCAAGGCTAAGCTCGACATGCACGACGGTCTTACCACTCGTCAGTACACGCCGCGCTATGCTATCGTCGTCAGCCTCAGCAAACATCGCATCCCGTATCTTAAAGTAGTTGTCCTTGTCCGTTTCCTTCGGGCCCCTCTTTATCGCTGCTTGGCTCATTGCTTGCCTCCACAATTTTCCGCGCCGATTCGATGATACCTCGACGCACCGTCGCCAGTGATAGATGGTTCCGCTCCAGAAGCGAATTGACTACCGCTCTATCGGTCATGTACGGCTCAAGGTAGCCATCTATCGCACGAGTCAGAGCCGCTACATCACCACCCCACTCATCG
>JAAUXT010068332.1_pt1 | contig 39847 bp, 41 predicted proteins | sample 7278171 | NCBI WGS metagenome assembly JAAUXT01 (sample SAMN14350112, study PRJNA611818) | marine sediment metagenome | isolation source: surface marine sediment (1.8m) | place: French Polynesia: Moorea | collected 2018-08
AGAGCAAGCCAAATCAGAGTGAGCCAAATCAGAGTGAGCCAAATCAGAGCAAGCCAAATCAGAGCAACTGAAATTTCCTCAAATCACCGCGAGCTCCATGGAGCTATTTTTTCGAGAGAAAAGATCCCTCAGGCTGGAGTGCCGTCTGCCTGTCTGATGAATGCTCCCATTATCTGCATGTGGCAATCATCAACCCGTGTGTGCGTGTACGCTCATGTGTGTGCGTGCGTGTGTCCAGACACGACACAAGTTTACCATTGTCTTCCTGAGACGCGCTGTTCTGAGGCTTGTTTCAACATGAACTGGTCACAAGCAAAGTGAGAGCAAGCTACGTATCACGTGTATGTTGGTCCCGTTGCTGGAGACGCATGGAGGTGGACCAGAGATCACCGAGATTAGATAAAACGAGTCCTCGGGTGAGGTCTCCGACCGACACGGAAGGAACGATCCGTGTGTAACAGGGGGACGTAGGAATGAACCAACAGAAAAACGCTAAACTTCAAAGTTTACACGTTTATGTTTGAGAAAATCTCAGGAGAACGAGAGAGAACAGCCGACCGATTTTTTTCCTCGGGAAGACAAAGGGGCTCGCAGAACTCTGGGGGAGACCGAAGTGCCCGCCGATGAAGATTGCAGACGCGTGGACACACACGCACACACACGGACACACACGCACGCACACACACACACACACACACACACACACACACACACACACACACACAACTTACAGATGACGGCAGCAATGACGAGGAACTTGGCGATGAGTTCCATGTTGAATTTCTTCCTGCATCGAGAAAATACAGAAACTGAAATTTCTGCGCCGCATCTCAAAGTGAAAAGTGTCACCAACTCCGTTGTTCACTTTTGGAAAAAAAAACCCCGCAACTTCGGGTGGTTCCAGAGTTTCACCAGAAGGACCGAACCCGAGCGGAGACAGGGACTCTTGAGGAACAGACAGATGATGTCCCGATACGGAAACGTTTTACGAATTGAGCACATGTTTGGGGACACGACACCGTGCAAGAAGAATATTCGAGCCCCTCAACGAACGCGTCAGGAACTGACTTTAGTTCTCACAAGTTTGAAAATCCTGCGTGAAACTTGCCAAATCTTCACACCATTTGTCGCTTGGTGACCGAATAATTTCCTCAAAAAATTTGCTCAAAGAAACTGAACTTTATCAACTGCGTGTCCCTGTGGCAGCTCCCCTTTTGTGTTCACATGGCAAAACTTGATTTGGATAGAAAGTAAGTTGTGACTCTGTCTCTCACCTTAACTCTGAGCAGTTGGCGTCGCGAGTGGTTTCCAAGGACAATGCGCTACGGTGTGCCGGGACCACGCAGGTGATATGGGATAAGGATGTAAGGTGGGTCTTATCTGTGTCCCGCCCGATTACTCAGGTGCGACGGGGGCGGATTGTGCTGTCAGACCAGGAGGAGGGGAGGGAATTGTGTTCCTCGTTGCCAAAACTCAGTCAGTCAGTCAGTCAGTCAGTCAGTCAGTCACCCACCCACTCACTCACTCACTCACTCACTCACTCACTCACTGTCTATGTGTCTGTCTGTGCGTCTGGCTACATGTCTCTGCCAATCTCTTTACTGCACGCGAATGCGCGCGCGCGCGCGTGTGTGTGTGTGTGTGTGTGTACGTGGGTGTTTAAAGGTCAAGAGCACTCCCACACAAGTCAGGAGCTGGACTGAGGCTGAGACCAGAAATGGACACAGTCGTGGACAGAGACGCAACCCACAACCCACCCAGAGTGAGACCAGATCCTCCCCTCCCTGGATACGAGGCTCTGACTCGACACACATGCAAGTGCTCAGATCTTTATCTCAACAGTCACTCTTTCATGTATTTTTTGAACAAATTGCGGAGCACAATAAGGTTGTGTCGAGTACTTGCGATCAATGTCGAGAGAGGCGAAGAGTTGTGGAAACGGCCGTTGTTTGTGGCAACGCGACGCGAAGCGACGCGACATACGAGTACACGCGCGCACAGTCACAGCCGCGCCCATGCAGTTGAGGCAAAGGTCTATATGGTCATGGAAGAACCTTCAGGGAAGCGGTGAAGGTGTGAGCAAGTGCACTGTGGGTGTAGAAGTGTTGGGTCAAACGTTTGTGTGTTTGTGCAACTGTTTGATGTGTTGTGAATGTGATAGACAGGGTGTGCTTGCCGCTCACAAAAAAGGACTCCACCGATCTGACTCGCGTGCAGTGGCCTGCAGGGGTCTGCCAAAATGTTCTGGGCAAAAGTTGGGGTGAAGATTTTAATGCAGAGTAAGTGTGAAGTGGCCAATTATAACACAGCGCCGTGTGTGTGTGTGTGTGTTTGTGTGTGTGTGTGTATGTGTGTGTGTGTTTGTCGGTGGGTTGGTCAGTCGGTCGGTCAGTCGGTCGGTGCGTGCGTGCGTGTCTCATAGATACATGTTTGTGTGTGCTCCAAGCCCTCAACGGGTGGTCTTCAGAACAATGTCCCAGAAAAGCCAAGATAATCCACTGGACCTCTAAACCTAAGAACTACAACCCATAGAGAATAGAATGTTCTCATCGTGTGCTTGTTTCTGTTCGACAAATTACACCCATCCTTTTTTGGTCTGAACAAGGAACTTTCTTCGGTTGATAAGAAAATGCAACCAGACAGTGATTTATAACGCGCTGACGAACATTGTTTCGCTGATTGGAACACACTCCTCGTCAGGAATTTTCAAATTCTTCTTCCTTGCTCGGTGCATTGATGAATCATGGTCCTTGAGAAAAACAGGTGCGGTCCCAGGATTTGGTGGCCCGGTGAATGTGTTTCCTGTTTGGGAAGGCCAGCAGAGAAATGAATCTTTTCCCACCAACATTCATTGTGGCATATGTGGCGTAAAAGTAGAGTTTTCTGGAATTCTTCATGTCTGGGTAGGAGAAGGTGGGGCTCTCCTCCCAGCATGTGATTGAGATGATCCAAGTGTAAACGAAACCGACACGGTCCGATGAGTCCTCACGACAAGAAAACTGTCTTCCTCACTTGGACAAGTCAGCAGAGCAAAATCCACCTTCGTGATGGGCCTTTGTGCCTCTTATCTTGTGGGGCTGAGAGCATCTCCCCATGGTTATGGACCCTCCAGACCTGTTGCCTCAGACAGGCTAAGTTGAAGCTGCTGAAGCTGCACAGGACGGTGACTCCACTGTCGCTGTGGTGAAGAAAATGCGCTGCGCGCACTGCGTGCCAACAGGGGTTTTCACACTGGGTGACGCGCGGTTGTCTTCTGGGCTGGCATCAAATTTCCATCATTGGGTTCAATGTTAAATTTTGACGTCGACGTCAAGAAAACGACAGCGCGTCGCCAATGTGAAAACCGCTTTAACTAATCGCCGTGCCATGGAAGGTTCGGAGTTTTGAGCCAGGTGGATCCCGACGCACCAGTTTCTGTACTTGCATGTCGCTGGTTTGGGTGACGCCACGCGTGGCCCTTGTCCTGATGGTTCGCTGAATCTGGCGTTGACTTCAGATCCGCTTGTGTCGTGACGCGAGAAATTATTGATGATCAAGTATCACACAGGAAACATCGGGTTCTCCCCTTGTGTGTTTGTGTTTGTGCGTGCGTGTGTGTATGTGTGTGCTACCCTCCTCTTTTTGTCTGTCTATCTGTCTGTCTCTGTCTCTCTCTGTCTCTCTCTTTCCCCTCCTCTCTTTCTCACTCACTCTCTCAGTCTGTCATGGCCATTTAAGCTCACGTGCACCTGACATTAGATTCGGCAAATGATCCGGTGTTGTCACGGCTTTGACCGTTGAACTATAGAAAAGTTCTTGTCTTTTGTCTTTGCAAACCCCAATGAAACAATTGGTGGATTTGATTTGCGAGCGACTGTCAAAAGTTCTGCCTGCTGGAAAAATAAATGTCTTGAATCACACAGGTGCAGCAAGAAATCAGATTCTACCACCCTGTTGTCTGGCAACGACGATTTCCCACAATGGGCACGATGTCAATAGCCCCACGATGACCGGAATGTGCGTCGCGTCTGGTCGAGTCAACACTGCGCGCGCGCTTCAGAACAAAAGACCTGCGGACTCCCTCACGGGTGGACCACCAAGGCTCTGCAAGCTGGGGATCCAGCCTCCAACGGTCCCTTCAGAAATAGAACCGAAGTTCACCTTCTGCTCGATTACAAAACAAGCGAGTGCATGCACGGAACATGTTGGGGCGGCGCCCAAGGAAATTGTTTTTGGCTTCCTCTGCACAAACGACGCGTCTCGTTATTATCGTCGCTGCAATTTGACATCGATCTCGAGATCACAAACGCAGAGTTACCAAGGTAGAAAATTGACGACTAATTACATGCTCGCGCTCTGTGATTTGACAGCAGTTGGCTCGAGACGAAGGTGAGCGCGCCATAACCAGGACATGTGGTTTCTGACGCAATGAAATTGTGTGTGAGTGTGTGTGTGTGTGTGTGTTGTGTTTATGTGTGCGTGTGTTGTGTGTGCGCCTGTGTGCGCACGTGTGTTTGGTGTCTGTTTGTGCGAATGTGTGCTCCGTGTGCGTGTGTGTTTGATGTATGTGTGTCGTTAAGTGGCGTGAAACGACTGGATGAGACGTTGTTCGTTGTTTTGAGGTCAAAAGCAAATGAGCGTTCACGTTTTTTCTTGCGTCAACTGTCCAGCGACGTTGCGCAAGCGTTGTCTTGGAGATCTGTTGCTTTGTGTCCGTGCACACGCCACGTCAGTGGGCGCTAGGTCATCGCCCGACGTTACTATTTTTAGACACGCCAACGCCAACGCAGAAGGAACCCATTGACTTTTGATGCAGATGCCAATGAATGACACGTCCGATATGAAACGCGTCTTACGAGAGTGCGGTTCTGTAGGGTATCCAGGAAGCCTAAGTGAACTGTCATTGATTGTTGGAGCCCTGGTAATGGTTGTTTTAATGGTATCCACAGCCTTGGGGGACAATTAGGTGCTGTCGCGATACATACCGTATCCTGCAGCGGCGTGGTTCCTTCCGATACGTGCAGATAGGCTCGACATTATTTTTGTCCAAGGCCTGGTTAACGTAGCAATGCGCGCGTCGCGCGTTGCGTCTCTGTTCAAGTTAACGGACGCTGCGTCACGCTGGGTGCGTCGTGGAGTGCATGCCCAAGCCAACAGTGCAGTGTCAACTTTGTTTCGCACTGGATGCGACACACGTCACGTCCCGGCATTGCTCACGAGACGGGTACGCAATGCATGGTGTCTCTCGTGTCAAGCGCACCTTGCAAGACACGACGCAGCTTGCAGCGACTTGCACAGGGAGGCAACGCACGACCCATGAACTCACACAGAGACGCAGTGCACGACGTGTGTTTGCGTGAAACCGACCGGCGCGCATGTGCGCGCATGTCGCGCGCAGGGACGCGGCGTCGCACGACGCGCCCCACGTGAAGCCGGCGTGACTCTGACGCGCGACGAGCTCCAGCGAGGCGGAAGCGTGAAGCCGGTGACCCGTGAGACGAGGCAATGAACAGTGCAGGTTCAGAGCGAGGCGCTCATCTGTTCGCACTTCCCAGGGTCGGGCCGCTCTGTTCTATCTTGAGCGGGGGGGGGGGCAGAGGGAGGGGCGAAGCAGACTCAGAAGGCTCCCAGTTTATTTTTACTCGCACACGCAAACGTGTAGCCGGTGAACGCATAAGACAGGGAAAGCGAAAATAAAGAACTTCGCCGTGGTAATTTGCCGAGTCACTCAGATGTCTGGTCCTGGTCGGACACACACACGCTTACATGTACGTACGCACCTCCACAGACACACACACACACACATACACACACACACACCTGTGACCGGTATACCACGAAAGTTTTTGAAGAAGCTCTTGTGATGCCTTAATTGTGACAAGATCCGACTCCGAGCACGTTTTTGATTGGTTTTCTGTTTCCGTGGCGAACCATGCGCAGGTGGAAATGATCTGCAAATGAAGAAAAGTCAACATTGTAGCAACCATGAACAACAAACGAAAACTGAATCTCTTCTGCAACAAATGACATCATTAAAAGCAAATTCATTTCAAACAACTGAAAATCCCACTTGTTTCCTCACAAAAGCAATTAAAATTCCCTACAAATTGAATGTGAAACTTTCAACTTGAGAAACGCCAAACAAATCAGAGTGAATTTGCTCTTCATTTTCTCCCGTTGTTTCAGAGCAAACAACATCCAAATGAAAAAGCTGCACCCTTCTGCAGCTCACGCCTGATTCACAGCGCATGCGTCGCGCGTCGTGCGTCGCGTCGCAGCGCGCGTCAAAAGGGCGCTGCGTCCACTCCACGACGCTGCACCTGCTGACCCGCGCGGGGACGCGACGCGAGTCGCGCGTCATGTGAACCGCGCCCACGTGACGCTTCCGCCGGATAATCGCGGCTGAGGAGGCTGCGGCGGGGAGATTGAAAGCTTAGAGCGCTTCTCTGAGCCAATTATCCTTTGTATTTAATTGGATGACATTGTACACATTATATCACGAGAAAACTGACATCAAACAACAATGCGGTACGTGAGGCGACTCCAGATGCCGCAGCCATCACGGCCCCGACTCAGCACTCAGCCGCTTCGCCGTCAAAACGCTGCTTCTTGGTGCGGTGGAAATTCCAGTCAGTTGGCCATTCCGTGAGTCAGTCAGCAAGCAAGATTGTTATTCAATCAGTCAGTCACTCACTCACTCACTCATTCACTCACTTACTCACCCATGCACTCACTCACCCACTCAACCACTGACTTGCTCGCTCACTCACTCACTCACTCACTCACTCACTCACTCACTCACTCACTCAATCAATCAATCAATCACTCACTCACTCACCCATGCACCCACTCAACCACTCACACTCTCACTCACTCACTCAATCTATCAATCAATCAATCAGTCACTGGACTCACTCACTCCGGTGCCCTCACCTGGCACTGCGCTGCAGGAGACCCCAGAGCTGATGAACAGCACAATACCGCACTTGCGCACGTCACTCTCCCGACATGCGATCGTCAGATCAGAACAGCAGATTCGCGCTGCTTTGATCCGAATCAATTACCGAGTCGGGGATATTGACAGACTGCAGCACCTCAACTCGGCCGCTCCACAAAATTCCACCTTCACATTCACGAGTCTGAGTTCGCATTGCGTGTTTTTTTTTCAAATAGCTTCTAAATCCATCAAAACTGAGCAAAATCAAAAGTCGCAATTGCCCAACGCGTTTCACTGGCACGAAGGCTTGTTTGCTCGCATGCATACCTCCCTGAACAAATTTGCACCACGCTTTGAAAAATTCAGAAACAAAAACATCTTCAAAAAATTTAACCAAAGCATCATGAATCTGGATCACAATTTCGCTTCTCCCTCTTTCTCTCTCTTCTCTTTGTTCGTTTTTGCTAAAAAGGGGATTTTTCCAATCAAGAAATGGTTTATTGAGTTCTCCAAACACGTGTGCACATCTGACATCTTCATGTCATCTCGAGTCCTTTCACAAAACCACGTAAGAATCGGATCTCATTTCTAATTTGGCGCCGCCTTTGTGGAGGTTCCCTGTCAATCTCGCTTTTGTGACGCAAAGTGGCTGTTGGATCCGCTGGTTGGAAACGGTCGCCGTTTTCAGAGTTCTGGATGCATCATGCATCGAGTGGACAGCGACTTCAAACTTTTGACAACTTCCATTGGTTGAACGATGCTCCTGTCCCACAGTGATCCGGAGGACATCTCCGCCAGATTCGAGCCTCATTGTGTGTGTCCGAACGGTTCCAGGGTGGAGACTTCACCTGATCCTGGCCCTGCATGGAAAGGGGGCGTTTCCCCAAATAGCTGACAAAATAAAGTTTTGTGCCTCAAGGAAATGGGGCAAAATCCGACGTTCTTGTTCCTTTTCGGAGGACCAGGGCATCGGGTCCACTGAACCCACTGATAGCTCGGACAATTTCACTCGGCAAAGAGGACAAAATCGGTTGTACCTGACAGCCCAAAATTCGGAGTGGATCTACAGCTGCACTGATTGGTTCAGGAATCATCGCACTTCGTGGGGCTCCAGGTCCCTCTCCCCTCTCGGATCCGCTGGAGACGTGAGACGTGTGCAACTGTCAGTGAAGCCCTGCCCCTCTCCGTCCCACAGGCTCTCCAGATTCACCCCGAGATCCGACAGGGACCAGACGGAAAGGACCGGGATACTCGATAATCCAATCAGCGGGTACATTTATTGGAATACGCACTCTGGGCCCCGCGTCACCGGGAACCCGTCCACAATACACGAGCGCGGGACGTGCTCAGACTCCGGCCACCGCCGCCCCTTTTTTTCATCCGCAATAAGACATCATTTCGCCAATTGAATTATGACAAGGGCTTTACTTCAATAAATCATTGTGCATCATTTGTATTGAACGCAGCAATGAAAAGAGCGCAGCAATAAAAACGTCTTCTCTTCGGCGGCCTGGTCGGGCTGGGCCTGTCCGGGCGGGCGGGGAGGTAGGGACGGTTGGGGGTGGAGGGGGAGGGGAGGCTTTCTCTATCTATCCCCAAGAAAATGTACATTGGCAGTCAGAAGCTCTTATTACTTTGATAGCTTAATTTGGATTCCTACGTTGTGCCTGGGTAATATTGCCCTATCATTGCGGACCATCAGTAGATCTGGGTCTGCGGGGCCGCATCGCAGCCGGAGTTGCGATGGACCTGTGTCTCAGCCTCGACTCCTCACGAGAAAAACACTGCTTTTAGTGGAGGACAATGAAAGAACCAGGATCTCACTTGCCATGTCGTCTTCTTCTTCATATCTCGGAGTCGCCCGAAGGCATCCATGGGTCCTTCTGTCAGGGGGGTGCTTCGAGACCTGAAAGTAGAACGAATTTGTTGGATCTGCTGTGGTACGTTTGCGGCATCTCTGTTTTTGGTTCGTCCTTCGACACAGAGACACCAGCGTTAGACCAAAACTGACGCACAAACGAGTGTATTTCCGCAATCCACACGGATTTTGAAACTCATCCTGGTGACAATTCTTGTGTGTGCAAAAATGTGAGCTTTTGCTGCTTTTCTGCAAAGACTTTTCACCAAGAAAGAGGTGAAACTGAGAAAGTCGAGTCGCTCTGCTCATCAACAGTGTTGGGTGAACGCGTTTGGCGGAGCACGCCGAGCGACAGACACCAATGACCCTGGGGTCGGCAATGCACGTGTGTGAATTTTGTCATCCCTCTCCCTGAGAACACTCCTCAAGCCTAACGAAAGGAACAAGAACACGCGAGGGTGCATCAGGATGCACTTGTGAAGGTGCAGTCCCAACAAAACTGAGCATGTCACGGTGCACCTGCGATAACTGAACGTGCGTGCACGTCCACAACCACATGAGCGTCAAAGTGGTGCATGTGCAGATGTTTGCGCGGCTTGGCAGAGCCAAGATGCGTGCGTCTTCCTTCAGTTCACTGGAGTGCTTCCTTCGCTTGGTCCCCGTCAACGGCCCTGGCCTTGTTTGCAGAAATGCGGACAAGGAGAGAGGCTGTCAGAAAGAGCGCGGGCGATGCCTGCAGAAGGGAAGGTCAGAAGGCAAGTGACAACAGATTGCTTCACGAGGAGACTGCATTAACTCGCAGTCATTGGAAATTAGACTCAAGAGCGCCGCGCTGTGCTCGTCCACACGGCAGAACCTCGTGGGTGGAGGAGGAGATGCACACTGACTGCGTCGTGCGCTGCGTCCCTGCACGAGGGTGCTGCGTCGCACTGTGTGTGTTCATTAACGTTGCATCAATGGGCGCAGTTTGTCACACTGGATGCGTCATGAACGCGTTGAGGACTCTGGGCAAATCAACGGGCATCGCAATGACCTGAGGACTTGCACAGGAACAATCCGCGGTGCATCCATTGTGAACCCGGCCTCCCACCTGAACTCTTGGAAAATCTGGCGTGTGACGCATCCGATGTGAACCCACCCGCCCACATCACATCACTGTCACAATCACGCATCTTCATGTCACAATCCCGTGCAGCGATAACAACAACAATGTCACTGTACGAAGATCGAGGATTCTGAGGATCCTCGGTTCAGATTAAAGGATTAAAAGGATCCACGATCCGGATCAAAGGATCAGAGCCGCTGCGAGAACCAATTACAGTCTGCATCTAATTGAATGGCACTGCGCACAATGCATCATCCGCGCTGCTGACGCAACGCAACAAAGCGAAGCCGCGCCCGCTCCAGTCCCCCGCGCGCTCTTTTCCAGGCAAATGGGGACCTCATTTCATCAATTGAATTATGACAAGGGCTCAGTTCGATAAATCACTGCGCATTACCCGCGCACCCAGAGGCTCGATGGCGAAGTACCCCACCCAATCCGCGCACTTGTGAATGGGCGAATCTCTCGGTGATGCGTGTGATGGGAATTCACAGTTTATGCACGATGCGCCTCTGGAGTACGACCAGGGATTCCGCTGGTTTTGGGAGCCAATATGCAATGCGTGTCCAGGGGCCGATCCAGGGTTTGGTTCGTGCAGGGCGCCCACCCCCCGGGGGGTGAAGGCCTTGCTTGGTCGGAGGGAGACTGTGTGGTTGATTCAAAGTGGTCAAGAAGGATCAAAAAGTTTTCGCGGTTCCTGAACATCTGCAAAAATGGCGGAGTTCTTATCATCACATCAAATTTATGTGGACATTCAGTGTGATTTGTGTGCAAGAGTGCACAATCTGTGTCGAGATATGGGAAGATACATCTCCATCCATATGGAGAGAGACTCGAAGATCGCCATTGAGAGAATCTGGGTCAAGTTGTGCTGAAGCTGGGCGCGTGCGCACAATGACCCCGTGATTGCCCACGTGATGCCCCACAGGTGAAAAGAGCAAAAAATCGCGGCTTCTGATTCGCTGATATCTCAATCAATGTCCCCAGTCATCTGGGCCTGGCTGACACCGTATAATTTTCACAGGGCCTTGATCGACTGCAATCCTGTCAAATAATCAGCGCTACTTGTTCGCAAATAATGATAGCGTTAAAGAAAGCCTTTCTGGCCCCTGCTGCCACTCGTGCCTTCTGAGCCCTAATGGTCCTGGACGCGATGCAGTGTTCGCTCGCTCGTCCGCTCTCCGGCTGCACAGCCATTACAGCCAATTTATAGCAAATGTTATGGATCCGTCGGCTTTTAATATGAATTTCCCTCGTATCGACCGCCTTGAAGTAGATTCCTTCTCTCGAGTACTTTTTCACTTGCCAAGTCTATATCCGGCAATTACTCGGTTTCCACTTGGCTGCGTCGAGCCCGCATTTGATGTCAAGGTGTATTTTAACTTCAAGGCTTCAAAATGCATTGCCTACTTAGGAGAAGCCTCGCGACAAGCCCCGTGTCGCAGTGGATGCGCCACGCGTCGCGTCCCCTGTACAACTCAACGAACGCCGCGTTGTGGATTCGACGCCGCGTCTGTTGATTCGTACAGGGACGCAGCGCGCGACGACGTCACGACGTTCTGCGCGTGAAAGAACCGCAAGAAGTTTGCGATGCGGGCGCAGCGTTCTGCAGGCGACTTGTTTTGAATATGAAGATGAACTTCACATGCGATTTTGCTGGCGATCGATAAATCTTCGCGAAAGTGAAGACTGGAGGACGTGTCGTGTTATTTGCACTTAGATTACCTGGCTGAATGTCATTTTCTCCCGGCCCCCGCCCCTTCCCCCCTCCCCGCCCCACACCCGCTTTCCCTTCCCTTCTCATCAGTGTTTTCTTTCCCTTGGTTCTCGACATCAAGTGCGCAAACGCGGGTGGTCTGAAAAGCTCGGATTTTTCTTTGACGCTTTTTGTGGCGACAACACAACACGACGCGTCTCTGATGTAGGCGCGCACCTTTTTTCTTGCATCTTGTACTTAATTAAAGGAAGCAACGAAAAGAAGTTTTCTCAGCCTCAGGCACGATTCACAGGGACTTTGTCACGAGATGCGTAGAGACGCACTCCGCACTGGCAACACAGAGAGACGCGTTGTACGTCGCGTCCAGTGTGAACCTCAGTCTCTCGTTTTGTTCACGGAAGGCTCTGGAACAAACCGACGTGATACGCTTAGCCCCCCTCCCGCAGCTCGTACTCGCAGATTCGAAATCTCATTCACGACAGATCCAGATATGTCTTCTGTTGTCCATCACGAGCGTAGAAAAATTCCCGGAAAATGGGATTTCACGTCAGCCGGGTCTGACTGTACACGCCGCAGATCCCGCACTCCCAGACGAACCTGAGGCAAAGACACACACACAGCGCGCAAAATGTGAGAGTTCAACCTGCGTAGCGCAGCATTACGTCAAATGTCGGCGACGAGAAAACAACCTTTTGATCACGCACCAAGTGGCAGTTTTTTTTGATGCGAGTTAATTAAAGTGCGAGAGATCGGAGATGCACCGAGTGCACGGCGCGACAGACAGAGCAGAACTTTTTCGCCACCAGGGGGCCTGAGCTCTGCACCGCGATACCCACACGGGGTGTGGTAAACTCCGCCTTGGGGACCCACCCGGTTAGGGCCTGGAATGCGGAACTCCGTGCGCGGTCCACATTGGGTGTGGCGAACTTCCATCGTCTCAGCCACCAACACAAACCCGCACACGTGCGTCTTTCTGTGCTGATAGATTTTCATGGGAGACACAAGGCCCTGGGAGAGAAGACGGAACTTCACTCACCGAATTGAACAATGATGTGTGAAAGCATCCGAACTGAGGCTCTCCAGGCTCTGCAGGGTCACAGTCGCTTCCCGAGCCGGCAACCACCGGAGACGAGTTGTGTCATGGGGAGTTTTGGGTTTGCTTCTGTTTCCACCCAACGCTCGTGTGTGGAACTGGTGTCTCGGTCCTTGAGGGTGTTGAAGGGCGGCGCCTTCAACAAGCAAACTGTGTTTCAGCGTGCTTACGAGTACGACTCCAGCCAACAGAAGGAGTCTGAGGGCTGTCCTTGTTAGACCTCTGCTCTGGACGTTTTGATGGAAAGAAAGTTTTGGTGACACGCTTGACCTCTCAGTTGCCCCCCCCCGCCCCCCGGACTGGACACCGGCCAGGACCGAGTTGCGAGACCCAAACCTCAACCCGCAACTTGCACCCACCAGAGCAGAAACTTCAGAGTTGGTCTAGCCAAGACACTCATGAATGGTAGAGAGAGAGAGACTGTTGTTCTTTGACACAGAACGTCTTCATCACAGAAGCAAAGTGCTTTTGTTGCAGTTTTCATGCCTCTATTCTGAAATTTTAAAATTGGGAAGCTGTCAAACGCGTCACGAGCACGAGAATTGAGTTCCGCATGCAGCGCATTTTCCTTTGTTGCGCTGTGAATCTAATTCCGACTTTATTCCAAGTTCCCTTCATGCTGGGTCGGAAATGTGATGCGATTATGGCGCTGTTCACTTCGCAGCAAAAAAAAAAACATCTTGTGCTGGAAGAGCAAGACGTTGCGTAAAAACTCAACAAAGTGGAGGACGCTCTGCAGAGCACAGTGGTACTTTCTCCTTGAAATTCGCGCCATGCCTTCCTGTTTACAGTTCTTCACTTTCTTCCGAAATTTTATGCAGAATAACGAAAACTTCACGGTGGCTTCTGTGACCCCCGAAGGTCTTTTGCCTTCCAGATTTTTGGTGCCAACGTTTGTCCAGAAAAAATAGGCCCAAGAGCCTCGCGTGATTTGCAGTCAACAGACCAGACAAAAGTACTTGGAAAATTCCCAAGTTACGAGTAACTGGATTCCAATCAAATTCCTTGACTGGCACACCATCCTGTACCCAAAACAAATCAACAGTCCAAGTTAGATAAAACTGTTGAAACTGTGAGTTGTTTTCATGGTGAAAGTGCTGTTCACAGAAAAACTCCCTGGACGCTCTTGACCGGTACCTGGCTCAAATCAACAAAACCTGACCGGTATGTGTTTGAAAAGTGGAAGTCGGGCCACCCCCCTCGGAGTGGGCCCTGACTCCACCCCCGGATCTGTCCCTCTCCTGACTCCGCACCTGGTGCTGCCGGTGGCTCCACCCCTGACCGTACCCCTGGCTCCGCTCCCCATCAAGTGTCACCTGCATCGATCACAGATCGAGACGCCTCATGCATAAGAGATGAAGCTCGACACTGAATCGCAACCACCAAACAACCCGGACAAACCGCCGAGCGAGATGACAGGCTGATAATCTGGCGCCCTTCCCTGGAAACAATTGGACCTTTCTCTCTGAGGTTTCTGCACCCATGGCTGCAACCCTGAACCTGGATCCAGTGGAGACGTTCTCGGATCTGTGGTGTGCAAATCTTATCCTGGATCCAACACGAAGTCTTTTGAAAGGGCCAGGTCGCAGTAGTCTCTGGCACTGCCACAACCAAGTGTTCTCAAAGATTAGCGAGTTTGAGCAAACAGCCCGCAACCTGGAAACGCAAACGTAAATGTGACTTTTGGTTGCTGTGATAGTCAAAAGTTACGTTTGCATGTACATTTCCAGGTTGCGGGCTGTTTGCTCAAACTCGCTATAGATTATGGGGTACAAAGCTGCCAGGAGGTGACCAACAGACTGAAACGACTGCACGCTGTGGCTCCTTCTTTCTTGAAATAACATGCAGTGCGCACATTTACGTGTATTTTGTCCCCCCCCCCTTGCACACTGCCCTGCAAACCCCTTGCACCTCTCCAGCTGGAGAATTTGACCTTGGTGCGTCCAACTCTGGACAGAAAGCCCCGGGTTCACGTTTTCAATGAGCTCATTTCTTTTGCATGCCCTGCGTGGTCCGGGTGTGTTCAGCGTTCCCTGGAGAATTCGGTCCCTTCTGTGCTGTGGGAGCAAGGACCGGGTCTCCAGCTGGAGAGGTTGGGTTCGCAGGGCAGTGTGCGTGGGAAGGGACAAGAGAATGAGGGCATCCACTGCAGTGTGCGGAGGAGGGAACGAGAAAAACGAGCTGCATCCACTGTACGTTATTTCACAAAAGACGGTACCAACTGCACCGTAGTTCTTTCAATCTGTCAACTCATGGCAGCTTTGTACCCCAATAATCCCCTTTGTCGCAGGGATCAACTGCACTTGTTTTGCCTTGGAGGCCATTGCCCTGTGAGTTTCCCAAGAGAACAACCTCAGAACACCACACTTTTGCTGCGCACAAGCAACTTCCGCTGCTGTCCTGAGGTGAATGTCGTTTGCGCCGCAGAGTTGAGCAGCTCCTGTCAAGTCGCCGCCGCCGCCGCCGCCGAGAACACCTCAAAATTTCACTGAAAATTTAATAGTCTCCAAGTGATTGGTTCTTCTGCGGACAAAAGCTGTCACGCAATTGTCAAGTACCAGCGACTCCGGAAACTAATTAAATGTCACTTTCTCCATTTGCTGGCGAGATTTTACTTTTGGGAACAATTTCCTCGCAAGATCTATCGCCATTGCAGCGAGCACAGTGGTGCAAATTTCCCTCGGGAATTTTTTTCAACTTTTCTTCGTTTTGCTACAGAAAGAAAATTGTCATGTGGAAGCAGTGCTTTGAAAGGAAGGAAAAAGGCGAGAGGATGTGAATGCAGGTTTTGTTCACAACGCCCACACAACAGCTAAACAAGCAGCGCTCGCATTTCAAGTTTGAGTTTGAATGTTTTGAAATTTGAGGCAACCAAATGAAAACTTCGCTTCGTGAACTCAATGCAGCTGTTTTTCACGAGTTTCTGTCGCCGGTACCCTGCTCACTTTGGGACGCCCTGGGTCATCGGATCTGCGGCATCCTCCCGCTCCCTCCCGGGCTGGGCCGTCCGTGCGTTGTCGTAGTGCGTTGGTGCGTTCCCGTGCTGTGCGTAGACACACGACACGAACACTAACTGGTGGAGCAACAAGAGGACTGAAGACACCGATAGTTTGTACCACTCTGTAGGTGCAAAGGCTTGACTGAGCATGAGGCCTCTTTGTTTTATGTCTGTGCACAGAGTGTCTGGGAAAAAGTGACACTCATTCGTTCTCATTCATACTGATGCAGACTCGTGCAGTGGACGCGCGATCAGTCGGCTTCTGGAACTGAGAGAGAGCCCTAGTGTCACCGAATGAATTTGCAGCCCAACACGACGGCCATAGCTTCTTCAAGCCAGCCGCCCTCAACACAGTGGGGGTGCAGCTCCACTTTTTAAGCTTGACGCCTGTGCCGCCCTGCAATGCTACCACAAAGCAACGCTGCGAGGATGACACTGCTGCCTCAACAAAAATCCATTGGAGCCACCTTTTCAAGTTGAAGTTCACAAAAGGGAGAGCACCCCGCTGTTCGGGGCCCCCTCCCTCCTCCAGCCTCGCCGCGTTAATTCTGAATAATGAAAATCAATGGGCGTAGGTAGTGACAATAGGCGGTGGCAGCGGCCGGACTTCACAGCTCTAATGGGAGCTGCGCCACACTGAAACCCCTGTTTTCCTCATTTCGACTCTTAACAGCTTCTAATCGAGCTAATGAAGGCGGGGCCCTGGTCCTGTGAGGGTCGGGGCGAGGGAGGTGCGTGGGCAGTGCAGGGAGGGGACCAGCGGAGGCAGATCCTGGAGGGTCGGGCGGAGGGAGGGGCCAGGTGCAGGCAGGTGCGAAACAGCTCCATGTGGATCCAGGAGGCCAGGGTCGGGGTATGGGAGGCAAGAGAAAGTGAGTGGGCAGTGAATGGATTGAGAGTCACAGTTTCCCTGGGTCCTTGAGAGTCAGGGCGAGGGCCGAGGGGGCGAGGCAGGAAAGCAGAGGCAGATCCATCATGTGGGTAACAGAGGTGGGGGTTCAGGTGCTTTTTCCCAGCTTTCAGACATTTCCATTTGAGGTAAATTAATTGGTCTGGGGGATCACAGTGGTGATTTGCTGTGACTCTGGATCAGCTGTTGAGGGCAGAAGGGGAGGAAGGTGGGCGGGGCCGAGGTCGGCACGTGTCACGTCAGGACGCACCGGGGGAACCGCGCTGAGCTCTCTGCACCGACCGAGACAGGTGGGGCAGGGCAGAGTCAAGCCGTGAGTGACACGTCCTTCCTTCCTTCAGCGCTGGTGTCTGCAGGTGCAGCACTGCAGGACCTGCACCTCCACCTGCAGCTGCGGTTCCTACCCGCTCCAACGCTGGGTTCACACCTGATGCGTCGTGCGCTGCCTATCTGTGCACGTTGACTCAACGCTGTGTTTTTTTATTTCTTCAGGATGCATCCAGGGGAAACCAAGCCAGAACAATCACTTCAAGACAGGCAGGACCTACTCTACCAGCTCTACCACGAAGCGCAGGGCAGCGGGCAGTGGGAGGTGGGAGGGGAACACGCGGAACTAAAGCCCGAAGCTGCGGCCCTGGCGTCCCCGTCGCCCCAGCTTCACCACGCCGTGCGCTGCGCAGCGCTGCGGGGGAAACAGCCTCGTTGGTTGGTTGGTCGGTTGCCCGCACTCCACGTGAAGCTGCCGAAGCTGGATTTGCTTCTCGGCGATGCCCATTAACAAGCCACTTACACAGTAAGTTGCGCGAGAGGAGGAGGGAGCAGACACAGCACACGGCGACTGAAGCACCATCATAGTGGATAGAGACAGAGATAGAGACTGAGAGAGAGACGGAGGCAGAGGCAGATTGAGAGGGAGGCGAGTACAGGCCTGGAGCCGCGACCCCAACCTCCAGTCGCGTTGATCAGACAGCGACCCACGTGTGCTCACGTGCGTTCCCCCATCGCGCGATCTGCGCTGAAACAGCGCGCGACTTCACGCAGACTCGCACCATGCTCGGAATAGACGGCGGCGTCTCTCGGATAGTACCCGGCGGGGCGGACGGCGCCCTGCCCCGCGGCGGCGTCGCCTCTTCCCGCGGCGGCGTCGCCTCTCCCCGCGGCGGCGTCGCCTCGGCCCGCCGCGCGGCGTTGATGCGGGACCTGATCGTCGTCGCTGCCCTCGTTCTCCTCAGCTGCTGCCCGGGACCCGCAGCCACCGGTGAGTACTCTTTTCTTTGCCTTCACCACTTCAAGTTTGGTTTGCTTCGGCTGCGCCAGCCGAGGCCAGGGTCGGATCCAAGGGATGAACCCTGGAAAACGCTTATGAAGCGCAAAAACAAGTTTTGCAGAGGGTATCGCAGGTGCAAAATGCTATTTTTTTCACGTAAAACTTTTCAAAGTTGCTTCTCTCGTGGTCCTCAACTGGACCACTTTGGTCAGATCTTGGATTGAACCCTGGTTTGAAAGGGTTCGCTGGAAAAGACATGAACAAGGACAAGATTTGGACTCAGGTTCCATGCACGTCGCAGTGATGGCAAAACGACCTTGGTCTCACGCACGGAGACACCAGAATGGCATGACCAAGTGTACACGCGGACATGGCCAATGATCCCAGGATGAACAGCATTGTTTTGTCTGTAACGTGCATGTTGCAAACTGTTTGCGTGCAGACAGTGGCATCTCGAGTTGCTGAGGGCCCTGGTCGCGCGTTGCGCGCTGCGCTTCCGCGCCGTTTCCGTCTGCAGTTTCACACGCGTCGCCGCCGCAGCGAAGAGACGCTACGTCGTGTCGCACGGATACATTCCATTGTGTGCGCGGTTCAAAGTTCCAGGCCCGACACACAGCCTTGTGAAAGTTGGAAATAGAATGTCACGAGTTGGTCAAGAGAGGATTTATCCCTCAGAAGGATCCCGATTCGGGAAAACAACACGGACGCAGTGTCAGGAGGAGGCAGAAACAATTGTTTCTTGGGGGGGGGGAGGGACGGACTCCAGTCCTTGATCCGACCCTGGAGGTGCAACACTTTGCGAAAAGTCTGTGGCAAGATTGGCGCAGATTGACTGAAACAGAAAACACTTGCTTTTTGCTGCTTGAGTGTCGAACGCAAAGCGGTTGTTTTTAATTGCTGCACTTGATGTATTGTTTCTATAATGACCGATAAATCTGGAGCGCAACACATTTCGAGACGTGATTGGCAATTCTCGGCAGCCGCGCCGCTCACGGTGCGTTTTGCACGAACCAAAGCGCGGCTCACGCTTCGACGCGCCGCTCACATCACTGAGAGTTAACTTTCGCAGTCATAAAGAACGCTGACACAGATGAAAAAAATATATTGAAGATTACAGAAGCAAGAGGTTTTTTTTCTGATGCAATATGTCTGACTTAAGCTGCATGAGCTGTGCCTAATGCAACATTAGAGAAAAAGCTTTTTTCTTTGAGAGACGCAACACGGAAATAGTTCCTGCGCTTTAATCTCAGCAAAGTTGCTTCGCTTCAAAAAAACACCCGCAGCTTTGCTTTCTTATCGAAAAATGGGTGTTGCACCCTGTGTGCGTCAAGCATTCGCTTCCTGGTGCACGATCTGTAGCTTTGTACAACGCAGCGCCCAATGAGTCGCGTAGCGACACAACGCGTGAAGCGTCCTCTGTGAACGAGGCGCACTGCGCCTGCGCCGCGCACGCGCACGTCGCGGCGTCGCACTCACATCAGACGCAGGGGCAGAGAAAAGGTCTCGCGCCCCCACCGTCGCCGCCGCGCAGGGCCAGATGGCAGTGTCCACACGAGATTGCCCGTCATTACAAGGCAATTGGCGCGAGCTCCGGATTCTCCATTAGACTCTGGTCGGTCGGTCCGCCGGTCGGGCGGGCGGCGGGGCTGGGAGCGAGGCAGCGAGCAGCGGCCGGAGCCTAATCAGGGAAACATGAATCGGAGGAGCAGGAGCACGGGACGAGGAATCAAGGCGTTTTTATACAGTGGAGGCCAGGGCCGCAGCGCCGTCCTTGTAGTTCGAGATGCTGCAGCGCTGTCCCTGCAGCGTGGGGCTGGGGGCTCAGTGCCATTCCTGCAGTGCTGAGCCCGGGACTGCAGGTGAGACTGAGGCTGCACTGCATTGCCATACCTGTTGTGTATGATTGAGATTTGAAGCTCTGAACCCAGTTGCAAACCACAGGGGCCAACTGCATGTCTGTCTGCAGTGTCACATCCCTCGCTGCCAGGACGGCGCTTCGTCCCGTGCTATCAGGACGGCGCTGCATCTCGCACTGCGAGGACGGCGCTGCATCTCGCACTGCCAGGACGGCGCCGCGCTGCGCAGGACGCGGCTGGATTGAGCGGAGAAGGAAGCGGCGCGGTAGTCTATGCGCAGAATGATCAATGTTCAAGTGGTCCGCACGGACACGGGAGGCGCGGTCCCGATCCGAGGCGCACAGCCTCTGATTGACGGGTCGGTGGGGGAAGCTCGTCTTACACCGGGTGCGTCGTACGTTGTTCTGAACAAGTGATGGGGTCTCACGTCGAGCGTTGAGGCTGCAAGGAGGTCCTTCGCGATTTGGGGTTGTGTCGCTAAGGTCGCAAGGCGGTGTCCAGTCGGGGACGGTCCTGAGACAGGCGCACGTGGTGTTTGAGTCAAGGAGAAAATGCACAGAGATCTCGTAGTTTCACTTGGGGTCTGTGTGTGTGTGTGTGTGTGTGTGTGTGTGTGTGTGTGTGTATCATGACGGGTCCATGTGCAGAAACGAGCAAGGGCACTCGTTAGTGCACAGGTTGGTGACGCCAGGTTCATAATGAATGTGTCATGCGCTGCGTCCTTGGACGGTGCGGTTGACTCAGCGCCACTGTGCCCGTGGTGCGGCGAACACCTGCGTAACGCACGACGCATCCAGTGTGACCCCGGCCTGAGGATCTGTCGTCAACGAAGCTGCAACACACACGTGAATTTTCCACCTTCCGTCTCTGTGTGCAACGAAATCCCAGAAAACAACCCCCTTATTCAGGCGCCTCGGGCCGCCATCTTTGAGGCAAATGAGCCACTTTGCTTCACGGAATCCGTGTCGCTTCTCCTTCTGCTTCTGTTCTGAAGAGGAATCCCGAGCGGATCCAGGGGCCCGGGTCCCCCGTGATCCCTTGTCATCCCCACCGTGGTGGTTTTGCACGTGTGCCATGGCGTTGTGGTCCCTGTGGCGAGGCAGGTCAACTCAGCGAGAACTTTTGCCCCATTCCACGTTGCGTTTTCTGTTGCGGCACGGAACAACTTTTGTCCGAAAACAGGCAAAACTTTTCAAAGTTTGAGTCACCCTCAGAGGAGGTTGCCCCCTGACCTGATCCTTGGCCCGCCCCTGGGAGGGGATGTGTTTTGCAGGAACGGCGCCCGCGGCGGGGGAAGCCGCCTCCCACCGTGAGACCCTTTTGTTCAACCCGATCCGTCTGTGACGCGACACGCGGAGAAGCAGGTAGATTTTCCAGACTCCGAGGCCAGGTTGACGTCGAATGCGTCACAGCGTTGTGCGCACCGCGGGCAGCAATGCCCCACGCAGCGCGAGCCTTTGTCACGTTCCACGTCGCATTATTTTTCCCGCGGTACAAAAGCGATGTTGGACGTGGCGTTCAGTGTGTGACAGGGCGTTTCCTGAAACAAACTTTGTTGGGTTCCCGCACAAAATTCCAGCATTTGAAGCTGGATTGCTCAGACATTCTCCAGAGCGCCTCAGAAAAAGACATATTCGCAGTGTTGTGCAGACGACATCAGCGCAGTCCACTTCCTGCACGGCCCGCACGTACTCCCGACCTGCAGTTCCTTTGCAAGAGGCGGAGTGCATTGTGGGAGCCACAATCTCTAACGGACAGCGCCACCACTGCTGTGACTGCCGCCCCAACCGGCCCCGCCGCCCGCGACGCCGCCACCCGCGACGCCGCCCCTGGTCCCTCCGCGCGCTGCACAGGTGTTGACTCCTCGCGTGCGAGACCATTGTATTCACCTCACATGCATTAATCATGGCATTGAGCTGCGTTCTTGTCAGCCTCTTCAAGTCCTTGTTACAAGTGCGAAAACGACTTGGGCGTTGCGTTCAGGTACACGCACTGTGCGCACAGGCTCAATGATTCGACGCGGACGCAGTGCCTACACACCTGCACACAAACGTTGTGAGGAGAAAACCCTGTGTGTCTGATGACTGGGTCCTCCGTGCATGCAGCAGTACGTATCTTGGTTTGCTGGTTTGGTCCCAGAAGGGGCTTTGCAGACGGCAGCGCATGTTAATTCATTAATCCGCGGGGCCGAAGCGCTCGGGAATAGGGAAATGAAGGCAGCTGTGAGATTCACTCCCGGCTACAAATACGTCTCGGTGCCCGGCGCGCTGGGCTGGGCTGAGGGGGCCATCGGATCCAGCATCGGAGGTGCGGGCGGCCATCTCAGCGCTGACCAACCGAAGAGGCTCCGTGTTGGGGTGTTGGGTTACAGAGGTTGTGTCCAACTTCAATTTGAAATCTTCAATCTGTTCTCGCTTGCCCAAAAGTTGTGCCTGAGGAAAACCAATATTGGGCAGGAGGTAGTTTGGTGGGGCGGGGCGCTTGGGCCCCTGAATCCCACAGCGAAGAACCTGTTCTGACGAGGGGCCGTCCAGAACCTCCTCAGTTTCTCAACAGAATTGATCGACTCACTTGAGGAAGAAACACAACAAAGTATATAAAACTGATGGGCGACAGAGGCGACAGTTCTTACTGGCGTCAGGCTTGCACACACAGTTCTGACAGTAACGCCTGACGCAGACCCGGGAGCTGTCGCCCACCGCACGTACGTACACGCGCATCTGCAGATCTGCTCCGACGTTCTCTGCGTGCTGTTTGTGAATGATTTGTCTTTCCCATGGACTCAACAGACATAACTCTAAAACAGAATTCTTGTCAGCAACCTGTAGCTCTCTCGCTTGTGATAAAAAGCCGAGCCAGCCTCAGGGCGACGGGAATAACGAAACGAAGAGATCCATCAAGGAGCTGGTCGAAACAGACGCAGCCCACTCACGTCTGTGTTTCCCCAGATGCGCCTTCGCCTCACTCAGCAGAGTCTCACAATGGAGGTGCCTGTGTCGTTTGTGCCGCAGTGAAGCAGCGCCTGCGGAGACCAGATCGAAAGCGACGCAACGCGTGACACACCCGCGGTGTGAACGGGGTTCAGGGAGCGAGACCCAAAACTCCGAAACCCATCCGCAAAAATCCTGGCGTACACAAAATTGCTCCAAGAGAAGTACAAGAATAGGTTTGGAAAAAGAACCTGGCGTTTAATTAGAAGAAATAGGCCCGGCACCGTCCCTCAGGCCAGTATTTCAATTTTCCCCGCGAATAGACGGTCGGTTGTATCTGGGAGTGATTCATTGTCTTACGCGGGGTAATTAGACTGTCTACAGCGCGCTACGAATTATGACAGATGTCTTCATCAGTGGGTCCGACCCACGTTCACGCCGCGTCCGTCTGTCCGAGTGGGGGCGCTGCGACGTCGTGTGGCGTCGTCGCTCGTGACGTCACGGGTTTATTCTGCAGCGTCACAAGACGCCGCGTGCGTGCGTCCGGCTGTAGATGGGACACCGCGTCGTAGCCTGCGATGTCCAGGGTCTCACGCTGCGTCACCAGCAGCCGCGACGCCTGGTGACCTCCACGAAGGCATAGAACGCAGCTTTTTTGCGTCAAGTGAACGCAGACACAGAAGAGACAGGCGTGTGTGTGTGTGTGTGTGTGTGCGTGTGCATGTGTGTGCGCCAGTGCGGGTGGGAACCAACACACGTGCACCACGCAGTTTCATTTGAAACTTTTGAAAACGTAATGCATATTTCCACGCACACATGTCTACAATTCGTCAGGGAGGATTACGCAAGCCTGGGCCCCTCGTTCCTAATATTTCATATTTATGCAGAGCCGCGTAACCTGACCACGGAAGTGCGTGTTTGCTCAGCTGACATTCCGCCATTGTTCGCACAATATGTCTGCAGCGCAGGCAGGGAGGGAAAAGCCATCCGAGGCCCGGCGGAATGGGCTGGAGCTGGGGGCGGCAAGAGGTGGCCGGGGGCCAAACACCGGGGGCGGTCGGGGACGGGGCATCGTCCGCGGCCAGGGGCGACCGGTCGGTCCGGGAGGAGCGGGTGAGGAGCAGGGGCCGAGCGCGTTGGGGCGGCCAGGGGGGAGGGACACGGCCAGGGGTGGGGGCATCCGCCGCAGAGCTCCTTTGTTTCACGTTGGACACGTCACGCGCTGCGTCCATTTGCTGGACACCTTGTTGCAAACGACCACGCCAAGGCCCATTGACTTGTACAGGGATGAAACAGACGATGCAGCTCGAATTCGGACTCAGTTCACTGATCGTCAGAAGCAAGGATTCCAGTCCACATTGCCCTGGACACCTGTGGAGATACAACGCATGGAGCGTGCACCCAGCGTGAAACCGGCCTTACCAGGCAAGAAATCATGGCACCTCCGAGTCCTGCGCACGGCGTGTTCCGCCCATACGGCTGTGCACATTCATTATGCCTTCTCCCCATAGCAGCCGCGGGAACTCACGTCTGAACGACTCTCCGAAGATCCACTAGGCTTCAACAAGTTGGGCTCGACGTGTCCCGCGGGCCCACATTCATTTCTCAGGGTGGATTCCTGCGTTGTGCAGGGGGCGCATCCAAGATTTGGTTCAGGGGGCGGGATGCCGGCTCCCAAGGTGGGCGCCTCTTGTAACTCGATATCACAACTGAGGGGGGGGTCAATCTTTGACAACGGGGTATTCAGGTGGAGAAGGAGCGGTTCAAGATCAGCTCAGGAGCTGGAACATTTGTTGCGTAGGATTCTGAACAGATTCTGCTGAACACAGACGAGCGAGGGTGACACCAAGCGAAAGTGAACAACAGCGCGTCAAAAAATCCAAGTTGGCATTTGAGTCTCAGCCTTTTCATCAGATCTGGATCCCGTCATGAAACAGACAGACAGACAGACAGACAGACAGACAGACAGACAGACAGACAGACAGACAGACAGACAGACAGACAGACAGACAGACAGACAGACAGACAGACAGATTGGGATTGACACAGCGCATTTCAGCAAACGCTTGACGTCAGCCCCACGTTGCCGCTGCATCACCAATGCGTCGCATCCCCGCAGATTCTTGCAAGCCTTATGTGGCACATTGTCGCTTGGAAGGCAGCGCCCGCTCATCAACGCACAACGCGCTCAGTGTGAAATAGCCTTGGAATTTGCACCGTGAGAAAGAGAGGCAAGTCTTTTACAAGTTGCACAAACACTTTTCAACTCCATTTCCAGAGGAGTCTTTGATATGATAAATGTCAGCGGCGGCGCTGCTCCCAGCGGTGCACAATGCGTCTCGTTCGTTGCCACGTGTGCGTCTATAATTGACAGCGTCTGATACAAAACATAAGACGGAGCCTGCGCCGCCGCCGCGAGCAGGTGAAAACTGCAGCGCCGTCACAGCGCATGCGTCATGCGTCGCGTCCTTGAACAAAGCAATTCGCACGGCGTGCAAACAACGCCAGTTGACTTGCGCGGAGACGCGACGCGCGACGCGCGACGGAGCCAGTGTGAGCCCGGGCCTGCTTGACGCTTTCTGAAAAGCAGAAGGAAGTTTGAAAGAAAGGAAATTAGCCTTTGTAACTGTCGGGTTCTGTTCCTTTTTAGTCTTTCATGCCATAAATCTTTTGTGTTTCTTTTTACTCCCTGAATTGAAATTCCCTTCTTTTTTGTTCTTTAGCACATGATCTTTTGCTCTTCTGGCAAAAAAGGGTCTGTGCCACAGTTCTTGCACTGTCGCGTTATGTGAGGCAAATTTTCCCTTCAGCGCAATTCGGGCCAAATGAAGCGAGAGACGCAGCATTCCCGACAGGAAGAAGCGACCCAGCTTCGCGCGCAATGACACAGGGCGACGTGTTCGCCCTATTTCGCACCGGACGCGTCCTGCGTGCCCTGCACACGGCAATTCGCACTCAGTTGCGTCGACTCAGCGACGCAGCGTCCATTGGCTGCCACAGGTCCGTAACGCACGTCGCTTCCGGTGCGAATCGGGCGTTTCCGGTTCAGTAGCACGGCGGGATGGGCCGAGCACCACACGAACTCATCTGGGTGTAAAATCGCAATATGAGACATGAATCCCGCAGCAAAGATCGCATAAGAAAATATTGTTGCCTCATCCCTCCTTGCCGCCCGCCCTCTCGCTCACCCGCCCGCCCGCCCTGTCCCACCGCCCGCCCTGTCCCACCGCCCGCTCGCCGCTCACTTGCTACGGGAGCCTAGAAGCGGTTGAGGTGGCCTGTGTAGTAGGTAGGTAGGGCAGCCCTTGTAATGAGTGCCATACATAAGCATGCAACCCTGATCACAGGCCTGGACATCCGCGCCTGTGGCCCTGGCAATGAAAAAGAAAGGGATGTCATTTTACTGTACAAACACTCGCAGTCACTTCAGCTCTGTAGCTGAGCTGCTGCCAAGTGTGCCGGGCTGTGATAGCATGTAAGCCGCACCTCATTCACATCTACTTTGCCGGATGGCAACTGTATTGAACACGCTCCCTCCCCTCCCGCCATTCACAGCCTCACCCCGTTGTATAAGCCACTTTTGCAATAAAATCGCAATTACTTTCCCAAATAGCGGCCAAGAAGTGCTTTTTATATTCCCAGAACCTTCAATGGCGCTGGGTTTGGACTTTGATTTCGGGCCTCGAGCCCAAAGCGGAAGCCACGTTGAGCTCAAACAGGCCTCACAGCGCATGCGCCACGCGTTGCGTCGCTCCCTGGGCCAGTGGCTGTACGCTGCGTCGCGAAGTGGACACAGCGCGTGCGCGCGTCTTGAGACGCAGCGCTGAACTCTCCCAGCGTGAGCCCGGCCGCTGCGGCGACTTTTATGGGCAGATGTCATTACTGCGAGGCACGATAAGGTCTCACAGTTGTAGTGACACAAAGATCAATGCAATAAGCTAATTGAGGCGAAATGTACATTCCAATAAATTACTCTCGCTCCGCAGTGCTTTTCCCCTGATTTTCGCTTTGACCAAAACTTATCAGACGAGATGTATTAATATTTTATCATCGCGTAAGTACTACTTACTATGAGCAAAGTGTTGATGAAAACATGCCAATGGTGAAAACGTTGTGTTGATACAAGCACTCAATGCAGTAACAAAGCTGATTTGGTTCTCATTGGGTAAACACTTTGCAATGGTTGTTGTGTGATGAGTGGAGAAATGCGCTTCAGTCTGCAGTGCTTCCGTCCTACGTCACGGTGCTGCAGGGCGACGCAGCGTTCACGACGAGCGCAGCGTTCATTGGCTGGCGCGGGCCTGCAGGTGCGCGGTGCGCTGCGCACGCAGCGTGAAAGACGCCGCAAGACTAATCGAGCTCGTCTGAAGCTTCATTTGCGTGGCGCCGCGCATCCGCGGTGCGTGCGCAGAGCTCTTGGGTTGGTGCGGGCAGTTGGAGAGGTGATCGCACAGGCTGAGGTGACCAACGCCCTCAGTGGAGTCGAGACCTGTGAACAGCGTCCCATCTCCCGTCGCTCTCTCTCACTTGACCGCTGGAAAATGCGAACGTTTTCCCACACCAGCTGTGTGTAGAGAAACCACTGCTTCACAGACCTCGGGGTCTGTCTTAACATTTCAAGTGAGGGAAGGGAGCTCGGGGCCTCACCAGCGACACAAGTAGAACGTGGAGTGGGTGGGAGAGACACTCGCGTCGAGAGGCCAGCGGAAGGACAGCGACATGAACACAAACCCGCGTCTGTCTTGAGGCGCTCACTCGCGAGTCTTCTTGTTCAAAGAGCTGACATGAAAAGGAAGACACGAGGTGTGGTTTTGACAGCGACGGAAGAGAGTTCTGTCCAAATGGCAAGGTGTCTTTGAAAACTTCAACGCTCTCCCCGAGTCGCGAGTTTCTCTTGCGGTGAATCTTTGTGCGGCTCTTGCGCAATTTGCACAAAGCTGACGCACACACTGAATGCTTCATGTGGTGCGTTCCTGCCTGTACAACATGAGGCGAATTTGCAGAGAGTCGGCGGGGTTGTTCAGGGACGCAGCGCATGACGCATCCAGCACGATGTAGCGTCCACTGACGTATGCAGTGACGCAGCGCGTGACGCACGCAGTGTAAAACACGCCTGAAACCGTGGGGAAGAGACTACAAAAGACGCGAATGTCCCTGTTATTGAATTGCTCTTTGCATAAGAAGAACTAACGTTTTTAGGGCTGACATGGCGTGACAGTAATACCAAGAAAATGTGCGAAATGATCACTGAAAGGCGCGCACTGCGCGTGACACTGAAATTTATATTGAATTGCCTCCTTTCGTTTGCTGCGGGAGTTGCGATAATAGAGAACATTTTTTTCACACTGAAAAGGGGCTTTGCCAAATTATTTTCTGTGAAAAGCCGCTAATTCCCACATAATTGTTCAGTTTTTGGAACGAGTAAAAAGTTCTCATGCGTGGTGAATCAATTCATTATCAGTTGATTTTTGCATCATCGTGTCTTTTTTGTGACGGGCCCAACGGGTCCTGTTTGCAGTCTGAGACAAACATGGTCGTGTTGAACCTGGGCGGGCTGGGTAACAGGTGAGAGGAAAAGGAAAAGGAGTCTTTGCAAACATTTGCCATTCGGAGCATTGGTCTGCGTTCCCCTCCCCTGATCCTGGGTCAAATCCTGGACCCGCCACAGTTGCACTCACACCCTCACAGGACAGCACATCCAGGAACCACACACACGCACGGTTCGTGAACGATCATTTCCACACCCTGCTGCGCTCGTTGTTTTCAAGAAATAAACCCCAATATCGGCCGGTCCCCTGGAAAATAAAAACGTTGGATATGAAGCAGTGTTACGAAATAATATTACTCTGAACAGGCCTTACAGCCCCTCTATTGATTTGGCCGGTGTTTCATTGCCCCTCTATTGCATTACGGCGGCTCTTCTATTTGAAAATAGACCAGATCCTCGGCCCAAACTGTCCCGCTGTCTCCCCGGGACAGAAAACAGGTGCAGCCTCCCCGCCTCGTGGCGGCTGATCCGAGCAAGCTGGTTTTTACGGGGCCGGGTTCACGCTGGAGGCTTCACGTGCTGTCGTCCCTCGCGTTGTGTCCAGGGACGCGATGCCTGCACGCTTCCACCGTGCATGCCCCCGGCCTGGTTGAAGGAAGACTCTGTGCGTGGTTGCTGCAGCAGAGACGTGGTTAAGCATGTGGTGTTGCAGGCCCGGGGTCGGAAGCATACTCAAGACGTCCCGCGTACATTGATTTGTATTGAATTTCAGCTCCATCATATCAGATGGACATTGATTGGCGGCGGCGGTGGCGCAGGAGGCACCGGGGGTGGTGGGGACGGGGGGAGTACGTCCGTCGTGCTGTTTGACCCCAGTCTAGCTTCTTCCTCCACCACTACATCGAGGGCCTCGTGCCTCGCGTCTCTAGCAAGCCACGTAGTGTGAGGCCGAGTCCACACTTGACGCATCACCTGCGTTTGGGTATCTTTAGCTACGTCGGGTCAGACTGTGGTAAGCAACGCCAAGGAAAGAACAGATGATGCCTTCCTGGAAGTGCCAAAAAATGTCTCAGGTTTGTGGCAAGTTACGGAGTGAGGTGGGAACCACTCTGGAATCGTCCTCTCACGTCTCGCACACACGAGCAAGTTACGTCGGGCGAGACTGCGTCCACACTGGATGTGGCGTGGCAGCCGACGCAGAGGTGGACGTGACATCTCGTCTCTCGCGAGCCGCGGAGTGGAGCCGAGTCTTCACTGAATGTGTCACCCTGTCGTGTCTCACATCCCCGCACAGTGTTTGGCTGGGCCCACACTGGACACGTGTGGCATCGCACGGAGCCGCCAGGGAGACTTGAGCCGAGTTCAAGTCCAAGGGCTCTCCGTGGAACACAGCCCAGTCCACCCACGTTCACAGGACGCCGTGTGTGGTGTATTGCGTGTTTCCCACCTCGTGTGTTCAGCGTGGGCTGCATGCAGGTACCGTACGAGTACAGCTGGAATCTGGATCTGTTCTATGGCGTGTTGTTTGACGGTGCTGCATCTGTGCACAATATCCTCTATGTCGCTCCAATTGCTGCAGTGTCGCACACCACGCCTTGCACAAGACGGTGTTCCAGGCATCACGCGAAGACAGCTTCAGATTTCTTTGCGAACAACACACACAAACCGGAGAATAGAGGAAGGAACTCTGCTATAGCGAGCGGAGGTAGTTGTTTCTCCAGCACGATTCACAAATCAACAGATGACATGGTAGAAAAGCATTTTCCCAATATGGGAAACCAGCAGCACGTGTTGTGTGCGGTTGGGTTGTTCATGCAGACCTGTGTTTGGTGAAAGTCTCTGTGAGCGACTGGGCAGAATGCATGCGAGTCTGTCGACCCCAAAGGAGGGCGTGTGATGGATCTACCCTGTTTCACAAGGGATGTGCCGTGCATGCGTTGCTGTTTTCACTCAACGAACGCATCAACGGGCTCTTCTCGACTCGTATTGAGACGCGTCGCGCGACGCTTCCGGTGTGACCCGGACCCGACCCGTCCCCGAGTGGACTGGATGCGTTCAGACCCTATTTGGCAGCTATTGACTGCGACCTCGAGTTGACGTTTATTGCTGTTTGCCCCAAATCCAAACCCGTACTTTGCCTGCCCACCTCACTCAGCTGATGGCATATTAATGGCAGAGTGGTCCACCTTGCGCGGCCTCCGTTACACTGAGTGCGTCGTGCGTTGCGTCTCTGTACATGTTAATGGGCATCACCTTCTATCCTTTTGCTCAATGAAGCCTCTATTGGTTTGTGTGTGCCCTGTGTGAAACAGAACTGAATTGACGTAACGCCCGTTGAGTGGTGCATGGACGCTGCGCGTGACGCGCCCCACGTGAACCTGGTTTGCAGCAGCACAACCCGGGCTGATTTATCCCTGCAGGGTTGAGTACTTCCAGGAACGTCAATTGTTGTCGGAATTTGTAATTAGCCAATAGGAGCGATAACGTTGCGGTGTGGTGGGGGAACATCATCCATCATTGTTCTTATTGGGGCGGCGCGGTGGCGTTCGCACGGGCCCGCTGACAGCGAGGGAAACGCCAGAGCGTGACCGCTCGGTTTACAGGTCAGGAAAGCGCGCAGGCGCGGCGGCGGATCCGGGGATCAGGGTCAAGGGGCCCCTGCCTCGCGGCTCTGAACCCAGCCTCGTCCCGCGTCTGATGCAGAGTACTCGAGGACAGGGTTCTCACACTGCACATAAATTGTTCCTGTGAAATCACACTTTTCGAGACTTTTGGTCGAGAAAAGAGATGTCTGGTTGAACAGATACCAATTTTTGTAAGTTGAGAACCCATTTCTACCATGATGCAAGCACACACGTACACACAATTTTGTGATCGCAGAGTTGTAGAACTCTGACTGACCACGCAAACGTGAGGGGTGATTGGTTTCGTATGAGGTCGCGAAGGGCCAGACCCCAGAAACCCCCGGAGTCTCCATTGAACGCAGTAAAATCAGCTCGAATTTGCCGAGCTTTGAATTGAAAGGGAATTTCAAGAGAGAATGAAAGAGAGTCGTTGTGAATTCGACCGAGGCACGCGTGAGATCCTGCGGATGAAGGCTTCAGCTGAGTGCAGTGTGTCAAAATATTGGGAACCACGCGCTCGATATGGGTTTGGACGTTGCGGCCACGGAACGCCCTGTTGCGGTTGCTCCTCTTCCTGGGCCCTATCTCTGCATCAACGTACGTCTGTGCCTTTTCTGCACAAGCGCAAGGCTCCTGCAACGTCTTCAATGGATGCAGAACGTATCTTGAACCAAGGCTCCAGGTTTCCTTCGCAGACCTCATGTTCTATTTCGGGGTCACCTCAATTGGCGTCTTGCAGTGAAATTTTTGATGAACTGCAGTGCGCTGCGGCATGAGAAGCGGACTCCAGCCGGCTCGATGGTCGGTGTGGCGCTGCGCATCCCACTCTCCATGCTGCGATAATGTTCCTCCGGGGGAACACAACAGCGGCGCCAACACGGAAAACCTATTCATGTAGCGCTGCAAAATATTTCAGCAAAGTGCGCAACACAAAAAGGTGTTTCTTCTCCCCGGGCTGTGAGAGCTCTGTGATGAATGTGCGCGTTGAAACAACGGAGTCGTCCTCAGGCGCAGCGCGCCGGGGGTACGTGTAGGTCCGTCCCAACCAGAAGCAGTCACATGGAGGCTGGTGTGCAGAGCTCGTGTGCGTACATGCACCCGACCTGGAGTTGGATCCAGAGGGCGGGTACCAGGTACGCGTTGTGTGCCCTGACTTGTTTGCACCATGGGCGTGATCGCTTGAAACACTCGCCGCTGGAACTCAGCGTTACACAAACACACGGTTCCACGTATGAACCCGGTTCGCCTGCACGTTCCTGAGTCCACAAACGCAGCATTTTGCAACTCACGACGCATTCAGCCTGCTTGACGTTGAGGAAAAGCTTCTTTTGTCCACGGGCCTCAAAAAGCAATTTGGCAGCAGCGGCTGTGAAAAGGGAAAAAGTCTCGTTGTATCTGTCGTCGCGGCGGCTGCTCCTTGGGCCCCCACAGTCATTATCTCTCCACGCCGCTCATTTCCTTTATGAAGCGCACACCTCTCTCCTCTGCTCTTTAACAATTCATGAGCAGCTCAAGTCCCTTAAACCACAGCTCCGAGCCAAATTGAGTGGAAAATCTCCAAAGACGGAGAGCAGAAGCGGTGCGCAGGAATATTTCACACGAGACGCGCGCCTCTCGTCCGCACCGTCCAGTCCCGAGTCACAAACCACTGCGTCAGAGTCAGTGGGGAGTTCAGGGAGCAATGCACAGGACGTCAAAAAATCTCCGTTGCTCTGGGTTCATATTCTTTGTCCTGCGCATGACGCCCCATGCCTATTCCGTGACTCCAACGTACGCGTGAAGTCTGTTGACGAGGACGGGGGACGAGACGCGCGGCGCATCCAATTCGCACCAGGCCCAGAACCACACCTCGGCGTGCGCGCTGTGTTCCCCCAGCACAAAAGCCACACAATTAGCGTCATATAACGTTCAGATCAACTGGATTCTCCATCAAAGTGAGAAAAATCCAACTTTTCCTCAAATCCAACGCATGCGCAGGGAAAGAAGAATTGCGGAGTGATTTAATCAATATTTTTATGACTTGGGTATTTACATGAGTGATTTTGATGAAGCTGCAATCAAGGTGGTCGAGGGGTTCACGCCGATGAATACATCATCATGTTAATGGGGCTGTATCGATTCTCAGCCTCGCCACGTGAACGGTGTCTTTCCCAGCTGCCCACAGACCGACGCCCTCGTAACGTTGTTCCTTACATTGCGTCAACGTGTGTTTTGACGTCAGCTGCGTTGACGTGTGTTTTGGGTCGTGGTTCTTTGTTTGCTTTCGCCCGAGACAGTCATCTTCCTGCCTGGTTCACTTGAGTGTCCACTTGTGTGTCCGTGTCCGTAGCTTCCTTCAATTCAGCGAGTGGTGTGTGCGTGTACACACTGCGCCTGCAGGAGACTGCAGGCACGCATGCGCACGCGCAGACGCAGTATCAACGAAAAGTGGTCTTGAGTTTGACGCGAAACACGGCACGAAGCACAGATTCCCGACTCTTGTTCCGCTCTCTGTGGCTGAATCCAGCGCGAGGGGGAAGTTACCGTTTTGCAGCTTTTTCAAGCCTGAGTCGTTCTGTGCAATTAACCTCGCTGAGCCGACTTTGTGCAGGGGTCCCGCAGACACATTATAAAAGGCAACGCTGAATTAATCACCTCCCGAGATAAGGCGACAACATGTCCTGAAGCCAAATTGCTTTACATCCACGTGAGTACGCACAGCATGGCCCTGCCCAGCCCAGCCCCGCGCGGAACCTGTTTCACACTGAAATGCTGCATGCGGCAGGAGTTCGCACCCCTTGCGCTCCCAATTCTGCAGGCGCTGGGTAGACTCAGGGCCGCAGGGGTGGGACGCAGCGAATCCAGTGTGAGCTCGGCTTGTCACGTGACGCGCAACCCCCGAGTCTGTTTGCGATTGCGTTCCCGTGGTGGTCGTCTCTGTCCCTACACCACCAAGCAAAACGCGTCATCTGGAGTATGTGGGTTGAGTGGGGCTCAAACTGCACCCGACCCCAGGACAGGGAGCAGTTTTCACACGCGCACACCTTTGGACAATTCACGAGTTCAAACAGGTTCGTCCCACGAGCTTCCGAGACGCGCTTGAGACACGAACCATGGAGGAACGGGAATGGAAGAAGGAGCTGTGAGCCCTGAAATCAGGGGCCGCAGTGAATTCCACCACGGTCGCTGAAGTGAGAAGCTACATTCGGAGCAAATCCCTGTGGGAGAGAAGAAATCGCTGCGTTTCCCGTTTGAGTCCGTGAATTGTTCATGTCCAGGCCACGCTCGTCTCTGTCGCTGCATGCTCGTCGTTTCCCTCCGCGTGGCCATTTCTGGGGATGGCTGTTTATGTTTCATTGCAGCCTTATTATTGTTTCCAGTCTTGCTTGATCATGCAATCAGTGCTTTACAACCGCAATATCGGGTATCACAACCACAATCAATTGAACAGCAAAAGCAATATTATTTTCAGACAAGAAACATCCACGTCCCGCCCCTTTATTGATTTGTACGTGTCATGATGCTCAGTTTTCACATTAAATTGGTTCATCAATCTTCGGGGATGGACATGATTTGTTACTGAAAGTGGACTCACTCATGAGTTTCTTTGCCAAGGCGAGGCATGTATGCAGCAGCAAGATTCGGGCGCGTGGTGCGTTCACAGTGGACGCGTCATACGTACGACCTTTCAATGGGCGCTGCGTTGCCTGACTTCAGCAATGTAGGGACGCGAGAAATGATGCACCCAGCAAGCATTCTGACCTCAGGCTCTGGGCATCGTGCGCCAGACCAAGCGACACATGTGGCGTGTGACGCACCCAACGCGTTCCCAGCCACAGCGGCACACGTGAAACACGTGACACCTGACGTACCCAGCGCGCGCAGGGACGCGTCACGTGACGCGCGTGACGCGCACCCGGCCTCAGGCCCGCAATATCCGCCGCGCCCACTGCGCCGCCGCCGCACGCCCGCGGTCCAGTCTCTGCCCTTCCGGAGCGAGTCCGCAGCGCGATATTTCTGTCCCTCGGAGGCGCGGGGGGGGACCTGGTTATGGCCGCGCTTCAATCCTGCGAGGAGGAAGGAAACGCGTTTTGTCGGAACAAGACGCAGAACTCTGATTTTATCGCAAATGATTCCCGACTGCTTCAGCGTACGAGTTCACATGCTTGTGAGTGCGTTGTCGGAACTTGCGTGGACTGCTGTGTGCCCCAGCTTTCGACTGGCCAGAACCTGCCTGAAATTCTGAGGCTTCTTTCTACAATTAATTTTTGCGTCACATGCTGCGTAGACGCTGCGTCCCAAACGTTCGATTTGCTGCAGGACCAGTTGTTCTTATTTTCTGAAGCCACCCACGGGTAGAACGTTGAACCCGAGCGTCACCACGTGTGTTGTTGTTGTGCGCCGCCCTCGGCAGAACCCGAGTGACTCCGGCTCAGCCCGGCCTCAGCACCGTCTGACTGAGAACAAAGCTTCTCATCTCCATCCTGGAAACCTGTGAAACCAGACTCCGGCTCGGTGCGGTGAGAGCGGAAGAGAGAGACGGCGGCCCGAGGCAACACTGTCATGCGCACAGCGCTGCGGCGTCTTAAAGCAGGGATTGGGACCTGGAGAAGAAGCCCATTATAATGATAGCCGGAGTTGGGTGCATTATAAAGTCATGAACACCGGGACGGGGCCTCGTGTTCCTTTACGCGCCTATTGTCTTACACGCAGAGTTCCAGAAACGCAATCCCGTTTCCGATGAATGAGTGACGCCGCAGGCCTTGAGGTAATTCGCGACGCGAATCTGTAACGGGCTAAAAATATGGAAGAAATGGATTTTGACGCGGGGGATTGCGCACAGCCTGACCGGATTTGGAACAGGGACGTGATCGGATCACCACCGACGGGGGCGGAGCTCGGATCTGGTCCGGGGGGCGACGTCTACAAGAGGGCGCTGGTGTAACAGGGCAGAGCGTCGGTGTCACGGGTCACCGGTGTAACAGGGAGAAGACCAGTGTAACAGGTACCTTGCAAGAGGAGAGAACGTCGGGGGAGGGCCAAATTTGCACGATCAGAAGGCCCATGGCACCCCTTCGATCCCCATCAGGGAGAAGAGACCTTCGTGCACTCGACGCGTCACGCTTTGACGTCTTGACAAGCAGAAAGTCAATGGGCGTCGGCGTTGTGTCGCAATTCCAATAGCTTGTGAAGCAACTTGCGACGCATCTGGTGTGAACCAGCCCGACCCCACAAGGAGATGGCACGAAGTATCTGGTGTCTGCTCTGCATCCAGCCGAGGACAATGTGAGTCCGGACTTGTCGTGATGTTGACACATCTATGGGTATTTTTGGCTTGACCACGCGACACGCACGAACACCCATCAACCAGCCCACGGGTCCAGTTGTGATGCTGTTGCGAAGCGCGGTGTGCGGCAACGTTGTTGTTGCTTCGCACGGACCAATCACTGCGCTGCAAAGCTAAGACAGCGGAGACGCATGTGGCGTGAAACAGTCGTGCAGACGTGTTTCTCTCTTGGTTCACAATCCATTTCATATCAACATGCCAAAAGTGAAGCGGCAATTCTTTTCCTCCAGCGGAAGGCTAAAGTAATTAGGAATAAGTCATGTGCGGAGGATGGCCCGATTAGAATCGGCAGATGTCTTGAGCGGATTGAAATGTAATTAAAAAAGGCCAAAATTCATCTAAAAAGACCCGACGTGACTGGTTTGAAATGCTTTGTTCAGTCTCCAAAAGTCTTCCAGGCCTCGACTGTGTGCAGGCTCGCCTCCACCCACCCACGCATGCAGTGGCCTCCAATTTGAGTGAAACTGAAAACGCAGCCTCCCAGCAGTGTCATAAACAACCCTCCTCAAATATTAATTCGTTGCCTCACCTCTGGCCGCTCTCGCTTCTTTCTGCAGTGTATTCCGGTACATAAATTTTGTGAGCTCGCGGTGTGGGCGCTGGCCTGTTCGTATGCAGGGAACGTTTGGTGGTGGACACTACCGTCCACTACACACGTCAATGGACGTCACTGGGTTGGTCAGCGCAGGATACAACGCATGACGCTGAGAACTGGGAGTTTTAGCAGATCCAATTGGTCTCCACGAACGAACCCCGATCAGTGGCAGAAGGACCACAAGCTGATCAACATGCACAGAGGCCATTCTTGAAATTTGGTTGCCTGTGTCACTGATCTGGCAACCGCACGGCACCGCATGTGTGACAGAAACGTCGCCTGTGTGAAGCGAACGCAACCACAGGCCCCGCCCACTCAAGACAACACTGCGCGCGCCTTTCTCTTTGATCATAGATGAGCTGTCCACTGAAGAGGAAAAAAGTCCCTTTTCTGTCTGTCCGTTTATTTTCTTGTTGCGGGGAACTGACCTCGGGGCAGATGAAATTAAGACGAAAACGGACCTGCTGAGAAACAGCTGCTCGTTGAGCTGGGCCGCTCCAGGGCAGCGGGCGTGTGGTGTGGACGAGGGACGCCGTCCTCCCAGCGTGGGGGAGGGGTTCCGTCCTCGCAGCGTGTGAGAAGGAAGGGTATCATCCTGGCAGTGTGGTCTGGGGCTCCGTCCTCGCAGTGTGGGGAGGCAGCGCCGTCCTCTCAGCGCTCACAGCGTGGGGAGGTGCTGCTGTCCTCGCAGCGTCAGACATTTTTGTGCCTCACACACAATGCAAGGAAGTCCAACAGCTTCTTCCCTCACAGCTGAAACCACAGCGCTGCTGCTTCGCGGACGGCGGCGCTGCTTCCCCGGCGGGCGCCGCAGCTCCGGGTGCTTCCCATCGCGCGGAGTTCATTTCCGCTGCGAACACATGCCGAGGCGGCGGACGCTGCCCTCGTTAAGCATTCATGAGCTGTGAAAGTGGCCTTACACTCCAGATCCGGCCGGGCTTTTCACGCGGGGCTGACCTTTCTCCGGGAGGATTATTGCGAGAAGAAAATTCGATTTTTGACCAGGCTAATCACAGTTCAGGGCGAGAAAGGTCGGGCGGCTCTGCGCCCGGCGTCGACGTGCATGGTCACCAGTCTCGGTCGGGTGTTTCCGTGGGTTTGTTCTCTGACGTCTCGTTTGCTTCCGTTGCCCGCTCACGCCACCAAACTTGCTTGGAGCAGCAGAGGGAAAGTGTACGTGGAAACTGCGAGCATCGCTGAGGACAGCTGGGCCGTCAGCTTTGTTCAATCTGTCAAGAGGAACAAAGACACACCCGCTCTGTGTTGTCACGACTTGTGTTGAACTGTTCATTCCATCGTGAGGTTTTCCACTTGGTCTCGTCCCATTTGGACTGATATCATTTGTAATCAGATTTCTGAAGTGTTGTCACCCGCCGATACAAATGCTCAGCAGCTTCCAAAAAAAAGCCATGGCCAGCTCAAACTGATTTTGTGGTGATGCAATCAAATTTCAATTCTATTTCGCTTTAGACTGAAGGATTGAAGAGGATCAAGTGATTATTTTTGTTCATTGCTCAAAATTTTGGTGTGCCAACACCAAAGAAGATACTAGTGTTTGAGTATCCAACAAGTGCATGCAGGTAACCCCTCCTCGCGATAATTACCTCCACACCGCACTGTTCCAAAAAAGAACAAACTGAGGGGGTCCCCATTTGCCGCTCATATTTTTGACGACGCTGACGCTGGAAATCGATGAAAAACCGGCGGAGCTAGGTGCAGCGCGTTTTTCTGAACTTCTTCGATTCGCCGCGGCTTTGTTTCAAGGAGAAAGGCTCCAAAGGATTACCAGCTGACGCTGCTTTCTAAGAAGCTGAAGTTATGAGCTAATGATTTTTATTGGGGGGTTTGGCGTGAAACTTCACTCTTCAGATCCACCCATTTCGGCTCTATTTAAGTTCAAAACACTCTCAAAGACGGAGGTGTAAAAAGGTGGCGTTCCACCCAAAAAAAACAGATGTTTTTGTTTGAAGTTGCACCAACATTTTCCCCTTTTGAACCAAACGTTGTTTTTCAGACCGTGTTTTTGAGCATGTGACGTTATGCTCAGGAAAACAAATTTTTCCAGGAAACAGAGAGAGACAGAGAGAGCAAGAGGAAGAGTGAGAGACCAAGAGACAGAGTGAGAGAGCGAGCGAGAGAAAGAGAGAGTGTGAGAGAGACCAAGAGAGTCAGAGAGAGACAAAGACTGCGAGAGAGGGACAGAGAGGGAGAGCGTTCCCCTGATGGTGTGACTAGTTACGTTCCTTTTTCGTGCCACAGACCTGTGCAAAGTTTCATTTTCCTCAAAACGAGGAGTGAAATTTGGCAGGTTGACACCTCTCTCCCTGGATCCGCGCATTCTCCATGAGCTCCACCGTCCAGCCAGCGTGTCCTGGGCATCTGGAAACACATGTCCACTTCGCACAAGGCCAAGAACCAGACGAGTTGAGCTGTCCAGATTACACCGCATCCAATTCCTGCGAACCTCCATTTCAAACTCCGGCAGGAATTCCCAAATTCAGTTTGGAAGGCTTAAGGTGCGCGGTGTTTCTTTTACAAGGCTTTCAATGTCGTTATCTGCGTAAACTGCTCATTTCCCGAATAGCCAGATGCCTCCTCATTCCCACTTAGGCATTCATGAGTGTTCTAAGAAAACGGGGCCCGGCAAACCAGCAAACCACCATGTACTCCCACAACATCCTGAGCGCCTCGTTCACACTGAGTGCGTCAATGCATTGCGTCTCTCTCCCAGTCCGCAGGCGCTGCGTGTGGGCACTGACGCAGCTCCCACGCACGTGCACGGAGACGTAGCACCCGACGCACCCAGTGTGCACCAGGGCTCGCAGGGCGCACACTTCAATCTGATGAGGGCTCTTCACGGACTGCGGGGTGGGAATCGGAACCTCCAAGAGCCACGGTCCGTTGTAATGGGCCGGACTTGTGGTGAATGGTTTCCTTCCGAGGTCCCTGTGTCTAACGTCTGGGCGAAAGGAGATATCTTAGATCTGCGAAATGTGGAATCGAAAGGACGAAGAGAAGGAAGACAGGGAAAAAGCAACCTGAACATTATTCTACTTCCTCTTGCCTCAGGGCTCCAGCCCCAGCCCCAGCCCCAGCCCCACCCCCCGCACCCCCACCACCCCCCACCCCCCCCCCCACCCCCCCCCCCCCCCCCCACCCCCACACCC
>JAAUXT010011230.1_pt1 | contig 39813 bp, 43 predicted proteins | sample 7278171 | NCBI WGS metagenome assembly JAAUXT01 (sample SAMN14350112, study PRJNA611818) | marine sediment metagenome | isolation source: surface marine sediment (1.8m) | place: French Polynesia: Moorea | collected 2018-08
ACACTTTCAAACTTGCGTTCACAGATTTAGCCTTTTGATGCCTATAGGTGATTCTCACCATCACCATACATTATACATAATGTATGCTTCAAGGTTCAAATCACCTAAAAACCACGACACTGATGCAGACAAAAAGTCAAATGGAGCCTCTTTTGCCGATTTGAAAGTGTGGACAAGTTTTCATGAATTCTGAGCTTTGTGGAAATTAGTTTGAAATTGTGAATTGAGCATCGTGTCGATGCATTCCAAATCGATGAATCTTGTGAGTACACACGCAGACAGATCAAAACGGAACGGGGACCGCAAGGATTGTCCCTGGATGCCAGATGGGGAAATCACATTTCACGCGTCGTTTGTCGACTGTCTTGAGTGTCTGGCTTTGTGAAAGAACCAAGACATTTTGTCATCGCATCTGTTGGCAAAGTTCAGCGCTACTTTTTCAACCTCCACAAATTTCCCGTGCACTGGGAGTAAAAGACTGATCTGTGAGAAATGCTAGATTTGAAACCCCCTGTGGCCAAAAGTTCGTTGGAAATTTGAATTGGCCGTGGACACGGAGATCGAGTGTTGCAAAGGTTGTTCAAAGGTTGTGCAGAAAACAACGTGCCCACTTCAGGCCTGGTCAGCTCATGGCGGGTCCCACAGGAAATCGACATTCTTGCTTCGGTACATTCTCCTGCAGCTCAACTGAGAAGCGAAATGTGCAATATCCGGCAGAGTTTCGTGTCACAGGTTTGAGCTGATTCAAACTTTCACGTTTCAAGGGTCAAACCCATTTCAGCGTTGAAATCACCGCTGAACAGTGTGCAGCAATTGATCGCTCATCTGTGGGGATTTCAACGATCAGAATGTGCAACTCAGGGCAAATGTTCAAAGTCTCTTATCTTTGATGGTTCGGTTCTGTCGACAAAGACTTTCAGGTGAGGTACACTTTTTTTTCATTTACGAATTTTTCATTCACGCTTGAAGAATGTGATTGCAGATCCTCTAACCATCAAGCATTTCAACTATGCGATATTTGATATCGGTTACATTCGGTTGTGGTGAATGCAAAGCGAGTCCTTGCTATGACGTGCCACACAAAGCTTGTGTCAACCGTTGTGAATTATCGCAGATTATCTGCTTTTGTCAGATACATTTTTGCAATGTTATATTTCTCAATTGCTGTGGAAACGACGGTGAGGAGAGAAGAAAACAACCAGCACATTGAATGTTTGTGCAAGTAGCATGAGGTGCAGAGTTGAGAAGCCAACTTCACGCACAAAAGGCTTGTGTTGGAAGCTAATCCAATCTTTCAGTCGTCCTGATAGTCAGATTGATCCTTCTTCTGTATGACTTCTGTTTCAATTATGTTCACGAAATTACTTTCGCCTCTCAGTGTGAGTGTGCTTGCTTCGCGGACCTGTCTCTGCTTCTCAGTTTGGAGTTACATGATACGACTTTTCGCTCCACACGTGGGCCCACCTTTCTCAAGTTCTAACACTGTTGAAAATTTTCCTTGGTTTTGGGACACCAAAACAATTGCAACGGTGCCGAAATGTCGTTTTCTTGTTTGTGGGGATGTGGTCATCGATACAGCTGTGGATCACGGAGCTTCTGAGTTCCGCATGCTGGTGGTGTCTGCTTGAATGTGCTCTTTGACTTTTCTTGGTAAAGATATTTATCTACATGACGATGCTGTGTTTGAGGAGCAGGTTTATGTGACAGGTTTACATTTTAAGTGTGATCTCTACCATTCCAGAGGTTATGATTTTGCACCTTGCCATACAGTTGAATTCCCACGCAACTCGTTCACATTAGGCAAGAAAATTATGAGCTTCTCGTACATTGTGCGATAAATAGTGGTGGGTTTCTTTGCAAATTGATAGGATCAATAATTAAAATGACAGATAAAAAGTGGAACAAATTACACGTTTTTAAAATGTGCTGTGTTAGAAGGTCTCAGGTTCATAGCTGGAAAGCAAGTTTATATTTCTGCACCGAACTCGTACTTTTGTTTGGTGTTTTTCTTCTGTTTTTGCACCACGTTTGCAACAGATTAACAACCTTGGGAAGTGTGACCGAAAAAAATTGAGCACACTTGGTGTTGGCAATTTTCTTCGCAAATATGAAGAACAGATTAAAAGAGTGGCCTGATGGAGTCGTATTTGTCTTTTGGGGCGTGCGCTTTTTTGTGCACTGAATTTGTTTGGAACATAATTGGACTGACAAGCTCTCGTCAACACGATGTCCTTGTTTCATTTTCTTTCCCATTGCCATGGTGCCTACAATCCATTTAGAATGCGTTCTCTCACGTTGCGCAAAACTCTCGTTCCTTTGTAAGAAAACAAAGAGTAGAAACAACAAGACGATTTTTTGCCTTGCAAGCTTTAGTTTGCTCTTTGCATCACCTTTCGAGCAACTCGGTTGCAAGATTCCTTGCGTTTCGGTGGCGTTCTTCTTGCAAACAAATCTGAAGTCGAGATAATTTCAACACTTCGCTGCGCCACCATTGAAACCTGTAACCTTGGTTCTCTGGATTTCAAAAGGGGCCGGAATGAGAAATCTGAAAGATCTTCAGAGTATCTCAAGACCCTGTTGTTCAGATAATTGACAAATTTTACAGGAAGATGGAAACGACCGTTGACGACCTCGCTCAGTGGTTGTACTCACAGAACTTGCTCACTTTTGCTGAACCCCTCTCAAAAAATTAGACGCTTCATATGCCCAGCCCTGGTATCAGGCTTCTACACTTGTAAGTTCCTTCAAATAATGTGCAGTTTCGAGAGCTTCTCAACAGTTAGATAAATATTCTTTAAAATGTTGAAATTAGGTGAGTCTCATTGCCGTGTCATATTTGTTGAGGACACAAGGAGGACAATGGTTTGATCGTATGCACACACAGGTGATTTTTCTGTCTTTGTGACTGAGTTAATTTTTCCGGTGCAATTTCATTCATGGTTGCACGCGGTGCACCATGGACAGATAGATTTTACTGACATCGAGTTGCCGACCATTCATACCTGGGATAATGACAGGGTTGTGGGCTTAGTCCTCACACTTTCAGTGTGTACGATCCTGACATACTTGGGTAAAGTTCCAGTGCGAATATTTTTTTCATCTTTAAAAAGTTTTTATGTGAAAGTACGCTGAGAATGTATGTCAGAAGTGGTGGTTGACTGCTATTTTACAGAGAGATGTGTGCACTTTATTAGCTGGAGAGTTATTAGGCACTGTTCGGGACCACCCTAGGGGAAACAGCATTGATAACTGAACAGCACCCTTCGTTCGGATGATACAAGTTATCCATACCGTGAAATCATGTGAATGAAACACTGAAAAGATGTACCCTGGTTATTTAATAACGGTGCGAATATGATATCTATTCTGCAAAAAGTACGCTCAGAGTACGTGTATTGAAACTTGGGTCACATATGGTACGGCTACAGAAAAGGCATGGCGTGTTAGCTTCGCTCATCATCAGCTTGGAGCTATTTTTGAAGGGATGGAAACACGAACAGTGTTGAATTGCCGTCGACAGCTCGTCTGTGCAGCGATTTCTTGTGTGTACCTTGATAAAATGGTCAATGCTTGCGCAGTGCAAACGATGCTGTGAAGAGGTGAGTGGAAAGGATTTCTTGAGAGGGATTCAGTGAACAAGTTGACAAGGTAAACTGCACATGTGGACCACCCCTTTACACTCTGAGGACAGCACTTTGCATGTGGTCAAACTTTGGAGACATACTTGAACAGGTCGCGACAAAAGTTGGCAATTTTGGTGCACACGGTGAGACAGGGGTCGCTTGGATCAGAACGCAGACACGTTTGTCTCGGTGACACCGAGAGGACAGTTTATGTTCACTTCCAGTTGCCTTGCATGGGAAATGAGCGTCACTTGAAATGATTGAGAACTGAAACTCAATACTTTGCTGCAGTGCACATGTGCTTTTTACTGGATTTGCCCGTTCGTCTGACTGCAAAGAAACACGCAAGAGAGGAGAGAGTGTCGTGAGGCGACCTCCAGGAAGACCACCGCAAAGGGTTTCAGTGCCAACATTACATGGCTTTTGCATGCCACCGACGGAGTCTTTTTCAACACAAAGACAGCATTTTGTACACAGGAAGGCTTGCATTAAACAGTATACTGAGTCAACGTTGTCACAAGAAGTAGACGTTTGTACACAGACGATTGTATGGATATCAGATTTTGGTGCAGTGAATTATTTAGAGCTGAAAGCGAAGTCATTCCAGGCAACGAAGCAAGATTTTACCATACCTATTAAAACGGTGAAGCAAAACATAACCTCCTTGTGATGGAGGCAACTGTTGGACGCAATAGAATTTTTAATGCAAATCTGTCATTGATGACCACTTATTTATGCCTCTTGCCTGGTTTTTAATGAATAGAAGTGTCGTGCGGAAGGGAAAATTTATGATCAGGGCGACAACATTGAGAAGGAACGCAGGTCAGAGGCTATCGTTTCACTTTATCTTCTGCTATTGTGAGCAATAGCGCCAATATGAGAAGAATTTTAACAGAATCTTCACAGACGAACGATGTTAACGATTCACTGGGTTGAGTTCGTATTCGGAGTGTTTCACAGGCCCCTGACTCTGTATGTAATGTGTGCACATTCTATTGTGGGGATAGTCACAATGTAGTTGTAAGATGTACCTGCAAGCCATCTTCATTGTGTCAATACATAATGCTGCATCTTTGGAATTACTCCAGATATGTTTGAATCGACATCTTCTCAAACATGTTTTTATTCTCAAGGACATGCAAAGCAAACGCAGTGCAAGTCCTCTTGTGTGTTGAAAAGGATTAGAATTTCTGTCGGTGTAGCTGCCTGTGTTTTCGTGGAGGTTGGCTCAAAGTGAAGAATAGCTTTGAGCTTGGTTTGTAGAGCCTGAAAATATAATGGTTTTGTTGCATCCGTGGAGGAAGGGACCTGAACGGAATCATTGTCAGTGTTGTACGTTTGCAGGAATTGGAAAGATCAGAGGACCACTGTTGCAAAGTTGCTGACGTTCAAAACGGACAAAAAGACTGGATGATCAGAAATGCCCGGCAAGCGAACAGAACGCTGGATCACAATGACAAGGAAACAGTTCGGGTGAGAGACAAGCGTAATTACATGGAGAGACCCAGCCACGGAGCCATTGAGATTCATGGCCAACGTAAGTTCAAAGCCAACCTTTGTTTTGATCAATCTTCCGCGTGGCCATGAAGTACGTACGCGGGACAAAACAGGTGATGAACTCGCTTGGGAAAACTGTACCTGAAACTGGGGAACATTTGTAACTGAAAGGGCAAAAAATGACTTTCACGAACTTGAAATGATCTGAAGATCCTGCTGATCGCAAACGGAAACAAACAATAACAAATGGTCTTTGTTCGGCTGCCAAAAGAACACTCTTTTTCAATTGCATTGAGGCATTAAATACACTGTGTCAATGTACGGCGGGTAGTTGACGTGACTCTCTTTTGGAATTTCAACTATTCACAAAAATCTGAAAGCTGGATGAGATCTTCAAACGGTGCATGTATCAACCCCTTCACCTGTGGCAAGATGGAACAATGTCTTCCAGTTCAAGAACTCCTGATTTGAATTCACCTGCTCGTTTTGGAGCCTTTCAACTCGGATTCTTAAGTGGGACGCAAAAAGGCAGTGAAATAGAAAGCCAGCAGCGTTTGCAATCACATGTGCAGAGCAACGGTGTGCAAGGCAGGAGAGGTTCCTTGCCAACAGTAAGATATCATGAGCGAACGTGGTAATGAGGTGAAATTGGATGTTTACATCTGTATGTGCCTCAGGCCAAGTTTGTTAACGCACAGATCAAAAATCCTTGCTTGGCCGATTGTGAAATGAGCAAGAACCAAAAAGGTTGACAGCGCAAGTGAATATGGTGCAAGAATTCAGCATATGCACCACGATGACATATTTATGATGTTGTGACGACTATTATTTGTGATCTGTTGACAGCGTGCGTGTTTTCATTGAGCAAGTGAACCTTTCTGACCACTTGAAAACTTGACCTTTTCTGCAAGTTGAGTGTTGGCCAAACAAGGCGGTACAATACCGATATGGACCGCAGATGTTTCTTCGGTTGTGGTGGGTCGGTGAGGATCTGAGGATATGTACGGCGGGCACGATCTACTTCACTGTGCAACCAGGCCTCCAGCGGAATCGCAGCATCAGGTGAAATGTTACACAGCGGGACACCTGGGAGTTTGGACACAGTGTGGAATGTGGCACAAAGAAAACACGTTGATCTGAGTTTCATTGAATCAACAGAAGAGCCTTCAGATTCCCTAGAAAAAAAGGAGTCATTGAAAATATTTACCACCAGCAGTGGGAAGAAAAAGTGAAAAAACGAGTAAGAACCCGAATTGGATAGGAGCGTTCAAGAACGGATGCACTCTCAACCGCCAGAAAACAAGGTGTTTGGATTCTGCTTTCATGCAAGCACTTGAGTTAAAATTCAGTTGACAAGCCTTGCACACGACATTTGTGAAGAGTGAACGACCAATTTGGTGCACTACCTGGCACGCCACCGATGGTATCAAACAGTTATTCATCGTTATCTGACGTAGCAATGCCGGTGCTGCTGTCCGAACTCTCTTCACACTCTCGCCAAAAGCGAGGAAATTTCAACAAGCGGAATTTTGAACACCCAAAGGACAAGACCTTCGGTCTCTGTTGACCGGCAGTGAACAGCAGCGATGGATCACAGAACGACTCCTCCTCGAGGTTCGCGCCTCCAGGCGGCATCGTCGAAGAAACCCAGCTTCACGACGCAACGTCTCAGTCTGATCGTTGACAACCGGCGCAGACGCACATGGGAGAAGCCCGAGCCGCTTGAAATCAAATCGTCGTCGGCGGCGTCGGGCGCTGTGGCGCTGCAGGGCGCGGCGGGACGGAGCCGCCTGCTGAGCGCGCCGAGCGGGCTCGAGCGCCGCCGCAACTCGTGGGACGAGTCCCAGCAGGACGACACCATGTCGGTGACGAGCGACACGAGCGTGCAGAGCGAGATCGTCTTCAGCTCGGCGAGCATCAGCACCCCTGTGAAAAGCAGGCATCTCTCAGAGAGCTCTCAGTATTCGTCCTCCCCTGACCTGTCTCCGGTCAGCAAGTCTGGAGGCCGCAGCGGCCGTCTCCACCTGATTCAGAGTCTCAACGGGATGTCGCAGTCGCACGCGGAGGAAAACGCCGCCGGCACTGGCGCTGCTACGCAGGACGAGTCAAACATGATAAACTCGATGGGGAGGCGCGCCTACTACCGCGCCAAGAAGTCGCAGCGCTCACCCACGTCCCGAAAATTCGACCAGCTGCTCAAGGGGAATATCAGCTCCTCCTTGGAGCATCTGACGCAGGTGCCCGGGACCTCGCCGACGAGTCCAAAGTCGAGGCGGAGTCTGACGAAGGAACCCGAGCCGGACCCAGACGCCTGGATGATCACCAGGAGCCTCGATTCGAACCTGGACGCTATCCACACCGAGTACACATACCAGCCCGATGTGTCGAAGCGAGATCACCGAGCCGCGAGTCACGTGAACAGCCGCACTGCGCACACGGACTCGAGGCGAGCGACAAGCGGAGCGGAAGTTCGCTCAAGCGCTATCAAAAATCATCTTGGCGATCTCCAACACATTCGCACTGCCACATATGATCCCAGACAAGATAAAAGGTCGCATGAAAAGCGACGAGTGACGACAGGCGACAGTGATTTAAGAGATTGTACCCAGGGGGATGCTCAGAACAACCGCGACGTGCCAGGATCTGGGGTGCCAAAGAGTGAGGGGCAAACTCGTCTTCAACCTGAGTCAACTCCCAGTGGCTTAAAACACAACAATCCACTGGTGAATGCAAATACAGTGACTAAAGAGAGTGCTGTCGATGGAAACATGCCAGCAGGCTCCGAGGTTGTTCACAATGACAGCACTTGTTCGAATCAAAGGCTGGGCGCAGAACAGTCACTCAAGTCGGACTCAACACTGCGAAATAATGCAGATCAAAGAGATCGTGAAAAGTGTTCAAATATTCATCACGAAGGAAACAGCGAAAGCGACAGAGAAGCCTTTCTAACCAACAACTCCAACGTTGCCAGGGAACGACCCTCCCCAGCATACGTGTATGACGGGTCTTTGATGAGTCCTTTGTCAGAGAGGACGAGGCAAAAGGCACCGGCGAGCATATTCGCCAAGAAAGGGCCCAGTGTGTTCAGAAGCTTTTCACGATTTCACACGCATCGGAGAGAGAAGGAAGCCACAGCTCAGAGCGAGTCGGAGCAACACGTTGGCGAGAGTGAGAGGAACATCGCTGCGCCGAGCAGCCACTCTTTCAGCAGCCAAATTGATGAAGATGACGAGGACAACTTGGACAACAACTGTCTATTGTCCGAAGACAATGAAGCGGAAAGCCTTCAAGTGAACGCGAGAGATCCGAACAACAATACGACGAAGAGGGACTCTCAGGAGCATCGAGTGACGCCGGCCGGAGCGGAGGAGGCTCCGCACAGCGAGCAGGCTGTGGGCAGGGACGTCTTGACAGAGGCCGACACAGAGCTGAGCGATGCGAATGTGGGTCATGATAATGACGACTCTCTGGACCACTTAGACGATGACATGTTCTCACCGAGAACCAGGCAGAAGCAAGAGAAAGAACCATTGTGGGAACAGTCTGACACCAAGAACATGAAGAACCACGGAGTTGTGGCAAGTGGACCAACAGCTGTTGCTGACAAGTTCCAACGATCACAGAGCGTGCGAGAACTCACCACCGGGGAGAAGGACAGTTTGGAAAAGACAGGGACCATCAGCGGATTTCCGCTTTCCCGCTCCTTTTTCCAGGCACCCGTCGGCAGGTCGGGCTCCCTGCCCAGCTGGAGACGCTGGTCGTCGCAAACCAGCTTCGAGGCGGTGAGAGAAGAAAGGGAATCTGATGAGGAAGACACGGAAACCAGGCATACCAACGACAAAGCCGACCCTGTGAAACAGCTCGTTGGCACAAACGCAAAGAACTCAGAAGGCGACCAGAACGATGATGACAAATCTACCTCAGGCAGCGAATCCGAAGAAGATTTGAGTGTCAAATTTGTGGATTACTTCAAGCGGAATGGGAAGGTAGCGATCCACACAGACGGAAACCAAACTGTGATGATCTCCAACCGAGGCAGCTTCAAGAACATCAGCTACAACCCAGAGTTCACGGCCGAGGGGCTGCAGCTCGGGACGCATCGGTCGCGATCTGAGGTGACGCAGCTCGATCTGCCCGAGGAGGACCGGCCCAGCGACGACAAGGAGCGGCGCGCGCAGGAGCCGCGCATGCGCTACAGCGTGTCACTGCCTGACGCCGTCGTGACTGAATCGAGCGACGCCATCACAGCGGACGACAGTTTGGAGAAACTGGATTCCGGCGACAGTCTGGAGAAATTGGACACCGGCGACACCGCAGAGTCTGTGCGAGCAGAGGGAACCGAAAACCCGGAAACTGAAGTTGAACACAGTTTTGGCACGAGCCAAAACAGTCAGAAGGACGACGAGGAAGAGAATGATGAGGCTGTTGCTGCCGAAGAGGAAGCTGGAGGCGCAGAGGATTATGACGAGGACTCGGTCCTCAAAGACGGATCCTTGTCGGATTTGTCTCACCGCTCCAGTGAAACCTCGGACAACGCGACCCACCGCACGCCCGAAATGCAGATCAAACCGAACGATGATTCTCGACCGGGAAGCGAGACGGGCTTCTACGACTTGATGTACAACGCAGCGCAGAACGCGCCGACGCCGAGCGCCTTCAGGTGGCACTCGACACAGAGCTCTACGGATCTCAGGCCTGGCAGCGGTGGCGGCGGCGGCGTCGGGGAGACCGAGAGCGAGACGTCGTCAGTAGGGGGCGACACTATCAGTTCTCAGGGCTACGACAGCAGCAGTGGAGGGCAGCAACAAAACTTGTCGTCTTCCATGGACGATATCCGCCTCAAACTGAGCTCCGTGTCCTCGCATCTCACCTCACATCTTCAGTGAGTATCCCCTCAGAAGTCGGCCTTTCAAACTGTTGAGAATTGTTTCCTGCAAAACATCGCGTGCGTGTGAGCCAGTGTTGTTTGACCGCACAGTTGAGAGGCATTGGCTCATTCGACAAGAATGCAAAATTAGGTGGCGCAAGCTGACATGAAAAATGATCGTGTGCGACGTGAATTCTTGTGGTGCAACGTGTAACAGCGAAGGCTTTGTTGGAATTTTTATGGAGCTTGTGTTTTTGTGGAAAGAAACGTCATTTCCGTCGCCAACCCTTTCGCAGTGCAGGCACAAATGTACACAACAGGTGTGCTGTTGACGCCTTTTGTTTACAACCTGTGTTCTGTGTGCAGTTCCATGCCGAATATGGTTCGTACTCATGATTTTCCACCTGAAGATTAATCTTCGTGTTGGCTTCGGGACGCATGTCACGTTTGTTGCCTACACTTACCGTACTTGTAGAATGTTTGAATTGCCCTTGAGAGGCTGATTACAAGGGAGGGTTCATTCTCACGATTGCGACTGTACAAAATATGGGAGTGGGTTGAGATTACTTTGCCCTCTTGAGTGAAAGGATGTTTGAGGCTTCAGCTTCAAACCAAAGTTGGTGGACCTGCAGATCTGTTGCATCACGTGTTCTGTGTTCTTTGTTTGGTGACGGTCAGTTCAAATTCTGCATTGCTGAAATTCTGTTGGATTCAACACAACCCAAAGAAACCGTTGCTGACGCGGAAAGTGTCGTTATTCTGTTGGATTTGACTCTGTGGGGTTGATGCTGCAAAAAAGAAATTCATTGGGTGTAAACGGAGTCGTTCATCAGTTTGACAGCCAGTGATGCAAGTTGCGCAAACAAACCCCAAATGGAGATGTACGAGTACGTCGTAGCTTTTAGCATTTTTTGTTCACTCACAAAACAGGGGGAGATGAAGGAGGTGGTTGGGGGTGATTTGAGACATTTTCGATCTTCCATTTTCTTTGCCCATTTCTCCCAATTGATCTGGAATGAGTGAGGTTCATCCTGAGTGAAGCTGAAACATGAGATTCGTTGTCGTAAGAATGCACGAGTTCTTCGCAAGCATATTCTTTCGGAGGAAGTCCATTCATCTGCGTGTTCGTGAGTGAGATGGGTTTTGATGGCAAGGGCTGGATAAATTGGTGATTCAGAGAAAGAAGGCAATCTGAGGTGGGAATCTTGACGCAAAAATATCTCAGAAAGGAGAGACGACCGCCTTGATGAGAGTGGCAACTCTGACATATTGTATTCTCAGATCTCTTTTCGACCCATCATGGAAAGAAAAGATATTGGTATTTTGTGTATGGCGTTGGTATTTTGTATGGTTAACCCAGACCAGATTAGTGTATTTGTCATCCACGCCATGCTGTCGCTGCTTTTCAGAGCAAATCATATCATATTCGCTCCATTTCAGAACTTTCATCCAACGGATTTTTCTTTGAGATAAAAAGTAGGCGATCAATTATAAGTGCCTTTTGCTGCTGTAATTGCCTTTATGAAGTGAACTGTCAGTAACATGAACCGATGTCGTAAGGTCTGAGGTACAGGTCTGTTGGCTGAACAGCGCTCTGTGGTGTTTTGAAAGTGGCAAAAAGGTGACAAGATAACCCGTTTCAAAGTCTTTTTGAGGCCTGGCCTCCACGCAAGTATTGTAAAGGTACGAGTTTGGTTTCGCTGTTCATGAACTTCAATCTCAACGACCAATCACTGCAGGGGAACCTTGTTCAGGCTTGACGTAAGACAACTGCATGGTTCGGCATGCTCCGCGGGTGGAACTGACGCGATGGTCGATTTGTTGGTGTTGAGATTTTCATTTTCTGTCCGTCGTCAACTTGGTGAGCAAAAATCCTCTCACCAAACAGCTCCGGTCGCGAGAGAATCTTCTGTAGAATGATCTTGGAAAGAGGGATTGATGTTCAAACTGTTGGTCACACCATGCACACAGACCCAAGATGCCTATCTCAGCCATGGTTCAACGGATAGTTGACTCCATGCACAGGGAGATTCGCTTGTAAACTTTCTTTCAAAATGACAAGCGTGCACAAGAGTAGAAAACCAATTTGGAAAACCTGATATCGGTAATTTTATGCGAAATACACATTTAAGGTGTTTGGCACGTATTTGAGTACACCAGATGAAGGTACCTTGTGTGTTGGAGCCAAGACAGGAATGTTTGCCCCGTGGCTTGAGCGCCAAATTAGTATGGTTGGTAATAACGAACACTTAAGGGAGTTAAAAAGGTACGCCACCGTGTTATTACAGAAAAACATCAATCATACAGCTGCCAAAAATGTTCTTCAAAACTTGACACCTGTGAGATGTCAAAGTTGGCTGGGGTGAAAAGATCTCTGCACAAGTGGCAAACTGTATTCAACCAGTTGATCCCGGACTCAAGGAAATGAAGGATTTACTTTGCACAACCCTTTTTCAGGCCCGCGGCATTCCGCCGCCGCGGGCTCGGTGCGATCGTTACGGTGTTGTTCAGTACGAGCATGTACGTCTGTAGACTGTTGGTTTGCTGGAGGGGAGGGGGTTAAACCAACTGTTGGTTTTCTTTTTAGGCACAGCGAATGTCACTGGTCACGAAATCATTGGTTTCTTCACCCACCCTGGCAAACCACTGGTTGCTTATCAGCCGCTTGCGCTGACGTTGTTTTCCGCTTGTATGTATCTGTCTTTGGACTGGACAACATCCAGTTGGCTCCATCCCCCACCCCCAGACTACGACCGCCTACAACCTTTTGCTTTGTCATTTTGGGCTGGGCTTCCTGAATTGGGGTTTCCAGGTTCCCCTCCCCCCACCAGACCTCCACCACCCCAACATGTTTTGGACTTCCACATTTTGGGCCAGGCTTCAAGAATTGGGGTTTCTGCCCCCCCCCCACTCCGGGCTGCCACCAATCAAACTTTTTTGGGATTTTGTAATTTTGGGCTGTGCTTCCAGGTTTGGGGTTTCCAGGTTGTCCCCGTGGACCACCACCACCCAAAAGATTTTTACACTTTGTTATTTTAGGCCGGCGTATCCAGAATTGGGGTTTTTGGAAACCACCACCACCCAAGAATTTTTGGACTCAATTGTTTTCAGCCAGGCTTCTCGAATTTGGGTGGACGAATGCAAAGAGGCGCGAACCACGGCTCAAGCGGCTGATGATCTACTTGAAAGTCTGTTTTTTTTTGTTCACTCTGGCAGGCAGGCAGCCATGGCCTGTTTGCTGGAACAATCCGTGTTGTGAGCGCGTTGCCTGCTGCAAGGAGCCGCGGTCTCGTTGATCTCTTCTTGCACTGCTGGGAAGATGAACATAGTTTCTGTGCTTTCAGTGGCAAAGAAAAACTTGATTATCCATTTGTACTTTCCCTGACAATTTCTCTTGTTGCTTGATTTCTCTGAATTGAGAATGGCGTTGTTCGCTTGGCTGAACTTTTACGTCAATGAACTGGGATCCAAAAGTGTCGGAGAAAAATACGAGTAGCATCTTAGGATGGACGACCCAGCACAGCGTCAGCTTGAGATTTGAGCGCTGTCGGTTTTGAACGGAAAACCGTGCATACTGGTGCGCAACGTCTGAGCCACCAGGGAAACCTTGTGCGGTCAATGTGACGACAGTCCGCGGTGCGCGCAATGGAGAGTTTATCATAACACGTGCAAAGAAGTAGAGTGCCAATACGTTTGTCTGTGGTTGGCAAGAACGATTCTGTTTTGAATGAAAAGATTTTTGTTTGACAGAACAGAATTCTTGCGGCATGAGCGCTGTGCGGATCAGGCACGGAAGCGCTGGGACATGTGACCCACCGTGCATATTTCCTCCTCTATCATCAGCTGGTGCGAGTCCTCAACAAACTTCACTGCACACCACCTGAACAGATGCCAAATACGAATGTTCTTCTCACTTCATAACTGTCAAATATTGCCCTCGTAATGAAACAAACATGTACAGAAGTGTTGCCAGTGGTCATCAGGCGTTTGAGGACGGCATTTCAAAGGCCTGTGCGCGCAACTGTTTGGATTGGCAATGCCGCGGGTTGGTGTCAAGTGACTGCACGAAACACGTATTCACTACTCTTCCGTGCAGCAAATCTATCTGCTCTTCCATGCAGCCAGCGCAATGCACAACAATTTTTAAGCGTGTGGTCCCGAAGGGTCGTTACACTGTACCACACACTTAGTATAATCACCATCAGTCTGTATGTGTGGATATCTGTGTGTGTGAATTTTGGGGGGAGGGTAACTCAAGACGGTGAAATTCAGCCAGGATCATTTTTGGGCTATTTTATGCATTTTTTGATTTTTTGGCCATATTGAGTTTCCCCCTCCCTTGCAAATGCGTGTCAGATGACGATGGTTGCCCGTGTATCAGGGTCCGTGTGTCCGGATACCAAATTTCTTGTCTCCCCCTCCCCACCCCCAACTCGGACAACGTTCGGATTGTGCGAATGCGGCGAGCGGCTGAGAGATATTCTACTTGAAAGTCTAGTTCACAGCAAAACATTGATTTTTGGCGCTGTTACTGGCCAACAGAATCCTCGGGTGTTCAAACGTCGCTTTTCACTTCGTATTTTAATTCTGACTCTTTGCTTTGTGATTTCAGAAAGAAGCAGCAGCGGGCTCGCAGCGGAAGTCTGGGCGCGTCCGACAAGGCACCGTCCGTGTCGGAGGCGTCGATCGGGTCGAGCCGCGCGAGCCGCCCCGTGTGGGCGCGCGACCGCTCCACCGACGTCAAACCCATCTCCAACCCGGCGCTCAGGAACAAGCTGGGTGTCGCCAGAACTCCGGGAACGAAGGTTACTTCGAGGGTGGGTACTCTGAAACAGTCATCAAGGTCATTGTACAAAGATAAACCCTCCAAATAAAATTGCCGGCACTTCTGAGACACACGACCAACTGGCTTGGAAAGGATCTGGAACAAAGTGAAAAACATTTTCAGGACCAAAAAATTTTGGAGCTCATGCTTGCCAAACGGGAGGGTGCGAAGAACGAGACGCAGAAGCGCGAGGCGGCGCGCGTCGAGTGGGAGACGGAGAAGCAGCGCGAGACGCAGGCGCGCATCTCCGCTGAGAACGCGCGCAGGCGCACTCTGTCCGAACACAGGCGCCTCCAGGAAAACAGACGGGTAAGGCTCTCCAGTCTCGTGCAGATTCTTACTGTTTGGTACGCTTTGGGGAAATCTTTGATTTGGTGGGGAACTTCTTGAGTCGGTTGCCCAAACGGTGGTAATTTCTTCGTTGAAATGTTTCTCTCCAGGCTCCAAGTGGCTCAAAGTCTTTGCATGTTCAGTTGTAAATCAAACGCCAAAAAGCTCTCATTGCATGAAAAAAATAAAACGTGGGTGCGAAGTTGTACCAGTTGGTGGATACCGTGTAGGAGTTGTGGTCATCATGTACAAACTGTATTCAGGCTGGAGAGGTCCAGGCGCGGACAGTCGAGCACAACAATGATGAGGTTTTTCATTCAGTGAGTTTTTGGGACATTTCTGAAACTCGGTCTCTGCTTTCTTCTGTTCTCAATGGATAGTGCTCACACACAGGGCTCGGTGATCGCTGCAGGTGCGGATGTGTCTCCTTCTGTGGTGTCTGGCATGTTTCTGACTGACATTGACACCCCCCTTTCTTGTGGCAATTGTTTTGTAAACACTCACTCATTTGTTCGTCGGCTGATCGGAAGATGTATCCGTGTGGGTTTTTTGTGACGACTCGTGTACGTATTCGAGTGCAGACTTCTCCAGGCTGCACAGCGAAATTAAATTTTTCGCCGTCAGGTCAAAGCAATTTGGACAACTGCTAACCTGTTTCTAACACAGCATTCTCAGGACAAATGCTCTCAGAAGAAAAAAAAAAACACGCGCCGAATTGCAAAAGCTACGGTGGGTGGTTTTTTTTTCGGCCAGATTCTGTGGGCACGACCCCAGGGAACAACACCAGGTGGGGTCTGTGAAAAAATCCTGTCCACATTCAACGTTTTCCTGCACGATTCCCGTTTGCAGCATTTTGGACATTTTTCTTTCCGAAATTGCCCTCCCCGTTCTTGTTTCATCCACAAGCTGCAAACTTCTTCCCGTTGGTATACGTACAAAATTGTTTTTGTCACCACGCCTGCATGCCAGGCTGAAAGGTCTTTTTGTTTCGTTCAAGATGGTCGCCACTCAGACCTCAGCATCCTTGAGGTGCTTGTCTGCACTGACGACTGATTCTGCAAGGAAAAATTTGTATTGGCAGACAGCTTCCAAGCTGGTCGCACTGAGTTTTCAGGAACATTTGACTTATACTGTGTGTTTGACCATGCTGTTGCTTTACAGACGGAAGCCTTGCACAAGAAGTTGAAGGAGGAGGAAGCCGAAAGAAGGAGCAGGGAGAGCGCCGCCAAACACTGTGATAAGCAATGGCTGGCCCAGTCCAACAAAGTTCTCGCGGAGAAGGAGGCCAGGCTGGCCGAGAAGAGGCGTCATAGCATGGAAAGAAAGAAATCCGCGGTACATCTTGTTTCTGATTGTGCAGCACTTGGTGAGCGCTCAATCACGTGACGTTGCAATGAAATTGAATTCTCAATGCTGCTGTTCTCCATTTCAGGAGGAGCGCTTGCAGATGCGGTTACGAGAAGAGGAAGAACACAACAGAGCCATTCTTGAAAAACAGGAACGCCAAATCCGTCGCGCCAATTCGCTGAAACATGCTAAAGAAGCTGAACAGCTCGTGGTGCGCTCCCTCATTGTCATTGAAAACTTTCGTTGATCACTAAAATTTTATGCATCTCCTGACTTTTATACACTTCTGATGTTTTCTCGGATTTCAGCAAAAGCGTGTGAAAAGTATTCAGAGCAAGAAGAAGCAAGAAGAAAGGAAAGGTGTCATCGAAAGGCAGTCAAGGTGAGCGGTCGGCGAGTGAATATGGTCAAAGATGAAGTGAAGTGCGTACTGACATGTTCCAGGGTCATGTGCCAACCGCAACCGTCATTGTGCAGTCTCGCCGTCGGATTGACGTGTTGTTTTGTTTTCCAGAGAAGACTTGAATCACCTTCAGTCACAAATCGATGCCAAACTCAAAATTGCCGAAGAAAATGCCAAACACCATCTGCATAAGAAAACAAAAGATCTCAGGAGAAGCATGTAAGTTACCAGCGCCACAAGACAAAACAAAGTTGCGTTATCGCGCATTGCATGCAAGTTGACGCGCTGGTTTCTTTGCCCGACAAATGATCGAGGTCGTTCCTTTTCCATATCCGCGTTTTCAGGCATGAACTGGATGCGCGTCTGGAGAAATCGAGAGAGAATCAACAGAGAATGGAAGAAGAACTGGGCGTTTGGAGAAATGATCTCATGTCCTACAGAAAAACGGTGAGCAATAATCGTGGAGAACAAGGGGCTGCTGAGTGTTCTTGTCTGGGAAAAGAAAGACACAACGGTGGGTGGGTGAAGGTCGAAACGAAGTGAGGGTTGTTGTGCTGCAAAGTGCGTCAGTGCGTCACTTGCAGCAAAATCATTTTCTGTGCGCATCACCGCTGCAAGCTCGAGATGTTGCAGAACGTTGTCTGTGAGGACAAGTCGAAACGTCTTTTTGTCTTTTCAGGTGGAGCAGAAGGCTGAGGAGCAGGCGCGACAGAATCTTCTCAACAAAAAGAAGAAGGCTGTTGCTGAGCGAATAGCGAAGGAACGGGCTCAAAAGCAAAACATGAAAAAGTAGGCACACCGCTGCATTCGTTCTTGAAAACTTTTTTTGGCCCAGATACGAGGGGAATCCTAAAAAGAGAACAAAGCCCAATCGTCGCGAATATCTGAACATGACAAAACAGACTTGGTATTCCCCGTGTGATGAGGTGGAATGGCTTGTCGAGTCCGACGTGCGCAATAAACTGGCAACAAACATGAAACTTGGTGCTTTAGGCTGATGCAGCAGGAAGAGGAGTGGAAGATGGATGTGGAGGCGACCCTCGCGATGAAGGAGGCGCGTGCGCGCACGATCCAAATGGAGAAGGAGGAACTCATCCAGGAGGTGTGTGACCCCAACCTCATCTCCACAGTCTCAATCTCCAACACACGAGAGAGGAGGATAAGAGCCAAACAAATCAGATGAGAGTTTAGAAAACCCCTACCCAAAACACATTTTTTTCAACGCTTGGTGAAATCTTACTTTTGAATTCTGTGAAGTCATTCAGGTCAATGTTTCTTGCATGCGCCGTCTGCAGGCGCGTTTCCTTGGAGTAAGAATGTGCACGAACCACCTGCCGAAAGTTTGGGATGAGAGGGTCTGTCCTTTTCTGTGACGGGTCAGAATTGGTCATTTTTATGCCTGTCCCAAATTGTAGGATCAGACCTCCCCATCCCCGCCCACTACAAATAAGTTTGCAGTGGGGACAGGGAAATCATGCGAAATTTATCGGACAACTAACACCAACTGACCGGGCACCAATTGATCGTGCGCTCAGTGATCTCTGATCTCAGCCAATACACGCAAGCAACTCTTGCGCATTCGTTTTGCAGTCTCGAGCTATTGCGCACGCCTCTCAGCGACTAAGGGAGGAACTGCGACAAGCGTACTCCGCCGACCAGATTGATCAGCTTTCTCGTCGGGCAGAACTGGAAGCGAAAATCGTCGGAAACACTGCCTCATCATCACAAACAACGAAAAACAAATCAAGTTTAACGCTAGGATAGCAAACGTAGTTTTCGCAACGAAAAAGCAAAGTATTTTGTGATTAAGTCATTCAGCAGGCAGTATGTGTGATGTAAATGTTATTTGCTGACGGTTTGAAAGCCGGTGTTAACTCTGTCCAACGTGCGTTACAAAATGCTTCTCAACATAACGCGATAATAATTTATTTCCTCGAAGGCAATCAGTGCTGTGATATGTCACACACACTCATTCGCGCATGTATTTGCACTTCCAAATACGACATCAAACGTTGGTTGGAATGTTGAGGTATTCAAATATCATTGGTTTTTCTGTGGTGCTCAACGAAATCTCTGTGGGAGGTTTGAAGTGTGAAAAGTTCATTGCAGCTGAAAGCGGCAATCTTTGCGTAATCCCTCACTGAAATTAACAGGGTATTTGAGTTCGTACCCTTGCTATTGAAACGTGACTGTGATTTGATTTCACTAGTGTTTTAACTTTGGTGTACTTTGTACAAAAAGCTTGTACAGCTGTAAATTGAACGTGTTCTCCTAGTCCACAAATATTGTGCCGAGGTTTGCACTGCTCTGATTGTGCTTGTGAAAATGAGAAAGCAATACGAAGCAGCTCGAGTTCGATTGTACCCATGACGGTCAAACTCAATCCGACTCCTTTCCAAAGTCTTGTGCATTGGATCAGTTCCGACCATTAAAATTTTTGTCAAGTGAGTTCCCCCCGGTATTCGTTATGTGCAACGTTCGTTGTCTCACATTGAGAGAGCAGTGCTGCTGCATGTTTCTGGAATACTTGTGTTGGATTGAGCGGACTCCAGGTGCAAGAATGTTGAATGTAGTCCTTGTCGAAATCTTTTGTGCCCGAAAGACAATCACGAAGTTTTGTTGTTCTGCCACACAAATTTGCTCAGATTGACAATTGCTTTATTCTTGGCTGTTGTTTTTGTCCGAAATGCGGAGCACCATTGGTGGAACCGTTACCCCCTGTCCACACTTGTTTCGTCACGCTGTTCCGCAACGGAACACAAGCTTCGCGCTCTGGCGGGGTGCGTGTAATTTTATATTTTCATCCACACTGGTTCCAAATTGTGCACTGCACAAAATTGTTCCGCAAGGCAGAATACTCGGCGGGACACAAAAAAACGGAGCCAGTGTGGACGCGTGGCAGTGTGTGTGTGAAGAAAGTCCTCGACTTTTTCATGTGCAACTAGAAGTGTAAATGATTTTCCCCTGCTTCCTGCCCAGTCGTGCCGATTTCTTTCTTTCTGCAGCCACTTTTACTTTTGTCCACGTTCCTTCGTGAAAGTGTTCCGCAGCTTGACAAAACTGACGCCGCCTCATTCATTTTCCGACAATCTTTTTGCAGTTGGCTTCGAACACTGCAGCGGTGAAGTTTTCAATCCCTAATGTTCTGGTTCTGCAAGCAGATTCACGTACGATTGTTCCAGCGTGAAGTGCCGTTCCGCGTTTTTGAGGCTGAACGTCAGTGATGTCCGTGTCCTCTACCCGTGCGACAGAATAACTGCTGAGTGTTTCAACCTGACTTGGGGCCCCAACGGGCTCTTCACGCGGACCACACCATTGATAAATAAAACTTCGAAGCAAAACAAAGTGCTTCTTCCATTGCAGCAGAAAAGCACAGAGAAATCGTGCCCTCTCAAGGGGCTGTTTCTCTTGTCTGAATTCCTAGTTTGTCAGCGGCACCAAAACACACTTGAAATTTTGCTGTGAATAAACAACGACAATGAATGTTCTGCAATCTCTAAAATCACATCGGCCCTCCAAATTCGCATCAACATGAAAGCAACAACACGCAGAAATATTAGTTCTGTATTTACAGCAACTTCAGGCGACATCACTTGCATTCAGGTTCGTTCCACAATTTCCACGCTGTAAATTTCTTGTGCGAAGGTCATCACTTCGTATTGTTTGGTAAAGTCAGATCATAGTTCACAAACATGTCCATGTGGCTTTGAAACAGTGCCAAGCTGCACCAAACATGTGCATCTCCAAGAGCTACTGACATGTACGCTCAACACACTCACTGCAGAAGAGAAACGACCATTTTCGCTTCTTCGCGGACACTTGTTCGAGTAACGTGTGGTATTTTTGCTTTCGTACCAAGAGTGAATCAATTCACTGCCGAAACACAGTAACCGGTATGTTGTCTTTGAATTTCCTATTTGCGCCCACGGACAACTTCACTTTGTCGCCTCTTCTAAAAACGCAATTATATCAGCGCGTTCCTTCTTCTTCTTCAAACCGGCGAACACCATTTTCGTCCCGGGGATGTACTTCTTGGGATCTTCCAAGTAGACCCACAGGGTGTCTTTGCCCCAGGTGATTCCTGAAATACGAATGTCAGGCAATCAACTCAGGCGGAGAACAAGAAGACTATCGCCTAAAAAGCGCGCGGTCTCCGGCCCAAAAATGATCCTGGTGAATTTTTGTGATGGTTCAGTTGCCCCCCCCCCCCAGGTAAACTGAACCAAAAGAGACCACATACACACAGATTGTGTGACTACAATGAGCGCGTCCTATCGGCAGAGCCGGACCGCGCGCTTAAAAATCTGAGGCTGATGCTGCGTTTTAGAAATCCAAAACACAACCAAAAGGGCAGCGAAATTGATTCAGAAATTAAAATTTGGAATAGCTGCACCATCTAAAATGGAAGTTTCAGAGAAACATAAAATGTGTGTCTGGAATGTTTTGACAAATTTTGCTTGAGGCGCAAACGGTGAGATCACTTACCCTTGTCCTTGTTGGCGGCAGTGTAGCTGAAGCCGGCTGCCTGGCCTGTCGACCTTCCGAACAGTCCGTTCAGGTTGGGACCGGTTTTATGCTTTCCTCCCTTTTCTACGGTGTGGCACTGTCCACATCTTTGCACAAACAACTTCTTTCCCTTGGTGGCGTCTCCAGCAGGCACGTCTCCCATTGTGTCTGAAGTTCAAAAGTAATTGATCGTGAGTGACTTTCGTGCTGTGAAGAAGAACAAAATAAACGGCTGCACCCTGTGCCTCCGAACAGTAAAGGCCACCCGTTGGCCAGAAAGCTGCAACCTGACTGCAGCTTCAGTGTAGTGCATCTCAGTCACTGTTTGGTAAACTGACCTTGACTTCTTTGGACTTGCATCAGCTGTATTCAAAATGACGCTTGCCGTAAAGTTCCGCACAAGACGCACATGTTTGGACGCACCCCTACAATTCCCCGGACTTTGTGGACTGGGGTGCGTCCAACACACGAAACTGTACGGTTTCTCGCCAGACCTGGCGAGTCAGTTGGGCAACAGAAACATCTGCCACGGTTTTCGCCAATATTTTTGGTGAACTGATCTTCCACCGATATGGAACAGATTCAAAAGACAGCAGGCTCTGGTCACTCCCAAACATTTCCCAGAGGATCTAACGATCACACCCTTCAACCCAAGCAGAATTTGACCAGGGTGATCCCTGGCTCAAAAGCTGAAAATCCAACTGACTGTTTGGAAGGACGTACCCGCGTAAAACGCTCAAGGCCTCTGGCGTAACCAGGCTTCCAAAATCTCCGAAAATTAACTCCCCGCCAATATCTTGACTGTGGACAAGACTGAACCAAACTTTCCCCCTTCCCCCAATGTCCCAATTTTGCATTCGTTCGAGAAGGCACTGACCCGGAGGTCAGTGTGGGCCCAGGTAGATGTTCTACCGCGGATTTCTCCCTCCGGATTTTGTAGAGTTGTGCCCATCAATCACCAGTGAAATTCTTTCAATTCAGATCTGGATACAAATCTGTGAATTCTGTTGAGATGGAAACTTGGGTCGATCTCTTGTCCTGACATTGAAATTCGATCACCGGTAGCGACCCAACGCGACCGGGCTTTTCTGTGTAGGTCATGTTCTTAGGCACACTAAAATGTTTCAATACATTTATACCTGTTTAATGTTTGACCTGTTAACAATTCTGGAACACCTACAGCCATAAAATCAATGAAACGTACCTTTTTCTGAAAAATTCTAGAAACGTGTTTCTTTTCGTCCACAAGGTCAATGACGTGACGTCATCACGACGGTCAAGGATTTCCCGTAACTTCCGCTCCCTGGATTTCACAGCCAGTTCTATCCTTTACTTAATTATTAATATTCAACGTAAATAGGCTCAAACATTGCAGAAAATAATGCACTCGAAATAATAATGAGACCAGCTAAGGATTAGAGAATTGTAAAACAATTTATTTTGGAAAACAGCCACAAGGAATTTTTAGCCTGAACTATGTTCAACTGATGCACCAAGCAGGTGGGGGAACAACCAAGTTGCGTTTCCGGTCAATCTTGCGGTTGTTTTCGACTTCAGTGTTCAAACGTCAAAACGATGCATTTATGCCGGGTGCGAGGGACCTTGATGGTTTCAAGTGTATGTTTGTCTGACCATTTGTTGTTGCACAGGACTGTCACTTGTTCCTGACAGATCCATCAAAATTTTGGAGTTCATCTGCTTGTGTTCTTAGCTACCAGACTCTTGTCTTCTTTCTTGCAGGATACTGCTATCAGACATGCAGTGCGTTGCGTGCCGTGTCGGTTCAACCGCAAAACAAGTCTCCACCCAGAATGGTCTGAGCTAGCCAAGAAACAGCTGAAAGGAGCAGACCCCGCACAGAAACTGACATGGCACACATCTGAGGTGAGCAAATCTCAGGGTTTGTTGGGACGTCACTGCTGATCAAACCAAACTCCTTGTGGCTGCTGACAGACTAAAAGATCCAACACAGGACAACGACCAATTTCTGAATTTCATCTTTTCGTGGAGAAGGCGAAACAGTCAGCGTTTTGTAATGCATTCTTTTTTTCCACGAACTCACCCAGAAAAATTTACCTTTTTGTTTGTGAAGACAGACACAAAATTGTTCTGTTTGATATTTGTGCAAATTTTGTTTGTCAAACGGTGTTGCAATTACTTTTCAGGGGCTTGATGTGAAACCACTGTACACGAAAGCAGATGTTGAGCACGTGGAAGATGAAATTCCAGGAAAATTCCCATTCACCAGGGGACCATATCCGACCATGTACACTGGACGTCCCTGGACTATCAGACAGGTGTGACAAGATTTGCTCGTTTCTTGATCTTGAGCAACAGTCGCCATCTTTATCAGCCGCCGCGGCTGATACTGTTTCTACTGTGACCGTCTGTCTGACTGACTGAGGCAAATTTCCTTGTAACTCCCCCCTGCAGGGAAATTTCAGTGCTAGGAAATTGCCTTGGAACCCCAACCCCCGGAAAGGAAATTTCAGTGCAGAAAAATTTCAGTGCAAGGAAAGTTCCTTGCAAAGAATTTTCCTTGTCCCCACCCCGCACCTCCCACACAAAGTTTCAAGGAAAACCCAGTGTAGGGAAATTTCAGTGCAGGGAAATTTCCTTGCAAGGAAATTGGAATGGCACTGACCAGCTGCTGGTACCATGGACAACTTCAACTGTGAATGAAGGCGGTGAGCGACTGATATTCTTATTGAAAGTCTCGTTGTCTTTGCGGTTTTGTCTTTGCAGTACGCTGGGTTCAGTACTGTTGAAGAAAGCAACAAATTCTACAGGAAAAACATCGCAGCTGGTCAACAGGGACTCAGCGTTGCGTTCGATTTGGCCACACATAGGGGGTATGTGTGTGGTTGTGGCTGGTTTGGTCGGCATATTCAGGTGTGTGGTCTGGTCCGGTTGCTGCAACCGCATCATGCATCCTCATTCTCTCGTTTGCTTCTTCAGCTACGATTCGGACAACCCGAGAGTGGAAGGAGATGTTGGAATGGCTGGAGTTGCGATTGACACCGTCGAAGACATGAAGGTTCTTCTGTTCGCTTCTGGACACGCCTTTTGTCGCAATTCGTTCACTGACTCACCCACCCAATGACTGCGTCTAAATTGCAGAGGTTGTTCGAAGGTTTGCCGTTGAACAAGTTGTCCACATCAATGACAATGAACGGAGCTGTTCTGCCGGTGATGGCGATGTACATAGTCGCCGCTGAGGAACAGGTGACTGTTTCTTTCAGCAGTTTCCATGAACTGATCACCTGTGTCACTCGAAAGGTGTGACCACGCCAACCAACTTTATTTTTAGGGAGCCAAGCAGCATGAACTGGAAGGCACTATTCAGAACGATATTCTCAAGGAATTCATGGTTCGCAACACTTATATCTTCCCACCAGAGCCTTCGATGAGAATCATCGGTGATATCTTTGCTTACACAGGAAAGGTTTGTGCTGCGACACTGCGGTGAGTTGTTTTCTTTGATTGCGGATAGTGGATTATGCCAAATTTATGTTCTTGCAGAACATGTCGAAATTCAACAGCATATCCATCTCGGGTTACCACATGCAAGAGGCTGGAGCTGACGCCGTTCTGGAACTGGCCTTCACCATTGCGGATGGTCTCGAATACTGCAGAACGGGTGTGTTGTTTGACACAGCTTAGTTAGATCTACGCTACCGCATCAACAAAGCGCGACTTGTCTCAAAATGTTGTGCTTGCCTTTCTCTGGTCTAAAATTGTCTTTTGCGGACGCAACCCAACGCCCATTTCCCAGGCCGTCTGGTCAAGGTGAAGGACCCCCACTGAACGCATCCTCACCCGCACATGATGTGAGACACTGTTCTCGCAGGTGGTGGTGTTTGTTGCAAAGCTGTTCAACGTGTTACAATGACGCAAATAGTGGTACATTCGACTTCTCATTGCAGGCATCAAAGCTGGAATGGACATCGATTTCTTTGCTCCGAGACTCTCGTTTTTCTGGGGGATTGGAATGAACTTCTACATGGTTGGTATTTTGCTGTTGTTTTGTGTGCATGTGGACGTCCAATCCACGACATTTTATGGTGCACGCCACAAGTTCCGAGTTCACATCCACGCGTGGTTTTGCAGGAAATAGCGAAGTTGCGAGCGGCAAGGCGGCTGTGGGCTCATCTCATGAAGAAGCATTTCAATCCGCAGAAAAAACAGTCGATGATTCTGCGATGCCACAGCCAGACATCTGGCTGGTCTTTGACAGAACAGGTGAGGACATCACAGGGAAACCTGCGTCCAAGGAAAGAATTGTCCTGTGCAAAAACAGGTTTCTTGTGTTCAGGACCCGTACAACAACATCATGAGGACGACGATTGAGGCCATGGCAGCTGTGTTCGGTGGAACTCAGTCTCTCCACACGAATTCGTTTGATGAAGCTCTCGGTCTTCCAACACCGTTTGCGGCCAGAATTGCGAGAAACACTCAGATTATCCTTCAAGAAGAGTCGGGCATACCAATGGTACGACATCGGTTTGCTGTGTTGGCGTTTGGTTTCAGACGAATCTTGCAATTGAAATGAGAATCAAATGTGAAAAGCAGAGTTCCTTTGCTGGAGCATTGACAAAATGCCAAGTTCCTGCACTGGAGCCTTTTGTAATGCAGGTTGCAGATCCTTGGGGAGGTTCATACATGATGGAAAACCTGACTGAAGATTTGTACGACGCTGCCCTGAGAGTCGTAGAAGAGGTCATCTTTTGAGTTCGTGGCGCTCGCTTGTTGTGAACCACTCGGACAATCTTGTCGAGCCATTGGGCTTTTTTGTATTTATATTCAATCCATTTGTACAGATCGAAGAAATGGGAGGAATGGCGAAGGCTGTCGCCCAAGGAATGCCAAAACTGAGGATTGAAGAGTGTTCGGCTAGAAAGCAAGCCAGGATCGACAGCGGTTCAGGTCACTTTCCCTTTGATTTGTTCGTGTGTAGAATGTACAACACATGACTGAAAGTGCCCTGAGCACACCTTTTTCCAATGAAAAATTGCAGAAGTCATAGTTGGTGTCAATAAGTACAAACTGGATCAGGAGGATCCCATCGAAGTTCTGGTCATCGACAACACCAAAGTCCGAGAGTCGCAGATCGAGAAAATCAAACGAGTCAGGGAAACGAGAAATGCGAAAAAGGTTCGTGGCGCCGCCGTGCTCTTCTTCACAACGCTGAACACCCTTCTGACCGAGCTGAAAGCCTGTTGAGTTGTATCGTTGTTGCATATTTGCTTGTGATCCACAGGCCGAAGAGTGTCTGACAAATATCACTCAGTGCTGCGAGAGTGGAGACGGAAACTTGTTGCATCTGAGCGTGGAAGCGGCTCGAGCGAGGTGCACTGTGGGCGAAATCACAGACGCGATGGAAAAGGTTGGATGTGTTGCAATGATCGAACGGCCAGCGCGAGCACGACCGTGGGGAAATCTGTTGAGCTTCTGGTCGCGCAATCGTTTGGTAGAGCGCCACTTGCCGAGTGCAATCGGAACTCACGGGCTACTGCCCTCGGCCACAAGTTGACGATCCCAACCGACTGTACGAACTCCAAATGGGTTACGTCACACAACACAAGTGTTCTGGTGTTGCTTTGTCATGACAGGTATTTGGGAGGCACGTAGCGGTCAGCAGGCTTGTGAGTGGAGCCTACAAAACTGAGTACGGCGACCAGGAGGAGATGGACAAAGTGATGAAGCGTGTTCAGGTAACCAACACGGTGTGAGGAGTTTTTTGTGACGACGTTTATTTTACAAAGGCCCGTCCGAAGGAGCGAACCTGTGTTATGTTCTGCCCATAGCTGAGGCCATCAGAGAAGGGTGTGTGTGTGTGTGTGTGTGTATGTGTGTGTGTGTTTGTGCTTGCGTGTGAGTGTAATGCGGGTGTTAACATTGACAACGCCCTCACCAGGAAAAGACCCACACCAACAATACTGAATAGTTTTGGTCAGACATTTTCACCATTGGTGGACAATCACCCATGCTATCGATGGTATTGATGGTACTGGTGACACATTTGTGTGTGACCTTGCTCTTGCGACGCGCCTGTGTTCAAGGCGCTGCTTTGCTGCTCTGTGATCCGACAACAAAATCACTTCACAGGAGTTCGTCGATCATGAGGGTCGGCGGCCAAGAATCCTGGTGGCCAAAGTGGGTCAGGACGGACACGATCGCGGGGGCAAGGTGATCGCGACGGGCTTCGCTGACATGGGCTTCGACGTGGACATCGGGCCGTTGTTTGCGGTGAGTGCTGCAAACAGTTCGTGATCTGAACCACATGTGTTGCCCGGCACAGAATGAGTGTGTTTGGCTTGCAGACGCCAGCGGAGGTCGCACAGCAAGCCGTAGACGCAGACGTACATGTTGTCGGAGTTTCTTCATTGGCTGCGGGACACAAGGCGCTCGTGCCACAAGTCATTGACGAGTTGAAAAAACTAGAACGCGAGTGAGTACACATTTCTTGATGCTGGTGCAAGTTTTGTTGTGAGTTGTCGCGTTTCAGCGAGTTTGATCTTCTTGGGTGCACTTTATTCGAAGGGATATCCTGATCGTCACAGGAGGTGTGATTCCGCCCCAGGATTACGATTTCTTGTACAAATCAGGGGTTACCGAAATATTCGGACCAGGTGAGCAGTCTGCAAAATATATTCACTCCACATTGCAAGATCCTTGGAGACTCGTCGTCAGAAACCCAATTGCGAATTGTCTCACCTTTTGTAGGAACCAGAATCACAGATGCAGCGATCAAGATCGTCGGTTGTCTTTTGAAAAACGGCGGTGCATCAGAGAAAAGAGTCACGAACTAAACGAGGCCGAGTTCTTCCAAGTTCTTGTTCTCCTTGCGCTTGACTGCGAGCACTGTCCGCTGAGGTGGTCGCTCAACGACTGTGATGGAACCAGCAGCGCAGTGTCGTGTGAACCACAGGATGAATACATGGGCTACAGAAGCGGAGCTGAGCAGAAGAACACTTGCTCCACGGCGAAGTGTCAACTGCAGGGTGGGTCAACGGAAAGTTGCGTTTCATTCGTGGTACTTGACACGTCGCACCAGCAGCATTCTGACGTGTCGGTGCGTTATTTTTCTGGAGCTTCTTCCTGACACCGTGTCAACGTTATTTTCAGACAAAAAATCTTGCTTTGGTTCATGACATCTGTGTCGTCTTTGCAATAAAAATGCATCGGGAAGAATCGTTTTCATTTCTGCACCAAAATGCAATGATCTGGTGTCTCTTTTCTCGAATAACGTACCAGATTCGTGAAGCAAGCAACACAAGAGCCTGCGTGGCAGAACAAATCTTCATCAGAGGTTGGGACAAGACCACAGAAGGCGGGAGGGGGGATCTCACACCGGGAACATCCTATTCAGGGGAGGGTGACTTCTTTTTCAGTGGGCGAGTCCAAAACCTGGGCGGAGAGGTGCAGGGGAGGCCAGCTCAGAGTTTCAAGTGCTCATTTCCACATTGAAATTCTGCGAAGAACGGAGGCTGCCGCCAAACCTCGCGCTCACCGCGCGGGCAACTAGAGGCGTCTTCAGAGCCGAGGAGAGCAAACGAAAACAAACTGGATTCGTTGGTGAACTATGCTGAACGTAACTAGAACTTCCAAATGGAAACTTTTTGGCTAGCACTCATTTGTCAAAGTTTTGTTGGCTGTGCGTCACTGACGACTCCTTGGTTGAAACAAAGAAAACTGCGAGTAAGTTTCAACAAGTTTCTTTATTTTTCCCAATGTGTCACATGCTTCGTGGAAAGTGTTTGTGTAAAATGTACAACAGTGCAAATGTTTTAATCATGCATCGTTCCCTATTTACAAAGTTGTCAATAGCGCACGTCTGATGCGAACGATCTACAGGGCAAAGTCATTTCCTAACATGTCCCTTGGTCATTGTACGCACAATCAGCGTTGTGTATTCCACATCGAGCGTCCACCACGTCAGTTTCTGTGACTGATTGTCACACTGTCACACATTCATCCTTCGTCTAACTCCTTACAAAGTAAACATTTCTTGTGGTGAAAATCAAAAAATAAGGTTGCAGGCTTCCTGAGTACTCTCGCTCTTATCAGTATATGAAAGAAAATGGTCAATACAAATTCACTCTCTACATATTTCAGGTCACTTTGTTCGTGATATGAAAGGAAGAAGTAAAGCACAGAAAAAAGAAAGAAAAGGAACACCATCAGGGATCTTCCCTGTTCAGGACAGAGGAAACCGCACACAAAACGAACACGCCTCTTGCATTTTCAAATTCATGCAGCAAGAAGTATGCAACGAATTCTCACACACAAATGGAGTTGTCAAGAACGGCTAATTTTGGGTTACGCAATGTATGTATTAAACCCTTATCGAGAAAATAAATAAAAGTGGATATAAATTCCAACAATGTCGTACAAACTTCTACGATTGGCCGGCTTGAAACGTTACCACCACAGTTCATGTCAGTGTCTTCTCGCGAAATCTGAGAGAATCAAAACGCACACAGTTGGCTGTTGGTGATAATCATTGATGTGAGCAAAAAATGTGGCAATTTTTGAATAGATATGGCATTGTACTTTTCAGACAATTCTTGGGATAAATGGAACAGCGAATAAATTAGATGTTTATAATACAAGTAAACGTCGACGCTCGCTTTTAACCCTTTCAGTCCATCCACATCTAAGCAATTTCTTCAGCTGCTTGAATAAATTAATACATATCACAATTTGGCCAAGGCATAGTGAATAAAGTACAAAAGATTTATCACCGTTTGACTTGTGTGTTTAAATAGAGAACAATAACAGTGTGTTCACACTTTTCATGTTGTTAGTTTCATGTGAAATAACATGCAATATGATACAAAGCGTACACACGAAACGAATTTGTCCAGCTTTGTCTTGTTTCTTCTCAGTGAATGCAGCAACGAATTTGATGTTGTCATAGTTTATGCAAACCATACTTTGAAATAAGTCTGTACAGTATCTGACGTTCACGCTGAAACATGAAAATGGATGGTTTTCTGAATGATATCGGCACAACACTATCTACCATGGCCACGAGAAGTTCTTGATCATTACAAGTGAAAGGGAAGCGTCTTTTTCATCCAGTGTTCAACACTGGCCGTTCTCTTGGTTTACTCCACGAAACTTCCCTCCAACCCCACAGAGTTCACAAACACAACGAAGCTTTCATGACATCCCTACACAAGAGCACACACAACAATAAGTACACATGTACAGCGCTGCAATTAGCGTACAAATAAACGATGTATGCACTACAGAATTCTCTATGTACAAAGTGCATGACAACTCGTTGAAACATGGTGTGACCAAGACATAAATATGTTTACCAATACAGCATCTTACGACTGCTAAAAATGGAATGAGCTACGTTCATTTGCACGAAACTTTTGTGAAAGGGATTCTTGCGCGGACAAAACGATTCAAAGATCAGAATGTCCACGAAAGGACAAACAAGCTTCAGCAACATAACTTCTCACGGATACACGTTTGTTGATACTGTGACGCTGGTGCTGTTGTTGGTTCCCTGCCCTACCCTCACCGTCAACTGGAACACTTTCATTTGGTCATACACGCGGTGCTCACGCATTGCCAAAGAGCCCCGCCGTCGCAGCGCACACACTGCAGACGGCTCCCGCGCATCTGTGCACTCGACTCGCCAGCGCTATGCGCATTTCATTTGACCCCCAACAAAGATGTCCTTTCCTTCTCCACATCTAAGAAGTGAGTCTTCAACGGACCAAGACTTCCAAAAAATAGTTGAAAAAAAAAAAGAACAACAAAACCCAATGCGAGAAAACTCAAGCTAAATGCCCTCTTGTCATGGGCGTTTGCAACACGAGTGTACTTGAAAAAGTGCACGTGGTTGTGCACCAGATCATCTGTGTGCACGTACACGAAGACAGATGCGACGTCCGACAACTGTCCGCCTTTCAATTCAAGGTGAAAGCCATATGCACATTGAGATAGCCAACAAAATTGTGTTGTAAAGACCTGCTCTGCAGCTCCAGATGAAAAAAGAACTACCGTCAAAAAACGCATTTTAAAACCTTTGCGTCATGTTGCCTTTCTTTCGTCTCAGACGTGACTAGAGAGCTACATCTCTATTGCAAAACTGAGAGATGGTAAACGTCTGTGCTGGGCAATAACATCAAAATATTGCTGGCAACTGAAGACCTACTCTGCGACAGCAAAGCCTACCTACATGAAGATAATATACTCACACCAAAAAGACAAGGTCAAGATGGACTGCAGAGGAAAAGCACTGCAACACTGAGGACGGAAAAAAGTGCGGGGAAGAGAAAGTCGGCACCTCTCCACGGGCTATTTCATCAAAAACTTGAAAACACAAGGAAAATCACACGCCGCTTGTCTGTATACGCAATATCAAAGAAGAGATTACACGAAAGAAGCAATTGTGAAATGCTTGGTTCCTTGTAAAGAAACTTTCTCAGTATAAGTACGCGATATGATAATATTCTCTTGCTTGTGGGGATACACAAAGGCTCCACTTTTTACACTTGCGCCTCAAACCTGCACATCATTTCAAGTCAGTCGTGTCTAACATACTGCCTATACATACGGTTTTGTGTGTCCACACCAATGCGTCAACACCAAGTTGTTCCCTACACAACACTCTATTATATGTATCGTGATAATGAAGATTATAACCTGTACAATGTTTCAAGTTCTCGTGAGGTCCCTGTTTCAGTATTCCAATATAATGAGGTCAGCACCATGTCGTGGAAATAGGTCAAGGTCACACATGTTCCAGGAGTTGCCAAAGTTTTCAACGTTCATTCTGTCAAAGTCACAGGTCCCACGAGTTGGGGACGTTCTGCTGACAATCTGTGACCCGAGAACAACGTAAACGCAAGAACGAACACAATGCGCCCAAATTTACACGAAAAAGTCTCCGATCAAACTTCCTATTTCTGCTTCACAGATCTGCGAAAAGAATCTTGAACATCTTGCAAAAGAGCAACGCGATGATCCAACTACCAACATCAATCAACCTTGAAAGCTACGAAGCTCATACTATTTACACCTTCACAGTGAGCGATTCACTGGTTCTTTCAAAGAGTGATAAAACTTCACGAATCACAAAAGCACACGGCGAAATGGACAAACTGGCATCGGTCGATGAAATCTGATCAAGGCGAATAAAAATGAGAGTTGTTTTTTTTTAAGTACGAGTGCAAATTTCTCCGCGGGCAGTGACCCAACGTGAGAGGGAGTCCGGCTGCCAGAATCCATGGAATTTGTCGGTGTCACGTTTGCGTGTGTCTGCCGTTGCATCGGCACCGGATGTCTGCTCTCCAACGAGCTCGCTCTTCATAATAGCAGTAAAAAGGAAACAGCATTTCTAAAATCACGTCCACTTCCAATTCCCTCGTCTATTTACACAATTGTGATCGCTTTGTAAACTACGTCCGCCTGCACTACAACTACAAACAAAGAAACAACAACAGAAGAATTTAACAATATGTACAAAGTCAACTCCTGTTCGTCTTCATGCAAACAGCCTGCTGTACGTACGAGACGTACCCAACTCTCGGATTCTTAACATCTGGAATATTGTGACAGCGCGTAAAATCCTGACACACCTTCTCATTCAGGCGAGCTAAAACACAGGCTTGACATTAAAAAGTGGCGTTTCAAGGTTGCAGGTTCTACGCAAGCACGATGGTCTCGACAAAAAACGAGCAACTTGATTCGTATCAAACGAAATGAAAATGAAGTAACATTATCCTAAGTTTGGCCATTCTCATTTCTTGACAGCTCCCGGTTGTCCATAGTAGTGCGGAAGCGACTCTTCACCCGGCGTCACTGGTGCGCTGCTATGATCTGCCTGAAAACGCAAGAAGAGAGGATAAATTCTCAACTCTAAAACTGCATCGTCGTCAAAATTTACGGGGAAAACCACCACAGCTTCAGCAGTCCACCGACACCGACACACGTTAGGTACCGTAGAGGACACACACTGACCGTACGCAAGGCAGGCAAACAAGTCAAGTTCAGAGGTCAAGCACACCGAGATTTCAAGCCCTTACTTTTCAAATTGTAAGCCCTTCCACTGAACATTACCAGATTTTGTGGCTTCATCCAATTGATAACAAAGAATCAAAGCGAGATAAATAGAACATACGCCAGACCGTTAAATGCAATTTTCCTTCCCGTATTTAAAGCAGGTTCTTGTGCAACAGCGATGGCGTGATGGGACTCTGAGACAGATCACCGAGGACGAATGAAGTTTCCGTGCTCCAAGAAATAAACAACGCAGCTCGCCCAATGAAGTCCTGCGCGGGCATTGTTTTGGTTGAGTTTCGTTTTTGAAACCCCGCGGCAAATTCCACACTGGAGTCTCAGAGCCCCACCAGGGCCACTTGATAGTAAATAGGTGGAGCGGTTTACAGCATAGTAGTTGTTGTTCGTGGTTACCTCCCCCGGAAAAGCAGCGGGAATCATGGGCTGTGCTTGGCCGTACGGCACCTGGGCGTAGGTTCCAGGTGGACCCGTGATAAACTGTAAACAGAACGTTCCGCTTGGATTAATGAACGCAGTCTGAAGACTGGGGAGCACGATGGCTTGACTCGCAATTTCCACGACTGTGTTCACTTCACGTCGGGTGAATGGACCACAAGAGCGGGAAATCATAGCGAAAACATGTTGTTCTGGTTGCAACAAGGAACTAAATTAGATTGTTCATCAACATGTTTTTGCGCTGGCAGCACAAAACACCTGGTCTGTTTGAAAAATTAAGGCTGAAGATATTCACATGACTTCGCGCTCGGGTTATCGCTGAGACAAACTTTTGTTTGATGACCAATCCGTCTTGGAGGTGCGTTTTTTTGTTGATGATGTTTGTTTTGTTGATGAAAAAGAATATTCCAGTTTGCGCGCGGCGAGTGAGAACACAACACAACCGTACCGAGGTTCCGGTGCCGAGTTGTAGCTGTCCAATTTGCGTGGCGAGCTGAGGAATCATTGACGAGGTGTCCATGGTGGGTGTGCCCGGATGCACGCCTGTCGCCATCATCTGTTGCCAAATAAATTGCGACACCTTGGTAACGATGCCCGAGACTCGGCAAATTCAACCGGTAATTACTGTACACGAGTGTGATAGTTTGATCTATCAATTTGCACAAAACCAAACTTGTACTGCGACTCGCACGAATCCAAGAAAATCACAGCAGGTTGGTTCTTTTCCGCGTTCTGTCAGCCAAGGCCTACTTCAGTCTTCAGTGTGTGTTCACGATAAACGGGGCTTGTACCGGCGGCTGCATGATGTATCCGGCGGCGGCGGCGGCCCCGGGGTGAATCCACGTGCCGGGCGACTGCATCTGCGGGTAGCTGGTCGGAGTCGTCGGCATCGTGTAGCGAGGAATCAATCCCTGCGGCGGCGTCATCACCGTCGGCGCGACGCTGTACGGTGACATCATGCTGAAAGAACGAAAAGAGCAATGGCAAAACTGTTCTTTACGTCAGTCAGGCTGCGTCCTCAATTTTGACGCCCGCATTGGCATTGCACCAAGAGATGAAGACCTGGTAGACGTCTAGCGAGTCTTTAACAATTGGTTGATCATTGATTCTTTGCGAGGCGGCCGGTCTGTCGCACAGAAGCTTCGGCTCCAAACTTCTAACAATGACCAGAAATCCTCGGACAATAAAAGATCCCTATATTAGATCAAACTCGAGCTTCAAAACTGGTGCACGACAAACAAGAGCGGAAGAGCAAAATTCAGATGCGCAACAGTGGTACAAAAACATATGCGTGTGGTTTTGAAGAAAATCTAACATTACTACCACAACAACTACGGCCACTGTTTTTGTACACACCTTTCTGAACGCCCGACTCTGTTGTTTAAAAACAAGGAAAGGGAACCATATCAGTTTGAGAACTGCAATATCACACATTCCAAGTGCGCTGTTTTTTAAGCGCTGGTCCCCTTTTCCAGCAAATTTCACATCACTGAAACAAACTTACCCATTTGTGACGCTCTGATGGTCGAACTGCAAACCCATATTCTGCAAAACATGTGGGGATATTCTTGAGAAAAACAACACGCTGTTCCGTTGTGGGCGACGGAGACCAGAGAAACTTGCCGTGCTTAAAACACTTTTTTCCGTCCCTCTGTGGAGGACTGACCGTTCGAGAAGCAACAGACTACGCACGGAACAGTTGTGAACAGCAGGAGGGTTGGAGTGCGATGCACAAATTCCGTGCAAATGGTTCATCAACAACTTGCAATCATGTGGGACAGGGAATGACATTTGGCGCAAACGTGCTTGCATCAAACTTCTGATGGAACAAGGCCCCCAGGAATTTTGAAGCACCCGCCACTTTCGACAGTGTATCACATGTTTCGCCGCAACATCGTTCAAGGTTATCTCCCCGAACTCTGCAATAAAACTGAGACCCATGCACTCAGTCCCGTGGTGCCACGGTACTTCTTATCTGGGTAGCACAGTACGGAAGAAAGAAAACTCACGTCCTGCGTTCTGTCGATCCACGGTCGGCTTTGTTGCTTTTTCTTGTTCCCTCCATCGGCGAACTTCACAGTCAGCGGATCTTTTGACCCTAACAGGCAGCGAGAAGTGACGGTAGTGAGGTGTTCTTGGCTCAATTATATTTTGAAGAGCGGAAAAACGACAGCTGTTTTCGTCTTGCCAACTTTCTGTCGTGTGTTCAAGATTTCTGACAATGAACGTGTCCTGCAAGTTGCAAATCGCCCGCACTTACCTTGCACCATTTGTCCGTTGAAGGTGTCGATGATCTGTTGACACTTCTCTCGACTCTCCATGCGGCAGAAGCCGACGCCTCTGCTCACACCGTTGTTGTCCCTCAGGATACGCGTTGAAATCACGGTACCAAACGTTGAGAACATCCCCTCCAGATCCTTTTCCTTCATGAACGTCGGGAGGTTGGCTATGTACAGATTGGTCGGGTCCTGCTCTTGTTGCTGAAAATACCAAACTGGCGTTCAGAGATACCACCTACCGGTACACAACAGGGGGATTTCCTGTCGTGCCGAAATTTCAGCGAGGGATCAGTCAGGTACGCTTGAGCGGCATTTCGCATCAACTTCAAACGACTGAGATTGGGTTGTTTTTGTCGGGAAAGGAGGGGGGGGGGGGGAGGGTCCGAGTCCAAAAAAGCTTCAAATTTGGTCCACACTTTCCGAGTTACCTGCATCCACAATTCTCCCAAATCAGCCCGACACCCTTGTCCTTTTCGGGTTCTCTTAGTTCTACACAAGAATCAAGGATCTCTCTCCCCGAATCATCTTGGTCCAGACAAAGTTTGATCAGAACCGGAGTGTGACCGACCGCAGTTCGAACCAAACCGACCTTTCCGTCAAAATTAGCAGAAGGGCCAAGCATATTCGCTCAATCCCGAAGAAACGTTTCGTTGACCAACGGCGGCCGAACACCAAGACTTTGGCGGAGAATGATGCCATGATACCACGACCATTTCTGACAGGCAGTTGAGCACACCGCGTTGTATTGTGTCACAATCCTCCAGCTGAGGCGCAGACAGGCACAATGGACATAAACTACCTCCAGTACGGCGCAAGCAACAATCTTTCCTTTCCACGCCCGGCTGCAAAACTGTGCCTGGAGCACACCCACGGTAATCCCTTTTCACATTTACCTTGCAGAACATGGGTCATGCTTCAAAGACACCAACTGTGAGGAAAAATTAATTTCTTACAGCCATGTTCGGTTGACGGGACAACACAACAGTATTTCTTTGAAAATAAGTACGAATAACTCCGTTGTCCAAGACACAATCCCCATTGTGTGCCAAGAAAATGCAATTTTCATGCAAATGTGTGACAGTGCAAACAAGTCTACACCACGAATTGTCAAGTACAATGGACTTGCTGTGGATCGTCCTGATACTTGCTGTTTTCTCCATTTTGAAACGAGTGTAGTTTTCGAGCTCGTAAAACAATTTTGCCATTTTTCTGCGATTCACATGCAAGACGGTGAGGTTGTGAATCAAAACAAAAGCGCTTGGTAAAACGTGCTGATGTGTGAGGCTGTCGATGGTTCCAATTGGATTGAATTCGATCACCAAACCTCAATCCAGCTGTTTTCTGAACAACAATGATCCAGAGTGAGGGCACAGATAATGATAACACCAAAACTACCACGAACAGAGCTTGTGCAAATTCTGGACTGACAACAAGGAGATTCCCAGAAGCCAATGAAAATTATCGACCGAAAGAACACTTCGTACGTATCAAAACCGTGAGCACATCGACCGTGTGGGCAAATTCAAGATCAGCTGCACGCTGCACCGAACGTGCTGCACCAACGTGTCTGTTGACTTCAGGGTGTTCGGAGAAACAAGAACACAAGTTAGTGTCACGACGCGCCTCAGGCGTCTTTTGTCCAGGCACCTGACTGCAATTGCCATCACTTGCCATCACCCTTTGAGAGACTTCACCAGCACCAGACCAAGGGCGGGTTTTGTGTGAGCAACTTCATTTTTTTGAAAGGAGAATGGGTGGGATCCTTATCAGACGGAAAATTTGGGAGTGAACCAGTCTTCCCCGACAAAACAAGGTGGGGCCCTGGTCCAACACAGGTGATTGCCATGCCGCGGTTTTGCTCCACCAAATCTGTGCGTGTAAAAACAGTTGACTGAACACTTTGATCACTTGTCTTCAAGGTGACCATTGTGGTGGTGTGCGGGTGCGCAAAGAAACAAGAGCACAGTGAGATCCTTCTTTTGACTTTGCAAATCAACCAAATGGCCAAACAAGACGTAGACACCAACAGATGTAAACGAGAGTGCGTCAATGACCCCTGAAGGAACAACTGAAACTTCCTTGTGTCAACCTGCCCCATACGTTTGCCACTAAGTTGGAAACATTCACATACCTCTTCACGTGCAGGCTTGATCACTGTCTTTCTTGGCACAACTTTGGACCATGAACTTTTCTTTGGCAAATTTGTCGCCATCGGCAGGAAACACTTGAGTCGATAACGTCTGACCATGTGGACATTTTGATTCTTGATTGGCGTGAGAGTAATCTCTCGTGTCTGGCAAGTTGAAGAACCACGACAAGAACCGCACCCCAGAAACAAGTTCCCAGTCAGACTGATCGAGATCTACCGAAGTTCACGATACCTGCTCGTGAGCTCGGAGAATAGCAGAAATCATCGACTCGAGCACACAATAGTGCAACCGACTCCGAGATTCAAGATCCACAATGCCACTCCCAATTGACCGAAAATGCATTGAACCGCCCAGAAAGACTCGTGCTGTGACGATTTTTCGAGTAATCAAATCGAGTGGCCCGTGAACATGAAGACTGGCTGAGTACGAGAGAAAACACTCGACACTCTGATTCGTGAACAAGAATGCTACGCATAAAAAGCGTGTGGTCCATGCAAACGTTCGCAGTTCATAAATGCCTCTGTCACATATTCGTTTTGTAAACCAATATGTGACCCAGGTAAAAAATCCAACATGTGACCTGGGTGCAAAATCCAATCTGTAACCTATGAGGGGGGGTAGGTAGGTCACACATTGGTTTTAAAATGTTCAGTATTGATCACTGATCATTTCGAAACCAATGTGTAACCTACCCCTACCCTCCCTCCCCCCCCCAAGGAGGTCAAATATTGCTAGGTGACAGATTGGAATTTTCAAAAAATAAAATTTTTTGTTGATGATCAGTGACGAATTCTGCACGCTCTGACACCAATATGTGACCTACCTACCCCCCAGTAGGTCACAGATTACACACACACATACAGACTGATGGTGATTACACCAAGCGTGTGGTAACGACCCTTCGGGACCACACGCTTAAAAATGGGCCATTTCAAAAACAAAGATGGTTTTGGGTATCCTCAATTCGTTTTTCTTTTTCAAACCGGGTCTGAAATCAGCCCCCCGCCCAGTCCAAAACCAACACACACCTTCGCCATTTGCGCCTGGATACCCTGGGCTTGGAGTTCCTTCACCGCTGCTTGCGCCGCCATGGGGGCCTCGAAGTCAACAAATCCATACCCTGAAAAGAAACGTAAGAACAATATTTATTGCTGCAAGGAGAACACTGCAAACACAATTTTTCGCACTTGGCAACATCAGTCTGTGTTATGAAACGTGACATAATTTCGCACGACTCGCTTTTCGAGTGTTTCTCTGCTCAACCAACCACACAACAGAGCTATTCCTCGAAACAGCTGAACCGCACCTTCACTTTTGTTCTGAATTTTGCGTGCAATTTGTCTTGCCGAGTCAGGAGCGTTCGATTGAAGCAGCAATGACCGAAGTTTATAGTACGAGGTTCTATCATTTAATTCGTGGAATCTTCATGATCTGAGATGACCGATTTGGCCGTAAATTGCACAGTCATTTAACTGTTTCTTACGCAATGTTGACAACAACAGT
>JAAUXT010022434.1_pt1 | contig 39813 bp, 38 predicted proteins | sample 7278171 | NCBI WGS metagenome assembly JAAUXT01 (sample SAMN14350112, study PRJNA611818) | marine sediment metagenome | isolation source: surface marine sediment (1.8m) | place: French Polynesia: Moorea | collected 2018-08
ATCATCAGAGCAGAAGAAAAAAATGATACCATATGCGACTTGTAGAGCACCCCTAAGGGTGTCTGCACCCACTGTGATTCCAGTCTGTGATCACTGGAACAGGGGTAAAACGGAGGTTTTGTCCGCCCAAGATGGACGGACGTGGATACAGGGGCAAACCAATATCAGACCGCTACCGCGGCTGATAATCACGATTCTTGACTCAGCAAAAGTCACCTGCCGATGAAAAATAGTGAAAGTCACAGAGGTGCACAAAGGTGCAGAGGCACAAAACAGAACCGAAACCAAGCTTGGGCCAGTGTCAAAGCGCGCATTTGACAAACGCACCAAGGTTGAGTTTGTTTCGTGAGATGAACTCAACCATGCTCAGTTCATTTACCTGGGCAGGGTAAAGCAACCACGTTGAGTTCGTTGAGGGGTAAAGCAACAAATCTGTGTTCACAAACTCAACTCGGTAGCTTGACCCCTCCCCCTGGATGAACGAACCCAACTCGGTTGGTTTCCTCCACAAAATTACGCGACGTAAGGGTTCCGGAACTCATGTTGATTGCCAGTGCGAGATCGCAGAACACTTCCGAGATTTTTCTAGATCACAAAACAAGCTCAAGACTTTGTTGAGAGCAAGTTTTATGATCCAGAAAAATCAAGGAAAAGTTCTGGGATCTCACACAAGCTATCAGCATGTTCTGGAACCTGCTTCTTGTACAGAATGATATGGCACAAGTTCAAGCATGTTTGTCAGTGAGAGTTCACAGAATGCTCCAATAAACATGTTTGTACGCATGCCGCATCATGACCGTACAAGGATGATCCGAGTTCTGGTGGCCCTTGCATGTTGGTGGCATGTTCTGCACCAAACAGGTGACCCGATAAGGTCAAGTGCGATCTGTGACAGTTGCGCAATGCAGACAACAACAAACCACTCACTGTCAAAAATTATTTCAGTCCTTCAAAGTATGCACCATCATGATACACACATCTGGCCCAGCGCATTGGCCAAGAATGAAGCATACAATTGTGGAATTCATCTGTGCTGATCAAGCCCATCTGCCTCTCTGTTTCCTCCTCCAAAGCATCCAGATTTGGGAAGACCTTGCCCCGCAAATGCTTCTTCAGCCTTGGGTAGAACCAAAAGTCATTGGGGGCAAGGTCTGGGGAGTAAGGTGGATGTTGAAGACGTTGGATCCCAGCAAAAAGAAGGAACAACTTTGTGTCTCTGGCATTGTGCACCGGGGCATTGTCCATATGCAGGAACCACTGGTGCACCTTGGGTCTTCTGTGTGCCACTGCAGTCTTGAACCTTGACAAAATGCGGATGAAGATCCTCTTGGTGACAGTTCTGTTGCGCAGGAACTCATGGTACACTAATCCTCTGTGGTCAAAAAAACTTATCAGGAGTGTTTTGCCCACAGCTCTGGTACGGATGGCTTTTTGAGGTCTCTGTTCTCCTGGCTGTAACCACTGAGATGACTGGCTCTTCAATTCCGGGTCATATGCATAAATCCAGGCGTCATCCATGGTGATGATCTGCTTCAGAACACGAGGATTGTGGCAGATATTGTTCAACATCATGGTGCAGGCCTCCATTCTCTGTCTCAGGTGTTGGGCAGTCAGAAGTTTGGGCACAAATTTTGCTGATTTCTGAGTCAATTTTAAGTCCTTCTTCAGGATGGTATGAACAGTACTGTGCGGTATTCCAGTTTGTGCTTCCAGAGCTTTGACAGAAACTCTTTTGTCTGCCTGCACAAGGCGGCGGATGGTATCAATGTGAGCAGGGGAATGCCCAATTCGTGGCCTTGGATGGCGTGGCAAATCCAGCAACACATTCCTCCCATTCTTGAAGGCATTGTACCAAAATTTAATCCATGTCACACTGAGAGCATCATCCTTGAACACACCCTTGATGGCACCAATTGTCACAGCTTGCGTTAATCCTAACTTCACGCAAAAGGACACATTAATCCTCTGAACCAATTTGGTTTGAATCGCACAAACACGCTTCATGATTGCCAACTGCAGAAAAGACTTCAGGAAGGAAAAGCACAGCACACGATGTTTTGCACAGAGTAACGACCAACCAACACCTTGCATACGAGTGTCTGGGTCAAACGCACCGATCGACATGCCAAAAGTGACTCAACATGCAGCGAGGGCCGCCAGAACTCGGATCATCATCGTACGAGAAGAAACCAACATCAGCGCGCTTCGCGGCTGATCGCTGAATCGGATGTGTTGGTCGTCCCCAAACCTGCGGTGATGGCATCTGGGTTCACATCTCTGCTTTTTTTGTTTTCACAAGAAAATTCGGCAAGTTGACATGTTCTTGCTTCAGATCCCAGTCCCCGACACAAACCTGATGGCCTTTCATCGACTTCATGTTCAACCAAATCCTCCACCTGACTGCTTTGAAACTCGAAGCCAGTTGTGCATGCAGGACATGCTTTTCTGAATACTGCAACGCATCTCTGAACGAAAACACAGAAATTGAATTTCGATGAACAAAGCCGAAATGTACGTTCTTGCAGTTTCTTCCGAAATTAAAATTTCAAAGTTCCTTTCTCTGTGTGTTGTTCAAAGGGCCATCAACTGAATTGCTTCCACAATCCGGTTGATTTTCAAGTCGGATAACTTTCTCATATCTTCTCGTGCGTGTACATACGACCACAATTTATTTTGCCTTTTTGGTCTGACTTGCACGAAGTTACCGGATTTGGGGTGTGGGAAAAGAAATCAGACACAAACATGTATTGCTCGTGCGGTCCAATTTTGTCTGAGAGCAATCTTTAGCTGGGACGTGTGCGTGTGTTTCCCTTTTCATGCCTTTAAACCTGAGCACAGACATACAAGAGACTGTGTCAGGCGTCTGTTTCTGTTTGGCGCTTGGGTGCAAAGAGAATTGTGTGTTTTGTGGTTCAGCTCCAAACATAATCATCTGAACTGCAAGAAAGGACTGTGTGTTGGATCATGACCATCAACCCCTGTCAGAGCTTCATCATATTCTCATTTTAGCCCACAGCTCAGCTGGTTGGCCAAGGGCTCAAGTGCAGCTAAACTTGCCTTGACAAGCAACACATGAGGCTACATGACAGAGTAAGCACACAAAACAAATCTTGAACAGGGGAAAAGTCTTCAACAGGAGAACAGTCGTCAATGGGGGGTACCATCCTCCACAGGGGGTGCCATCCTCCGGGGGACATCTTCTCTTTAGGAGCAACATCTTCCACATGGGGCAACATCCTCAAAAGGGGGCAACACCCTCCACAAAGGGAGGGGCTGACAACCACCACAAAGAGGGGCATCATACTCCACTTGCCCCCTTCCCTGTTAAAAAAAACTTGCCCCCTCTTGAAGGTTTGTTCAGCATGCTCCCTCCGCTGCTCAGGCTCTTGTGTTGCTTGCCAAGATAAATCTATTTCTGGTTTTGATGGTTGGGAATGTTATCCCGCAACGAAAACTTTGTTTTTGTAAATTTGTCGCACTTCATTTGTTTCACTTGCGTCCGTGAGGACACATCCAACACCTTTTCGTGACTGGAGGCTTTGGTAATGTACATGTAAATGTAATTAACTTTGGCCAGAAGCGATCGTCTTCTCGCTTTCACTTTTTCCCCGTGAAGAAGACGGTCTCTGGAGTTGATCTCGTTCACCACCGCGCCTGAGTATCTGCAGTGGTGTGAACTGCTATTTCGGGAAACAATTACAGAGCTAAAAGATCTTGCAATCGCGTGGCTTGTGCTACCAATTCTCCACCTGCCACTCTCGGACACACGAAACAGCGCAAACTTCCCCGAGGACCGATGTGAGTTCCAGCAGCACTTTTCTGAGGACGCCAAGCGGACATCCACGATCCCCGAACTCTCACACAAAGTTTTCTGTTGCGGTCTTTGATAACAGGGACAATGCCAGTTTTCTGTCTGACCTGAATGCCTGAACAGTCCAAGGACCTGAACTGGAGGATGAACATGCAGCATTTGATCTCGTACAATCGTGCGAAGAGCTTTGCTTGCACTGCAACGTTTGTCTTTGCTTCGCTTCAAAGACCTCTGAGGCAGGGCAGAGAACCCATTCCCATGCGAACTGCGAACCATGAGCGTGCAGTGATTCCGCTCTGGAAAAAAACACTGGCAGGCCCACCGTGGAGAGAAAAGGGAAATGTGGCAGGTTCACTGTGTCCGCATCATATTTGTGCACAGAAATTGAGGGCCGCATGACACACCCACACCTCACAAACGATACACACACACAAACAAACAAACAAACAAACACACACACACACACACACACACATGGCCAACCCCAGCGTGGCCTGTTTGAAAAGGCTCCGTTCGTGTTCACACCAAACTTGGTTGCTGGAACAATGCGTGAACATTGCGACGAGAATGCCTGCGAGTTTCAAGGCCCCTGCAGCCTTCTTGTTGAGTTTGGAAGAGGGAATTCCAGGAAAGCATCGTAAAGGCGAAGAGAACTAGTGAATACATTCCGCTTGCCACACGTACTCGTACGTAGATTGTTGTTGCGTGTCCGGTGATGACTCTTAACAAAAATTAAATGAATGCAACAAAGCGTCTTTCCTTGAGAACCGACTTGGTTCGCAAGTGAAACTGTTCTCTCAGTGTTCTTCTCTCAATGTTTTCTTTTGTGTGATATCGCTTTGGGAAGAGATCTTGTGACGGCAGTCACTGCAGGTGCGCGTCCGCTTGTTGTTTTTTTTTTTTTTTTGTTTTTTTTTTTTTTTGGAGCTTACGAGGGTTGTCCACGAATTTTGCGCTGCGCCACATCAAGACGATTCGACAGAAGCCGTCTTGCAGTGGAAAATTCGTGGGCAGCCCTCGTGCGCGCATCCGGACGTTCATTTGTTCTCCAGAACGAGAGGTCACATTTTTGACATTCCAGCACGAGTATCAAATGGACACTCATACCATTCAATTCAGATGTTTCCTCAATGGCCACAGCATGCATGGACAAGATTGCCACTGAGTTTTGGCCGAAGTTCAGCCAGCTGGGCTTTGGAACCAGGCGCACTAGTCCAAACCCAGCGAGCCTGGTTTGGAAGCTGCCCATTGACGCCTTTACGGCTTGGCCAGCTGGCACTTGTAGGTTGGCCAGGCGTGGTGCTCACCGAATTGAGTTTTAGCACTGTACTCAGTTGCGATTTCCCAGGCACGCAGGCACCAACAAAGCCAAAAAGGCATGCCCGCCAAACCCAACAAACCCAACGCGTTTGAGACATGACAAACCTGGTCAGGAACCATTCAAATCTGACTGAATATTACTCACCAGCTCCGCGTGCAGCTGGTCATCCACTTGAAACTGAGTTTCCTGGCCACCTTGTCTGCATGGACGCCTCCAAACAAAGATGACTCCCATAGCCATGTGCACCAAACCGTCAGGCACATTCTGGCGGTGCAATGGCCGTAGTTTTGCAATGTAGATTCCCGTTTTTTTTTCAACTTGCAACTTGGGTTGTCCAGTGGCATCTGAAGGCCACCTCTGATGAACCGCTTCTGCCTTCGAGTGATCAATGCCCCGCATGCATGCAGTGGGGGTGGGCTGCAAACCTGTGCGTCTTTTTTGTGGATTGTGGTGGAGTTGGAAAGTATGTAATTAGATCTATTCCCGCGCGAATGCAGTGTGATATGAAGTCAAAACCTTTCTGGTCCTCGGTCCATATTTCATATCTCAAATGAGATGTGGGCATTTGTGTGACACCAAGCAATTTAAGAAACGATCTCATTCTCTCGGAGTGTCGAGATGAGGCTGCGTGCAGCGCTTCATTATCTATAGAGGAAGGGCTGTCCCTTCCGCTGTTTCTTTGACCGGGGCTGAGCAGGTCAGAGGCTCTCAGGTCTCTTATTCCTGCTAATCAACACGCAAATTCCTCAATGACGATCGGATAACAATGGTGCACTGTGAACAGACGCATACAAACTGACTTCGTAATCTGTGCCCACGGGTGCACAATCTCGGTTTGCCTCACACTGCCACTTGTGAGGTTGTTTTGTCTTCAGATCCTGTCAAGCCATTTTCTTGGAAAGTTCATCCGATTTTTGAAACAAACTGCCTTTTTTCTCAAGCAGTGTGGCAAGTGCTGTGCTTGGTCGCAAGAGGAGCAGACGTAGATTTTACGTTCGCTGTGAAGCATTTCATTAAAAAAATTCAAAAAATCAATTTATTCAGCCTCAGTGCATGAAAACAGAGCCAGAATTTTATCCACAACATTGAACAGGCAAGACAACAGCACACAAAAAACGACACTGATAAATCTTAAATGTCTTCGCAGACGTGTGTCTGCCGTGGACCCAAGATTCAGGCCAGAGAGACCAAACTGAGGTGAGAGGCAAACTTCAACCTTGAAAATTCAATATGGGAATATGTATTGGGCTGCATGCAAGCAGGAATTTCTTTTTCGATGGTCGCTTTTTGTCGTCGAACCAGGGAGAGGGGGCGTCTTCCCTTTGTGACAGCATTGTTTGTGCAGACTCACCAAAATTCAACCAGACTGACTCAAGCGTAGTTTGTTTTGTTTTGTTTTGACTCAGGATGCACTTGAATTTTTCAATAAAATTGGCCCCCCACCCCTCACTGTTTGGTTCAGCAACCAAACAGTATTTGGTCAAATGTTTCAGGGACAGGAGATCAAAAAAGGAAAAATTTTTTGAGTATCTAAACATGGTCAGAAACATCTCCCAAGTCAAAAAAAAACTTGTCTGAAAAAAAGTTTGGCGCTTGGTGAAACCAACTCAAAACTTAGCAACATTTTGTGGTCAATTTCGTTTGATTTGTATGTACATGCAAATGATCAGGAACACTTCTTGAACGAACAACACCTGGAGAAACTTTGAGATGAATATCTTCCATCAAATTATAACAAGAAGTTTTTTGTTCCCAAAACAAAAACAGGGTTTCTCTGCCTGTTGTTTTTGAGGTCGAAGTCAGGCAGGTCCCATCCCGTTGTGTGCATGCACAAGTCTTGACGTACAACACGCGGAAGTACTGTGCAGTCTATTCCTGCCAACATCACTAGTCCTGTGCACAAAACCTGTCACAAAATACAGGTCAAAACCACAAAAGGGATTGTCCTTTTGGCTTCATGATTGTTTGGTTGTTTGCACACACAAGGAACCTTGCGGTACAGCGTCGAATATGCCGGTGCAGGGGACCTGTATGCCTTTCAAGCAGCGAAAGCAGCCAGAAATGTGCAAAGGACAACTGCAAAACGTCTGCCATGGCCCGACCATGCGGCAAGAACAACCCGGGAAATAGTTCAACGAAGAACCAGAGGGAGCGGGATATTATCTTTGTTCAAATTCCGTATTTGCCATGTTTGTCACATTTTCCGACGCACAATTGTGGCTTCAACAAAATAAAGTTTCCACAACTTCTGCAAACTGTTTGCAGGTTTCATTTCTTTGCTGGTTTGTGAACAGGTCTCCGTTGCTCGGTGGCAATAAATCAGTGCTTGCTTAATCTGCACTTTTCCGTTGTTAAGTCGAGAAGGAAGAAAGGCAGGCTTCCTCTTTTGTTCTGAAATATATCCTTTGAAGAAATTGAGAGAACTTCCAAGAATCCAAATTGCCGGCAGCGTTTCATTCAATGAGACCTTAAAAGGAATATTGGCTTTGAGAAAAACATTCTTCCGGTTTCATTGCACAAATTGTGTGTTTTCAGCTCAACCTGGTCGTCCTTCGTGCCAATTACGGACATACCCTGCTTGTCGGCTGCAAGCTTATTACGGCACATGTCGACCTGACAACGTGTTTCCTGGATATGTCCACGGCTGTGGTCATGAGCTGAAGCTATCTTGCGACTTGCTGCCATTTTTGCGACAGGAGAGCCAATCCTGACAACACGAAGGAGTCTTGGTGATGCACAAGTCCTTGTATGTGGTCCGGTATTGTCCGTTGTGTCCGCGGCGACTGCTCACACTTGAGTGGCACTCGTTGTGTCTTGCTCTGATTTTGTCAAATATTTCTCCCGATTCGAGTTGACTTCAATGGTCTGCATCTCTTCAATTGAAGATGTGTTTGACTTTTTCATCCTTTTCACCAGTTCCATGAAATCCTTTCTCATCTGAGGAACGAAGGCGAAGTACAGGAAGAAGGAGGCCGCGCAATTGAGACAAGATATGGTTTGGCCAATGACCCGAGCCAACAGAAATTTGGCCCACAGCGCGTAGCCCACTGCCCTGTTGCTGTATTCTATAATATTTACAATGATGGTGGGTAAGTTGAGAGTCAAAAACACAAAACCCACAACGAGAGTCAGCTTGGTAAGCTGGTCCTGGGTGCTCTGGTTCATGTTGGTGACAGACACGGCATCAGCTCTCGGACAAACTAATCCGATGGTGATCACAATGCTGAAGAGGAAAATGAGAACGAGCGGGATGTAGGAGCAAAGCGCTGCGGAAATCCAAGGCCAGGCGAGAGTCTGGAAGTCTTGCTGCATCGGATCGACGGAGCAACCTTGGGCGTTGAGTTCGTAGGTCCACATGGCGTGCACACTGACCACGACCAGGCCGATGACAATTATTATCATCACCAGCTTTGCCATGAAGACTGTGCACATGTAGGGTGCTTGTCGCGGGTGCCAGAGGATAATAAACCTATCTATAACCATGGACACGACGATCCATCCAGCAGCGTAGATTATGACTTTGTACATAAATTGCCACACTCGGCACAGCCAGTCCGAGAAATTGGCGATGTAGGTAGTCTCCGTGACGTGGGAAAACCAGTCCATTCCACAACCGATGTACAGCACCAGGATGTTGGTCAGAGAATACATCTGAAAGAGAACACCGTTTTGTTGTTTTTCTGGGAAGCAACCAAAGCAATTGCGCAGGAGAGCCACCACATGCTGCTCGCAGAGATTCTCTTCGAATTTAAAGTTTTTACATTTCAAAACTCTGCTCCAAAACCTGGAAAACACACGAACGCAGTATCGCCATTGTTGGCCACTAAGTTGAGTGCACTACTCGTATTGGCACAAAATATCTCTCCACTGTCCGTTTCGGTTCCGCTTTTGAAAGCATTGGAACACGCCTTCCTTACTGAGGGAAAGCAAGTTTCAACCAAATTCACTTTCCGGTGCATGTCCACAAAACCAGGGGAGAAAGCACTCACTTGATGGAAGTTGTTCATTGAGGAAACATGTTTGCCTGAAAGTCCCACACTGCAGGAGAGGTTTGTGTTAATCGCTCCTTTCTCAATCGCCAGATGAGACCAGGAACTTTCTGCACTGCGTGTATGGTTTTCATCACGCGGGGTAACAGTGGCCCGGGTGGAGTCTACTCACAGCAAGGTAATAGCAGACAGAGAACTGGTTGAGTCCGCGGCGGGTGAGGAGGTAGAAGCTGAGCAGGTTCCCCACCGTGCCGACCACAATCATGATCGGAGGCGCGAACGTTTTCAACTGAAAAGCGTGAAAAGCAATCATGAACCAGTTGTCAAAATATCACCCAGAAATGACGCAGGCACAAAAAAACACGAATGACGAGAGCAAACTTAGAGCGTACTTGGGCGTGGATGTGAGCCTCGACAGTGCAGGCCCAGAAGTGCGAGAAGTGGACCGGCATCTCGCTGGCGTTGGACGCGTTGTTCGGGATGAGAATGGTGCCTCGCTCCGTGATGTCGGCGCAGGGCAGCGCCGCTCCGGCCTCCATCGTCAGTGTGCGTCCAGAGAAGCGCGGCACTGAAGTCGAAAACAGTGCACGTTTGTGAAGGAACTCGACATATGTGTGTACAGTTGCAACAAAAAGACTTTCCCACACCCGTCAGAACAAACACTTCAGCTTTGAAGTTGGCACTCGTCGGGTCCCAGTGAACATGCATGGTGGGAGACTCGCAAGCTGTGGCAGCCCTCTCGCTTTTCCGACTTGTCACAGAAACCGAAGCTCGATACAACAGCCAGACAACTTTGTGGTCACAAAAGCTGCAGCATACATTGTGCTCGCACCGTGGTAGAAATGGGTTTTCACAGGTCTTACAAAAATGGTTCCTGTTCGGTCACACAACTCCTTTGTTGACTCGAAAATCATTGTGTGATTTCACAGGAAGCACGATTGTACTGTGTGAGAACCTGTCATCCGGTACGTCGGAAACACTGTGTGGGTCAACAAATTTGAGAGTGAAGATCGGAACCACTCTGATCTTCGTGTTTGGACACGAAGTTCTTCCGTCCGCGTCATGCAGAGTGAAACACTGACATTTTAACGTTTCGTTTGAAATGTTATTTCAGCGCAAGCGAAAGTTCATACATGTTCTGATTCATCAAAGCTGCTGATGTGGACATTGTTCGTGTGAAGCTCATATCGGCTGGAGATCGTGCACCAAGAGTCACACCTCGAGTTCGTGGACTTCGTTTCTTGAACTCCTCATCTGAGGAAACAGTTGGATGTTCACTTTTTGAAATCAGAAAGCGAAAAAAACAGCTTTGCCTGCACGCTGGTTTGTGAAATATCAGTGAGCAGCAGGCTTCATTTTCAGGTTGCTGTGTTTACCAGTGTGCCATCTCACTCCATGCATCCTGTGCCTCATCCCACAAGAAATTTTCACCTGTTGACATCTTTCCCCGTGGGAAACGTCTGCGAAACATAAAGTGGGAAGACGATTGTGCCCCGAGCAGTGGGTGCATGAACCCACACCTCGCCCTAGCCTCAGAAAAAATGGAAAAGAAAGTGTTTCTGCCCAGAGTGTACACATAAATTTTCTTGCAACGCCCGTATGCACGGCGGTTGCGCGTCAAGCATGAACCTGTTCTTGTTGCTTGACCCTCCCTGCGTCTGCATGCGGCTCCACCGTTGGATGTTGTCAAAGATCCGACTTCACGGACATTATTTCTGTGCAGGTATCGCCTTTCCGTGTCAATTTAGCATGGTGAAAAGTGATACGAGTCAACGTGCAACATGGAAACTCGCTTCAATGAACCTTTGTGTTGCATGTGTTCACATCATGAAGGCCTCAGCTGCCAACTGCCTTTGTGAGTTGAGTTACAGATTGTCAAATCATTGGCGTATGTACCCTCGAGATAGCTCGTTCATGGTGGACTTACAGATGCACCTGGACGCGTAGATTGTCTCCGTGCATGGTGTCAAACGTTGACCTTTCTGACAAACGTTTGACCCTTGAAACTGACAGGCCAAGTTGATGGAGCCAAACTTGTCGAAAAAAAAGTCGGGTTTGTTCTTTATCCAAATCCGTGCAGGTGCGCTCCCGGCTGTGTGTTTCGCAGCTTGAGTCGCCCAGCGCCTTCAGAACTACACAGTCGTCCCCTCGGGTCGTTTGTCACTTCAGTTTCATTTTCATGCTTTGACTATGTGGCTGTATGCCCCGCGCATTTGTCACAATTAGCGCTTCAAACGCAGTGTTCGCGGACGTTCGTTCATGCACACACCGAAGCTGTTTTTTGAGGATTCTCAGATCAAACATTCATGGTCTGTTGGGCGCCGATTCGGAAATACGGGCGATTGTGATCACTTTAAATGAGTGCGCAGAGCATCAAGTGAACGAGAATGTCTTGTCCCCTCCCTTTATGCAGCTCATAGAACGACAAATCTTTATCATGTCCACTGGTGCTTGGAAAAGCCGGAACCCATGCATGCAACCTGAACAAGCGGAGCCAAAATCAGTTGATCCAGATGGGGGACAACCGAAACTCAACATTGTCCCTTCTGTGTTTCTCCTCATCAGGGACTTGGCACAGGGACTTATCACTCGTACTGAACAAAGCCAGAGGCTATGGCTGTGACGTGTTGCACCTCAGGTTTGAATCCGAGACGAAACACGTGTGAATTCAAGATGCCTGCACGAATCTGAGGGATCCACTCCACATGACAAATGAGTCCAACTATAGTATACGGGCAATCTGGCTTTGACTGATACGCTGGTACGAACACATGAATCTAAAAATCAAAATATCAGGTGTGTGTGTGTCAGACACAGTCATACAGTGTTCTTGGTCTCGTAACTCTGAAAGATTGTGTCTTGGATTCACTCGTTTACGAGGGAACTCCAAAATGTTCGGATCTTTTCTTCGAGATACAACTGCCTGGCAATGTCTGGAACAAATCAACGTCTCTCGCAGCTTCGGTAAAGGACCACTGCACCCTGACGTCGTGTTCACCTGTGGAAAACGTTTGCCCCTCAAACTGACCATCCAAAGAAGAGGTACGTCTTAAACCTGGATACATGGCTTTACCATTCCTACAATGAAAGAGGCAAAAGATAGGGTGCATCCCAACTGCCGGTGGATATTTCGTACACAAAAAATAACAACCGAAAAGGGTTCGTGTTTTCATTGTTCGTCCACCCAGAAAAGAAAATTCCAATCTTCTTGTGAACGTGCACTCATGTTCTCTGTACACGCCAAAATTTGTACCTGTTTTTGCCTTGACAAGACTCAAACCTTCTCCTCATACACAATGCACACCCCTTCTTTTGCTGTCAATTGAGACAAGCAAGTGAGCAACATTCATGAGTGGAGATCGTACGTTTGGATCTGATTCTTGAAACAGAACCCTTGTGCGTATGTATGAGTGTGGCTCACCCTTTCAATGAATTGTCAACGAGAGAGCTCTCCTGCCACATGTTGAGCTTCGACAGGGAAAAACAAAAACAAGTGAGACCTCGCCAGTTCAACCAGGTAATGATCCGTGCACGGGTGGATACGTCTTGTGGACGACAAGCTGCTTTTGGGGCTGAACCATTCATTTGGCGGGACAAGGCTGCACTCCAAACACTGCGAAACTACCCAAGCAAGCAACACATTTTCACATCGGAAAACAATTCTCAGGAGCACAGGTATCGGTAGTTTCTGGGCACAAGCATTTTTTCTGAAACAGGAAATTGACGTGAAAAATTACAACAAATTTTGGGGTTGCAAAACCCAGTGTGCCCTTTGTCCTCAAGCATTTTGTCCAATATTTCCATTGATTAATTTGGTATCATCCAACCCCCTTTCAAACAAATTTCCATTGGGATTCTCTTCCCTGCTCTCGCTACTCAAGCTGCAGCCTTTTTGTGTTATTTGAAAAGGTGTGAACTGCACCGGAAAGTTCAAATGAGCATCGGTGTAATGGTGGTTTGTTTGGTCAAAAGAAATATGGTGAATTGCAGATGGGTTCACGGGTTCTTCAGTACCTTAGTTTTTTCCCTTTCAATTGACATCAAACGTTTCTGATTGGAATGAGTCGAATGTGACTCGTGAGTTTGTGCTGCACAAAATACTGAAGGATATTTCCAGCACTAAAAAAAGCTATTATCTTCACTTTTGGAAAAAAAACCTCTTTCTTCCATGTTTTCGGCCGGGTTGTCGAGTTGCTTTCCGGATGCAATCCACCAAGGAAGAAAACACAGAAATTATTCACACGATCAAGACATGTTCAGCACTCCCGTATACAGTACCGTTTTGTAAACAGGACACTCAGATGCTGCGACGACTCCTCACGAGAGTACGTACGTGGTGCGCTGTCAGGCGATTGAGCTGGAACGTACTCACGCTTGGAAAATTGACCTCGATGTCAAACGCACATTAGTTTGGGGATGGGATTCTAATCATTCTTCCAACAACTGATCACATGTGTGTCGTGTTTTTTGTGCCTTGCTTGATCATCAAAACAGGACTGCTTTGGGTGCGATCGAAAGAAAAACTTGTTCAAAGCATTTTCTGGGCATTGGTCCATTGAGACAGGAAGCGTCTTCTGCAGTGGTCAAGTGATGTTGAAGACAAATCGATTGCTGGGTGAAGGACATGCGGCATTATGCTGTCATTTCATGGCAATAAACACCAATGAAAATGTCAACGGCAGAGTCAAGTCATCGATTAAGCGCAATAAAAAGTACTCCATGGCGCACAGACTTTTCCTGCCAGTGACAACGTTGATGAAACGTTGGCAAATGGATTACTTTGACACTCTTTTCTTGTTCTTTCGATCAACATGATTCTGAGGAACTCCACACAAAGAAAAGGTTCGTCACTTCAAAATTCCAGTAGATTCTGGTAGACCAGCACGTAAATTTTCTGTTCAAATCCAGTCAAAACCGCTGCTTGCGTGCGCGTTTTTGCACCCGCAAATATGCTCCAAGCAAGCATGTAATATTAATGAGAGACTGTCAAAAAAATGTCATCTTGAGAAACTTATCCAGGTGTGGTACTGCAGTACACTGACAACACCACCTTCCGGGCAAGATCCGAAGCGAGGACCTTGTTTCTTCTCACCGAATAAGTGTCTTTTGAGCAAATTAGTTTCCTGCAAGCTTGGCTTTCAGGTTGATGCATTCTTGGCAGGAAGTCGGCTGTAAATTTGGCTATTGTCCATCGCAAATTTGCGCTTGGTCTTCAAATGCAAATTTCCAATGGACACAGTTGCCCTGGGTGCACACGAAGACCACGGCTGCGTGCAGAGAGAATTCTCGTCAGAAGCATGCTCGTCCTCGTGTTGGGTTCCTGAGCGCGCATTGCGCAAGTGGCATCCAACGCAGGCACTCTCGTCACACCACCAAAATTGACAGAATAAACCAGTGAAACTACTTTTCAGCCGCAAGCAGCAGATGAAAGAATTGTGTTCTGTGCACTTGCATGGTTGATGGTGTCTGCTCTGATAGCATACAACGCACGTTGTCAAAATGGCAGCCTGCCGCATTTGGTTTCAAAGTCAAATCTGCAGCTGATAGACCCTTCCCTCCGAGTGTACACACATCTGTACATAGCCACTGGACGTGGGTGGATCAAAATCTGAACGCAATTAAGAAAGTAAGAAAGTACAGGCAATTAACAACGCAATTAATGGGACAGTCCAGGTCTCCAGAAGTTGATGGGATTCTGTCATTTATCTCGCAACCGGATCCAATCAGAACTTTCTCGTTGCGGATGTGGATGTTTCGCAGTGCAAACAACACCTTCAGGGAAACAGAAAATTTAGTTCAATGTCAGACACAGATTCCATCCCGTGCCATTCACCAACAGAAGCACCAAGACAACAATTCGACAAGTTTGTGCGCGTGTTCTCAGGGATTGTTGTCACATACGTATAAAATAGAGTATTGTCCAAACTAAAGTTGGAACATGTGAAGTGTTTGCAAAACAGATTGATCTCCCTCCACCTGAAGTTTGAAGAGAGAATGTCCGGGTACACTCCTGGAATAAGGAACCAAATAAATATCGGTATCACAATGATTTTTGTGGGGTGACTGGGTGGTTGTGTCCAGCCTGTTCATGTCAAACCAGAAACAATAGGTTGCAGCCAGATAGCCAGACAAAAGGGCCAGAGAGCTTCAGCTCAGGGTGAGTTGATCAATTATTGTGTGTGCAGTGTGATTTCCCTGTTCAAACTGTTTTGCACTGTTGTACCAGCCTGGTAATGAAGTGTCTGGTGGTGTACTTTGTGTATGGGAATAGCAACAATAACTCATCATCACCTTGCTTTGCTTCAAATCAAAACTGAGCTTGAGTCTTGTTTCTCTCAATCACAAGAACTCGGCGACCCTCTGGGGTGCACAACAAGTTTGTGCACCTGAACTTGAATGGCTCCTCGTTTCATCTGTACAAATGTAAGACTCTTGATCTTCAGAATTACACCCAAGAATTGCATGCTGTCATAAAATTGAAATTGGCGGTCGCCCTGCGTGTGAAGGAATTGTATGTCCAAACTGATCTGCTTGCAGAACATCCCACTCCCAAAGTCGTAGCTAGACTCATTGATCCCAAAAACGTTTGGGGTATCACTTCCGCAAAAATTTTCTCGTGTTTCTTCTGCATTTCCATGTTTGTGTGTGGCCTTGTGAAGGACGCAAACAATGTCCTTTCAAGCTGCTATGGCATCCAGTACTGTGCCTGCACCAGTTGCATCAGACATTCAACGCGCATCTTGTGGAGGCATGCCAATTGCAGGCATTTTGCTCAAAAGGAACGGCTGCACACAGAAAACATACGGACCGACAGTGTTGTAGTGAGTTGTGTGGTGAACAGTCTAACCACCATGTGCAGTGTGTTGAGTTGCTTTGGTTCTCTTGTTTGTTTTTTTTTTTTTTTCTGGGCAGTCCGCACAGAAAGCAAAAAGTCCTCTGTTGGTGCACCCAGAAATGAGTTTCACTGCCTTCCCTGGTGGTGGTCAACATTGACAATATCAAGATTTCACACAAACAGAGCCTCATCATTGAAATATGTTTGGACTTTTGTAGCCTGTATGCCTGATGCCACTGCAAAAATGGGCTTTTCGCGTGTGTGAGGTTCCTCCCAGAGAGGTGCAGGTACAAACGAATGACAATGTTTTGGAACTCCTGATTGCATCATGTTTTCAAGCCACTCCCCCACCAGCCCAAAGCAGCATCGTTCACGTTCATCCCAAGCTGAGCTGAGCGCGTCAATTGACCTGGCAGTTTTCTTTCGCACATGGAGCAACAGAAACACATCACTACAGAAACCCGTGAAGAAGAAGAAGATGTGAATGTCTGCAACCCACACATGTACGGCGCAGGTGAACAAACACCACGCCACACGGTCTGCGGTGGAAATTCATTTCATCTGCTTGAAGCTCAGATTTACAACACATTTACGGTTTCTTCAAAGCTCCATACAACTGTTTCTTTCTTACAATTTGTTTTCTCAGATCCTGAAGCCTGGCGATGACCTGCTGGTCAGGCCTGCACTCAAAGCAAAACAGGTTCCTTCTGATGAGCTTCCAGACACTTTCTTGTGCAGATGATTGAAATGAAGACTGTCCGAGCCCAATTTAGCGAGTTAGTGCTGCTCAAATTTTGCTGATTGTGAGCAGCATGCGTCATACGGAGGAGAGGTGACGTCGAGCTGCTGCTCGGGTAAAATGGCCACCTGCAGCAGAAACCATGGTGCGCGGCCGACTCTGTTGTGACTCCTCTGAAGACAACAGCGAAGCTCCATTCTTCTGAAATATTTCTGAGCTGTGGCCGCGGAGGCGCGTTGGGAGATGCTTTCAGTGCATAAAAAACTCAGTACCAGGCGTGTTCTGAATCAAACAAGGGTCCTTCTTTGCTCGCTTTAACCAAACCAGATCTGTGTTGAAAGGATTATTTCAACAGATACTTTCCCGAGCAATGTAAAATTTAGCGGCATTACAACACATAAATGCTGCTCATAAACAGTTTCATTGACGGTTGTGGTACCAAGGATAAGGGAACACTGATCTTGGGAGAAGCCTCGTACATGTGTGTTCTCCAAGCCATATAAAACATTTGTGACATTTGAAGTCAATTGTTTCGTTCTCATCCTCATGAACGTGACAGGCTACAAGCAATGGAGACTTTGCCACGACAGGGATTTATCGTTCGCCTCTTTCTTTTTGATCTGCAAACTTGGGTCTCCACAAACATTAAGCTTTTTGTTTACATCCTCACTTACGCACAACACGAAACAAGGTAAACTGCTTCTTTCGGTTCTGTGCCGTCATTTTCAGTCGGGTTCTCTCACCACACAAGAGTTTGACGAGAACAATTTGAGGAGATGCCGCTGTTCTGCTGGCTTGGTGTGACCGACCAATGGGGCTTTGACTAAATTTGGAGCGTGGTCATAGCATCTTCAACATGCTTGAACATGATCGAAGTCAACTTTTTCCACCGTACATCGTGGTGGTGAAAAGCTAAGGTCCGATTCGACTCAGTTGATATCAGAAAACAATCCAGGTTGTCCAGCTGAATCAAGATTCTGACTTGAGATCGGGTGTCCAATGAAGCAAAGGGCACACCACACGGATCTGATCCAAAAGGTTTGAGGGTCACAAAAGCACCATCCAGTGTGTACCGGCATTCGTGCTGCCTCACTGCCTCTCTTTGCATCCCACCCAAAGCTCCTGGAAGCAGCACTTTGTCATCTGTGGTCCTCTGGCGTGAGACACACTGCCAACCCAACCAAGGGACATTGGTCTCAACACTCTTTCCAGTTGATATTGGGGGATGCACTGGTGACTGATTCAATTGGGTACACCTGACTTGCAGAAAGAAGGCCTGAACCGTCTGTTTAGTTGTCGGACCCACCTCAGGACCACAGGGAGGCAATTGAAGTACGACGCCGTGCACTCTCGCTCGTGAAAATATGTGCGCACTTTTGAAAATTGAACATCAGAAGATGTCATTGACAGGTTATTGATTTGTGACCAGTCGTTGAGGGTTGTAGATTTCTAAGTCCCCTGCCATCAGAAAGATTCAAACCATGAGCAGAATGCAAATCAGCAGCCAAAGGTCCAGAGGCGAGCACTTACCTGCTCCGCCATGACTCGTTTGATTGGGGTTTTTTGGTTGGTCAATGATTGGCTGTCAAAATTTGAGTAATTGGCCCTGGGGTGCTATGGTTCATCTGAGTTTTGGCTTCTTCAAACAAAACTTTGCCGGCAAAACCACATTTAGTTCAGCCGAGGACGAGTGCAAGCGACAAGACATCCACTTCAACCAAGCTGTTCCTGTTCTCAGTTCATGCTGTCTGGTCTTTGTTCGATGTTCTGAAGTCAGACGAAGTGTCCCTGAGTTTGAACTACTGCTTTTCCACTGCTTTAAGGCTTCACAAACAACTTTAACTGCGGACAGTCTTCATTCATGAACTTCAGCGGTGCAGAAGTTCTTTCCTTTGTGCTGTGATACGCAATTAAACTCAGCAGAGAACCTTGACAAGACCTGCGTTATCACAAAAGTGCCCTTCGTATGTGATGCAGACTGCATTGATTCCAGGCAGGCGTTATTCCTGAAGGACAAACTCACGACGAAAGCGCAAAACTGCTTCGTGTGAGACACAAGTCAGTCTGACTCCTGCGCCTGAACCTTGATGTGCACATGATGTTTCCGTTTCTCATGACCAAACCCGAAAGGACAACATTTGGTTGATTGATCACGAGTATGTAGCCACTGAACTCGTCTGTGTTCCGACGCCTGCCTCGGTGCGATAAATTTCAATCCAGCGCCGCTGGCTGGTGAGAAAGTGACAGACGACTTTTATCAGCACGAGTTCCATCACGCTTTGCTGTGGTTTCATACGCTCGCACAGATTCAACACATTTGCACGCTAGCTGCTGTCAAAAACCAACGTCCAAGCAACAGGCCACTCACAATTCTGCACAGATACGGCAATTTTAAAGATGAGACAAAGGCAACAAACCACTACAGCTGACGGCAACTTGCCACCCGTTCTGATAGCACAATGTCAGATCCTGCATAGGTGGGGCCTGGCCTGGTGTTGCCATTCCATGAGTTTTGGGGGGTCCGAGGGAAGCACCCGCTTGGTTGAATTTTTTCTGGCGCAGAATTTGCACTCCCAGATTCAGAATAAGCCCAGAATTTCCTGCCTGCTTCAATATCATAATGTACCAAGCTCATATTTCCAACAATGTCGTGAAAGGGACATTCGGACAAAGAAAGGGTGAGTGGCCTTTTTGATTTGAAAAGAACAAATGTGTCATTGTTTCTGAAATCACATGTTTTTGATGACATATGCTCGTATGTGTACGTGAGAACACTTGAATAAGAAAATGCAAACCTGTTTGTTCGGCAAAGAGGAGGAAATGTACGAGTAATGTCAAACAAGCTATATCAGGCGTTCATGGGCGTAGTGCTGGCCCGAAAATGTTGGTAGATTGCACGGGTACTTGTGTTTTTGTGTGGTTTCCTCAAGTACTTTTATTTTCTCACTTATCACCAGAATCATACTGCCAAACATCTGGTCAGTCAAAGACAACGCAGCACTGCAGCAAAGTCAAACATCATGTACAAGTAGCATTCTGGCAGATCATTCGTTCCAGATCCGTTTTTTGCAAAGAAGAGATAACAACCCGAAGATGGTCCCATTTCCTTCCAATACTGATGCGGATAGCTGCCAATTTGGAAGCACAAAAGACTGGTTGAAGATGAGTAGCTTGAGCCGCGTCGTTCTTCTCATCGACAATGGCAACGCGTCCCATGCATTCACTTCGGACAGTAAGATCAGGCTCCATGGCAAGATAGAAAGTCGTAAAATGCCACGGCTCAACAGTAATCCAGTTGGTCAGCAGGAACAGACCCCACTTTCGGAAATGTTTGAGAAAAACAACTGAATCTACTTGTCTTGCCACAAGCCACGAACGCATGCAAAAGACCTGCAAACCGGTCGCACAAAACTCCCGTCAGAAGAAGTTTGAAGAGTCATGAACAAGAAAACCGCACCTGAAAATCGAGTTGCAGCGGAACCTGAGAAATCTCAGCTTACCTGCCTTTCACCACACAACCTGCATCCAAGTTCTCGTGAAACACTTAGCACACCAAGCAGCATTCGTATCTTGAAATTGAGAGTGAATGAAAACCAACAAATGAGAGTCCCGAATGAAACGTTCGCTCTCTGTTCGCATATGTGAACAGCTTCGTTCTCCATGCAGTCTCAAGTTCTCTTCGCCGAAGCTGTTTCCCAATGCGTTCAAACACTGTTCGTTGTTCGGGGGCTTCAGACTGAAAATATCAAGCTGTACAAGCATGCCAAAAATTTGATCCGATATGTTTTCGTGATGCATTCCACATGCCCCAAAGACTCATTCAGAAAGATCATCTGCAGGGGGAAATATCAGTGGAGAATTCGCCTGAAGTCCCAACGGACTCTTAGTGTTCAAATATACTAATCGCCAGTTTGAGATCACTCAAAATTGAACATGAACTGAATTTTGCGACTTGACACTGAAAGACAAAGGGGTGACACTTTTTGTTTTCTGTCGCGTCGTTGCCCTCAGCTCCCCAGACGCTACGGGCATATGTGCAATTCCTGTCCACGAGGATTGCATGCAATCCAACCTGTGCCAAGTTCCATGTCCACCATTGAGGGTCTCACAGTCGCCTGAAGTCAGATTAGCTCACACGTATCAATAACAGGTACAAGTATTCTTCTCGTTGCTGAAAGAGGGGACCTTTGGTTTGGAAGCGTGAGCAGAGACACAACACCAACTTCATCCTGCATCAGAGCTGTCCGGTTCTTCCTGCAGAGAACCAAAACCTTCCGTCGAGTTTGAACTCAACGACTCTCGTTTGAATTGTACAGGAAGCACAAACGCCAATCCCAGTTCAAGCAGGCATGCATCTCCAGGTCAAATTGTGGATGCTTCAGTCTTTTCTGGTTCTTTAGAACACGTTTCTGGCAAAGCCCAAGACATCACTCTTCGGTGAATGAGTGTGGCACCCTCAGAACAAGGCATACCCATGACTAGCTGGTTGAGTCTGCGACAAGGGTGGGTGGTACCCAAGGTGCATCCGTTGTCGACCATTTCATGCTTCGACAGACCTTCACGTCATAGCAACGTCAATTTTCGTCGTTTTACAATTTTTAGGCCTTCAAATTTTGGCCTTGTTCTTGCGTCCAAGCTCGAAGTCAGAAGTTATGTTCTTGTTTTGCCTCAATCCTGGTTCTCTGGAGGCACAACAATGATTTGCGACAAATATTGAATACTTTTGACCTCGCTGGCTATCGTTGTGTCGCAGGCAGACCGAGGTGTTGCGGACTGTACCCTTGTCAACGGACATCTATGACCATCAACTGCCCACTGCAAAGTGCAAAGTGCGCCATTTCGAAAAAATCTCCCCTGTCAAGTTTCCAAAGAAAAAGTCAATTGAATAAGACAGAGATAACAGCAAATACAAGGCAGTTCAATCACTTCAATCACCTCAAAGTCCTGATTCTGAAGGCAGCTGGACCCCTGTCCGTCAGAACGAACAACAATTAACGCGTCTGCAAAAAACAATCAATTTGTCCCTCAACAACATTCTTCAATACTGGGTGACTGTGTTCAAACTCACACAGGAGCACAAAATCTGTACAGGTCTTTCTTGTAAAGTTTTGTGCAATCCATTTTGCGTTGCTTCATCGAGAATTTGTTGAATCCAAATTCTGGAGGGAAACGAGTCTGGATGCTGCAGTGAATGGACAACGTAGATCTATCCGCTCTGCTTGCGCGCCAATCACAATCGTCGAGACGCAGACACACAGTTTGCACAACTGGAAAAGACTGTAATTTATCATTGGATCCGTCTCACCAGACAATGACCCTGGCTGCACACTCGCACAAAGGCACCTGAAGAGGAACTCGAAACGAATCCTTGTGCTTCTCGACACCTTCATTGCAAGCCAGACAACTGAGAATCGAAATAACGTCCGAGCTTCGGGAACAAGAAGCACAAAGCCAAAGAGGACCACAGTTTGATTCCAATTATCCGGGCCACAGCGCAGCTTTCGGTACAAATCATTTGCATCCTCACGGTTGCTTTAATCGAGTCCAAACATTCGTCTTGTCCCGAGTCTCCGAACTTGACTGATGGCGTACTGTGACTCGAATTGAATTTGAAGTGCCCCAGACACGCACAGTTTCTAAATGGTCTCAAACGGTCACCGAGACCAACTGAGGGCACACACACACGCGCGCATACACTCCAGGATCTACAACATGAGCACCCATGCACTGCCGTACCCAACAACCAAAAGCAGGGAACTTTCTTCTCCTGTCCGGTCCCATGGATTCTGTTCCACACCATCTGCAGTCATACGCACGCATTTCTGGTTTGAAAGGTTGTTTTTCTTGTTTTGGAACTCTGAAATGACGTGTTGCTTCAGTGAACAATGAGTTGGCCGTGGAATGGCAACCCATGACGACAAACGAGAGAAGTTCGCGACACGGGGGAAAACATGTTGACGAAGGTTGGAACGAAAGTTTGACCAAAATGCAAGGAAATATTCCCGGTATTTCGCGAGAAAGCTCTGTCGTGACGGCAACTTTCTGTTTTGGAGCTGCTTGTTGTTGTCTGCCGAAAACTTTGCCGCAAAGAGCGGTCAATGTGCGTTGGCCCCAGATCCCTGCGGAAATCAACATGAGGATAAACGTAGGAAATATCGACCTGTTCTCAGTCTTCAACTTCACCAAGAGAGACAAACTCTTTCGAGGAATCAGAATTGTCAGGGTGTATCGTCACAACCATAATGATGGATTGAAGATACGAGAAAGAAACACAATCCGGTAAACTGAAACCAAGGAATCGCTCCCGACCCTTCGACGGACTGAGCTTGGGGTGCATAATTCATCACAACTTGCACCACGTGAAGCCTCGCAAAGCTTTGTTATGTGATGCAGAGAACTCTGAATGTCTGTTGTTTCCTGTTCACGCGTCAGTCTTTCCCCGCAATGTGTGTATGGAGCAGTGAAATCGGAACAAAAGCTGCTTTGACATGTGAAGATGTCCACTCCAAAAACGATGGCACGTACAGAACTATAGGAAGCCCGCGGTTCCACCAAGCCAACTTGGCCGACAGGAAAACTTGCAGATTTGGCCCAGGTAAATTTGGAAATTTGGCACTTTTGGCCCAGAATGGCCCACCAATGGTAGTGCGGATGAGAGGTGCGTCATCTAAACATTTCTTGGCTGGAAAATGATCAGTATCAAATTCTGAGCGACAACTATTTGGATGACTTGCCCCCAACCTCGGTAAATTACCTGGCCAAGTCACCCTGACAAATTTTATTTCTTTATACTTTTGGAAAATTATCAGCTCTTTTTTCTGAGCAAAAGATGTTTGAGTGATAAATTTACCTCCCCACTTTCTGGGTAAGTCATCTGAGTGCACATGTGCAGACACATGCATGCAGACACACATATATCGTTGGGGATTGCACTCAGCCCGTGGTTCGCTGAAAAACATTCACCTGCAAATGTAAAGTCTAATTGACCCGTCGCCCGTTTATGGCTTCCTTCACCCAGAGTGTTTTCCTGCTGTTCCAACAAAACGGACTGCGGGACCTTTGAGGTGTTTGGTTTCCACAGGGAAGGTTCGGCAAATGAAAGACAAGAAGAATTGATCACCAAGCTCCTTGCAAAGCTCCGCGAGTTTCCCGGACACATGCATTGACCGGACACACAGCTGTCACAAAGAGATCATGCAGACCTGCTTAACTTGCTGACTGCTTTATGTGCTCAGTGTGGTTGGACTGGCGACGCTAGGACGCCAGATTCTGAAAGAATTGTGACAGGAAAAACACCACCGGGGCACAGCAGTCTGACGGCGCAGGGCAATCCCAACACAGTCCGATGCTGTTTCTGTTGCGGAAAGTTCGGTTCTCATCAAACAGATATCGAAGGTGATGCAAACGGTGCATCATGAGAAAGTCAAATCAAGTCCTCTCACCAGCTGCGGCCCTCAACTTAAACGTGTTCCGTGCACGGTACATGTAAGAGCTCTCCGTGCAATCTTGCAATCCCACTTGCAAAAGGTTGACCTTAAAGTTGCCCAGAGTGGACGCGGTGAGAGGTGCTCAGGTGCGCACTTGCTCCAACAGTATCTCCTCGAAATAATTGAGGGGAATAAAATGCGCCATGGCACATGCATCTCATCCTGTTTTCACAAAGATCCTGGACACCATGCAAAACTACGTACTGCATCACGCAGATTGAGAATCTTGAGACGCCAGGACGAACGTCTGCAGACCTCCGCCTTCACACAAAATTGCTGTCGAGATCACACGACGACCAAAGAGAATTATCCCATTGCTTTGGCAAACACATGCACGTTACAGGCCAAAAGAAGCAATGTGAGAGGAACATGAGGAATTTGAGACCTGTCGTGAAAGCATCTTTGGAACTAAAATCAGTGATATTCCCCAGCCGGAAACTGACCAAAAGCAATAATTCCATCGTGAACTACTCCACACACACACACACACACACACACACACACACACACACACACACGCAGTCTTTCCTTCCACACTGTAACGGGTGCACCTTCCGTCTGGAAGGAGCTTGTTCTTGCAAGCACGCCTGAGTCGAACATTTTCAGACAAGACACGCACGAAGTTCACAGTTAGGCCGACACCTTGTCCAGTTGCTTGTCTGCAATTTTACAAGTTCCCTTGTCTGCCTGTTCAAAACACCACGGCCCTGGCCATTCTGCGCTGCCATAGTGGAAGACCCTCCCGGTTGTGTACCGAACATCTGCCCAAAGTTGAAATAATTCTGCTTGTTGTTCGGATCCCTGAGATCTGCCTCGGAGTTTTGTCCCAAAGTTTCGCTTCCGTTCTTTCCATGGGTATTCCATGGACACACCGCGCGCCGACCCGCGAGCGCGTTGTTTGCTCTGTCGGGAAGAAGGGCCCTCCCCTTCAACAAATTTGACCGTTTTACGGCTCGGAATAATACTGAAGAATGCGGGGACGAAACTCAAAAACATATACGAAGCTCGTGCCTTTATTCGGAATAACACTGAGGATGGCGAGTTTCGTACCGTTTTCGAGTTTCGTCCCCGAGTACCTCAGTATCATTCTGAGCCACGAAACGGTCACAAATGCACGCAAGAGTTTTGTCACGAAAGGACGAAAGCCCCCAGGGGTGTTTTTTTCCCTCCAAACATCACGTACACAGGCACGAACAACCCAGCATTTTGCTTAATGTGAAAACTGCACAGGATACGAGAAGCAAAAACAAAATCAAAGAGCGTGTTCCGTATTTCGTGTCATCATGAATACAAGTCCACTGTGTATGTACGTGCAACTGCACGATAAACACGCTGTTCGGTAGATCAGCTTATCCTGATGACGATCAGCCATATTTTCCGCTTCCGCCTGATCGAATCCTACATCTGAAGATTAATGAGGTAATTTGTACTTTCGTTTGTAACAATTATTTCCCTTGAAGAGAAAAAGAGCAAATATACGAGCCGGTTTTGAGCACAGAAACTGCTCGGTTTTGCAATGAATATCTTTGCCGCCCGAAATTCCGGAAATTTTCCGAAGGTATTGAGTTCAGCTGAGCGGGTAGTTTTGTTAGTTTGTGTGCAAATTTCTTGTACACCCAATAACTTTTGAAAGAAAGGGGTGAGGCCAATGGGCTTTGCATGGTTACAAGGCTGGTAGTGAAAATATTTTGGTCCTTTCGATGACGGCATGTGTAGGTCAAAAAAAAAAGGTAGCCATGGCCAAAAGATATGTGGCACCCCTTTCTCCCTCTCTCCTCTGGGTTCCATGATATGTTTGTGTTGTGAGGTTCCACAACATGCATGTGCCAACAGGGGGGGGGGGTGTGTCCACAACATGTGTTGCAGGGTTCTGCAACATTCCCATGTCCCCTCCCCCTCTTGAGGTGTTTGTGTTGTGAATTAAGTCCCATGACATACTTGTATGGTTATGTTGTGAGGTCCCACAACATACCACCAATGGGAAGGGGGTTTCTTTTCATGTGTCACAGGGTTGCATGACATCTGGCACCATTCTCAATGTATGAAGTGATGTCTTCCCACAGCAACACACTCTTTGAGTGCTTTGTGTTGAGTGCTGCGTCAAATTCTAGTTTTTTTCTTTTTTTCCGCTCAGGTTTCAGGTTTCTTTTGGCTTCCTTGTTTCGTTTTCCACTTTTAATTTTTTTCGTACTCCTTGTCTGCATGAACATGTCCTGTGCCCAAACCGCAGACGTGACTGGTTTGCACTGATACGTGACAAATTCGCAACCGGGCTGGAAAAATGAGGAAGGATTTGGTGTTTACGTCTGTACACCGTTCTGATCTTGCTTTGCACCGAAACCCACCGTGGTGCACAGCGATAGACGCACAGGTCAGAGCGGCCCGAAAGCTGTGAGCAAGAGCCCCATGGATTACGTGTACCGTTGAATCTGTGGAATATGTACCTGACAACCAGAAGCTTTCTGTTTTTGTGGCGTACTCGCTCCGATGGGAAGACAAGCTGATTTGCAAGTGCAGTGACTTGAATGCGCACAGGTGGGTGGAGAGCAGCAGTACGACAAACGTAACGTGAAGACTCAACGCCAGGCTCAACTGCTCGCATGTTTTTTGACAATAGTGAAGTTAAAGGGGCCTTTTGTCGCTGTTTACCAAGTACATTCGACCAGTAGAACTGGCCCTCAATTATCTTACGAACACGTGTCACCATCAATCTATATATTCAATCTACGGGCACTGCCTTCGGTCAGGTGCGTTTTGTGAAACAACAGTGCTGTGCATGTTGCATGCAGGGTGATGGCGGATTGTTACTCGTATTCGAGGCTGTACAACTTTCAACGTAAAAGCCTCATTGCAGTCTTCAAATGGAGCGAGCCACGACAATGCAAAAGTAGCCGTTTGATTTGAGGGTGATGACCACGAAATAGTCTTCCAAGGAGGGGGGATGTGATGACTGCACCATTTTTTGCCTCAGCTATTGTCAGTGTCAGCTCTCTCGTTCGTGCGTTCATCCAACGCGCCTGTACAACAATTGTGTGAAGTCATTGTGCTCCTGCATCTCGTTCGGGGGAATGGACTGAAGCAACGATTTGTGGTTCCAAAACAAAGGTTCAAAGAACCATGTCAATTTGGTTTCTCGGTGCAACTCGGGCTATTAGACAAACTCGGAACGGCGCTCGTAACACACAGAGATGAGGGGAGGACCACGACTCTTTTGAAGTGAGCGTTGATGCCAACTGCCCAGGTAGACAATGCCAATCATTTTCTTCACGTACGCACGCTGCACCTTAGAACTCGCAGAAAAAGTCACATTCAGTGATGTTGGCTGGGTGAACGGAATGCCAATCTCCACGCACAACGAGAACCAAACCGTGTCGACCCGCGATCTGGCCAAATTGCTCGAAGTCGAATCAGGTGTCGAATTGAGCGAGGACATGTCAGTGAGTTCCAGACTGCCTCCCTTTCCAGGTGATGGGAAGCTGTAACCAGCAACTGAATTTGTATGCAATCACTCGCGCGAAGGGAAATGTGACGAGATCTGGTGAACATCACTGGATCTTCCTGGGAGAAAATACTGTCCTCTTGTTTTCCCCATCTATATTCTGCAGACACAACAGCGCCAACTCATTTGTGGCCAAGCAAGTAATTCTTCATTCATGCCAATCGACCATCGCATCCCGCTTTCCCAAATCAATGGAATCTCCAGAAACAAATTTATTTCGTTTCGCAGGCCAAAGACCACAGAGGGGCTCTTACATTTCCGGGTGCCTCGTGCTGCATTTTTTCGGCAAAAACTTGAAAAGTTGGTCTTCTGCAGAGAAAAAAAATCGAGGATTGACCACCACCAGAACACAGAAGTCGGGAAGAAACGCTTGCGAAGGCGTGGCTCCATTTCGTGTTTCAGATGAAATACATTTCAGTTCACACTGACATTTCAGATCAGCCGCAAAAGGCCAAACTATTGATTTGCTTCGAGAGCCACGAACAATATGAAAATGTTTTGTCTCGAGACATCCAATATGTCTTCGATTCAAAAATGAAATTAAGAACCAGTGTTTCGTTCGGGGGGGGGGGCTGGGTTCATTCACACTGGAAGCGCTTTGCGTCGTGACTTTTCAAGGAAACTGACGGAGCGTCGTCATCTCAAAGAACATGCTGTGGCTACGAACGAGACGTGCAGTGCTCAATTCAAAGTTGAAATCATCCTGCAATTTTCTTTCAAAATTAATGGTACAGCTGTACTGCCAATCCTTACTGCCCGCTCCTGACTTATCGTGCTGGTCCCACGGAATCCCAACGACATCGCGCAGCCGCATCATTGCTCGCACCGAACGGAAGCAGACTCCAGTCATCTGACACGTTGATCTACGCACAAATCTCTCCGCAGTCCCACATTACGCGCCTGACCGAAGAAACATGAGTGACGTCGTCGTGTAGATCTTATTAGTGTCACATTCTCAGGCATGAGCGAGATAATGTTCTGTCTTCTGTACAACGAACTGATTGATCGAAATCGTGCATGTAGTCTGAGCTTTTACCATTGTATTTGGATTGTTGTCCAGGCAAAGTCTCGCGTGTGAGGCAGCTGTGTGTCGTCCAGGTCTTGGACACAACAATGAACAGTCATCCGATTCCTCCTGTGATCCTCACGCTTTACGCCACGTCTGCCGCTGGTGCAGCAAACATGGACCAGTCGCAGACAGGTGCGTCGCAGGCGCAGTCGCACGGGGTGATTGCATCCAATTGTCACCCCTTATCACAACCAGGACCAGGTATCCACTGCATGTACGGGGGTGATCACAATACCAAATATTTTGGTGCCGCAGTGATATTATTGCCGTTGTCATCATTACGTGTACAACACAGGCTCAATCCGAAAACCGAAACAAATGCACGCAGACATTGAAATTTGGGAAACACATTCACCAACTCTCAGTCTGTTGCACAATTTGTCACTGCAGAGTGAGAAGTGAAGGGGTCATCCAGTGAACCACGGGAACAGTGTGACAGTCACAAAACCGTGTTCTGAAATGACAATTCGAGTAGACTAGCTGTCGTGCTGTCCCAGTGGACGACACATCAGGCACCAAACAAGTTGCCAAAGCTGCAAACCACCCTGGAAGTCGAGATCCACTCAAACAGAACCGAAGACCGAAGAATTTTTTCACAAACTTTTGTTTATTCTTCTCTGTGTGCAAAAGACCTCAAGTTCAAAGACCGCAATTTCTATGAGTGACACAAAAAGTTCTCCTTTCTTCCGCAGTGCACAACCGAAATGCGTCCAGAAATACCACAGCAAAACACAGGCTCGCTTCGAAGAACGCGCCTGTGCCAAAACGTGCGCACCCAAAGTGGAATGAGGAACTGTCTGCCGTCGACATGTGACACCGTTGAATATTCCCAGGACGAAGAAATCAGGAACACAAACATTCGTTCGATCACCGCAAACACAACAATGGTCAGAAGTGGTGTCGTTCTTTTGTTCATTCCCGAATTTGTCTTTTGTCAGGTGGTACGAACTTCATCTGGAACACGCGATGCGCTTGAGACCACAGAACTCCACACTCCCTCGAAGTGAAATTTTGAAGTGATCGAACTTAGATCCACCCTGCAGCACCCCAACAAATACACACGTGCACTGAAGTGACCAGGAGACCCGTAACTCCGTGAGCAGAACATTTTTTCTGCAACACTTGAGCGACATTTTGTCTGCAAGGGGCAGGTGTGATTTTGCGACATCAGAACAATGTGACATACGTAGACTGTCTACAAGTATTTATCCTTGTGTAAGTTGGGTGCCAACACATCACTGATCCCTGCTGAGGTGAAACATCGTCGCGACGTCAATGGTGCGTCTGTGTACCAACAGAAATTCTGTTTGCGCTGTTCCCTTCCACTGATCTCGAGTACAAACAAGTCGACAAATCATTCACGAGTGAGAATCATGTGTTACAGAAGTGCAGGAATCCTGATCTTCGCGTGCCAATCTATGGCAAAGTCCACACCCAAGCTGCTCACTTCAGGCCAGATATGGTGCCTTTGATGAATCTGGTGGCTGTTTATCAAGACCCGTTGCTCTGCACACAAAACAAACCTTCCAAGATTTCGTATCTCTGTGTAACTTCTCAAGCACACCGTATTTCAGCGCTGCTGAAGTTTTGCAACACGCCACATTCATACCACTCTGAAGGCCACCTGGATAATCTTGTCCAAAATCACTGACCACGAACGCCTCAACCCCCCTCAAAACTGTCAATGTTTTCAAACTTTCCAAACATTTCATGCACATACGCGTGCTTTGCTCCCCCGACTTTACCCCTTCCCGTATTTCCTTCTTCCGGGTGTTCTGCTGGTTAAAGTTGACGACAGAGATCAGTCGGTTTGAAAAATGCATTTTTCCAACGACCCCGGAGTTGACGATGAAACCGTCTGGACGATTTGATCAATGAGCAAGACAAGCAGCGCCTGCGAGCGTCGCTCGTGAGCAACATCCAAACGAAACGCTCCTGTAAAAGAGCTGCTCACTCCCTCTCGAGCTTACGATTACCAATGACACTCGTGGCAGTGAACTCGCACGATATCGTACTTCAAGACAAACTCTTCTGGATTAACAATTCGTGCATAAATTCCGTACGTACTGTCTTGGCGGCAGCTACAATATGACCAGATCATCATCTTCCTCTGCGACAGCGTCTCCCGCCTCCATGACTTTGCTCTTCTTGACGGCTGGCGCGGCGCCCTCCTGTTCACTCAACTTCCGCTTCTTGCCCACTGTCACAGCGGCGGCGGCGGCGGGCGGCGAGGCATCGGGACTGTCAACCAGCATCAGGTCATCGTCTTCAGAGACTGCGAAACAATAAAAGCGAGATGGGATATCAGCCAGCGATTTCTTTTCCTCAAAGGATGGCAGGTTGTGAACGTAGAACAATGTTGAGGCCATTTTTTCGAACAAAATATGAGACAGATTTCACAAGAACACAACTTGGCGATCAAACGGGATCCTGTCGAGATGGTGGCGGTCAAGTTCGCCCAGCCATTTCCACTCGTGGGATTGTGATCAAAGTCCCGCACTTCCTTCTGCATGTGCCACCAAGCGACAAGCAGAGCCAAGGAATTTCGCACACACAGGAAAACTATCACCACGAAGGAACTACTCCTGATTCATAACCTGCCTGCAAGGCCACCCCACTTGGCGGTTTCACCTTCCCTCACCACATTTGCCCAAGTGGCTTGTTTCGGAAGGCCGCTCGACAGTCACATGCCAAAACTTTCCGAAATTTTGTTGCCAGGAACTCTCCGAAGTCACCAAACAATATGACAAACTTCAACAGTGTGAACGTTTTTCGATGAAGCGAGATTGTGAACGAAGCCGATAGCCAAAGGGAATCGTGCTGAAACGAACTTGGCTTTCAAGTGGAATATCAGCTGCTCGTCGCGTTCGGACAATCCGAACATTGTCAGAGTTGGGGGTGGGGAGGCGGAGGTAACACGGACAATTGTCCGAGGTGGGGGAGGGGGAGGTAACATGGACAATCTGGATAAGTCCAAGTTGGGGGAGGGAAGGGGGAGGGGAGGTCATATGGACAATGTCTGAGTTCAGACAATCCAGATATTGTCTAAGTTGGGGTGGGGGAGGGGAAGGAGGAGGAGGGGGAAGATAACATGGACAATGTCCAAGTTTGGACAATCCGGATATTGTCTGAGTTGAGGGTTGGGGTGGGAGAGAGAGGAGGCGTGGACCCAGATACACGGGCAAACCATTTTTCGTCCGACAAGAGGCTGATAAAAAACAACAGGTCGCAAAACAAGCGAAGCTTGCCACCCTGCATGAAAGCCTGTCACTTCCGCCCCCAAAGTGAGGCGCACCCTTTGGCCCCGAAATTGAGCATCCATACTTCTCAACACGGGTGCTGTTCGCCCAATATCGTGAAATGCAGACAACTAATAGGAAAGGGTGAGTCTTACTTGAGTGAGATTTATGCACCATCGGATACGGCAAGTCGCGTTGCGCGCAGACTTGGAATTCCCTGGTTCTGCACAGCAATCTCACCCGAGTACAGCCAAGACTGACACTCACACAATTGTCCACAAAATCATCAACATTTTGACGCATTTCAAAGCTTGGTGATAAATACCTCGTCTGTTGGCTCCGTTCTCGCCGACAGTCGCCTCAGCCATCGCCTGCTGCTCCGTCGTCGCTTTCTCGGCGTCTTCTTGCAGTTTGCTCACGTCTCCGATCACTTCGAACTCGGCGTCGTCTTCCGGCTGATCCCTGTTGGCGTGACGTCACAGCAATGCTTCAACAGTGTGACCGTGCACTGCACGACCTTCAGGCTTCACACAAGCTTGCCACTTCTGGCTCAGCTTTCCGCACTCTTCTCTTTCTTTGGACCAAATAGCAAAGCCGCTTGTACCGCCAGATAAAAGTGGAGGAGAATCTTCCTCTGCGTAACAAGACAATACCACCTACACGGCAACTACGTTGACGTTGAGGTTGTACACTTGCAAGAAATCGTCGCATTTCAGTCTCATTCCGTTGTTTATTCCAAATGTGTCCAAAGTCTTTCCCAAGTTGTCTGAAAATTGATGTGGTTCGTGGAAACAATGTTCACATCTCAAAGTCCCATCACGAGTCAAGAAACTCAGGCCTGCTCAAAAGTTCTCACCTTCTGTTTCACCCTCCTCACTAGAAATCAGAATTGTCCCCTTTCCGTCATCGATTTCAACATCTGGTGCGACCATACCCAGTGTGCTCTTCAAAATCTGAAACCACAATTCCAGTCAAACCAGTCACCTTTGGGCGAGGTGTTACAACAGGAAAGCAGAGCTTCCAACACAGGCGAGTCGCTCAGAAGGTAATCACCACTGAGTGGTCCCCCCCCCCCCCCTGATTTCCACCGAGTCTCCATGGGGGGCGACCACCAGATTAATTCTTGGTATTGATCGGGTGACAAATTTTTGGCAGAACGCCCCTTCCACCAGCCAATCAGTGCAAGAAAACTCTCAGCAGTGGTCGATTACATCACCACCGAGCAGCCACTGAGGATAGTGATGGCCACCAAAACTTCTCAGGTGATCGTGTGACCACTGGACTCCGCGAGAAATTCTCGACAGTGGTCACCCCTCCTCCACCAGCAGCCTCTCAGGAGTGATTAGGGGTACAGCAATAAATTTGTCAGTGGTGGTCCCCCCTCCAATCAGTGCAATCTTCTCAATAGTGGTCGTCCCTCCTCCAAGAATGGATCCGCCTCAACCTGCAGCCAGTGTATTTTTTGAAGGCTCGCTCCGAAGAACGAGTCTCGGAGGGAACGCCCTGCCTTCCAGGAAAACAAGGTGTGCGATGCAGGATCTCAAGTACCTTGTCCTGCAGCGTTCGTACTGTGATGGTCGTTGGGTTCAGCTTGACGGCCACCTCCGGGTTTTCGCGGCACACGTAGCACTTTGGGTTGGGCTTGTCCAGCACACATGGCACCAGCAGCTTCTTCCGCGGATTGGGCTGACGGTTCAGGTACACCTGACATGAAAGAATAAAATTCTTCGGAACGCTCCAATTCAGCCCAACAGAGCAGAACAGTATTTTAATGGCCGTCAGTGGTCTCACAACAGTAACAGTTTGAAAACAGATTGCTGAAGTGAACAGGGAACCCATGCTCAGGCTCATTCGGACAGACTGATTTGGCAGAATATTATTGTGACGGGCTGCTTACTGTTCTGCAGTGCTCGAAATCGCCCATGAGGACCTTGAGACCTTCTATCACGATGAGACCAGCGATGATGGCGTTCGTTGTTGCAATCGCGGGAATGATGTTGCCAGCCATGGCTGAAACGCAGACCATTCTGCTCATAAACTAAACTTCAAAATAGCTACGTTACAGCAAATTTGTTGTCCCACTGAAATACTGTTCAGTTTTGCACCAACCAGACTTTTCAGTCTTCACTGGTCCCAGGAATGTTCTAGAAGAAAGTCTGATTCGAGATGCTGCGTGGCCTTCTAATACTTGGAAAATTGGACTCACATTTGATGTCGAAGCGAGACTTGAGTGGAATGCCGAAGATGTGAGCCCGGATGTTGGCTGCGCACGTGACGAAGTCCATGGCGGAAGGATCGTCCTGCAAACATCAGTTCAAACTGGACTTCCAAGTAGAATATCAGCCGCGCGCCAGGCAGATCATCTTGCCCTGGACATACAGCAGAAATATGGAAACTAGAACACTCAGCAGTGTAGATACACGCCAACGTTTCTTGACCAAGCGTTTTTGCCTCAATACTACGAGATAGATATGACCTCCTTGGCTACCAGCATCAAAAGGACGCTTGTACTGATTCTTGGGCCTCACAATGATACTTATACAGGTTCACAGGCCCAAATAACAGATTATTTTACTGATCAAAGGGCCTCAGTGCTTTGGCGATAGATGTTACATCCTCAGCTGCCAGCATCCAAATGATACTTTGCTGACTCAAGGGCCTAAGTTCTATTTATAGAACAGGGGAGGGGGAGATTATCCGCGTTTCAAAGAGGTGTCACTGCAGCAGAGAATTCTCACCTTGTCCCAAACCAGCATACCACCGTCGCCTTGTTTCTGGAGTTCCTCCTTCAAGCTGGTCACACTCTGGCCAAATATCTGGACGCACTCCTTGACGGTCCAAATTCGCTGATCGTGAATCCCAGCAATTTGAGCGCCTCCATTTCCTTCAATGAAACAACCGAGAGGTCGGATTGCGGACACACGGGAAGAACACTGAATCACTTACAAACTGACGAAGGTAAATTGGTCTTGCGCCTCAAGCTTCAGAACCTGTGTCGGGCAAGTTGTTCCATTCAAGCGGAGTAGGTGCTCGTCTGTTCTTCCACAAATTATGCATAGACAGCAAATACTGAATGTCCGAGTTGAAAAGCTGGAAGAAATCACAAAGGGAAGCGATGGTCTGTTTACATCATCTGGAAAGAAGTCAGAACAATTTCAACACATTCACACCAAAAACTTTGTTCCCCACGATGTTCTAACCTTGGTAAAGAGCTTTTCGACGTCGTAGGCAGACTCAACGGCCCATTGCCGGGTGGACCTGCGCTCAATTCCTCCGACGGCGTCTGCACTGGGCGCGGCTGACAGCGCCGCCTCACCGGCGTCGCCCGCCGCTTCCGGGTCCTCTGTGTCCGGAGACACATCCTGGTCCGGGTCGTCCTCCCCGAACAACTGACTGCAGGGCAAAACCAAGGTCACTGAATCGAAGTTTCATCAGCCCCGCGTAAACATTTGCACCGACACCAATCGCCAATTGAAATCCAACTTGGACCCTCCTTTTTCGTGAGAACAACCAATTGTCCTGACATATGAACGCTTTTTGTACACAACCGGTGGTCGATCTGCCAGTGTTCTCCAAAGCAACGAGTGACTGTGAGGTTGTGAACAGATCTTTCTTCGAGCAAAAAAAAAAAAAAAAGGCAAAATAAAAAGTTTTCTGCTTGAAACAGTACTTGAAAAGGTGCTTGGCCCAGACGATGCAGTGGATCGGCTCAGACGGGGTATTTCTGATCGTACATCCCGGAAATGTCTTCTGCGCTGGCTTTGGCTGGCATTCGTAGCACTCGGTGAAACCCTACAAACACAGTCAGTTGATAACTGTCCGACTCAGGTGAGGTGCGTGAACACAACTTGGATACAATTACCTTGAATGAAGAAACTTGTCGACCAGGCTCACCTTTTTGATTACTGTGACCTGTCCAAGATACCCCGCTGTGCCGCTTTCTATCAGAGGCACATCGGCAGCCAGACACATTCTGTTCACATGATTTCTCGCCGCTGGAAAAATTCAACATTCCAGTTGACAAGTCAAAACGAGCGAGGTTGTAATATTAAATCTGACGATCAGCTTCATACTCAGCATTGCTACCTCTGTTGTCCAGTGCATTCATAACAACGGTGAACTGTTTGAAGAAGTTCAGGCCGTAATCTGAACTGAAAATGTAATTTCATACACTTGGAATGGGGGTCCCTGATTATTCTACACACGTGCGTCAAGCCATTTCAATTTTCACACAAGTACCATTTGTCACAGGGCGCTTTGGAGCCTGGAGAAATTTCTCGGGGTGCCTGGCCATTTCAGTTTTCTCTTTTTGTCTCGGGGTTCATTGTCTGGCCATTTCATTCAATCCGAATGCACTGAGAGGAACTTCGTTTGAAGAATCAGGATGGACTTCGTGTCTCACCTGAAAATGCTGTCGTGGTACGCGGTAATTTTGGCATCCGGATTGAATTGGAGAGCACTTTCTTTTGCAACCTGAATGAAAGAACACACCAATGCAGTACTTTTTAGTTCCACCAACCTTCAACAAAACGGGACACGCAGCCGACGGCAGAGCGAGATATTTATCCCAGGAAACACATGTCCATCCAGGTAAAGTCATGACCAGAATGTTCGCTGGTCCAGCAAAAATTTCACTGAGACAGTTGAAAATCTTTTTTCTCAGAATTTCAGCAAAATAGCCCCACAATTTTGAAACTTCCTGGCTGGTGTCCAAATAAACAGACCAGTCCAGAACCGTGTTTCTCCAGGCAGTTGGCCTGCAGCGAAATCACGGCCTGTCCACTTCTGTGACGATCACTTAAAGTACGAGGCAAGAACCAAACCTGAGGCGAAATGTTCTTCATGCACGCACATCGAGTTAACTTCATTTCCTTTTTGTACTGAGAATGAACAATGGGCTACATGGGTTCCATGTCAACAAAAACAATAACAAATTGGTACACTGTGAACCATGTGAACACTGTGCCAACAGGCAAAATGATGTCCTTTTGGTGTCAACTGTTCTGTCTCTGCAGCTAGTCCATTCCTTCGAAATACTCTCCCTGAGCGGCCTGGCAGCGTGCCCAACGCCTCCTCCAGCTGTGCAACATCGCGTGTTGGTACTCCCTTGATGGAATCATGGAGATTTCCTTGGAGACTGCTTCCTTGAGGGCATTGACAGTTGGGAATCTGATGCCTCTGATGTTCTTCTTGAGGCGGTTGTACAGCCAAAAGTCATTGGGGGCCAAGTCTGGGCTGTAAGGTGGGTGCGGCAGTTGAGTCCACCCAAGTTGGTTGATCAAGGCCCTGGTCAGAATCGCGGTGTGGGGTGTGGCATTATCTATGTGGATGAAATGCCTGCCCCTGATGGCACTGTTGGGCCTCCTCCTCATGTATGCCTGGTGGAACCTGGTGAAGATGGCTCTGAACACATGTTGGTTAACTGTCAAGGGGTGTTGCACATATTCATAGTAAATCAGACCACGTGCGTCGAAGAAGGTCACAACCATAATTTTGGCTGTTGCCATTTCCTTGCGCACTTGAGGGGGTCTTGGCTCGCCTGCCCGGAGCCACTTCTTGCTCTGCTGCTTGAACTGAGGGTCATATACATAGATCCAGGCCTCATCTGTGGTGATAACTCGGCACAAGACATGTGGGGTGTAGTCAACCAGCCTCACCCAAAAGTCACAGACAGCCAGTCTCCTTGCCTTCTGGGCCTCTGTGAGCAAGTGTGGCACCCATTTTGCACACTTTTTCTTCAGTTTGAGGTCAAATTTGATGATTCTCTCCACAGTACTCGATGGAACATTGGCCCTGAGAGCAAGTTCACGCAGTGTGATGCGGCGATCTTGAGAGATAAGGCTCTCAACTTTGCGGATTTTCACCATGGAGCAGCCTGTCTTGGGCTTGGATGCCCTTAGTTTGTCCACCACAGAAGTCCTCCCTGACTGGAACTGAGCAATCCACTTGTACACACTGGCATCACACAATACAGTGCCGAAGGTGTTCTGCAAGCCAGTCTTGATTTGGGTGAAGTTCCATCCTTGCTTGACCAAAAACTTGATCACTATTCTCTGCTTCAAGTACTCCGAAATTTCTGTGTGTCTCTTCATGGCAAAAGAGCATGTTTCGCAATGTGTGCACAACAATTGAATGGCACAAAGTCCGCTCTTGGGGTGACACAACACTTTCCTGTAGTCAGACAAGGTGCACTCGGTGCAAAGTCGGCACAGCAGACAGATCATGCTGAAGAACATTTCGTCTCAGGTTTGGTTCTTGCCTCGTACAACAGAACGACGCATATTCCCAATGCCGTCAATCGTCATGAGATGCGCCTCGCAAGAGTGAAATTGTATCAAGAAGGTCGGAGTCTCCGGAATCAATCTAAGAGTACACGTACCTCAGCCTTTGACTTTCCGACATGTTCCTTCCGAAACAAGAACTGCCTGTTCAAGTTACTCACGTCAATGGTGTCCAAGTCAATCTGAAAATGAACGGAAGAAAATTTCTTATAGGAACACGTAACATGGGGTGAACCAGTTGGATGTGTGCCACTCCTGGGTGTGGGGTGGGGTGCAAACAGAAATTTCCTATAGATCTGTGCACTGCGAAATGCATCGGTTCACAGCCACTGTCTCGTCACAAAATCGTTCCGTTTGTTCTATCATATCACAATCATGGTGCTCAACACAAGACACACATGGTTTTCCGAAGCCGGTGTCAAATTTTTCAAGAGCAGCCATGAAGTAGATCTACTTTACCACTTCTATATTCGTAAATCCAGTCAACACTAAATTCTTCAATAATTCGCATCCAATTCCGCCAGCCCCAACGACGAGAACACGACAACTGGAAACTTGTTCTGCACAGCGCTTTTCAGTGATGGGAGCTGCCATGTTGGTTTTGTGTGTCAATTTAAACTGTATCTGCAATGAACATTTCCAACTGCGGACAAAATACTATATTGCGTAATTTATTCACGAAATGTGACATAAGTTCTGGTAAATATTAATGTTGTACACACAAAACTAAAGATTTTCACAAATCTTGGTGAAGATATGGATATTTTGTAAACTTTTGTTTTGTAAAATGTTGCGGGCAACCTATTTTGGTGCGTCTAAAGATACAGTTTAAGGTCCTTAGGGGAAGAGGGATTTACAAAAATAAAAATAAAAATAGATGAAAGAAGCGAATATTTTGACAGCTGACAAGTCAGACTACGAGGGACATTTGTGTGTGTAGTTCAGTGGGACTATCATGGCTGCAGAAGACACTGTTTCTACAGCCAGGAAGAGGCATGTTTCTCTCGTGAAAGCAGACCAGGAAATCGCCGACCGAGGTGAGGACACTAATGTTCACATCTCTGGGTGAGGAACAGACATCCAGTTGGATTCCTAGTTCCCGATTCCATCGTCCGCCCAACTACTGCCCTGTGCATGAAGTTGACATCCTGCATCAGTAGAGATGTACGATTACGCAGGAATTTCTCCATCTCTCCCACGTAGATCTGGATAGACTGGTATCCACACAGTTGTTGATGAACGGGCGAAATTGGCTGCCCGAATTTTTAAGCGTGTGGTCCCTAAGGGTCGTTACCACACGCCAAATGCAATCACCATCAGTCTGTATGTATGTATGTCTGTGGGATCTGTGACCTAGGGGGGGGGGCAGGTCATATATTGGTTTCAGGGTGCTCAGAATTCATCGCTGATCATTTTACAGGAAAAAAAAAAAGATTTTTAAAATTCCAATATGTGACCTACGGGGGGGGGGGGGGGTGGTGAAAAAATTGTTTAAAAAATTAAAAGTGACCCTAAAAGAACATATTAAAAAACAAAGTTGGCC
>JAAUXT010122991.1_pt1 | contig 39713 bp, 33 predicted proteins | sample 7278171 | NCBI WGS metagenome assembly JAAUXT01 (sample SAMN14350112, study PRJNA611818) | marine sediment metagenome | isolation source: surface marine sediment (1.8m) | place: French Polynesia: Moorea | collected 2018-08
AAGAATGTTGTGTTGCTGTTGGTCTTTCATCACACAAAGATCTGAGCAACTCAAATTTGTCATTCTTGAAATACGACAGCCAATCGGTCACTTAAATTTTCTGCCTCGTAGGAAAATGTTAGTTTCTGGCAAACTGAATTGAACTCAAAACAGAACTGAAAGCTGCAACCAAATCCAAATCAACACGAAGCTAAAAAGACACACATTGCAAGGGAAAATTAAGGAAGGTGAGGAAACCAACAGACATTGCAAACAGAATGAAACAAAGATACTTTAGCCCTCTTGGTGCCATAATCCGAAACAAATAAGCCGGTTTGTTGAGTTGCTGCTGGAAGGGATTGGCCTTGTCGAGCACCGCGATTGACAGGACAACCAAGAGGGTAAAGATGGTGGAACCATCGAACTGTTGCATCAGTTCACAAAGAAAAGAAAAGTTCAGCGGTGCAGCAGTGATACTTATCTCCCTCATCGTCTTCTGGAAATTTCAGAGTTGTTGAAAAAGAAAATAGCTATTAGTGAGCCCTTCAGTCTAGATTTGCGCACCGTTCATGGTTCAAAATGTCCGGAGAAAAACTCGGCGGTTTTCTTTGCCTGGTCAGATCAATGATTTATGGCAGTTGCCAAACAATGAGCAAATTTTTCTTAAATTTTCTGTTTTGTGGATGCGCAAATCTAGTTCTCGTTGTGAATGATAACGGCGCGTGTCTTAAGTATACTGGAAAGAGACTCAGAAAAAAAGATAGTCTGATTTCGTGCAATACCTGAAGGAGAAAGGAGGATACGAGAATACAGGAATTGGGACAGACCAAATATATTTTCAGTTCGGCAGATCAGTTCTGACTTTTTCGACTTTTCTAATTTTTGTTAAAAAATACATTTGGTCAATCCAAATTCAGAAAAGAATACCCTGTGATCAGTGTCTTTGTCATCAAGCTTTTTATCACAATTTGACACAGTTACCCGGATTTTATACACGGACACTTTCTGGTGTTGCGTATGTTGAAATGAATAATGATGGTTTGTTGAACACTGTGTGTGGCAATTCACATTCCACCTTATTTGAAGGTGAGGCGGTGCGTATAGGCCTTTTGGATGCACAGCAGAAGCAACCAAGGTCCAACGTAAGCTCATCAAAGCACTCATAGAACGGGGGAGGGAGCAAGCTTTTCGTCATGCTTTTTTCAAACAAGTCAGACCTGGAAGTGAGAACTTGTTAGTTTTGCAGAAATCAGTCCAAGCCCAAATATGTTCCAAGTGGCCAAAAATATCTTGGCTCACAGGGAAACATGGTCAAAGAAGTCACAATGTCCAAATGCATTCACCACACACTTCAAAATCCAACGTTCTTTCCAAAATCTTGCGATTTGCTTCAACAATCAACTCACAAACACCCATCATTATTTTTAGCCCTCTGGGTATCCATTTCTCGAGTCCACTTCTGTACTTTTGGGCAGGTTAAGTGCATATGTTGACAAAATGTGCGAACACGATTAGTTTGTCCACCTGAGTCACTCCAACCACGGCAACTAAACTTTCATTTTTACTGGAACTGCACCAGAGAAAAACGAACACAGGTTTTGCTAATCCACTCACTTGTAAAAGGAATTGCACTCAAATGATGATGGCACGAGTGAAAATATATGATATTCAACCGAATGATTTACATATATTCTTTACAACATGAAGAAAACTGTACGAGTAAGACCGAGACGGAGTGAGTTGACGGAGACGAGAATGCGCGGCGGGTGCGCGCTGCGCTCACCTGATCCGGCGCGCACGAGGCGCGGCTCGTCGATCTCGATGTAGAAGACCTCGTTCTTCTCGTACTCCTCATCGTCTACGATCCGCACCTTGATGTACGCTCTGTAAAACACAAGGACGAAAACGCTGAGTTCCACCATCCACAAACAAAAACGCCCCGAGAAGACAGGCAGGGTGGCCCACAGGAAAAGGGACTTGCATGAAGACAACAAAGCGGGCAGACACTTGCGTGAAACAGTGACACAGCCAACAACAAAACTGAGTCAAGAAGTCCTCATGACATGGCGACAGAGTTCAGTCACAGTGTTTTGTTGATTTCGATTCTTTGGAATCAAACCCGAGCGCCCCTTGTTCATTCCGCCTCCGAAGCGGGCTGCTCATCCAGTCACTCGATGTACTTGACTGTAGCACCTGAACCATCTGTGACGATCAAGTGCTCTGCAGCCTCGAGCCTCAAGGCCTGCGCTGACAAAGGTTCAAGGAAAGCAATGAATACGACTGAAGACTTTTGAGCTGCCTCATCTCTTCACATGGAATATTCATGGAATGCATGCTTGTCTTCTTCCGTCCGTTTTTTTTTTCAGCTAATTTTTTGCGCAAGGCCTCACCACTGGACAGTGACCAGTTGGCTCTTTGTGGAACAATGGAAAAGAGACGACAACTGAAGTATTGTTCGAAAACGATGCGCAAAGAGCAGAACAGAAAACTGACTCAGCTGGTGCCTTGCGAATATCCAATCACGGAAGTAATCACTTGCTCACTCATTTTTCGCGGGAACAAAAACAAGTCTCTGAATTATGAAACAGACCATTCAATTCATTTGCCTGAGAGCTTGGCGTATTGTCACAAGTTGCTAAGTTCTGCATTCCTGTCAATTCAGCATTGAAGCACAACGAAGAAACCCATGTGGTGCTCTGACAGTCTTTCACTCTGTGCCGAGCTGAAATCATTGCTTTCAGCCGGAGAAAAGCGAGCATTTCCTCGATCAGCTTTTTCCATGTGACACTTCAAAGATAGAACCCAAAGTCTCAAGGCTATATTTTGTATCACAAAGGGAACCTGAAATGGGAGTCTGACCAAACTACCTTGTCCATCATCCTGTCTATTCACAGCACCCAGCAGGGAGTGAAATCGAATGAAGCAGTTGGAACCTTGCATGGTTGTGACACACAAGAAAGAGAGTTACTGTTTGTCAACCTGCGTCATTTTGGTATCACAAAACAAACAAGGGTCTTCAAAAAGAATGACTTCTCACCAGAAAATTTGAACTCTCAGTCAGACCGGCGATAAAAATGAATGAAATTAATTAAAAGCACCACCAGCCCAATTCTTCGGTTGATTGAAAACTGTGTGCACACATTAGATGGCAATATTCTCATTGTGATGTGTGTGTACGAAAGAAGCTGTTGCAGCTTACGAGGTACGGAGGGTGCACAGTGCTCACACTTTCACACCTGCAGAGAAAAAGACACACAACTCAGCCACCACAAACTCACGTTTCTCTTTTGCCGAGAGTACGCGCCAACTTCTTCCAAATACTAGTGTCTTAAAACTTAACATACTCGAAATGTGGCACCCAACAACTTGTTTTGCAAATCATTGGGGTTCGCTATGAAGTTCACACTTGTTTCGTCACAGCAACCAAACAATTCCCTTGTTTGAACCTTCACGGATCTGACCCACGATTGCTTCAAATTTCTTAATTTCTTTTCAGCTTCGCAAGTGTTTCCCACTGCAGTGTTTACCGATCTCCACAAACAGACTCCAGAGCCACACTAAGAGCTCCCGCAGGCAATTTGTTGCATCGACTGGGATGCGTGTGCGTCCAAAACGTGTTGACGTGAAAGCGCATTGTTGCGCTCATTTTCTGGTTGTAACGTTGGTAGCGCTGTCCGCATCGCGACAATAGCCTAATGGACGATTCATTACGATCAAGTCGGTGTAGCCATGGCTACAAAGTAGAATAACAGACTTAGGCGGAGTAAAATCCACCCGGTAATGCGGACCTGGCTTGCGAATCTTTCTGCGTGAAAACGACCATCCCGACCGACGGTCGTCCATCACCTGTGAGAGACAGCTGGATCTGAACTCCGCTCCTCTTCACGTGTGCGAGTTTGTATTGTGAGGGCTTGTCGCTGAAGCAGTCCTTCCGCGTTCATTGCACACTCATATAGTTTAGGTTCTGCGAGAAAGCATTGACGGACCAACTTTCTCCACATTTTGTGATCTGCGTGTTCACTCACACCCGGCGTGATGAATCGCGCAAACATCAAAGCACCTGGGAAACGGTGCGCTTCTGGTTCTCTATTCTTCCTCTGCCCGACTGCGAAACGTGACTCGTGTTGTCGAGGGAGAGATTCAGGTTTAAATCATCAGCGCTCATAAAGCCTGACGTGATGGTGATGTATGGGGCAGGCCTGTGATTTCCCTCCTATGTTCTGCCCGTTTTTGTCACAACATGTCCCTTGGATTGAATTTAGACCGATATGCTGGCGCGCGCTGTTTGTTTTCTCTTTCAAAAATTGTCAGGAATTCTTGATCTCATATAGTTTCCACAGGTTCTTTTGCAAACACTTGAAGATGGACTTGGCCCAGCTTGTCTCTTGAACGTTTCTGTTTGTTTTGTTCCTTTCTGTTTCTTCTTTCGAGAACGACAGTTGACTGCAATGACGCCTTGCTGAAAAGCATCAGTCACTTTCCATCAAATCAGAAAGAATGCTGCTCAATCAACTGAGAGCGTTCTTCCTCAAAGAGCTCGAAGAGACAAACCCAGACTTTCTTTCCGTGCAGAACTTCACCTGAAATGTGGAAATGTCACAAGAGCTTGAACAGAGAGTGTTGTCGTTTTCGTATACATATAATTGAGAAGGTTGCTCCCAGTCATTCATTCAGTACCTTGTACTGTCCTGAAGCTGTCAAGATTCTGTGCGCAATCGTGCGCGGGGGGAGTTGACAGCGCCGTTTAAGTTCGCGCACACCGCAATCTTTTAGCAAATTCAAATGGTCTCCTTGACTTGAACATGATACGAGGCTTCCGTCTGCCACAGAACAGAGCTGTACCAGTGTGAGACAGTGTCCACGGAATCAGTTTCCCCAAGAAGTCACGACAATTGAAAGGGGAAGGCCAACCATGGCATCAGGTAGCATTTTCATGCACAATGCCAGTTTCAGCTGAACCACAAACGAGTTTCTGACTGGAGACGTTTTCCTGAAAATCCTCGTTCAAAACTTTCAAATATAACTAATTCAAACTTCGTGCAAATCTCAGTCACAATCCCGTCAGAAGAATATCGGTTGGGCTGTTTTGTGAGAACACATTGCGACTGCAAAGCAATTCTCCTGCAAAAAGGACTCAGACATACCAAAAGACTCTGCCTTCAAAAGGTGGACGATGTATGCCCGTCTACATCTCGACTGGTGAGTGGCTACAGTTCGAGATATTTCAAGCGCTGCTACCTGTTACAAAGCAACGATCCAAAATGGTTGCAACTTGGGCTTTGCACATCTGCATGCAGTGGAGTCCAGATATCAAGTGTCCATGATTGTCAATGAAGAAGTCTTTGGTGTGGGCATACGTATACGTGCGGGGACAGAACGGATACAGGCACCGCATCTGAAGCAGCGTAACACAATATCAGCACAAAGCTCCACAAATTAGCTGAAGTACCTGAATGGCTAGAAAAGGCAAAGCTAAAGCTCTGAGTACTCACAGCACAGAACACGGACTTCTCCACTACATTGTTGCATGTCTTTGTCATAAATTGATGAATAACCAGATTTTTTTCTGATCAATTGTGCACAAGGTGCAAAAATGTTGAGCAGACAGCCTACCAATCTGAACTGTACGTACATGAGTGTGTGTGTGTGTGTGTGTGTGTGTGTGTGTGTGTGACTGAAATATACCGCACAGAACGTGAACGTGGACACTGCGAGGTAGCGCAGAGTGCAGGGTATTCATGATGACATGCATAGGGACTCTTGCGCAGACAGTTTTTTGCAGAAGTTCTTTGGTTGATTCGCTGGGTGAATGCAAAAATTTGTTTGGAAGAGGGGGATGAACTTGGAGGTTTGATGATGACAAAGTTTTGACAAGTATTCAGCCAGATTGTGCAAAAGTTGTCGTCGCAGAGATTAATTAACGCCAGCACGATGAAGAGATCTCACGACTCAGAACAATTTCCTGTCACACATACTTAATTTGCAGCAAGTAATGAGTCAATTTCCACCGGGTTTACTTCAGATCAAACAGTGCACATTCCAACTGTCTTGTTTTGTCTCTGTCTCCACAGAAGACAACACGACCATGTCTCTTGGCAGGTTTGTCCAGGGTCTGAGGTCTGTGCGGCTCTAATTGACAGGGTTCTGTAAAACCTTCACTGTCTTCATTCCGAAGAGTCTGGATAAATCTGCAGTCCTTTGCTAGACACAATAAGGGTCAGCTCACCACGGAATTCCTTCATTTGGCGGTTCTTGCAATGCAAACCATCACGCACAAGCAGATTGTCATCCATCGCAGTGTAACATTGAACGTGTTCCTTTTTTTTCAAATTTAGCACTCCGCAACAGTAGAATGTCAAATTCACAAACCTCACACGACACAAGGATACGATGTTTCAAGACTGAGCGTGGTCGTACACGCAACAGACCACACGAATGAAACTCTTGGTGGTGAACTGGTTGGGCTTCATTCCTTTTGCTGGTCTTGGTCGCTTGTGTTTGTCGTCAAAGGCTGTCACTTGCCATCAGGCAAAGGATAAGAAGCTTCCCGCGGACATGGGTTCTTTTTTCCTTCGTTTTTCTATTCTGAATCGCTTTACACAATCCCCATTTTTTCACGTTAGGAAAGGGCTCTCAGGGACGATCAAACAAGAAGCACTGATGATCCGCGCACGATTGGCGTGCTCTTACTCTGCTGGTAATCGCAGAGCTTGTGCTCAGGCGGCCCGCGATTTCTGAGAACCGACAGGACTTTGAGACCCTGTTTGCAAAACATGTTGTTCTTCTCTGGGGCATTTGCGAGCAAATATGCCCAAACTAACGGCGAGAGCTGAGGCTATAAGAATGATGAATTCAGGCAGCGGCTCACGTCTGGAAGTGCAGATGGGCAGACGAGTTGTTGCAGGACTTGAATGAACCTCTCCCTCCCGCTTCTTCTACCTGGAACCGGCAGCTTCGTACCCTGCACATTTCCTGCTGGTTTTGTGATTACATTCCTCTGGTTCAACTAATTTTACACCGTATTCACTTACTTTGCACCTCGTTTCTGCTTCCCTGTTGAAGGTGTGCGGTATTCTCCGCAAGTTTAACGCGCAGATTTTTGCAGAACAGTGATTTTCCATTCGTGAGTCAATCAAATCAATAAGTGCCGAGTGCCAACTGTTTCACCAAGGATCAAAGTAAGTCCACAATCATTTTGATCTGCATTAACAAGCTCAATTTTGGACTCAGATTTGCGGGACTTTGTTGAACAAAAGCGTCAACCATCGCTGCAGAGGCCATTCCTGGCAGAAACTTCGCGGGAGCTCAAATGTTCCACACAATGGAAGATGTCGAACAAAGCCACAACAAACATGGTGGAATCTTTGTGCAACAAGGGGGCATTCTCCCACCCTGAACCCGATTTGAAGTCAAAAGGCAGCCAGAGTCGACATGTTGTTGAACTTTTACATTCTGCTCACGAGCAGGCGATTGAGCTGGTGCCCGCCTCGAATAAAGCTGCTTCTCCCTGAAAACATCCGCAGCAACGAAGGCCTTTCCGTCATGGTCACACCAAAAAGCGTTCTTGGCAACTTAATTTCTGCTGCTTCAAGGCCACAAGAAGCTCAGTTCTTCGCTCGGTACACTTTCGTTCACTGTCGCTGTCAGGAAGGAAACCCTGGCAGAAAAAGAAAGAAAATGTCGCCAACATTTCTTCAGCAAAAGCGCCAGGCACACATCGCAGATGGTGTGCTCGTAATCTGAGTCAAACACGTCAAACACAATCAGTGTGTGCAGTGCGCTCATCTTGTTTCCCGTGTGGCCACAAAAGAGCAGAACCAAGACCCAGCGCCGGATCTGCTTCTGCTCGAATTTCACCTGATGTTCCTGAGAATCAATATTGCACTGATAACTGCCGTTCAGAGTCAGACAGTGAGCGTTCTTGTTGCAGCCAATCCAATGTGGAGACATCGAGTTGCTTCCTTTCAACCTGCACGCACACCAGGAGAAGGCACTGCACGAGCACCCATTTCAACACATTTCAACTGCCTTTAGAAATTTATGTTTTGTTTGGGAGAAGCGATTCGTCTTCGAGTGTTGGGACACGTGTGGGAGCGCGCGCTCATCCTGCACACACACACACACACACACACACACACACACACACACACACACACACACACACACACACACACACGCCAATGCACCCAAATACTCGTACATTCAGATTTGACGCAACCGAGCGCAACCATCACGAGCTGCGTCAGATCAATATTTTCCCACCCATCCGCTTTGTTATTGTTCCGTCCACGGGAAAGTGCGAGCGGTGATCAGGCGCTTCGCTGCAAACTGCATGCACACAGTGTATCCTTTCCAGGTGAGCAAAGAGCTGTGTTCACGCCACTCTTCATCGTGTCACACAACAACATCCAAAGTTGCCAATTCCTCAATCTGTTCTGAGCATTTCGTTCTCTTTGCATCAGTATCGCAATTGAACTCTTGCTGCCAGATTCTCAATTCATGCGGTGTTCAGCTGCTGTGCGATGAACCACTCTGCACGCATGTGAGTTTGGCAGACCAACCACACAAACACGATGGGACTTGCTTTCCCCGTGCTGAATCTTAGAGTTTGCAGGAACCAGGCAAATCTCAACTCAGGTTTTCACTCCAGCAGCCCAAATCCATATCACATCAGAATGTCAATTCACGGTTCACAGAGAAAGTCAGATCCCTGAAACTGTTCTGCCTGCAGTGATTGTAAAGCCGATCAGACCAACGGCAAACCCATGAGGAGCGTTCGTCCAAGGCAATTTAGAGCCTGCACCAACGAACCCTTCAAAACGACATGGTCGAAACCCATTTGGTCTTTTTATCGAAATGATCACCTCGCCGCTGCTTCTAACTGCTGCTTTATTACACCGACAAAATGGAACGGAGAGTCCTGCAGAGATTGCTTCCTCAGTTTCAGCGCCAAAAATGGATCAGTCAATTCAGATGGGATCATGGTCGCAATACATGGATGAAGCTGAGAGACTCGGGAGTGAATTTCTTTGAACAACATTTCATATCTCCATTCGAGGTTCTCATACAACTGGGAATCTTTGTTCCAATCGACATCAGAGTAAATTTGTCACGAGTGCACAAGACAAGGTTCCTCACCACTGTCAGTTGGAACAGCCAAACCCCTGTACTCTTGAACAATGCTTTTGTTGGCACCGATTTTGTTGAGATGTACGGGGGATGTACGGGTTTCAAAACAATCATTTGCGCAAGTGCCATCTGTCACGGAAAGTTCGTGAACGTTTGAGTTGTGTACAAACAAGAATGCTACGCATAAAAAGCGTGTGGTCCATGGAAATGTTCACAGTTCATAAACACCTTGTTAAGTTGTGCAGAATCCAAGATGGCTGCCAAACTGCATGACTTACATTGCACCCGATACACTTGCGCATGGAGGACCACCAGCCCACTTCACCATACAAGTTTGAACATGCTGTGAGTGAGTGTAAGCAAGTTATGGACAATGTTGAGTTGCTGTGGAATCCAAGATGACCACCAAACTGTGTGACCTACATAGTGCCCATCATACTTGCACATGGGGGATAACTACACCACTTCACCATGTGAATTTGAATGTGCTGCAGGTGAGTGTAAGTGAGTTATGGGTAACATTGAGTTACTGCAGAATCCAAGATGGCTGCCAAACTGTGTGACATACATAGTGCCTGTCACTCTTGAACATGGGAGACCACCAGACTACTTCACCCTGTAAGTTTGAACATTGTGCTGGTGACTACCACTGACTTATCACAATATTGAGTTGGGGGGGTAAGTCAATGTTCCAAAAATTTGCCAGGATCATTTTTAGCCAATTTCCTGAAAAATTTTTTTGGTCATAACCCATGTTGGGTTGGGGGGGAGGTAACTCAACAGACCAAAAAAAAAACAAAAAAACAAAAAATGCATAAAAATGCTCCTGGCTGATTTTGACAATGTTGAGTTACCCCCCCCTAACTCAACATGTACACGTACACACAGACATACAGACTGATGGTGATTACACAAAGCGTGTGGTTACGACCCTTCGGGACCGTACGCTTAAAAAGCTTCTGACTTTGTTGCTCAGCCTGTCACATTTTATTCGAAGAGCACAAGAGAAATCCTTTCTTGCGACAAATGCCGGCTGTAACGAAATCTTAATGAGGCAGATAAACACTTTCATTTCAGGTTTCAAGGCACCTCTTCGGCGCAGACGTCACGCAACTGCGGGTCCATTTTTTGTTTGCGATAAGCCGAGCGAATTAAGGTTGATGGGCGAAATTACGGATAAAAACCTCAGTGTACCTGGAACAAAGCACACCATATGTCTGAATTGCGTGCTGTTCTCGACAACAAAGCTCACGGCGACGAAATGCGTCCCTCACTCACCCGTCACTGCGTTTCACGAGGAACCGAGATGAAACTGAAAACAGGATGACATCAAAAGACGTCGACATTGCTTCTTGGCCATCCAACCGTCTCAAGAATCGCTGTTGCAGTCAAACCAGTCAAACTTCATTCTCGCTGCAGTATTTTTCTGAAAGACTTGAAGTTTTCAACCGCCAAGAGCAGGTGTCTACTTTTGCAGACAGTGATGTACCAGTTTTGAAGCCTTTTCGGGTTATTTTTTTGCAACGAGACCCCGAAGCTGTCCACACTTGCTTTGAAATACAGCCCGGAGAAGAGAGAAGCAATTAGTTCTGCACAGAAAATCCGACCAGAGGAATTAGGTCTTCCACTCACGGTTTTAGACCCCATCAAAACGGATGATCAACACAGCTTGTCTTTGCTCCGTGGGTTCCAATTCTGCGTGGGAACATAAAATACCTTTCAGGGAACATCCCAGCTGCGGCGCTGAATGGGCGAACCTGCTTTTGTGACTCCGTCACAACACCGCGCAGAATTCCTTCTTTCCTGCTCGCGATATTTCATTCGAAGCAAGAGGGGTTTGAACGAGTCGTATTGTTGGATTAGGAAGCCCTCACTTTTTTCTGTCTGCTGACTCAATAAAAGTGACGGTGAAAGTGTTCTGGCTCTTGGTTCGCACTCACTGAAATGTCAAGATGTCATGATTCCAGGAAAATCCTGGCCACACCCTTGTCGGAGAAGATTACATTGTAAGAATACAATATATCCTGTTGAAGAAATAATCCGGATTAGGTTTTCCTTGACTCAAGAGCAGGTTCTACCTGCAAGTACATGAACCAAGAAGACCAACGTCTCGCTTGTTTCCACACATGGGACATGGGACATTCATAGGACATGCACAATTGCCATTCCAGACGTCAGCCTTTCTCATAAAATGTCATTGAATTCAGATCCCATTGGCTTGTATCTGTTTTCCTCTGTTTTGAACGAATCATTTCATGATGCCTGGGACAATGAAGAGGGTGGGGAAAAGACCCAAGACAGACTGAATCGTCTGTAGCAATTGTGAGCTACATGTGAACAGCCCGCTGCCAAGGAGAAACGAGAACAAATATGTTTTTGTTGTTTCGATGCCACGACGATGGTTGCAAAGACAGGCGCCAAGAACAAGCCTGACCCAAGCCAAGACAGAAGAACATGGTTGGTTCAGTCACTCTCTTGGATTGAAGCGAAACGTTTTGACTTCGTCTGATGGTTCTTCATGTTCCACTGCTGCACAGCTCTACACAACACGTTTGCATCTATTTTTGTACAGGTGTGTGACATAGATCAGCGGGCAAACGAGATATGTCAAGATTTCTTGTGCGAAACGATCTTCACCTGACAACAGGGACAACGGCTGTTCGCTCTGTTTTTGAAAGGCACCATTTTGAACCTGTACCTCAAGCCGTGGTCCACATACTTGGACAAAGTGCAAAAACCAGCGTAGAGACGAGGCACTGCAATCCCATTTCACACAGTGAGTTGGCGGAAGGCGTTATTGCATATTACTGTCATTTACAACTGCAAAATGTGGCACTTCTTTCCAAAAACATTGCAGTCAGCTGAGTTGCAGCATGGCAATCAGCAATCCAAATATGGCTGCGTAACTTGATCTACGTTTCACTGCAAAATGTCATTTGCGGTTCTCCTGCAAATTACCAATGCAGCAACCAAATATTCAGCAGCAATTAAGATCGTAGTCAAAGAATAATTCGACAGCATGCGTGTGATATTCAACAACCATTCCTGCTCATTTTCTAGAAATGGCCCCCAAACCTCGCGAAGAATCAAACTGCTGCTCATGGTCACCTTTTTTTCACCAAACACCAGACTCTACACCAAAACATCTTCATGACAACTTCCAAAACACTTTTGACCCACCAAGTCCACTCACAACCCTCTCACACTGGCAATGTGAACCATTTTGAACCTTTTTGCACCAATATTCTGAAAATGTTCTGTTTTGTTCCTTTGAGACCTCAGGCATTGTCTAAGACCTAAAATGACCTTGAACCACACATAGGAACCAAACGGGGCCCACAGCTCTTGTTCCAGATTTTGAATACGACGGCAAGTGATTTGCCGCTTGTTCGGCTCCCTCAAAGAAAACACACCCACCCGCACGTGCGTCCCGTTCAAGTCATCTGAAAAGACGCAACTACGTCAAATGTCGGATTCCATGGATTTCACTGTGCACCCCAGTAGAAAACCCACAGCCAGCCAGCATCAACCAGGAAAATCATAACCGCTGGGTATGTGCTCGCACACGAGCACTCAAAAATGCTGGTTGTCAAACAAGAGGAAACTGGACAAAATGTGCTGAGCCAACAACAGATTTCAAACCCCACTGCAGCATGCGTGGAATGGAACTCAAGGAAGGCGAATACCGTCTGGTCTTCCACGACTCCAACGCTTCCTCTGAAGCAGAGCACTTCATGCGTGAAACACTTCATCAGTCTGCCAAGTCCCATGAGCACGGGTTCACTCAGGTTTGCATTCATTCAATTGTTGTTCCAGGAATTCTCAGAAGAATTTCCATGATGCGTTAGTTGCATGAGACTGCAGGCAAAGCACTGGCAGGATCTTCCACAGCCTCCGTTATTCTGGGCTCTTTTTTCTGAGGAGGAGAATACATCGGGGAAAGTACACACTGAGTATGACAACTTCCTCCTCTGCAGCAATGTTTTTGCTGTGAAGCGGATGATGAGAGCTGCGTTGGCAGCCGAAAACAAAGGAAACAGAATTCCAATCAAATGCTGCGCTGATAATTCAATCAGCGTGGGGCAGATTGCATTAGTCTTTTTTTCTCTGCGAGCAACGACTGACGAGGGCAGCATCAAACTTGAGGAGTGATGTACGGCGTTCCTTTGTCAATGTCTTCCTCTGCATCATGCAGGCTGAAGATTCTCTGGAAACTGGGCCATTCAAGCGTGTCATGGTTTCTCCAGATTGGGACCAATGATTGGGTCACGATCATCGCGCACCAAATCGGTTCAAAACGTCAACAAAAAGGAAGCAAAGAGCTCGTACTCGAACAACAGGGTTCGATCGATGGGTCTCTACAGATCGCTTCGGATTCCGATTTTCGGTAAAGGGATGTCCTGTACACCGAGATCAACGACCCTCGGGCAACTGGCACTGTTGCTCAGCAAAATGATCCAAAAATGAGTTGAAATTGGGAACCACATGGTCAAGCAAGAGCAGCGCAAGCAAAAGTGGCAGTCAGTTTATCTGGGTATCATATTTGCCTGTACCCTTCGGCAAAATACAAGCAAATCGTATGTTTTCACCTTCTGTTGATGCCAAAGATGTTCCAGAGAACGGAAGGCGCAGACCATTGCCCCTCACGCCTGAACGCACGCGTGACGACAGCAAAGCCTGCGTGGAGGCCTCATTCGACAAGAGCGTTGTGGTTCGTCTGCAAGAACGATGCGTGAATGAGAAACGACGTTGATCTTTCCCTCGCGCGACACAAATCTTTGAAACCAAGTATCCCACTGCTGGAAGCGTGCAACAGTGTCCAGAGTGAAAAGGCTCTGCGCGTACTTATTCATGTGAAAAGGATTCTTGGCCACACCCACGCAGACGGGGCCCCAGGGTAGGAGAGCCGAAAGTCCAGTGCCACACTGGGTCAGAAGTATTTCACTCACTTGGAAAAGGTGAAAAATGATGGATCCTTATTCGCACGAACCTTGAAAACACTGGCACCAGCACTGCAGATGTCTTCACCTTTGTAAAAGACCACAGCGAATATTTTTGTCGGAATGTCAGAGTTGAGCTTGTGGTGTTCGAACCAAATGAAAGATGCCCTAGTGGAATGCGCCACGGAAATGCTGCCAGAGCAAGCATGAAGATGGAATCAGTCCCCTCTGATCGCAGCAACAATTTATTTGTGTCAAGTGTTCCGAGGAAGCTGCTTCTCCGTTGACACAGGTTTGGGACCGATTCAGATAGTTCAGACAGGTTGCAAATGAAATGGCCTTTGGGTGCCGAGTTCGGAAAGTTTCGTGCTGTTTTCTTGTTGGGGTTATGAGTGGTTCTCACTTCAACAAACTGGGTTCCTAGTCCCAATGCAAAGAAAATTCGAAATGCACCCGAAATTCATTGTCGAAACATTGCAGATGTTCGCAAAAATCACTTCATTTTCAAAATGAGTTCATTCTGAAATTTGTGGGGGGCTACATCAGCTCACTGACAACAAAAATCCTCGGAAACCCACCCAAAACATTCAGTACGCGAAGCTCAAGACCGATTGAAAGTCGGGCGCGTGACGCACAGCTCTTGTTTGAGCCGAACCTCGGATGGCTCTGAAGACAACAACAGATTTTTCTGTCGCGGACTTTGTACACAATGAAGTTGATGCCAAGCAAAAAGCATAAGAACCTCGCAAGGTGGCTCCGTCAGCTCTGGCTCTGATTTTTATTCGACGATCTGTCTTTGTCAACAAACAAGGACTTTACCCAAGGAATCCGGTGGCAATCACGAGTGCTGCGAAGGCCACTGCAGATCTGTTATCAGACCGATCGGTTGCAGAATGTTCATGCATGGGACATGAGATGAAGAGAAGAGACTTGTGCGAGTATTTTTGCGTCGCTAGGTATGTGCCAGGTGCAGTGATGTGAGTGCTCCGTTTGTCACTGTGAGCTCGAGTGGTTGGAGCCAAAGTGGGAGTGAGTGATTTTGACATCAGGATGCTTGCGTACAAAATTTCCGTCTGCTGACGTTGGAACAAACAATCGATGACTCACATGGATTCTCTGTTCCAGATGTGACGACATTTTGTACTGAGATACCTTGTGTCTGCAACCACACCCAGCGGTTGGTGTTGTAATGCGGCTTGATTGGAACAAGCAGCGCATACCTGAGAATTCTTTGCCTCTAAAGACGCTAGATGTGATGAGTATCTCTTTTTTCTGAGCAAGTCCACGTGCAACTGCCGACCGTTCCCACTTTTCCTGCTGTGGGCAAACCAGAATGCAAACTCCCCTCCTCTTTATTTCTTTCTGCGTTCTGAGGGTAAAGACACACTCGCAGGTATCGTGTGCATGGTCTGTCCCCACTGAGTACGAATCTATCCCCAGAGCATCTCATTCTCACACAAAGAAGATTTTAATGCATTCAGCACCAGTGTGGATCTGAGTGCCTCTCAGAGCCAATGCGCGGAACCACATGAACATCCAGGTGCCCATGAGACTTGCCCCTTCCCCAGAGAAGACAATTGGTCCCCGCTCTTGCTTCTGACAAAAATTGGAACCAGGGCGCCCTGAACCCTTTGAACAAGTCCTGGATCCAACATGAACCCACGGCCGGCACGTTTGCAACTTTTGTGCCAGACAGAAGGGTACACGGGGCACCAGAGCTGCTCCGTCTGTTCCTGACGTGTTCAAAAACATTTCATCTGCCTTCTTGTGGTGCATTTCCCAAATCAGCTGCTGCCCTGGAGCGCAGACAACACTGCTCTGACCAGACGTCCATCGGATAAAGAATCACAACCCTCGAGCAATCCAAAATCTCTTGCACTCGTATTACCGTCTAATCGTATTTCTCTACCAGCCTTTATGGTTGTCTTTTACAGGACAAATTAAGTACATTGAGGACTGCAAGAGAGCAGAACAAATTGCCTTGAAGGGAGATTTATTTGCGCACTGGTCGCTCCTTTTACACAGCTGCGGTCCTTTGTAGTCACTGCAGCAAGGCAGCCGGAGAGCGATCCGTCACCTCGCGATACGGGCAGCACCCGGCCGGATCCGAACCTGATTGCGAGAGCCCGAGCGCATTCAGTGGCTCGCACAACAGGTCATGTTATAACGGTTCAATATCCTGATTCAGTCACAAGAATGTTCCGAGGAATAAATCTTGCATTGTGTTTGGTTGGTGCTGCAGATGATTGCACTGGGGCTGCAGGTCGCTGGGTGTGCGTTGAGAACCTGAATCGTCCGTCATTTGTCCCACTGAACATCTGCAGCTCTGGGCACTTCACACTTCCGGCAGTGCACTGAACGAGCACAATGTGCACTTCTTGTGCTCGTACTTTCGTTTTCACACAATTCCAAGGCAACCATTGTCCATCAAGGAAGGGATCCCATTTTCGACAGGCAGCGGATTCATTTCGGCCTTGAGCAAATGAACTGCAATGCGCAATGGTGATGGTTTCTTTGTTCAACTCTTGAGATGTCGGTTTTTGCGGTCAGCAACCATTTGATTTGAAATTTGGGTGGTGGCTCCACAAATGCAGGCTTTTCATGGTCTTGAGTTTGCAGGGAAAACGATATTGTTGATGTCATGCATTTTTAATGCCACAGCTTTTTCTGGTAATATGCTTGCATATTCTCCAATCGTTTGGGTGGCGAAGGCCATACGGATGAGAACACAACGTACCGGTACTGACGGGAACAAGCCAAAGCAAAACGATTTTTCAGAATGTCTTGAAACCAAATGGACGCCATGCCGCGAAATCGTTCTCTAAGATTTGCATTCCAGTTTGCGAAATAAAATCAAGGGAGGTTAATTCACACTGACAAGAGTGGACAATGTGGAGTGCTCTGAGGTTTGACTTTTTCTGCTGTTGGCCTGGTTTCCGACAAAGGAGACAAACAGCTTTTCTGCCGCCAAGGAAAGGGCGTGGCTTGCTCGTGAGGCCCGTCCGGCTGTCAACTCTGAATCCAAAGGCACTTCGAGTTTGATCGACATTTCCTTTCTGCAATGTCGTAGACGACTGCAAGTTGTTTGAATTCTTTTTCCAATCAGTGAGCCAAATTATTTGATTAGGATGTACTCATAGATGTTGATGAATCCGACTCTGTTGCGCCACAGCGAAAGTTTAATTTGCTGCCCCAATTTCTCGAGATACAAAATCGGTCTTCAGCAATGTTTCGTGATAGATTCTCAACGATTCACAACAGACAGTTAATTTTGGAAGGGAAAAAGTAATTTGGTAAAACAATCAATGTTCGCATGTCTAAATGTTCCCGAGTTTCATTTGGAAGCTCATTGATTTCGGCTTCATATTCCGAGTCACCGATGGCTGCTTTGGTCTCAAATTCGTCACACTTGCAGCAAGGGTCGAACGACGCCGCTTCTTTCCTTCACCAACGCATCTGAACGCATCACATATCGCTGAGCGTGTACTTCAACACTCCAACAATCCTGACACTGCTGTGTGGTTCAGCACTCCCTCCCCAAGGTTGGCAGGGCTTTTGGGCAGGACTTGGCAAGAGTATCTTGCTGCTCCACATTCTATGCCTTACTATTTTCACTACATCAGAGGCTTATGCAGGTCGCGCGGTATAGTAAAGACGCAAGGTATGATGGAGGAGAATACCGAGCTGCGCTCAAGCGTGGGGCATCTCTTCAGCCCCGGTGAGTTCAAGCACTCCACCTGACGCCCTGCTCTGCTCACGTCTTCCGTTACTCCACGCCGTGTTCCGTCAGGATTCTTGATGATAAGAAATCGAAGCTCCTCAATGCGACAACGAAACCAAACTTTACAACTTGAAAAGTAGGTCACACAACCAAGGACCGCTCTCCAACACGACAGTCTCCATTTGAGAGAGAAGAAGAAACACTTCTACGAAGAAACGTTCAGAATTGAAGAGGAAATGAACTGTAACTAAAGCGCAGAGCGGATTCAGAAGCACGATCGTGGCCTCACCAATGTCCCACTGTGGTTCTCAGACAGAATCTGGAATCTGCTATTTTTTCCCTGCAGCCGCGCACAAAAGCCATCCATCTTGCATTTTCTCATCACCCGAAATCCCGATGTGTACAGACGACAGGATAATGATAACAGTGACTCTATCGAATGACCGCAAAGTGATTATTTGCTGAATTCTGAGCGAAAGCTGCGACGTCATCCATCATCGAAAGTCGGAACCAACGACGGACACAGCTCCGAGGAGCGGTGTGTGCGTCGTGGCACTGCTCGCGCAGCACGGCAAGGTCACACTGCAGCGTGCTGAATTATTAAAAATAACAACGCCTCTGTGTGCACGACTGAGACAAGTGGCGATCTCACCCTGAGTAACACTCCTCATCTTCACTGCGGAATTTTACTCTGCCATCTTCGCGTCCAAGAATTTGGTTCTTCCACACAACAGGAAGATCACCTCTCACAGTCCAACTTGGACCGGAAGGCTCAATTTGCTTCCATCCTAAGACATTCGTTTGAAAGTCGGATCTGCGCAGAATATTAAACTTTCAGGTGAAAGGTTTTTCAGAGTGTTTTTCTCCCAAACAAGATGCATTTACTCGTGCGTGGACAATAAAGCGGCTTTATCACGAACCAATTTACTGTTGTTGGAGTTAAGATTTGCTGATTGTTTCGCCATTAATACCGAAGAAGTCGATCACATTTCAATTCCATTTCTCTCTTTGCGATCGGCTGCTTGGCAAGACAAGCAAAGCTGAACTGACAGCTTCATTGAGGAAATCTATTTTGGAAAAAGACGTAATGAAACCAGATCAATCAAAACACTTAGGTATCGAATAATATGTTACGGAACACAAAATTACCCCACTCTGAGATCGATTTCTGACGTGGTTCGCACAGGTGAGGTTATCAGGATGTGTATGCAAGACTCCGACAACTGCACAGACAGACAGAGAGACAGACAGACAAACAGACAAACAGACAGACAGACAGACAGACAGACAGACAGACAGACAGAGAATTAAAAACAGCAAGAAAGAAGTGGAAGAAAAAAAGCAAAACGAAAGAAAGAAAGACGAAGTGGGAAATGGGCTTTGTGGGCTTTTCTACCATGAATCAGGGTGCACACAAGCTGCCCGGACAGTCTCGTCGGCATGGCTAATGGAATCGATACACAGTCTCGTACAATGGCGTGCTAACAGTGTATTGAGATAACATAAATATTTTGCCAGAGAAGCTAACAAGTAACCGGATTGTCAGTTGCAAGGGAGCTGATGGCAAGCGTCCATGAGTACTCTTTGTCTCAATTTAGTTCGCCAGGTCTGAGAGCCGATTTCTTGTCTCTCATTAACGAACCGCCTCAGAAGCTGAAACACTGGAAACATCTCGCACTATATCAAATGACAAAGCCTTCTTCTTCATACCATGAGGCTCGCTTTCTACCTCCAATATGACAGTCGGTTATTGCTTTCATGTTCCTGACACAGACCAGCAAGATAAATGCCACAGTTCGACTCGTAACAAGGTGTGTTACTGTGGTGGATGGGCTGCACTTTTGCCGAGCCCGAGCCAGCCTTGCTGAAGTGTTGACGTCATATCAATGAGGTGTTGCCAGTGTAGATGGACGTCGAGTGCTCCTCCACACATTGGGGTGCAGATATATGTTTGTCTGACCTGCGGACTTTCACCTTGTGCTTCACGTCATGTCAGAAGCAATAATGATTACAACGTGGTCGCTGGCAGAGCTGACATCTTTTTTTTACCAAATTCATGACATTGTGTGCGTGTACGTGTGGACTCAACCCCAACACATCATGCATGCTAATCGCACGACTGTGGTTCCTTGAATGTTGACATCGATCACAGAACTGCAAGCTCCTGAACTCCACACATTTTGCCTTGCGCACTTTTGTCGTTTCAGCACAAGGTGCAACGTACTCACACCTCTCACTGTGTGTCCTTCGAGTTCGAGGAGCAACATTTCTGGAGTTCCGAGGCTCTACATCAAAGAGCGAACAGTTTGTCCACTGCCCCTGACCTGTAATCACGCACGGAGAGTAGAACTGCTGGTTCGGCTGAGGATATTGGCGATTAGATTAAGAGTTTGCAAGCCAGGATGATTTGCTTTCTAAACATTTACCTCTGGAACAGTTGAGTAGTGTGTTTAATTGCTCCTTACGAGCGCTTTCATCGTGCTCAAGAGGATTTCCAGGCTGAATGCAGCAGCAGCAGAGTACGCTTAGAGAGATTTTGTAGGAAACCATTCATTTCATCTCAAGAGGAAGACTGTTCATGAGTTCTAATACATCAGATCCGTTCGTAACTCACTGTTGGGCATGTAGGAGCTCTTCGTACGCCATTGGCTTTTTTTCCCAACGCAATCAGTTCTTCTGGACCAGTGCACTTCTCGGAACACCAACCAATGAGTATCCCAGACGTGGGCTACTCAGGTATGACCTTTCCCGGGCAGTTTGTGTGGAAGCTTCCACTTCACTTCAGTGGCTCAGTTTATCACTCGCAGTTGGGACGAAAATACGGTACTTTCACTGTCACGTTCTTTTGCCGGAAGTCAGAGTGCCTTGCACGAGGACACACAATTCTGCAACAAGAACAGTGAGCGTGTTTTTTTTTCCGCAAAGATCCAAAGATGTTCGTTGTCTGTGTGTTGTTCTTTTTCCTCTGATATTATCAAGATTGCATGCCAAATTCCTGTTTGAGTACGAAGCAATCTCCTTGATGGACCGAACAACAACATGTCCTTTCGTGGAGCCAAGTCGTTGGTTTCTCAGCCATTCCCGAAGGACAATCTGTGAATCACACGATGAAAAAAGTCTTTGGATCTGGGATTCGCACGCACACATACACAGACACAGATACAGACACACACAGACACAGACAGACAGACAGACAGACAGACACACACACACACACACACGCACACACACACAACAACAAAACGACTCTCTGAGTACGACTTGTCTGGCTGCAGCAAAGCTGGTGGCGATGGCGGTCCGAACTAAGGCCAACCGCAGGTCAACACAAGCGACAAGATAAAAATAAACACATTGTTTGCGTGCTTCAATGCAGAACCTGCATCATGCAGTGACAAACAACATGAGCACGTGATCCGTTCTCCTTCAATTCTGGAAGAGAGTCCTTGACTGACTTCTTGCCTCAGCAACTCTAAATTTTGTTTGTAGGGTCAACAGCAGGGACTGTTCTTGGATCAACATAGCGATGCTGTTCCTATAATCACGAGCAGCTTCGATGCAAGTGCCGAGTGCTTTACTCGAGATCGAGAAGCCGCGTTCTTCTCACCAGAATCAATGGCCTTCCTGTCTGCAACAAAGCGACGTTTTTATGATTTTCTACACTCGTGTTGAAAAGATAAGACATCAGTTCACCACAAGAGATGAGTAAAGCCACGTGGCAGTGGTCGTGCAATTCTATCGTTGTATTGCTCTTGAAAACAAGATTTCAAAAGCCGTTTGAATATCATCCACGTTTTGTGAGCACGACTGGCATCACCGGACCTTGCATGTACCGCCATGTCTCGTCATGATTGCCCACTGCAATGTGTCCCTGGACCCCGGAACCACATTTCGTCACAGTGTTGCACGTGGATCTCAAATCAACAGCAACATCAAAAGAAAACACGCGCAGTACGCGGTGTCTGTTCGTGGTTGGCTTTTCAGTGCAGGACCACGCGCCTTACAAGGCTGCTTGTGTTTAAAAGCAGGATTCAGGCGTCGACTCCACTGGGGGCACCTCATATCGGGCCCCATCATGATTCGCAAATAGCTTTGTCGGACGCAGCATCATAAACCGGCACCATGAGCGCAAATAGTCCGCACACGATTCCTTCGTCCCGAACGTTTTCATTCACAATTCCCTTGGTTTTCAAGCTGCTTTTAATCAATGCACACAATCAAGGTGCTTTGTAATTCAAGCCTTTCCTCCAAACCGTTAAAAGCCACGAGTGGGACTGTATTTATTCAAACAAAAGCAGCTGTGGCTGGATGATTTGAACACAATATTTGTGTGCCCAACAAAACGCTTTGAAGGAATTAGTAATTTCAAAACAAGAAACAAAACAGCTGTTGGTGTGTCCTCACATTGGCAACGTACTATATATGGAGTGAAAGCACTGCGGGCAGGCATGTCCATTCATGATAGTTCTGTTTCACCTTTCTGGCAGGCGCCGTTACTTGCTGTGACATTCAGGACAAATAAAAACACAGTGAAGCACCGTGGATGGTCACATAGGGTGGACTGCAGGCTCCAGCGCCTCACATCTTGCTGGCAGGCCCGCTGTGCCTCCTTGGACCATCTAAATCTTGGACGGGAGAGCTAATACGTAGTTTCTCAAACCCATTTAGGGCAGCTTTAGAAATGTCTGAGCAGCTTTAGAAATGACCATCATTGATAGGATTTTAGATAGGTGAGTGGTTCTCTCCATTGCAAACGACTCGGGACTTGGCCCAACCTGTTGCTAAGACAGGCCTTCCCCGAGATAAAGGACACCCAGACCGTTGGGAGTGGGCTTCAATGTACAAAAATAGCGGCTTACGGTGGTGGCGAACTCACGGACACTCAATGAGCACGGCGTTGATGTACGCCGGGAAACTTACCTGAAACGAGATAAAGCAAAGAGAAACGTTACTTCAGTGGCAAAAGGTGCACAGTTGTGGTACTTCACGGAGAACAAGGTTGACAGCATCAAGTCACCCGCAGGCTTGATGCGTACGAGTACCAGATTACAAATTGCTGCCGACAAACTGGACCGCTGCGTAGGGGAAATCAGCTCCGTTTCCGCGACGCCTGTGTGAGCGATCCGCCGTGCCAAATCAATAGGCATCGACCCCGAGAAATTGAAAGTGTATTTACAAAAACAGAGGAAGTGCCAAGCGGGTAATACGGAAGTACAACAGCTCGAGGCCATTTGCTGAAACATCCCAATTAGAAGCCGTATTGGAAGCTGCAATTTGCTGACTCCCTCCTCGACAGATATTTCTGCGCCACGCTGCCGTCTGAAGCAAGAACAAGGCGGGCGTTATGTAATAACCGCAGCGTTCTTGAGGGACTTGTACCGAGCCAATTCCAGACGAACTGAATGAGCAGAGATGAATTGGCAGTTGTTTGGAACTCCCTTTTGCTTTCCAACACAAATACCGTCGTCCATGCATGTTTTACTTCTGCTAATCCCACGGCTGAAGTGGTCGCAGAGTCAACCTGAGGCACTCAAGAGTGATGCGAAACACCACCAGCCAAGCGACATTAGATTTCTGCCGGCAGCAGAAGCAATCTCTCCGGAGGTAATTCAAACAGCCAAGGTGACGCGGATAGCGTCTTGATGCAGTTTCCACTGCCGGCAAATTCCATTACTTCACCCCCACCCTCCCACAAAGAATAAAGTCTTCTGCCAGGTAACACGTGAAAAGCGACTGAAGGAATTCAAAGCGGAATTCAACGATTTCTGAGGTACACACAGAGAGAATCCAAAGCTGGTTTCGTCCTCGCAAAGATGTTCCGCGATAACAGGCCAATGGGACAGGACTCGACATGGACTGTCCGACGGTCAGTTCGTAACAAGCGTGACTGGGCTTCGGTCAGACCCAGTCCACCGAGTGCAAGTGTTCGACCTCAGTTCAGTCACCGGGTGAGTCCACCAAGAATGAATTAGTCATGGGAATGAACGGAATCTCCTACACCAGGCCCACCCAAAAGAATCCGATACTCAACAATCAACCAAAAGTAGAGAGACGGCCATCCGGGTGCCAACAAGGCGATAGAAAATGTAGTTCGCAGCCCATGTAAATATATCAGGGAGGTTTTACGTTTTCATTATCTTGATCGCGAGCCCAGGTTGATAAGCCGGAACAGAAACAATTTCGTCTTTCATCCACTTCCTCATTAATCATTCTTTACGCAAGCCCGATCCGATTTGCAGCAGCATTGAGCTGCAGTCTGCTCATTTCAAACGATCTTCTCGGGTGCAGCTGTAATACAAGACCCTGTGCCTCGGCTTGAGTGATTTTGATCGCTTGCGTCACACAGAGCTGGAAGCAGAAGAAACGGCCGGGCGTGGCCATATGAGGGCTGGAGCTCATTTCGAGCCGTGACTTTGACAGTGTCACGTGTTTTTCCGTCGAACTGCACAGGTTTTTCGTGCCCGTTCAGTGAATTCTAGAACAGAACACTGCGTAATGCAGATCTTCATCATTTCCACCAAAAAAATCACACTCTAAACTCGGCCACCACGAGAATAAATCACAAATATCGATAACTTTACGAACGCCAGCACTGACTGCCAGAAACAGTCAAGAATTTGCCTGTTCTACAGCTCTGCCAAAGCCAATACCAACAGACAGAAAGCCCGAAGCATCAATGTTCGAAGCAACTGTTGTCCGAAGACACGGTTCCAAGTAAAGTGCGGGAAAGTTTTGCTTTTCAGTTTGGCACTTTATTCAACGTCGCCATAAACCAGTGTAAATCTCACCTGTGGCCTTACCAGGAGAATGTTCATTGCAAAACTGCTGCAATGCCAGTCAAGGCCAGAGTTTCCTCTTGCCTCTGACGTGTTTCATTGCTCAACCAAGAAACTGACACACTGCGGGTTGTCTGATTTTACGTATTACCTGGTGCTTCTGGAACGCCGAATACTTTCCACATACCTGCGATGGACGTTACGTATCCACCGGGTTACAGTTTCTGGCACGAGGAATCCTGGCTTGAGTATGTTCAGACGGTTTATGAGCGCTTTACACGGTATTTCTCCAGCCAAAATTTGCTCCTGCAGCATTGGTTTGCGCAACTATGAACAAGATGCGCGTGTGCATTTGCATGAAACTGAAAAGCAAACTACATGTGACTCTCACTCAAAAGAATGAGTTCAGTCACTTGGATAGGACCAAGAACAACGATACAGTGGAAGACCGCTGGTTGTTTCTACCACGTGAAAGCCCATGCCCAGGTTTTGGTCAATCGCAGACGAGAGCCAAGCAAGATATTCGCCAGACCTCGAATCCAATCACCATCAGAGAAACAAATTCCTGTATTGGAAGGTGTTTTGGACACCAAGGCTGGATGCAAAAATTCAACCGATGCATTTTGTTTCGGACGTTTGTGCTCTTCTTCACAGATGACACAATGTTCATTCCGCAATCAATGTTGTCCTCTCGGGCTCCTTCCACATGACGCACGAGGCGGAATGATTGAACAGAAAGCCTATTTGTGTTGAAGTTTTCCTTCACATCACTGAGGAAGAGAATTACATGGAAAGCAAGTGTCTTGTCTGTTTGTGTGAACAGCTTTACGTTGATCCGACGTCCCTGTGGGTACACTCTATCGCTACTCTGTGCATGCAGACTCAGCATTTGCCTACAAAGTGAATTCTTGAGCCGTGACATCCACATCCATCGACGTCAAAAGAACCAAGGAATGACTGTGATGTCAACCAAAATATTCATCGTCTGATTTGATTTTGAATCTCTTTCTCAGATTTCTCGCCAACAAACTGAACTCAGGCGTGCGGACTGCCTGAAATTGTTGCAAAGCCACGGGATTTCGTTTGCTGCTGTTTTTCGCGAGCAATGCTCGTCAGCCCCCTTCCCCACCAAGCTTCAGCCAAAGGCTTTGTCAAACAATCCGACAAGGTTGTCCTTTGCAGCTGCAATTTCTGGAAAACATTGAAAGAAACATCTACAGTAACGGATTCCAGTCTCGTGGGATGAATTAATAATCTCATTTGCAGTGCAGTCTCTCTTGTCGTTGTCAATTGTTATCAGGAGTCTTGCTAACTACCTTCTGCTGTGCTTGATGACGCAGCTTCCTTTCCTGAAATCTTCGCACTTTAGTTTCTTCAAAAAGAAATTTCCCCGTGAATCCCAGAGGCCCTGGTGCGCCAAATCAGGAGGAGTTTGCCCTGCTGATCCCGTCACGGCAGCAATCAATAAACTCGGGCGAGGTTCCAATGACCCTGCAGCCCCCACGGCTTGAAAACCCTCAGAAATCAGTCCGAGCCTTTCGAGCGGTGGTGCGCCACCAAAACTGCATTGTGCTTGTGTGAGGTCTGTCTGTCTGGGAAGCGCGGAGGATTTGGTGGCCCAGGTCCACACCATGCGATGTGACCCCAGGAACAAATCTTTGCAAAACACAAAAGTCCCACAGCCTGCACACATCAAAATGAAAGCTACGTGCAAAACACACCTCAGATACAAGAGAGGCAGTTGTCACTGCAGTGTGAATGAAACAGACGGACGCCTTTGCCAACCCTGCAATTTTCTCATTTTTCATATTTCAGAAATGCTCAAACCTTTGCGAAACTGACACTTGTTTATTCAGCCGTCAAAATTGAGTTTGTGAGCTTTGCCCTTTTCGATTCTCCATTCAAACTGTTCTGGCAAATTTGCAGCAAAGCAGATTCCCAATCGGTTTCACATGAAACTGTGAAATTCTCGTCGAAAATCTGCAAAGGTCACTACGGCATGGGCCTGTGCTCTTTTGGCAGATGTGGTAACCTTTGCTTTCTGGCAAGTTGAGCGGTGGGTGTAATTGCCTCACTTTTCCTTTCCCTTGCTCGCTTTCGGGTGATAAATCCAGATTGTATTGGGGTCAACATTCTGCTGAGTGAGGAGAGTTTTTGTCTTGTTGGCGGTCACACTTTTTGCCCTGCCAGACAAACGGAAATGCTTCTTCTTGGGGAAAAGGGCTTCCAAGTCCTTTGTATGCATGAAAGAGACCGTCAATAGCGGATAGGTGAGAAGCAAAGACGTCAATCCAGACACTTATACGTCATGCAATTTTCATCGACACGTGCTGGTTACACCTGGACTTCGTCTTTGCAGATCCGCGACTTGCACCAGGCCTTTGTGCGTCTGCTTACAAAGTCAATACCGTTGTAGTGCTGTCTAAACATGCAAGGGAAGACAGAACACTAATATAGTACCTGACTAGTCAACTAGCTCTCGCCCACAAAGCAACATGATCTACCTGGAATTCTGATTGGAAATGTGCCCAAGCTGACATGTTATACAACAGTAGAAACCTCTTGTCAGCTTTGGCTGGCATGAATATTCAACGCCCCGCCTCCTGCATGATGTTTGTTGTGTGTATGCTCTGAAGGACCCTGTGCAATTATTCAGCAGTAATTGTCTCGTATTGATCACACGGCACGCGTTCGGTTGCAGTGATCCTCTCATGCAATGACCTCAAGGCTTTCAGGATCCTATCACAGAGGGCTTCTCGAAGGCTGCAAGAAACTCAAACGTGCAGGATGAAGAGACAAATGACACGGCGATTCTTCACGAAATATCAGTGTGCAACCACGTCGGCATTCATGTGGGTGCAGTCGCCCCTCAAGTTCCCACAGATGTGAGCTCTGGAAGGTTCGAGAATTCAACTCTTTTGGCAGCTGAACCCGGAACAAACAGGGGACCTTTTTCACGTTTCGACCTTTTGCTGTGACCAACCACGGAAACCTGTCCCTTTGAGGCAAGGAAGCTGTGCAAGGCAGTTGTCGTTGTGGCAAGAGCAACAGAAATTCAAAGCAAACCTGCTCCGAACGAAGAAGTCAGAGACGTTCACCGGAAGCAAAAAATCCCTTTTGCCCGAATGTCGCAAGAAATAGCTTCTCGCTTGGGACAACAGGACACTTTATTGCGAACACTTTCAGAACAACATGAGAGCGTGGGCGTTGTTGTTCTCTCACCCCTTTCTCTTCATGCAAAAGCGCACCAAAGTTTCTGTATGTTTGCAAACACTTTTGCGGCTGCGGCGAGCTATCTTATCGTCTATGTAACTCACAAACAAGCTCATCGTATTGCCTTTTATTACGTGTTCCAAGGAGATATGTGAGTGAACAAACAATCTCAACCATTCAGATACCTCTCGGCAAAGCAGCTCCACGTGCATATTCACACACACCAAGGTGTATCCAATGTTCTCATGCTTTCCCTATTGTGCGCCACACACATGTTCCAATTCTTTGAATTGCAAAATAATATCAGTTGCATACACAAATCCACAAAGCATCCCTCGCAGCTAACACAGATGTTGCCCACCCACTGCCAGGAAATTAACCTGGGAACTATGCTGGAATTATCAATGTAAGACAGAAACTAATATTGCAAGATATGCACAAGATGTGTGCGAACAATCCGTATCCAATGACCCAACTGAACACAACCATCCTTCTGCAAACTGTGTCACTCTTGGTTCCAAGAGCAAGGTTGTGTCTGTCGACACGTTTCTTCTTTCTGTTCAGAGCAGCAGATCTAAACGGCTGAAAAAGAAACAACCGGTGTTTTCCAAAATTGCCCAAGCAAAAAAGAGAGTGTCTTTCTTGTCACAAGAACACTTGACTGTTTGAAACAACCTGACGGCGTCAAGGGAGGCATTTCAAAGCAAATTTCTGACACCTTTGGAACAACGTACACACCAAAATCTTGTTTGCACCACCTCAACACTGGATGGTGGTCCGGATAAAAATGGCTCGATCATAGATCATTGTCATGAGGCGAGCGGAAACTTATCACGAGGGTTCGCTGGCAGGTAGCTGTGAGTAGTTCTGATTCTTGCGATCCTCAAGCAAAGGTATTCCTCGCCTTTGCTTCGCTACTTCCCAGTCTTCGTACTCGACACAGTATGCAGTGATAAGTTCAGCAGCTGTGTTCCGTACAAAATATATCTTATATTCCAAGAAAAAGTTGGCTGTAAGCTATTCAACTGCTGCAGCAGAACACCATCCTCAAGTTCTACCTACGGTCGTTTGATCCAGGGTTGGCATTTCGCTCTCAGACAGAAGGCATAAATTCTCTTGTTTTGCCTTCACCACCTTTGTTATCATGTACAAAAAGCGTGCTTCGAGGGAAAGCTGGGGAAACTGCAAGGTAACATTCAGGCCACGAAGGAAGAGAGCCTTTTGTGATTCCAGCTCTGTTCTTCCGGACTGACTTGCGCAAACTGTTACGGAAAGTGCGAATCTGGGTCATTAGGTGTTTGGTCTGGCAGCCGGAAGGGGAATCTGAACCACACACAGAGGAAGCCATGTTTCCAGCGCGTGCAGGTGAACAACTTCTCGGTCGTGGTACCTCCACACGGCCGTTTCAAAGACTGTAGAAATAGTGACTGAAATTGGAAACGGTTGGTTCTCCTGCACAGCATGCAGAACTACTCCCATGGCGCACACTGCAGAAGGAACCATCGCGTGCAGCCGCGCACTGAGCCTCCGCGCGGAAACGGCCAACACACATGTTCGGAACGTTATGTAACGCAATATCTGCCCGCACATTGCGCAGAAGCTATTCGCACTGTATTTTGGGCAAAACTGATACTTTTACCTGCCATCGTATATCATCGACTGGTCATATGCAAACGCGCTCAAAGAAAAAGAGAAATACTGACGCTAAACAAACGCACACTGTGAAGCGAACCACGATGTCTCACCAGCTGCAAACAACGCTGCTTGGGCCTCGGGCAAACAAAAACAACGCAACAATACGTGGATCGCGGAAAAGTCTTTCCGAGTGTCGGCGTCCCTCACACTGGATCCCAGAGCAACCCAGATCACTCCCATCCACGCACTTCCTGGAAATCCCGTTCGGCATATCAGCGTGCTTTTGTTGTTCCATCCCCATGTTGCACACATGTTCTTCACCTTGGTGTCACTGCGTTCGGCTTTCGACCCATCAACATCTCAGCACGACGCTCACGATAGAACAATTGGATCCGTTTCATAAAAGCAACTGCTCTTGTGCATTACTCGTGTGTGCATTTTTCTTCGGTGAACCACTGTAAGTTCTCCTTGTCATTCATTCGTATCTCCAACTGCAGTTTTCTCCAAGGTCTCGCCTTGGATTCTAATTAGAACGTGAAGAGAATGCGTGTCAATGCCCGTTACTTCCTCGAAAAGCTGTTCTCCTTTCCCTGGGGGAACCATGCAGTGTCTCTTCATTCCTCATTATTTCGAAAAACAAACTGGAAGACGGGAGAACCAGCCGTACAAAGACGAATCACTGCGCCTACAACAAGACTTCTCGCTCGTCCCATCAGGCCTGTGTCCACCTGAGTGGGTGGGACATGAAACATGAAAAAAGCACAACGAAGTGACAGCAGAAGCAGCGAGTAATTACGACAGGTCCGGTCAATTAGACCCGGGACTGCGTCATGTGAGCATGATGAACTGCTCCCTGCCCCATCTGCATCTGGGCTTGACCCGAGAGACTGTTCTTGTCAGGCAAATGTTGAGCTGTAAAAATCCAGTAGCGCTTCACAGATTGCATGGGGCCATGCGTCATTCGGTCAGGTCAACAAAACTCGGGTGAGTAATGACAGTCCAAGTGAATCATCACACGACTGTCACTACCTGGCTTGGTGCCTGTTTAATTAGACGACCATATTTCTAATTGTTAGATCAATATTTGCAAATCAACTTCCAAGTACGGGAGAGTCCTTGTCAAGAACAAAACGATAAACAACGGTGGTTTGTTGACTGAAGTCGGTCACGCATCAATGGAGCATCTAAATTATTAAAATCCTTTTCATGGAATGCGCAGAAGCGTTATTGATCCCCAGTTCTCTTCTTCCTCCAGAACCCCAAGAAAGCGCACCTGACAAAACTGTACAAACCCACATCGCGGTTCAAATGCATCTAAATTTAAATCAACAACACAAACATTGGGCAAAGCAACCGATGTTAAATTCGAAGAAAAAAGCTTTTTCTCACTGCAATGGCACACAGTGCTGGCAAATCATAACGATTTGCTTCTGCCAGCGTTAGAGGAAGAAATATTGGCAATGGGACATTTGTATGGAAAGAGCTAATTCCATTACAACTGCAGCTTTCATCTAAAAATACATTCATCTGAAACAAGCGAGTCTGTCCCCAGAGAAAAACTGTTCCTATTGATGTGCAAGTTTATTCGATACATTGCGTGACTTCACGCACTGTCGACTGTGATGCTTCATCTGTCTCTCCCTCAAACGACTCGTGTATGGGTTCAAGCAGAACTTGGTCCAGAGACTGGAACTAAAATGTTTTCTTGCCGACTGTGACATGAACAGGTTCCGAAGTATTTATGACCACACACTCGCATACAAATTCAGAGCTCACATTCTCCACGCATAGATTTTCAGATGCACCACAGGCGTTACTGGACCTAGATTGAGGGTCAGGAACCCAAACTGCAACATTGGAAAACGTTTCTATGATGGCACAAATGTTGCAAAGGCTCAGATCTCAACAGCATGGTCACCCTACCACCATGTTGTTGCCCCCTTTGCAATGAAAACTACCTTGACCCTCCGATGAACTTGTTCGCCCACCAAGTATTTTTTGGGGGTAAAAATTCTCGCCTTTATCTTGTGCAGGTACCCAAGAAATAAACTGGCTGTGCCCATCACAAATTTTACTCTTTGGACAAAAATGGTTTTTCCTGGGTCTCACTCTCCGTCCGGGCATTCATCCCAAACCGAGCGGCCTCTTGTCAAAAAAACAAAGCACCCATGCACGAACCCAAGGGTGTCACTGAGTTGATTGGGTATTTTGTGACGATGAGTTTGAAGTTATCACCTCAATTGGAGTGGACCCGGACGCGTGCATATCAGGGTTCTCTGGGAAGGGTAAAACAAGGAAACCCACCGTTCTACACACGGTCAGCTTGGCTGACATAAAACTTGTGAATTTGACCTGAGTGACCTCGCCAAGTGACTTGTTTGAGGAGGGGGAACAAGTCGTCTGACCATTGCCAGCTCGTACTGATCATTTTCCAGCAAATAAATGAGTGGGTTGACTGACCAGGGGGGAGGGTCACTCAGCCAATTTTCAGGTCAGAATTTGACATTGTTTCCCCAGCAAAAAAGATTTTGTGACTTGGCCAAGTGACTTGCCAGAGGAGTGCAGGCTATTCAGCCAATTTTCAGCTCAGAATTTGTTGCTGGTCATTTTTCAGCCCAAGCTTAAAAAGGCTGTACAGTCACACAAGAACACAGATCCACATTGGGGTCCTTCGATAATGGCACACATGGGTATTTTGTAGCATCTCTACCCACAACAGCCCTGGTTGATCCCCCTTTGTGGAGCAGTTCTGAGAACCTTCAGTGATTTGGTCCCAACTTGTCTCAGGAAAGCCAATTTGACAACTTCTGCGGCCGCGCGAGAGATGTCCATGTATCGGTGGAAGGTTTACTGCACCAGTTTTTGCGAGTGCTTCTGTGAAGCGTGTGCACATCATTTTGATGGCCATGTCTTGCATACAGACAGCTACACAATTCGTGAAATTGCATTTCTCACCACACTGGGAATTCCTTGGGTTGGATTGCCCTGGAACGTCAGTCTCTCAAACTTGGTTCACGTTCCCATGGTCTCAACCCGGAATCGTCGCGGGTAATCAAGTTAGTGTGTCTCTCTGTCTGAATAATACACAAATATTGTCCGCTGTCTGTTGGGAATGCATTTGGAAACGAAGGCCTTCTGTATGTTTATCCACCAGAAGAAGTCAAAGACAGTTTGGTTGAATTCTCGGGAGAAAGGAATCGCGAGTTACGAGCATGTTTGCAGGAGTAGGATAGGTGCCGACGTAGATTACGGCATTACTGCAATGAGGAAACAGACGAATGCTGCTTATGACCTTCTACCTCCACTGTTGAGTTATTTTTAAGCCAAATATATTTGCTGAGCTTACGCAAAAAACGCCAGTCTGTCTGCGCAACAGAAAGATTGGCATTATCTACAGGAAACATTCTTAACATTATCCTTCGTACTGGATCACCATAGAGTCATTACTCTTCTGCCCAAGATTAGCCCGGAATCGAAGATAGCTTTGTGCATCAATCATACCAGCGCGGAATGCCACTCAGGCTTTTTCTCTGCAGCTTGCTGCTTGACCTTACGTTTGAACAGACCCTGAGTTCTCTGCCAAAGTTCAGTTCACCTTTCCAGGGGGGCTGCTTCAGCAGTTTCCTCTGCAGTTGAGACCATGTTCCACAACACGTACCGTGTCAGGCTTCCACTTTCAATCTTCACCATCGTGAGAGCCGGACATCGTCGCGTTGTCAGCAAATGTCATGAATACAAATGACGAACACGACAGATACAACACACCTTGTGACCCAACAAAGAAAACGAGGCATGAACAGATCGACTGCACGGAAAATGTACCTGGGGGAACCTTGTATTGGCATTGGATCACGTGGGGGTCGGTGGGTGACAACAGGAAAGTGACTTGTGGCCAACAAGTTGGGCAGCAGAATCACCTGGTCAAAAGGATCCACTGTGCTTCTTTTGGCAGCTGGAGAATCAGAAGAAGCTGCGAAACGTCGTCGTTGATTGGGGAGATTTAGCAACGCTTGTCTGAAATACGCCTGGTAGACTGCCGCCTATGACACTGCTCACCACCAGGCGTAATTTCCATGGATCACTCACAACACATATGAAAAACGTCTGGTATGTTCTACCTGATCTGCCAAATATGGTCATAGCATAGCTGACCTCGGTCTCCACATTGATGGGCCAAAGGAGGTCATGTCGTCAGCCACATATTGAGGGCACGTCGGAATTCCACCGCACGTATTTGCTAAATCTCCCCATTGATCTCAGGTTCCGTGCGTGAAAGTGAATGCGCATCACCTTGTGCATGAAGCGGAGCAACAAAACCTGCTCATCCATACATAAACCTGAAATTGCCTTCTTGGTAGGATATGTGCGGCTTCAGATGAATAATTAATCGCCCCTTAGATGTGTGTAAAGAAAAGCGATCCAGGGTTGAAGTATTGATTCCGTGATGAGCACGAGTCAAACGTTTTAATACTGCTTGTTGTGAGCAGCACAATTTGACACGGAAATCAAGGGGAATCGTACTTCCTGAACATTGATACAAAGGGTTGTTAAATTTATGAGCACATGAAAGTTCTGACTTCTAAATCATTGGGTTGGGTCATGCTGACTTGTCCTCTTTGTAATTGTACTTGTCAAGTTCTCGTATGTCTATGGGTCGATTCCTGTCTGTAAAAACCTGTTCTGTCCGACTTTTCCGTTGCTTTACTAAATTATAAGATTCACGCAACAGAGAGAGAACAAAGCAATCACCAGAGCACATTCACAACAGCTCATATGCCCCCCCCCCACTCACGGGTGGTGCTCATGGAGGAGTGCAATGTGCTGCATCCCACAACACGTGGCCAAAATTCCATTCTGGTTGGCCCAAATACGGCAGCCCCCCCCCTCTCTCCACAGACCGGATGGCTCGTACAGTGCAACAGACGCGTCGTTCTTTGTTTTTGGACCACGCATCTGATCAGACACTTGGGAGGGACACTGCTGCGAACACACCCACGAAGCCGTCGCAAGGAGTCACTTTCCACCTCGTCAGAGACCAGCTTGGATACGAAACCACGCCCTTGCGTTTTGCCAGCTAGATCTACGTACCATTTCTCGTTTCTTCTGAGATGAGAAAAACTCACTGTTTTGGCTTCGCAGAATCTTTTCATCCAACAGCAGCCATCGATCTGTGTTGCGTTTCGTTCCCCTCTCAACATTTCATGATTGATTAAACACTCAGCCCAGTCTATGGATCATAATCAGGAAATTTCTTCAACAGGCAAATTTCCATGCTGGAAGAATTTTCAGCAACATTTCCCAAGCACACATTGAGACAAGTGTGCACGTTGTACGAGTATCTGACTTTCTTCAAGCAAGACAACCCTCAGGGCTTTTTAGAAATTCAACATCTTGCATGCATCTATCGAAAATCAAGAAGCACTTGTGAGAAAGAAGCAGCACCCATGAAAGCCCAGGTATCGATTACACTTTACCTCCCTATTGTTGGCTGATTACAGATCTCGTCGACGACAACGGAAGGAGTTTCCGTTGCTTGGTAAAGTGAGCGGATTGATCTTCAGTCACCGTGCCGACCAGACACCAACACGTGGTGTTGTCACAGCATCTTCTGGCGCGACTACCTTGTCGGAGCATCAGTCTGCAATGTACCCTCCCTCGCGTTTTTCAGGTTCCATTCTTCCTGCTAATTTGTCGCCGCACGATTGTTCAAACCATCAAACCCTTTCCCTGGGACGCAGACGCAACGGCAGATCTTTCCCGACAGTAATCAGCTTGCAAACTCCTGCCAGGGGCTGTTCAGACTGCACGCGTCAACTCCACCTGAACGTGGTTGAATTGTTTATCATTTTCACATCTGTTTCCGTGTGTGTGTGTGTGTGTGTGTGTGTGTGTGTGTGTGTGTGTGTGTGTGTGTGTGTGTCGAAAAAAAATGGTTTCCGTCGCAAACCATATATTTGTGCGAGTGAGCGTGTTATGGGTGCTCGAAAGTGAAGCCATGTCGATCGCGAAAAAAAAAAACAAAATGTCAAAAGAAACACATTGTTGTCAATCTGGATGAAGGACAATCCACTTTTTGTTCCTCGAATAGCTCTATTGAAAGCCTTGGACTCGGCACACAACAAGTGGCCGAGCGCAGTCTGGAATGAGGCTCACAAAAAATCACCGTGCAGTTGATCCGCCGTCGTCTTTCACAGGCGCAGCCTGTGAGCCACTGCAGCTTTACGACATGCGCTGGACATGCGTCAGATTGGTGTTTCCATTTGCGTAAAATTGCATGTTCCGCCCTGCTATCTCCCTTTGTCATCGTCAAGAGGTGCCCACCGATGGAGTGGCGGCCACAGGCAATTTTCGCGATGGAGCTGCGGCCGAATTTCGCACAGGTTTTGGTTGACATCCACCCTGCAGCAAACATCACGGGCCCTTCGTTGATGCCCCTTTTACAAAATGAGTGGTGGTAAGCCAACACGACTGTCATTTAACCGCTTTCGTCGTTTGTTTCCCCACTGAATATTCAGTGGGTATCGCAAAGACACTTGAGCTGGTTTATGGTCCCTGCATGAAAAAGCCGCGCAAGCAACGGGAGAGCCTTGAGGGTCCTCGTCGCCCCACTGCCTGTCAACGTGAATTGGTGTTCGGATTGTGTGTCGTGCAGGTTGTGATTTTCGTTTGGACACAAGGAATTATGTGGAAATGAATTGTCCTTCAGGGAAGCTGGGAACCTCGTACTCAGAAGTGGTCACCATTGTGAAGAGAGACACGGGAACATGTTTACAGTCTGGGACACGCACGGGACGGAGATTCGCTCAGGAAGGAAATGCCACGTGCAGAAAGGAACTTGAAAATAGACCAAAGTTCTTCCTCTTCTTCAGTGGAGGCTTGTGCTTGACACAAAGGCAGAATATGCGGTCTCAGGTTTATTTTAGCCGACGAACTGGCCTTGGTGTTCGCCTCGACGTTGGTGTTGATGTTAGCGCGGCTGCAGTCGTGCAGGTACTGAAGATCATAGGGGAGAGCAAGTCAGGGTACGCGTAATTTACGACACAATCACAATGTGCGCAACTCGTTCCCCTTCATCTTCCTTTGCCCTGCTACAACACAGAAAACTGACACAAAGAGAAAAGGGATCGAGGCGAAATTCAAAGCGCTCAGGGGAAGCAATCGCCAGGAAAGCTACTCTATGCAACGACAGGCGAAGCTGCAATCCACTGCAAGCAACACGACGTGTGTTAAGACTTGGTCTGCAGAGCTTTTGAAGACAAAAGTGACGAGATATCCACACGCGCGCAGTTGCATGATCCTCCCAGATTCGCCGCGTTGTTCGGCAGGCTCTTCTCCCTGCTGAATGTGGCTCACTCAGCAATACGAGTGATGTTGCAGCATACTATGCAGTGAAAGGAACCGTGGAAAAAATATATTACAAAATATGCTTTCGCCATTATGTTCATGGCAAATGCTAGGTTGACCTTTGCAGACGTTGCGGCAGAGGCAGAGCAATGCAACACTACGCTGCATCCACGGCATTACGCACACCTGGGTAGTCGGAGAAAACATATTCGTCAGTGGGCTGGCGCTCCATTGTCCAAACCAGGGGTGCAACATTCAAGAAGAATTTTCCACTCGCGTTGTTGTTTGCCCTCTGCAAAACGCAGCTTCTGGCCAGACGGTATCGAGACGGAGCCGCAGAGGAGACAGGCTGGGAAAAGTGAGCTTCTCTTGGAACCTGACAAAGGAACAGTTCAAATGTCCCAAGGGTGTCAAAGACCCTTTTGATCTTGCAGACGCTTCCTGCGCATTGTGCAAAATCTGAAAAAACTTGACTTTGCTGTTTTTACCGAATGGCTCGGCGATTTGAATTGCACAGCACTCGGATTGCCCACACAGAAAAAGCAGGATGCACCTGAGACATTCAACCTTCATCGAGGTCGTGTCTGCGTGTTCTGCTTTATCGTTGAAGGGATCAGCCCAGATTCCTCAGCTGCGCCTCTGCAGCAGGACTCAGTATTCATCCAGTTGAAACCCGCAGAGCTCAAAATCAACCAGCAAACCTGAGACGGAAAGGAAACGAGCTGCTCTGAGCTCAGAGACCTCCCTTTATTTCAGCCGCTGCTGCACAAGCTTCTTCCGAGATTCAATGGGATTGTGCTCCTTGTGCTGAAAGCGGGAACGCAATGTGAATCTTTCGCCCTTTAGGATAATGGCTACTCGATGCTTTGAGCATATGATACACGCAGGGTGATGTCTGAACTGCTCGCTGGGGATTCACAGGAGTCTTCCAAGCAAATCGTCCAGAAGAGAATACGCCGTCTCATGCACGGAAAGCAGTGATAAGTGTGGCTCCTAAATTCTTGCTCTTTTTGTGCGAAACCTTCAGAGAAGTGCAATCGTGCTTGCGCACTTCTTTATTCGAGCAGCCGTTTCCAAATCCCTTTGTAATTTATAGGTTTCTTGTGGAGGATTGCCTGCAGATAACCACCCGATAACCATGTGACAACTGTGCCGCAATCTTTGCCACGATTCTCCGGGCCCACCAGAATTCTGCTCCCAGAGAAAATACGCCTCTGACCCCGAATCCCGCTATCAGCATTCCCTATCACAACATCGCACTACTTACTGGGCAGCCAAGCTTCAGAACTTTTATCCAAAGGAAATTCGTTTCAGCTTGCTGAGAAGGAGTGCAGCGGGAGAGATTTTAATTTGAAGATCGTGCAGGAATTTGGTGGTTTCCAAATGGTACAGGAAAGAATTCTTCCTGAATGAGATCCAGTTATTTGCTAAAAAGGGAGAGGATGGTGCTGCTGCAAGGACTTGTGGCCGCCCATCTTGACGTGATTTTTTTGTTCAACATGAGACAACACCAAGCAGCAAATTGGCCTTCACACACACACGCACACACACACGTACGAGGGCCGTCGTTTATGTTTCCGCTCGGGGTTTGGTCGCCTGTCTCACCGCTCCGAGCGGTCTCATAAACGACGGCCCTCGTACACACACGCCACAACACCACACACGACCTCTTCGTGCAGAAAATGTGTGGCATATCTGTCTGCATGCGACCTGCCGTTGGACATCAGACAGCTTCGAACCGATTGTTCCAGCATATCATGTCAAAGATAAATGTGGCAATGCTTTGTTCCGTGACAATGGTGCACACACTTTTGGAGCAAAATCAATTCACCACAGCAGAGCTTGGTGCGCATGTGCAAATCGCGCAACATTTCCAGAGAAGTGACAGATAGCTGTCAAGCTTGTCAAGCAACTGGCTTCGTCTGCAGAAGCTGGATTGGAGTCCATCCCACACATATTGACTGATGAAAATTCAACTCATTGTGGACAGTCGGCGAGGTCATCAGCGACATGCATTCATTTGGGCTTTACGACCACGGACTGCAGATGCGTGAGGAATTTAAATGAAAGATCCAACTTGGAAATGACTAACGCACAAGGAGTTCAAGCTCAAGAGGGGAACTGTTTCTTCTCTTGAAGCACGATAACGGTGCTTCAGCCGGGGTTTCCAAATGCACACCCACCACGCACACACTTTATTCACTGCCACCTGATCAAGTTCTTTCAAAACAGAAGGTTGAAAGGGAGAACGAGAAAAATCCCAGTGCAGACACGCAATGCCTCACCTTGCCATCTTGAATTACCAGGGTCAGGTGACCTAAACCAGGCCCTGGGGAAGTTCTGCAGGGAGGAGGAACAACTAGTTTGTTTCTTGCTGACCTCGCCCCTATCCCTTGCGCTCAGCACCTAAATATTTCCCAATTGATGCAATCAGACGTTTTTGGGAGTGTCGTGTGTGTTGGTTCTCTTGCCCTCAGGAACCATTGGGGGCACCCTGAAGCAGCCACCCAGTCAAGACAAAGCCAAGAAGCAAAGTGTTCTTTCATCGCCTTCGCGCTGCAAGTGTTCTGCAGTGTTTTTGACTTTACGAAGGGAGACGATACAGCAGAGCTGCCTTCACGGTCTCCTGAAATCTGATCTTCAATTGAGTACTCGTACTTCGCCGGTAAAAAAGAAGCAACTGTGTGCCGACTTGCGCATTTCAAGACCTCTGCTATTTTGACGTTTGCTACAGAACAATTACAGAGTGGAGCTCTGACATTTACGCTGAAGCCAGCCCGAGCTGCACGAGGATGGAAGGCTCTTCCTCTTCGAGGCCGTTGCCGTTTCCACACCAGCCAGAACATCGCTGTTGAACAACAAGCGTCCAAGAATGTTCTCTTTCCGTGTTGCAGTGGCTCACCTGCACCCAAGTAGCATCGAAGCGACATTGACGCTTCATCAGTGCCCCGCCAGTGTAGACTGATCGTCACGAGCTGG